>Ga0066791_10000044_pt1 | contig 49590 bp, 41 predicted proteins | sample OrgsoiDNA2013051_FD_70944 | JGI IMG/M metagenome (GOLD analysis project Ga0066791, IMG submission 70944) | Permafrost soil microbial communities from the Arctic, to analyse light accelerated degradation of dissolved organic matter (DOM) -... | ecosystem: Environmental > Terrestrial > Soil >...
GCCGGTTTCCGCCTGCCGATCGAATCCCACCCGCTGCAAGCGCTGGTGTCCGAGCCGATCAAGCCGATTATCGACAGCGTGATCATGTCCAACGCCGTGCACGGTTATATCAGCCAGTCCGACAAGGGCGACCTGGTGATCGGCGCCGGCATCGACGGCTACAACGGTTACGGCCAGCGCGGTTCGTACCCGGTGATCGAGCACACCATCCAGGCCATCGTCGAGATGTTCCCGGTGCTGTCCCGCGTACGTATGAACCGTCAGTGGGGCGGCATCGTCGACACCACCCCGGATGCATGCCCGATCATCTCGAAAACCCCGGTACCGAACATGTTCTTCAACTGCGGTTGGGGCACCGGCGGCTTCAAGGCAACACCTGGCTCGGGCAACGTATTTGCCGCGAGCCTGGCCAAGGGTGAAATGCACCCATTGGCTGCACCTTTCTCCATCGACCGTTTCCACAACGGTGCGTTGATCGATGAACACGGCGCTGCTGCGGTTGCCCACTAACAGGAGAAATCCCCATGTTGCATATCTTCTGTCCTCACTGCGGCGAACTGCGCTCCGAAGAGGAATTCCACGCATCCGGTCAGGCGCACATCCCGCGTCCACTGGATCCGACTACCTGCACCGACGAGGAGTGGGGCGACTACATGTTCTTCCGCGATAACCCTCGCGGTCTGCACCACGAACTGTGGATTCACGCCGCCGGTTGCCGTCAGTACTTCAACGCGACCCGCGACACCGTGACCTACGAGATTCTCGAAACCTACAAGATCGGCACCAAGCCACAATTCACCGACAAGACCGACAGCCCGAAAGCGGCCGCCACGGCTCTGGGAGAGAAGGTATGAGCCAGATCAATCGCCTGTCCAACGGCGGACGGATCGACCGCAACAAAGTGCTGAGCTTCACCTTCAACGGCCAGGTCTACAAAGGCTTTGAAGGCGATTCCCTGGCTGCAGCCTTGCTGGCCAACGGTGTCGACATCATCGGTCGCAGCTTCAAGTATTCCCGGCCACGCGGCATCTTCGCCGCCGGTGCCGAAGAGCCGAACGCGGTGCTGCAGATCGGCGCCACCGAAGCTACGCAAATCCCGAACGTGCGCGCCACGCAACAAGCGCTGTACCAAGGTTTGGTCGCCACCAGCACCAACGGCTGGCCGAGCGTGAACAACGACATGATGGGGATTCTCGGCAAGGTCGGCGGCAAGCTGATGCCGCCGGGCTTCTACTACAAAACCTTCATGTACCCGCAATCGTTCTGGATGACTTACGAGAAGTACATTCGTAAGGCTGCCGGTCTTGGCCGCTCGCCGACCGAGAACGATCCGGACACCTACGACTACATGAACCAGCACTGTGACGTGCTGATCGTCGGCGCCGGCCCTGCTGGCCTGGCCGCTGCATTGGCCGCTGCGCGCAGCGGTGCTCGTGTAATCCTGGCCGATGAGCAGGAAGAGTTCGGCGGCAGCCTGCTCGATTCCCGCGAAAGCCTCGACGGCAAAGCGGCGACCGAATGGGTTGCCAGCGTCATCGCGGAACTGAAAGACACCCCGGACGTGCTGCTGTTGCCGCGCGCCACCGTCAACGGTTACCACGACCATAACTTCCTGACCATTCACGAACGCCTGACTGATCACCTCGGCGACCGCGCTCCGATTGGCCAGGTCCGTCAGCGTATTCACCGGGTTCGCGCCAAACGCGTAGTACTGGCGACCGGCGCTTGCGAGCGTCCACTGGTTTACGGCAACAACGACGTGCCGGGCAACATGCTCGCCGGCGCTGTGTCGACTTACGTTCGTCGTTACGGCGTGGCACCGGGCAAGAAACTGGTGCTGTCGACCAACAACGACCACGCCTACCGCGTTGCATTGGATTGGCTCGACGCCAGCCTGCAAGTGGTGGCCATCGCCGATGCCCGCAGCAACCCGCGCGGTGCGTTGGTTGAAGAGGCACGCGCCAAAGGCATCCGCATCCTGACCGGCAGCGCCGTGATCGAAGCCCGTGGCAGCAAGCACGTTACCGCGGCTCGCGTGGCGGCGATTGATGTCAAAGCCCACGCTGTGACCAGTCCTGGCGAATGGCTCGATTGCGATCTGGTTGCCACCTCCGGTGGTTACAGCCCGGTGGTCCACTTGGCTTCGCACCTGGGCGGCAAGCCGACCTGGCGTGAAGACATCCTCGGTTTTGTACCGGGCGAAGCACCGCAGAAACGCGTGTGCGTCGGTGGCATCAACGGTGTCTATGGTCTCGGCGATTCCCTGGCCGATGGTTTTGAAGGGGGCGCTCGCGCTGCCAGCGAAGCCGGTTTCAGTGTGGTCGAGGGCGTACTGCCCAAAGCCCTGACTCGTCATGAAGAGCCGACTCTGGCGCTGTTCCAGGTGCCGCACGAAAAAGCGACCGCACGGGCGCCGAAGCAATTCGTCGACCTGCAAAACGACGTCACCGCCGCCGCCATTGAACTGGCGACCCGCGAAGGTTTCGAGTCGGTCGAGCACGTCAAACGCTACACCGCGCTGGGCTTCGGCACCGATCAGGGCAAGCTCGGCAACGTCAACGGTCTGGCCATCGCCGCCCGTTCGTTGAACGTGACCATCCCGCAAATGGGCACCACGATGTTCCGCCCGAACTACACGCCGGTGACTTTCGGCGCTGTGGCCGGTCGTCACTGTGGGCACATCTTCGAACCAGTACGTTTCACCGCGCTGCATCACTGGCACGTGAAGAACGGTGCTGAATTCGAAGACGTCGGTCAGTGGAAACGTCCGTGGTACTTCCCGAAAAACGGCGAAGACCTGCACGCCGCGATCAAGCGCGAATGCAAAGCCGTGCGCGACAGCGTCGGCCTGCTGGACGCGTCGACCCTCGGCAAGATCGACATTCAAGGCCCGGATGCGCGGGAGTTCCTGAACCGCATCTACACCAACGCCTGGACCAAGCTCGACGTGGGCAAAGCCCGCTACGGCCTGATGTGCAAAGAAGACGGCATGGTGTTCGACGACGGCGTAACCGCATGTCTCGCCGACAACCATTTCGTGATGACCACCACCACCGGCGGCGCTGCACGCGTGCTGCAATGGCTGGAAATCTACCAACAGACTGAATGGCCAGACCTGAAGGTGTACTTCACTTCCGTGACGGATCACTGGGCAACCATGACCCTGTCCGGGCCGAACAGCCGCAAGCTGCTCAGCGAAGTTACCGACATTGATCTGAGCAACGAAGCGTTCCCGTTCATGACCTGGAAAGAAGGCCTGGTGGGCGGTGTGCCGGCGCGGGTGTTCCGGATTTCGTTTACCGGTGAGCTGTCGTACGAAGTCAACGTGCAAGCCGACTACGCCATGGGCGTGCTCGAGAAAATCGTCGCGGCTGGCAAGCAGTACAACCTGACTCCGTACGGCACTGAAACCATGCACGTACTGCGGGCGGAGAAGGGTTTCATCATCGTCGGCCAGGACACTGACGGCTCGATGACCCCCGACGACCTGAACATGGGTTGGTGTGTCGGTCGCACCAAACCGTTCTCGTGGATCGGCCAGCGTGGCATGAACCGCGAAGACTGCGTGCGTGATCAACGTAAACAGTTGGTGGGCCTGAAGCCGATCGATCCGACCAAATGGCTGCCGGAAGGGGCGCAACTGGTGTTCAACACCAAGCAAACCATCCCGATGACCATGGTTGGTCACGTGACCTCCAGCTACGCGCACAACTCCCTCGGCTATTCGTTTGCCATGGGTGTGGTGAAGGGCGGCTTGAAACGCATCGGTGAGCGGGTGTTCGCACCGCTGGCCGACGGTAGCGTGATCGAGGCGGAGATTGTTTCTTCGGTGTTCTTCGATCCGAAGGGTGATCGCCAGAACATCTAATGGCCTCGAGTCCTGTGGGCGGGCGGTTGCACCGAGTCGTCTGAGCGATTCGCGAGCAAGCCCGCTCCCACAGGGGAACGCGGTCAAATGTGGGAGCGGGCTTGCTCGCGAAGGCGTCAGTCCAGCCACCACAGGGGCCGGAACCAACAGAATTGATAAAGGTGCTTTATGACCGCAGCCAATGTTTACCAACAACGCCCAACCACCGGGGCCAAGGCCGAGTCGTCGCTGCATCATGCCGACCTCGCCAACCTGGTGGGCAAGGGTCGCAAAAACGCCGGCGTGATCGTGCGTGAGAAAAAACTCCTCGGCCACCTGACCATCCGAGGCGATGGCCACGATGCCGCGTTCAGCGCTGGCGTGCACAAGGCCTTGGGCATCGAGTTGCCGGGCGCCCTGACCGTCATCGTCAAAGGCGAAACCAGCCTGCAATGGATGGGGCCGGACGAGTGGCTGCTGATCGTGCCGAGCGGTGAAGAATTCGCCGCCGAGCAAAAACTCCGTGAAGCGCTGGGCGACCTGCACATCCAGATCGTCAACGTCAGCGGCGGCCAGCAGATCCTCGAACTGAGCGGCCCGAATGTGCGCCAGGTGCTGATGAAATCCACCAGCTACGACGTGCACCCCAACAGCTTCCCGGTGGGCAAGGCTGTTGGCACCGTGTTTGCCAAGTCGCAACTGGTGATCCGCCACACCGCCGAAGACACCTGGGAACTGCTGATTCGTCGCAGCTTCTCGGATTATTGGTGGTTGTGGTTGCAGGATGCGGCCGCTGAATACGGGCTTAGCGTTCAGGCCTGATGGATGATCGTTCCCACCTGTGGCGAGGGGGCTTGCCCCCGTTGGGCTGCGCAGCAGCCCCAAATCCTCAAGACGCGGTTTGACTGACACACCGCGTTTGCCGGTTTTACGACTGCTTCGCAGCCGAACGGGGGCAAGCCCCCTCGCCACAGGTCTTCGCAGTCGCGTAGGTATTTTCGAACAGGAGTCACCGCACTATGAGCCGCGCCCCAGACACATGGATTCTGACCGCCGACTGCCCAAGCGTCCTCGGCACCGTGGATGCGGTGACCCGCTTTCTGTTCGAGCAGGGCTGCTACGTCACCGAGCATCATTCCTTTGATGACCGACTCTCGGGCCGTTTCTTCATTCGCGTGGAATTCCGCCAGCCCGACGGCTTCGACGAACTCGCCTTCCGCGCCGGCCTGGCAGAGCGTGGCCAGGCCTTCGGCATGATCTTCGAACTCACCGCGCCGAACTATCGGCCAAAAGTGGTGATCATGGTCTCCAAGGCCGATCACTGCCTCAACGATTTGCTCTACCGCCAGCGCATCGGCCAGTTGTCGATGGACGTGGCCGCCGTGGTCTCCAACCACCCGGACCTCAAACCGTTGGCCGACTGGCACCAGATTCCGTACTACCACTTCCCGCTCGACCCGAACGACAAACCGTCGCAAGAGCGTCAGGTGTGGCAGGTGATCGAAGAGTCCGGCGCCGAACTGGTGATCCTTGCCCGTTACATGCAGGTCCTGTCGCCGGAACTGTGCCGCAAACTCGACGGCAAGGCGATCAACATTCACCACTCCCTGCTGCCGGGTTTCAAGGGCGCCAAGCCGTATCACCAGGCCTACAACAAAGGCGTGAAACTGGTCGGCGCGACGGCGCACTACATCAACAACGACCTGGACGAAGGCCCGATCATCGCCCAAGGCGTGGAAGCGGTGGACCACAGCCATTACCCGGAAGATTTGATCGCCAAGGGGCGGGATATCGAAGGCCTGACCCTGGCCCGAGCGGTTGGTTATCACATTGAACGACGAGTGTTTTTGAACGCCAATCGCACGGTCGTTCTTTAGGACGCCTTCGCGAGCAAGCCCGCTCCCACAGGGGATTTGTGTCTGCCCACAAATCTCGGGTACACCGCAAAACCAATGTGGGAGCGGGCTTGCTCGCGAAGAGGCCATAACAAACAACAAAAGACACAAGCACTAACCCGAGCAATCAACGCGCCGCCGCTCCATGGCGACGCGACCGCTACATAAAAACAACAGCGAGGTGAAAGCATGTCTGGCAATCGTGGTGTGGTGTATCTCGGCAATGGCAAGGTCGAAATACAGAAAATCGACTATCCGAAAATGCAGGACCCGCGCGGCAGGAAGATTAATCACGCTGTCATCCTGCGTGTGGTGTCCACCAACATCTGTGGTTCCGATCAGCACATGGTGCGCGGTCGTACCACGGCTCAAACCGGCCTGGTGCTGGGGCATGAAATCACTGGTGAAGTGATTGAGAAGGGCAGCGACGTCGAAAACCTGCAAATCGGCGACCTGGTGTCCGTACCGTTCAACGTCGCTTGCGGGCGCTGCCGTTCCTGCAAAGAGATGCACACCGGTGTTTGCCTGAGCGTTAACCCGGCCCGTCCCGGCGGTGCTTACGGTTATGTCGACATGGGTGACTGGACCGGCGGCCAGGCTGAATACGCGATGGTGCCGTACGCTGACTTCAACCTGCTGAAACTTCCGGATCGCGATCGCGCGATGGAAAAAATCCGCGACCTGACTTGCCTCTCCGACATCCTGCCGACCGGTTACCACGGCGCCGTGACGGCTGGCGTTGGTCCAGGCAGCACCGTGTACATCGCCGGTGCCGGCCCGGTCGGTCTGGCGGCTGCCGCTTCGGCTCGCCTGCTGGGCGCGGCGGTGGTGATCATCGGTGACGTCAACACCGTGCGCCTGGCGCATGCCAAGGCTCAGGGTTTCGAAATCGCTGACCTGTCCCTCGACACTCCGCTGCACGAACAAATCGCTGCATTGCTGGGCGAGCCAGAAGTGGATTGCGCCGTCGACGCCGTAGGCTTCGAAGCGCGCGGTCACGGTCATGACGGCGTGAAACACGAGGCACCGGCTACCGTGCTCAACTCGCTGATGGGCGTGGTTCGCGTGGCGGGCAAAATCGGTATTCCGGGCCTGTACGTGACTGAAGATCCGGGTGCTGTGGACGCTGCCGCGAAAATGGGCAGCCTGAGCATTCGCTTTGGTCTGGGCTGGGCCAAATCCCACAGCTTCCACACCGGCCAGACGCCTGTGATGAAGTACAACCGCCAACTGATGCAGGCAATCATGTGGGACCGTATCCACATTGCCGACATCGTTGGCGTGGAAGTCATCAGCCTGGATGACGCACCACGTGGCTACGGCGAGTTCGATGCCGGCGTACCGAAGAAGTTTGTGATCGACCCGCACAAGCTGTTCAGCGCGGCGTAAGGCTTCACGCAATGCAAAACGGCGACCCTCGGGTCGCCGTTTTTTATTGGTAGAACACAAACCCTGTGGCGAGGGAGCTTGCTCCCGCTGGGTTGCGAAGCAACCCCAAAACCACACACCGCTTTGTTTCAGGCTGAACGTGTCTGGTGGTTTTACGACTGCTGCGCAGCCGAGCGGGAGCGAGCTCCCTCGCCACAAAAGCTCATCGGTACTTTCAGAGTGCCGCCAACGCCCCCTGATACAACACCGGCCCCGTCGGTTGCCCGGTCGGCGAACCACCCTTCGGCTCCAGGCTCACCGCCAACGCAATCGGCTTGCCGATCAGCGCCTTCTGCGCCTCGCTCAGCTCAACCTTGCCCTTGCCGCCCGCCGGAATCACCCCCAGGGAAATCGGCTTGCCGTTCGCCGGTATCGCCCACAGTTCCAGGCTGCGTCCCGGATCAACTGCCGCCAACGTCAACGGCTCAACTTGCAGGTAATTCTCGTGCGCTTGTACCTTGAGCGCCGGTTGCGCATCGGCCGTCAGCAGGGTCGCGCTGTAACGTGCTTCATCACGGTTATAAAGCACGCTCAGGAACATAATCACCGCCAGTGAACACACCGCGACCGTGACCCGCATCCAGTTCCAGAACGAACGCTTCTCTGGCACGTGCAGTTCTTGCGGATCGATGCGTGCGGTGATGCCTTGCCACACGCGATCCGGCACCGGTTGTTCAGGTAATGCTTCGGTCAGGCTGGTGAGGCTGTCCTGCCAGTTCGCCAGTTCCGCACGCAGAGCGGCGTCCTCCAGCAACAACTGTTCAAAACGCCGGCGAGCCGCAGCAGGCATCAAGCCGATGGCGTAATCGGCGGCAAGGGCGCGGCGCAAGGTCGGGGTTTGATAGTTCATGATTCCAGGCACCTGCGCAGGCGCTCCATACCGCGGCGGATCCAGGATTTGACCGAGCCCAGCGGCGCGGCCAGGTGTTCGGCCAGTTCAGCGCAGGACAGCCCCTGAAAATAGGCGACGGTGATCGATTGGCGCTGCATGCCTTCGAGGCTTTCCAGGCACTGGTTCAGGGCCTTGGCTTCGCGGGCGCGGTTTAACAATTCATGGGCCGAAGGGCTTTCATCCTCCAGGGCCTGTTCTTCAAGATCGGTCAGCGGCCGGTCGCGGTGTTTGCGCAATTGGTCGATGGCTTGATTGCGGGTGATGTTGATCATCCAGGTCAGCGGTGCCGACAGGTGCGATTCATAGCGCGAGGCGTTGTTCCAGATCCGTACGAAGCTTTCCTGCAGCACCTCTTCGGCCAGGTCATGCCGACCCATGAAACGCAGGGCGACACCGTGCAAGCGCGGGCCGACGCTGCGGTAAAGCGTCTCGAACGCGCGGCGGTCACCCAATGAACACTGGGCCAGAAGCTGCCTGAGCTGATCGGTGTCGGCGATGGAAATAACGGTTCTCCGGGCAATCGAGATAGCGGTGGTTGGCTGCGAGCGGTGCCGGTTGCAGGCAGAGGTTAGTTCACGGCGCGCAGTTGTTCCATTCACGGGCGGATACCTCAGGAAAACGCCGACCCCGATGCGCGGGGTCGGCGAGCACTGCTCAACCTTTGGGCATCAGCACTTTGTCGATGACCTGAATTACCCCGTTGGACTGGTTCACGTCATAGGTGGTGATGTCGGCGACGTCGCCTTTTTCATCCTTGATCACGATGTTGTGCGGGCCATTCATCATCGCCCACAGCTTGCCGCCGGCGACGGTGGTGAGTTCGGCGGTGCCGCCGCCGGCCTTGATCTTCTCGGCCAGGGTCATCATGTCGAGCTTACCGGCGACCACGTGGTAGGTGAGGATGTGGGTCAGGGTCGCTTTGTTGGCTGGTTTGAGCAGGGTATCGACAGTGCCGGCGGGCAGGGCGGTAAACGCTGAGTTGACCGGGGCGAACACGGTGAACGGGCCTTTGCCTTTGAGGGTGTCGACCAGGCCGGCGGCTTTGACTGCGGCCACCAGGGTGGTGTGGTCGGCGGAATTCACGGCGTTATCGATGATGTCTTTGCTAGGCATCATGGCTTGGCCGCCAACCATTACGCTGTCATGACTCATGCTCGCCGCTTGCACGCTGTTCAGGGCGAATCCGCCGCCAAGGGCCAGGGTCAGCAGGCTGGCAATCAACGGGGTTTTGATCGAAGTGCGTTTCATGGGGGTGATCCTTGTGGGGGAGAATCGGCCAGGAGTGTCTGTCCGTGCTTGATATACGCAACGGGGACTAGACTGGATGCAGCGCAACGGAATTCTTTTCTGACTGTGGTCAATTGTGGCGAGGGGGCTTGCCCCCGTTGGGTCGCGAAGCGGCCCCCGCATTTTCCAGGCTGATCGCATTCAACGGGCCGACGACTGCTTCGCAGCCGAACGGGGGCAAGCCCCCTCGCCACATAAAGCCCGCTCCTACAGGGGACAGGGAACAATCCTCTGGGGTGCCAGTCCAACACACAGTTTTTCGCCGTCCATGGGTGGGCGGTTTTATGCCTAAAGAGGTTGTCTCGATGAAGATTTCACGCGGTTTTGCACTGGCTTCGCTCATGACCCTGGCCGCCAGCCCGGTCTTCGCAGCATTCAGCCTGGACGATGTGACCAAAGCGGCTTCGAGCATGCAGGGCGGCGATGCGGCCACTAATGCCGCGCCGACCTCGCAAACAGCGGGCCTGCTCGGTGCGCTGACTTCGCAACTGAACGTTACCCCGCAACAAGCCGTCGGCGGCACCGGGGCAATGCTGGGGTTGGCGAAGAATCAACTGAGCTCCACCGATTACTCGCAACTGGCCAAAGACGTGCCGGGGTTGGACAAACTGTCCGGCGGCGGTCAGATGGGGGCGTTGGCCGGGATGCTCGGTTCGTCCGGTAAATCGGCCGGTCTGGAAAATGCCTTGGGCAATGTAAAAAGCACCAGCGACATGAACAGCGCGTTTGGCGCCCTGGGCATGGACAGCGGGATGGTCGGCAAATTTGCCCCGGTGATCCTCCAGTACCTCGGTGGCCAAGGCGTTGGCGGTCCACTGCTGAAAAGCCTGGGCGGGATCTGGGGCGCTGGCAGCTGATTCAGCGGCTCTCGGCGCGCAACGCGTCGATGCGCTGATCCTTTTCGATCCAGAGCTGGTTGACCCAGTTCTGGATCGTTTCGCGAAACACCGAATCGTTTTCGTAATCCCCCTGCCACAACGCCGGGTCCAGTTCGCGGGTCTGGATATCGATGATGACCTTCGGCACATTGCCGCTGATCAAATCCCAAAACCCCGGAATCCGTTGCTGCGGATACACCATCGTCACATCCAGAATGGCGTCCAGCTGTTCGCCCATCGCCGCCAGTACAAACGCCACACCGCCGGCCTTCGGCTTGAGCAGATGCCTGAACGGTGATTGCTGCTGAGCGCTTTTTGCCGCGGTAAACCGTGTGCCTTCCAGATAATTCACCACCGTTACCGGCTGGCGTTTGTACAGCTCGCACGCGGCTTTGGTGATCTCCAGATCCTTGCCGGCCAGTTCAGGGTTCTTCGCCAGAAACGCCTTGGTGTAGCGCTTCATGAACGGATAATCCAGCGCCCACCAGGCCAGGCCCAGGAACGGCACCCAGATCAATTCTCTCTTGAGGAAGAATTTGAAGAACGGCGTGCGCCGGTTCAGGGTCTGGATCAGCGCTGGGATGTCGACCCAGGATTGGTGGTTGCTGATCACCAGATAAGACGTATCGCCACGCAGGTCATCGCCACCGCGAATGTCCCATTGGGTTGGGATGCACAGCCGGAAGATCAGCTTGTCGATTTCGGCCCAGGTTTCGGCGATCCACATCACCGACCATGAGGCGTAGTCGCGATAACGGCCGGGCAGGACCAGTTTGAGCAGGGCAAACACCATCAGCGGGCCGAACAGGACCAGGGTGTTGAGTAACAGCAGCAGGGTAACGAAACAGCCGGTGAGCAGGCGGCGCATAAGTAACTCTTGGACGAATTTTGGCGCGTCATGATAAGCAGCTTCGGGCGGCAGGCCAAATCGGGGGTGACGAATGTTTCACCTTTACGGCGTTATGCTTCAGGCCATATGAAATAACCTGTGGCGAGGGAGCTTGCTCCCGCTGGGTTGCGAAGCAGCCCCAAAACCAAACACCACGCTGTTTCAGGTGTACCGAGTGAACCGGATTTACGGTTGCTTCGCAGCCGAACGGGAGCAAGCTCCCTCGCCACAAAGGTCTGTGCCAGTTCAACTATCATTGTTTTTTGCGGTCTAGAATTCGGCCTATGCGCCCCAATTCCCCAAGGAAGCCCATTACGTGAAATCCCTCCTTGCACTGCTGACCCTCGTGGCCCTGCCGGTCATGGCCGCCGAGCCGACCCTGTACGGGCGTTACGAATACATCGCGCTGCCGGAAATCGGCGGTGAAGTCCTCAAGGCCAAGATGGACACCGGCGCCCTGACCGCGTCGCTGTCGGCCAAGGACATCGAAACCTTCACCCGTGATGGCGAAGACTGGGTGCGCTTCCGTCTCGGCACCAAGGACGCGAGCAACAAGGTCTACGAGCACAAGATCGCGCGGATCAGCAAGATCAAGACCCGCGCCGAAGAAGACGAAGACGACAAGGACGTGAGCGCCCCGACCAAGCGTCCGGTGGTTGATCTGGAATTGTGCCTGGGCAACGTCAAACGCACGGTCGAGGTTAATCTCACCGACCGCAGCAGCTTCAACTATCCGTTGCTGATCGGCGCCAAGGCCTTGCGCGAGTTTGGCGCTGCGGTGAACCCGGCACGTCGCTTTACCGCGGATAAACCTGACTGCTGATTGACGGGATGTGAGGCTTGGGCCACCGTTGCGCAACTTAACTGCCGTGCTCGGACGCTATGCCTCATATCCTGATTGTCGAAGACGAAGCGGCCATTGCCGACACGTTGATTTTTGCGTTGCAGGGTGAAGGCTTCACCACGACCTGGGTGAGCCTCGGCGAGGCCGCGCTTGAGCATCAACGCCAGACCCCGGCCGATCTGATCATTCTCGACATCGGCCTGCCGGACATCAGCGGCTTCGAGACTTGTAAGCAATTGCGCCGCTTCAGCGAGGTGCCGGTGATCTTCCTCAGCGCCCGCGACGGCGAAATCGACCGGGTGGTGGGCCTGGAGATTGGCGCCGACGATTACGTGGTCAAGCCGTTCAGCCCGCGAGAAGTGGCGGCGCGGGTCCGGGCGATTCTAAAGCGCATGGCACCCCGTGCCGTGGCCGAAGTTTCACCGGTGCTGTTTCGCGTCGACAGCGAACGGGTGCAGATTAGCTATCGCGGCGAGCCCCTGAGCCTGACCCGCCACGAATTCCGTCTGCTGCAATGCCTGCTGGAACAACCCGAACGGGTGTTCAGCCGCGAGCTATTGCTCGACGCCCTGGGTGTGCCGGCCGATGCCGGTTACGAGCGCAGCATCGACAGCCATATCAAAAGCGTGCGCGCCAAGCTGCGGCTGGTGCGAGCCGACGCCGAACCGATCCAGACCCATCGCGGCCTCGGCTACAGCTACAGTCCGGGGCACAGCTGATGGCGCTGGGCATCCGGATCTTTCTGGTCTATGTGCTGTTTATCGGCCTGACCGGTTACTTCGTGCTCAACACCGTGATGCAGGAAATCCGCCCCGGTGTGCGCCAGACCACCGAAGAAACCCTGGTAGACACGGCCAACCTGATGGCCGAGATCCTGCGCGATGACTTCAAGGCCGGCACTCTCAACCAGAATCACTGGCCAGAACTGCTCAACGCCTATGGTGAGCGGCAGCCGAAGGCAAGCATCTGGGGCCTGACAAAGAATCAGGTCAACAACCGCATCTACGTCACGGATGCCAAAGGCATCGTGGTGCTGGATTCCAGCGGTGTAGCGGTGGGCCAGGATTACTCGCGCTGGAACGATGTTTACCTGACCCTGCGCGGCGAATACGGTGCGCGCTCGACCCGCAGCGATCCCGACGACCCGAGTTCCTCGGTTATGCACGTAGGCGCGCCGATTCGTGACAACGGCCAGATCATCGGCGTGGTCACCGTGGCCAAGCCCAACATTTCGCTGCAACCCTACGTCGACCGCACTGAACGGCGATTGGTCTATTACGGTGCCGGGCTGATCGGCCTCGGTCTGCTGTTTGGCGCGCTGCTGTCGTGGTGGCTGAGCGCGGCGCTGCGACGGTTGACTGCTTATGCCCAGGCGGTCAGTGAAGGTCGACGGGTCGAGGTGCCGCATTATCGCGGCGGCGAACTGGAGCAACTGGCGACAGCCGTGGAGCAGATGCGCACGCAACTCGAAGGCAAGGCCTACGTCGAGCGCTACGTGCACACCCTGACCCATGAATTGAAAAGCCCATTGGCGGCGATTCGCGGCGCGGCGGAGTTGCTTCAGGGCGAGATGCCGTTGGCCCAGCAGCAGCGTTTTGTCAGCAACATCGACAGCGAAAGTGCGCGGATGCAACAGTTGATCGAGCGGTTGCTGAACCTGGCTCAGGTCGAGCAGCGTCAAGGGTTGGAAGAACGAGTTGAAGTGCCGTTGGCGGCGTTAGTGGAAGAACTGCTGGACGCTCAGGCTGCGCGGATTGAAGGCAAACAATTGTGTGTTGAACAGAGGATTGCCGAGGATCTGGTTTTGATCGGTGAGCCGTTCCTGTTACGTCAGGCGTTGGGCAACTTGCTGGAGAACGCGCTGGATTTCACGCCGGCGCAGGGTGTTTTGCGATTCAGTGCCGAGCGGGTTGGTGAGCAGGTTGAGTTCAGGTTGTTCAACCAGGCTCAGGCGATTCCCGACTATGCGTTGCCACGCTTGAGTGAGCGGTTTTACTCGCTGCCGCGGCCGGACAGTGGGCGCAAAAGCACTGGGTTGGGGCTTAACTTCGTTGAAGAGGTGGTTAAGTTGCATGGAGGGCAATTATGGGTTGGCAATGTGGGCGGTGGCGTCGAGGCTCGGGTTCGCTTGCCTTGAGGTCCTTGGTAACTCAAGACACCGCCGAATCAGGTACTGATTTACGAGGCTTGTTTCGGTGGGCCAAGGCAAGTACCGGCCGTTCGATGAGCAACCATGAAAGAGTTGCCAGGCTAATGACAATGACGGTTGAAACGGCCATGGAAGGGAAGAAGGCCAGTTGTGTTTTATTGATGACCAATTGCTGTACGGGAAAGGCATACAGGTACATGCCATAGGAGATATCGAACCGTCCTCTGATGTTTTTATCAACGTACAACAAACCCAGACTGAGGGTTGCCAGGCTGATCCCCAGAGTTGCCAGAACCCAGACCATCGAAGTACCCAGTGATGCGAATACCAGAAGACAGCAAGCCACCAGGGTTATTGCCTTTGTGCGCACGCCACTGAAGCGGTCTTTATAAAACGCTATCAATGACCCGGCGAAAAACGCGATGCCGGCTGCGCAGTAGGCCAGAAGCTTCTGTGCCAGGGCATTCATCGGGTAGTTGCCCAGCACATAAGTCGCTATGCAAAATAGCAAGAGCAGCGTCCAAGGCATCATGGCTTTGCGGTATAGGGTCAGCACTAGTGCGAGCAGAATATAAAAAGCGAACTCGATTTTTAATGTCCACAGGCTTCCATTGAAGGATTCGCTGAATACGAAATCGCTGGTTATTTCATCAATAGTTGCCCGCCCGAACGCTGAAATTCGCAGAAAGTCGATGAGGGCTTCTTTCCCCGAGACATAGTCGCTGGCAAAAAAAGCCCCGGCTACATAAGTCATTACGAATGAGCAAACGATGAGCGCAGGAAAGATCCGGGCGACGCGTTTCACCAGATAGTCCTGAAGGCTGGCGGCATTCAAATAGCTGAGGGTAATCAACAACCCGGAAATGGCAAAAAAACAAAGCACCGCCACACCGCCCAGCGAGTTGTAACCTTGAATGACGGGCTCGTTCATTCCCGCTAACACATAGTGATGACTTACCAGGACCATAAGGGCGGCAAGGTGCCTGATCAGGTCAAACGAGTTGTTTCGCAATGGAGCGCTCCTTGTCTGGTCTGCTTTGGAGCAAACCAACGGCCAAAATATTGAGCTGTACTTGGCCGGAAAATACTCCGGTAAATACCCGGAGATGGCCTTAAGGGGCCGCAGTGTGCCTAGGTGCAATCGGCTTTTACAGGCATTTCCACACAATCCCCACATAGCCTCCACGAAACCCCCACACACCCATCCCAGACTTCCCCCATCCAAACAGGGAGAGTCCCATGAACCGCAACCTGACCATAAAACTCGGGGCGATTGCCCTACTGATACTGTTATTGATGATTCCGTTGCTGATGATCAACGGCGTGATCCAGGACCGTCAGCAACTGCGCGACGGTGTGCTCGAAGACATCGCCCGCAGTTCCAGCTACAGCCAGCAGTTGAGCGGGCCGCTGATGGTGGTGCCGTATCGCAAAGTGGTGCGCACCTGGAAACTCAACGAGAAAACCAACGAGCGTTACCAGGAAGTCGGTGAAGAACGCGGTCGTCTGTACTTCCTCCCGGAACACTTCGAACTGGATGGCCAGGTTCAGACCGAGCTGCGTTCCCGGGGCATTTATGAAGCGCGGCTGTTCCATGCCGACAACCGCATCAGCGGCCATTTCACGATCCCTGAACAACTGGGCATCAAGGAAGACTTCGCCGACTATCAGTTTGACCAGCCGTTTCTGGCTGTGGGTATCAGCGACATTCGCGGCATCGAAAACGCGCTGAAACTGGAACTCGATGGTCAGCGCCTGGACTTCGTACCTGGCAGCCAGGTCGGCTTCTTGGGGGAGGGCGTGCACGTGATGCTGCCGGCGTTGAATACCAGACAAGCCACGGAACTGGCCTTCGGTTTCGACCTGCGTTTGCAAGGCACCGGTCAGTTGCAAGTGCTGCCGGTGGGCAAGACCAGCAAAGTAGCGTTGGCCGCCAACTGGCCGCACCCCAGCTTTATCGGCAACTACCTGCCGGCCCAGCGTGAAGTCACCGATCAGGGCTTCACCGCGAATTGGCAGACCACGTTTTTCTCCACCAACCTGCAAGAAGCCTTGAACAGTTGTGTCTCCGGCGCTGGCTGTGACGCGTTCAACGGTCGCAGCTTCGGCGTGAGCTTCATCGACCCGGTGGACCAGTACCTCAAAAGCGATCGGGCGATCAAATATGCGCTGCTGTTCATTGTCCTGACCTTCGCCGGTTTCTTCCTGTTCGAAGTGATGAAAAGCCTGGCGGTGCACCCGGTGCAATATGCGTTGGTGGGCGTGGCCCTGGCGTTTTTCTACCTGTTGTTGCTGTCGTTGTCCGAGCACATCGGTTTTGCCTTGGCGTATGTGTTGTCGGCGAGCGGATGTGTGTTGTTGATCGGGTTCTATGTCTGCCACGTACTGCGCAGCGTGCGTCACGGCTTGAGTTTTTCGGCGGGGTTGGCGGCGTTGTACGGTTTGCTTTATGGCTTGTTGAGTGCCGAGGATTACGCGCTGTTGATGGGCTCGTTGTTGCTGTTCGGGTTGCTGGGTGTGTTCATGGTGCTGACCCGCAAGCTGGACTGGTACGGGATTGGGCAGAAGTCGGCCAAGCCGTTGGCGTTTGATATTGGAGCGGTGGAATGAGCCGGTCGTTGGGGTTGCGTGAGGATCAGCGGGAAGGGGAGGTGTTGGCGACGCTTATCTTTGGGTTGTTTCCGTTAGATCCGGTGTGGTGCATTCGCGAGCAAGCCCGCTCCCACAAGGGATCTCCAGTGAACACAATATATGTGCAAGCCACCGATCAAATGTGGGAACGGGCTTGCTCGCGAAGAGGCCGGTCCAGCCTATGAAGAGCTAAACCTTCGGCATCGTCGCCAACATCGAAGGCCGCTGACTCACTTCAAAAAACCACTCGGCCAGCTTCGGATTCGCCTCGCGCCATTCCAGATCGGGATGGCGCAAATCCAGGTAACCCAAGGCACAGGCCACACTGATCGCCGCCACATCGAAATGACTGGTCAGCTCGGCAATCGCATCCGCTTCCAGCAACGCCAAGGCACGGCGAATCTTCTCGCGCTGGGCATCAAGCCACTGCTCCCATTGTTTCTCCGGGGCGCGCAACGCTTGCTCGTAACGAATCATCACCGCAGCGTCCATGATCCCGTCGGCCAGGGAGGCCAGGGTCATGCGGCGCCAGCGGGCCGAGCCCTCGCGAGGGATCAGTGGATTGCCGACATGCTGGTGATCGAGGTAATCGAGAATCACCCGGCTGTCATGGATAACGTTGCCATCGGCCAGGCGCAGGGCCGGGATCTTGCCCAGTGGGTTGTCTTCGCAGAGCGCCAGGTCCGGGCTGACCGGCGTGAGTTGGCTGAGTTGCAGGGCAACACGATCGGTCTGACCGGTCTCGTGCAGCAGCACCATGACTTTGCGAACGAAGGGCGATGCGGGGTTGTGGAACAGGGTCATGCTCGGGGCGGACATGGCAGTGTCTCGATCAGTGGCAGTGCCGGGCAGCATAGCGCGTTGACCCGATAGCTCAAGATCAGAAATGCGGCTCGAAACCTGTAGGAGCAAAGCTTGCTCCTACAAGGATTGTGGTGTTTTGATCGGTCAGCGGCGTTGCAGCAACCCGCGCAAAGCGAGGAAGGCGGGGATGCCCAGGCCCAACTAGCTCAAGGCATCCCACACGCCATCGCCCAACAGCGCGTGAGCAGTGCGATCACCGTTGGGGTGGCGCAGGGAAGCAATTGGCGTCAGACGAGGCGCCGGATATCTAAAACGAAGGCGCCCGCTGCCGTCGCTTCCACTGACTCAAACGCTGCTGCAGATTCAATGGGCTGTGAATCTGCTGCTGCCGCGCCCGGCTGAACAAGATCAACGCCAATTCCGCCGTGGCCAATGCATCGGCACTGGCGTTATGCCGCTCGAAGACTTCGAGCTTGAACCACTCAATCCACTCATCCAGCCCGGCCTCGCGGATGTTCGCCTGCGGGCAGACCAGCGGTGCAATGTCCGCCACATCCAGAAACGGATGCTGCAGCTTGTAGCCCAGATGATCTTTCAACGCGCGCCCGAGCATGTGCTGATCGAACGGCGCATGAAACGCCAACACTGGGCTGTCGCCCACAAACTCCATGAACTCGATTAGTGCCTGCGCCGGGTCACTGCCGGCAGCAATCGCGCTAGGCCCCAGGCCATGGATCAACACACTCGGCGCCAACTTCATGTCAGCACATTGCAGCGTGCGTTCGAATTGCTGACTGAAATCAATCGCGCCGTCCTCGATCACCACGGCGCCGATGGACAGCACCCGATCCTTGTTCAGGTTCAGCCCGGTGGTTTCCAGATCCAGCACCACCCAGCGTTGCTCGCGCAGGCTGCATTCACTCAACTGGGCGCCGACCGGCAAGCGTTCCAGGCGTTGTTGAAGATCCTCGGGCAGCAGCGGGGCGGCGGGGCGTAGCCATGAAAACAGACTCATAGCTGATACCGCAGGGTCAGGCTGCTTTGCAGGCGTTGGGCCTGGCGCAGGGACTCACGCAGGATGCGCCGGTCCAGATGATTGAGGCTGTCGGGATCGACGCGGTTGGAGTAGGGCAAGTTCTCCCGGGTCTGTAGTTGATGTTGCTGCATGCGGGTTTGCTGAATGAAGTGATACGCCTCTTCATACGCCGCACCGTCCAACCGTTCGATGACTTCTTTGGCGACCAGTTGGCGGAAGCGCTCCAGGGTGTTGTTGGTTTCAATGCCATTGGCCAGGGCGAGCAATCGGGCACCGTCGACAAAAGGCGTCAGCCCCTGGACTTTCAGGTCCAGCGTGGCTTTCTCGCCATTCTTGCGCGCCAGCACGAACTCACGGAAGCGTCCCACGGGCGGCCGGTTGCGCAAGGCATTGTCGGCCATCATCCGCTGGAACAACCGGTTATCCGCCACCTGATCGAGAATCCCTCGGCGCAGTTGTTCGCAGCCTTGTTCATCACCCCAAACCACCCGCAAGTCGAAATAAATGCTCGAGCCCAGCAGGTTCTCCGGCGTCGCCTCGCGGATAAACGCCGCGAACCGCCGGGCCCACTCGGCCCGGGACAAACACAGCTCAGGGTTGCCGGCCATGATGTTGCCCTTGCACAGGGTGAAGCCGCAGAGCGCCAGGCTCTGGTTGATCTGTTGGGCGATGGGCAGCAATTTGCCGCGGATCTCGGCGGCATGCGCAGCGTCCCGGGCCTCAAACAGAATGCCGTTGTCCTGATCGGTGTGCAGCGTTTGCTCGCGACGACCTTCGCTGCCGAAGCACAGCCAACTGAACGGGATACCTGGGTCGCCTTTCTCGGCGAGGGTCAGCTCGATCACCCGGCACACGGTGTGGTCGTTGAGCAGGGTAATGATGTGAGTGATTTGGGTCGAAGAGGCACCGTGGGCCAGCATGCGCTCGACCAACTGGCCGATCTCGCCGCGCAGTGCCACCAGGTTTTCCACCCGCTGGGCGCTGCGGATGGTTCGGGCCAGGTGCACCAGATCGACCCGTTGCAGGGAGAACAGATCGCGCTCGGACACCACGCCGCACAGACGCTGATCCTTGACCAGACAGACGTGGGCGATGTGCCGTTCGGTCATGGCAATCGCCGCGTCGAAAGCGCTGTGGTCCGGCGTCAGGAAAAACGGCGCCTGGGTCATGTGCCGCTCAATGGCTTCGCTGAAATCGGTGGTCCCGTCGGCGACAACCTGGCGCAAGTCGCGCAGGGTGAAAATCCCCAGGGGCGCCTTCTGCTCGTCGACAATCACGATGCTGCCGACCTGTTGCTCATGCATCAGGGTCACGGCTTCACGCAGCGGCGTGGCCAGGCTGCACGTCACTGGGTGACGCATGGCCAACTCGCCCAGCCGCGTGTTCAGCGAGTACTGGGTGCCAAGGGTTTCCACGGCTTTTTGCTGGACTTGCTGGTTGACCTGATCCAGCAGGCTGCTGACCCCGCGCAAGGCAAAGTCGCGAAAGGTATTCGACAGGGCGAACAGCTTGATGAAGGCCAGTTTGTTCAGTTGCAGGCAGAAAGTGTCTTCGGCGGCCAGGTGTTCGGTACGAGTCGCCCGCTCACCCAGCAACGCGGCTAAAGGGAAGCATTCCCCCGTGGTGATTTCGAAGGTGGTTTCGGTGCCACCCTTGGCCGTGTGCGGGCGTTCGCCAACCACCCGGCCCTGCTTGACGATGTAGAAATGCTCAACCGGGCCGTCGGCGGGCTTGATAATGCTCTCGCCGGGACCGTAGAAACGCAGCTGACATTGCTCCACCAGGTAGGCCAGGTGGGCATGTTCCATCTGATTGAAGGGCGGGAAGCGCTGGAGGAATTGCAAAGTGCCCTGAATGTTCTGCAACACCGCGGTTTTCCCTGCCTGGGTGAAGGCATCCGCTTTACTCATAACTATTACCGCAGTCTTTTTTGAATTGTTGTTGTCGGATCGTTCAGCCATGGTCGGCCCCTGCGTGCGGGGTGCCCATTGGACGTAAGTCTAGGTAGTCGGTGGATATGTCTATATTTGAGAGAAGTCCTACACACTTTGTGCGTAAAACCTTTCAATTTGCCTCTAGGGAAAATATCCGACGAAGTGCACATTGAAGCTCTGCTTAGCGATGTCTGACCATTGTGCTAGGGGATTGAATTGAAAACGTAGAGTAAGCCATGTCCGACCACGATATTTTGAGTGACGCCGAGCGCGAGGCGCTCAGTGCGATCATGCTGGAACCCGATCTTCCGCCGCAGCGGGTGTTGATCGTTGACGACGACAAAGACGCTCGAGAACTGCTATCGGAGATCCTTGCGCTGGATGGCGTACGTTGCATGACCGCCGCCAGTGGCGAAACCGCGCTCAAACTGTTGGACACAACGCCTTCGATTGGCCTGGTAATTACCGATCTGCGGATGAAGAATGTTGATGGCCTGGACTTGATCCGCGAAGTGCGCGAGTCGGTCCGGGCGGCGATGCCGATCATCATCGTGTCCGGCGATGCCGACGTGAAGGACGCGATCGCCGCCATGCATTTGAGCGTGGTGGATTTTCTGCTTAAACCGATTGATACCGTTAAGTTGCTGGCGTTGGTCAAGCATGAGCTGGGGATGGAACCTTAACAAAGACTTCAAGCTGAGAGGGCTTTTGTGGCGAGGGGGCTTGCCCCCGTTGGGACGCGAAGCGGCCCCCTGCTTTTTTCAGACAGGCCGCGTTCGCCGACTTTACGACTGCTGTGCAGCCGAACGGGGGCAAGCCCCCTCGCCACAGGTGAGCGCATCCACAAATAAAAAAGCCCTGATCGAAAGATCAGGGCTTTTTCATGTCCAGCATCAGCGTTTAGTTACAAGCCATTGGCTGCCTTGAACTCACGACGACGACGGTGCAGAACCGGCTCGGTATAACCGTTCGGCTGCTTGGTGCCTTCGATCACCAGTTCGACTGCCGCCTGGAAGGCGATGTTGCTGTCGAAGTTCGGTGCCAGCGGACGGTACAGCGCGTCGTTGGCGTTCTGACGATCAACCACCGGCGCCATGCGCTTGAGGCTTTCCATCACTTGAGCTTCAGTGACGATGCCATGACGCAGCCAGTTGGCGATGTGCTGGCTGGAAATGCGCAGCGTCGCACGGTCTTCCATCAGGCCGACGTCGTTGATGTCCGGCACTTTCGAGCAACCCACGCCTTGGTCGATCCAGCGCACCACGTAACCGAGAATGCCCTGGGCGTTGTTGTCCAGTTCGTTCTTGATCTGCTCTGGCGTCCAGTTCGGATTGACGGCCAGCGGGATGGTTAGGATGTCGTCCACCGAAGCGCGAGCACGTTTGGCCAGTTCGGCCTGACGGGCGAACACGTCAACCTTGTGGTAGTGCAGCGCGTGCAGCGCGGCGGCGGTCGGCGATGGCACCCAAGCGGTGTTGGCGCCGGCCAGCGGGTGAGCAATTTTCTGTTCGAGCATGGCGGCCATCAGGTCCGGCATGGCCCACATGCCTTTACCGATCTGGGCACGACCTTGCAGGCCGGTGCTCAAACCGATATCGACGTTCCAGTTCTCGTAGGCGCCGATCCACTTCTCAGCCTTCATGTCAGCCTTGCGCACCATCGGGCCGGCTTCCATGGAGGTGTGGATTTCGTCGCCGGTGCGGTCGAGGAAACCGGTGTTGATGAACACCACACGCTCGCTGGCAGCCTTGATGCAGGCCTTGAGGTTGACCGTGGTACGGCGCTCCTCGTCCATGATCCCGACTTTCAGGGTGTTGCGTGGCAGGTCGAGCACGTCTTCGATACGCCCGAACAGCTCGTTCGTGAACGCGGCTTCTTCCGGGCCGTGCATTTTAGGCTTCACGATATAGACCGAGCCAGTGCGGCTGTTCTTGCGCGAGTTGTGGCCGTTGAGACTGTGGATCGCCGCGAGGCAGGTCACCAGACCGTCGAGGATGCCTTCCGGTACTTCGTTGCCTTGACTATCGAGGATCGCGTCGATGGTCATCAGGTGACCGACGTTACGTACGAACAACAGCGAACGACCGTGCAGGCTCAGTTCCTTGCCATCGACACCGGTGTAGGTGCGGTCGGCGTTCATGGTGCGAGTAAAGGTCTTACCGCCCTTGGAGACTTCCTCTGACAGATCGCCCTTCATCAGGCCGAGCCAGTTGCGGTAGATCACCACTTTGTCGTCGGCATCGACGGCAGCAACGGAGTCTTCGCAGTCCATGATGGTGGTCAGCGCGGCTTCCATCAGGATGTCTTTGACGCCGGCAGCGTCGGTCTGGCCGACCGGGGTGCTGGCATCGACCTGGATTTCGAAATGCAGGCCGTTGTTTTTCAGCAGGATCGCAGTCGGTGCCGAAGCATCGCCGTGGAAACCGATCAATTGCGCGTCGTTACGCAGGCCGGTGTTGCTGCCACCTTTAAGGGCGACCACCAGTTTGCCGTCAACGATTGTGTAGCGGGTGGAGTCGACGTGAGTGCCAGCGGCCAATGGCGCGGCTTCGTCGAGGAAGGCGCGGGCGAAGGCGATGACCTTGTCGCCGCGGACCTTGTTGTAGCCTTTGCCTTTCTCCGCGCCGTCAGCTTCGCTGATGGCGTCGGTGCCGTAGAGCGCGTCGTACAGCGAACCCCAGCGGGCGTTCGAGGCATTAAGCGCGAAACGGGCGTTCATCACCGGCACCACGAGTTGCGGACCGGCCATGCGGGCGATTTCGTCATCGACGTTTTGCGTCGTTGCCTGGAAATCGGCCGCTTCTGGCAGCAGATAACCGATGTCTTGCAAGAAGGCCTTATAAGCCACGGCGTCGTGTGGTTGACCGGCACGGGATTGGTGCCAGCCGTCGATACGAGCCTGGAAATCATCGCGTTTGGCGAGTAGGGCTTTGTTCTTCGGCGCCAGGTCATGAATGACCTTGTCGGCACCGGCCCAGAACTTATCGGCGGTGAGGCCGGTACCGGGAATGGCTTCGTTGTTCACGAAGTCGAACAGGACTTTGGCGACCTGCAGGCCACCGACTTGAACGTGTTCAGTCATTGCTTGCCTCACTCTGCTCAGCTATTTCGCTTTTCAGCTCTTCAATTTTGACAATGAAGCCTCTGGCCATTTAAACCACAAACCCGTCCGCCAGTACATGCCCTTGCGGGCGGCTGGGTTCGGTCCAATCAACGGCTTGGAGGCCTTGCTGACGGGGCTTTCAGGGTTGCGAGTGTGCCGGTGGCAGACATCGATCCAACGTTATGTAGTGTGCGCTGCGGCATACTACATGATGAATTGCGCTTGTGAAAATTAGACTAATTACGTCGTTCTGCGACCCCATGACGCATTGCGGTCATGTCGGGGAACGGGATGTTCTCAAAAAACTATTGGATTGTTCCAGTTAAATATAAAAACTTGTACACGATTTGTGTTTTTGCAGGGGCGTCGGTGGTGGCCCATTCGCGGGCAAGCCTCGCTCCTACAGGCCCGCGTCGTTCTCATGCGGATTAACGCCGACCTTGTAGGAGCGAGGCTTGCCCGCGAAGGCGTCAGTCGATTCAGCACCGAAACAACCCTTGCCTATACTTCTCTTTCTATAACAAAAAGAGGGCTGCGCCATGGACCACCTCGTACTCACCGTATTCGCGCCGGACAAGGCAGGGCAGGTCGAGCGCATTGCCCAATGCATCGCCGAGCATGGCGGCAACTGGCTGGAAAGCCGCATGTCGCGCATGGCCGGACAGTTCGCCGGGATTCTTCGGGTGGGTGTGCCGGCCGAAGCCTACGACGAATTGGTTGATGCCCTACAGGCGTTGTCCGCTCATGGCATTCGGGTGCTGATCGCTGAAAGTGGCATCGAGCAATCTTGCACCTGGAAGCCGATTGCCATGGAGCTGGTGGGCAACGACCGGCCGGGGATCGTGCGCGACATCACTCGTTTACTGAGCGAGCAGGGCGTGAACCTGGAACGCTTGGTCACTGAAGTACGCCCGGCGCCGATGAGCAGCGAACCGCTGTTCCATGCCGAAGCGATTCTCGCGGTGCCGCTGACGTTGTCCCTGGACGTGCTGCAATCACGGCTGGAAACCCTGGCCGATGACTTGATGGTTGAATTGGTCCTGCGCAGTGATCCCTGACCCAGCGGTCCCTGACAGTGTTATCCAAGTTTAACGTGCACCTGCCTGTGGATAACCTGTAGAGATACCCCGCCAGGCCAAGCCGGCCGGGGTTCTTCAGGTTCTGATCAAAAAACCAGCAGTTTCAACAAGTTGCGCACAAACGGCGGGGATCACGCTGTGGATAACCTTTGGAAGGATTGATGCAGGCCACGAAAGACGTGGCCTGTAGAGGTTTGTGCGTTTTTTGATCAGCGACGGCGACGCATACTGATCACCGCATCGACGCTGTAAATCGCCAGGCCAGCCCAGATAAAGATGAACGCCACCAGAGTGCTGGACGACAGGTGTTCACCAAACAGCAGAACGGCTTGCAGCAGCACCAGCGTCGGCGCCAGGTATTGGAGAAATCCCAGCGTGGTGTAGGGCAAATGCCGCGCGGCGGCGTTGAAACACACCAGCGGCACCAGCGTCACGGGGCCGGCCGCCACCAGCCACCAGGCTGCGGACGTGGTCCAGAACTCGGCCTGTGCGCTGCCCGCTGTCGGGTTGAACAGCAACCAGGCCGTGGCAATCGGCACCAGCATCCAGGTTTCCACTACCAGACCCGGCAACGCCTTGACCGGCGCTTGCTTGCGGATCAGCCCGTAGAAACCGAAGGTCAGCGCCAGCACCAGCGAAACCCACGGCAGACTGCCGACCTGCCACACCTGTTGCGCCACGCCAACCGCCGCCAGACCCACCGCCAGCCACTGCATGCGCCGCAGTCGTTCACCGAGGATCAGCATCCCCAGCAACACGTTCACCAGCGGGTTGATGTAGTAACCGAGGCTGGCTTCGAGCATTCGTCCGTTGTTCACCGACCACACATAAGTCAGCCAGTTGGCCGCGATCAGCGTGCCGCTCAGGGCCAGGATTGCCAGCCGTTTCGGGTTGTCGCGCAACTCGCGCCACCAGCCCGGATGTTTCCAGACCATCAGCAGCAGGGCGCCGAATAGCGCGGACCAGAGCACGCGGTGGATGATGATTTCTACAGCCGGCACCGAGGCGATGGCTTTGAAGTAGATCGGGAAAAGTCCCCAGATGATGTAGGCACTCAGGCCCAGGATGTACCCGCGACGCGGGTTGGCAGCTTGCATGCAGAATCCTTGCTTAGGCAGCTAACAAAGTAGGGGATTGTAAGGAGATTTGTAGGAACGGTCGCGGACCAATGTGGGAGCGGGCTTGCTCGCGCCGGCGTCGGATCAGTCGACATTGATGTTGAATGAGCAACCGCTTTCGCGAGCAAGCCCGCTCCCACAGGGGATAGGGGAAATCAGAAGAGTTTTAGCGGTTCTTCGTTGAGTGCAGACAGTTGCTCACGCAACGCCAACACCTGATCCCCCCAATACCGCTCACTGCCGAACCACGGAAAACTGTGGGGGAATGCCGGGTCATCCCAGCGCCGGGCCAGCCAGGCGCTGTAGTGCATCAGGCGCAACGCCCGCAGCGGTTCGATCAGCGCCAATTCCCGCGGGTCGAAGTCGTGAAATTCGTTGTAGCCGTCCATCAATTCCGACAACTGACCGAGACATTCCTGACGATCCCCGGCGAGCATCATCCAGATGTCCTGCACTGCCGGGCCCATGCGGCAGTCGTCGAGGTCGACGATGTGGAACATCTCGTCGCGGCACATCATGTTGCCAGGGTGGCAATCGCCGTGCATGCGGATGTTCTGGTGCGGCGTGGCCTTGTAGACCTCTTCTACTCGTTTGAGCAGATCACGAGCGACGGACTCGTAGGCCGGCAGCAGGCTTTTCGGGACGAAATTGCCTTCGAGCAAAGTGTTCAGCGAATCGTGACCGAAGTTCTTCACGCCCAGCGCTTCACGGTGCTCGAACGGCTTGGTTGCCCCGACGGCGTGCAGGCGCCCGAGCAATTGGCCCAGGCGATACAGCTGATCAAGATTGCCCGGCTCCGGCGCCCGGCCGCCACGGCGGGGGAACAGGGTGAAACGGAACCCGGCGTGCTCGTGGAGGCTGGCACCGTTGTGAATCATCGGCGCGACCACCGGCACATCGCATTCGGCGAGTTCGAAGGTGAACTGGTGTTCTTCGAGGATCGCTTCGTTGGTCCAACGCTGCGGGCGATAGAACTTGGCGATCAGCGGCTCGGAGTCTTCGATGCCGACCTGGTAGACGCGGTTTTCGTAGCTGTTGAGCGCCAGAATGCGAGCATCGCTGAGAAAGCCGATGCTTTCGACGGCATCGAGCACGAGGTCTGGGGTGAGGGTTGCAAACGGGTGGGCCATGCTGACTCCTGCGCGCAGCAGGCTGCCGCGTCCGGCCAAGCATGGTAGCGCAGACGGGGCTTCTATAGTGGTTGGGCTTGAGATGAGTGTTGTCTGGGCGGACGCCATCGCGAGCAGGCTCGCTCCCACATTGGATTTGTGAACACATAACCCTGTGGGAGCGAGCCTGCTCGCGATGGGGCCGTATCAGGCGCCGACGACCCCGCCATCTTCACGGGTAATGGCCATCACTGAAGAACGCGGTTTGCCATTCGGCAGGTGCTCTGGGAAGGTCGAGCCACCGTTTTCCCCCGGATGCTGAATCCCGACAAACAAGGTTTTCTGATCCGGCGAAAAGCTGATCCCCGTTACCTCACAACCAATCGGCCCGACCATAAACCGGCGAATTTCCCCAGTCACCGGATCAGCGCAAAGCATCTGGTTATTGCCCATGCCCGCGAAGTCTGCGGCATTGCTCGAATCGCCATCAGTCAGAATCCACAAGCGTCCAGCCTCGTCGAAACCCAAGCCATCCGGGCTGTTGAACATGTTCTGCGGCGTGATGTTCGACGAGCCGCCCTTTGGCGTGCCGGCGTGAACCCCCGGATTGCCGGCGACCACGAACAAGTCCCAGGCAAAGCTTTCCGAGCCGTGATCATCACGGTCGGTGCGCCAGCGCAGGATCTGCCCGTAAACGTTTTTCTCCCTTGGGTTCGGCCCGCCGACGGGTTGGCCGTCTTCGCCGCGCTTGGCGTTGTTGGTCAGGGTGCAATAAACCTGGCCGTCCTTGGGACTGACCACGATCCATTCCGGGCGGTCCATGCGCGTGGCGCTGACGACGCTGGCCGCGAGGCGAGCGTGAATCAACACCTCGGCCTGATCGGCAAAGCCACTGCTGGCGTCGATGCCGTTTTTGCCGTGGGTCAGTTCGATCCACTGGCCCTGGCCTTTCGGATGATCGGCGTTGCCGTCGCCGGCGTCGAAGCGCGCGACATATAAGGTGCCGTGGTCAAGCAGGTCGCGGTTGGCCTTGGGATTGCCGTGGTCGATTTTGTCGCGGCTGACGAATTTGTAGATGAACTCACCGCGCTCGTCGTCGCCCATGTAGACCACGGCGCGCCCGTCATTGGTTTCAGCCAGGGCGGCGTTCTCGTGCTTGAAACGGCCCAGGGCGGTGCGTTTGACCGGGGTCGACTGCGGGTCGAACGGGTCGATTTCCACCACCCAGCCGTGGCGGTTGAGTTCGTTAGGATTCTTCGCCAGGTCGAAACGCGGGTCGTGTGGGTGCCAGTTGATTTCCTTGCTGGCGGCCACGGCGCCGTAGCGTTTTTGCGCGACATCGAATTTTTGCTCGGCGTTGCTGCTGCCGAAGCAATCGGTGAAGTTCTCTTCGCACGTCAGGTAGGTGCCCCAAGGCGTCTTGCCGTTGGCGCAGTTCTGGAAGGTGCCGAGGACTTTCTTGCCGTGCTTGTCGGCGCTGGTCTTGAGCAATTCGTGACCGGCCGCCGGGCCGCTCAAGCGCAGCGGCGAGTTGCCGTGGATGCGGCGGTTGTAGCGCGAGCCTTGAACGAATTCCCACTGGCCACTGCGACGCTGTACTTCAATCACCGACACGCCTTCGCAGGCCAGGGCCTTGCGCACGTCTTCCGCCGATTGCGGCATGCCGCCATGGGGAAAGAGGTAGCGGTAGTTGGTGTATTCGTTGTTGATCGCCATCAGCGCACGGTCGTTGTCGCCTGGGAAGGCGAACAGGCTCATGCCGTCGTTGTTGTCGCCGAACTGCACTTCCTGGGCCTGGGCGGTGCCGTTACCGCTCGGATCGAAGGCCGGGCCATTCTTTTGCAGAGGCTGGCCCCAACTGATCAGCACCGAGGACTTGTAGCCTGGCGGCAAGGTGATGACGTCAGTCGTGGCGGAGGCGATGCTGTTGAAACCCAGCAAATTGCTCGAGCCGGCGCTGACACTGGCGGCCAGCACGCTGCGGCTCAGCAGGTTGCCACCGAGGAACATCGCCGCACCGCAGAGGGCGCCGGCGCTGATGAAACCACGACGGCTGAGGCCGACCATTTTTTCCAGGTCGGTGGGTTGGTTCTCTTCTAATAGGCTCACATCAGGCTCCCTGCTGGATTTTGCAGTCACCTTAGTGAGCGTTAGTGAAGGTTTTGTTTCAGAGTGGAGTACCCAGCAGGACGTTGGACGGCGCAAATTGCACGAGCACCGGGCTGTCGATGGCGAGGCCGGAGGTTCTTAAATGCAGCGGCTCGGCCAGGGCGCAGAGTGTCTGGCCGTTGGGCAGGCCGATGCGCACTTCGCTGGGGCCGTCTTCGGCGTCGAGAATCTGCTCGATAATGCCTTTCAGACAATTGTTGCCAGGTGTTGCGGGTTGGTCGATGGCCAACAATTCCAGCCAGCCGGCCTTGATCAATGCGACGACTTCGGTGCCGGTTTGCAGTTCCAGGCGCAGGGTGCTGTCGTGGGTGATCTGTGCATCGATGCTTAAGCCTTCGGCCAGTTCCAGACGGATGCGGTCGTTGCGACCCTGGGATTCGATCGCCATCACTCTGCCGTGCAATTGATTGCGCGCGCTGGTGCGCAGCATCAGCCGACCGAGCAAGTCCAGATCGCTGGCGTCTTCGGCCGCTTCAAGCACCTGAGCCTGCAACACTTGCAGCTTTTGATACAGCCGCAAGACGCGCTCGCCTTCGCTGGACAACTTGGCGCCACCGCCGCCCTTGCCGCCGACGCTGCGTTCCACCAGTGGTTTTTGCGCGAGGTTGTTCAATTCATCGATAGCGTCCCACGCCGCTTTGTAACTCAAGCCCGCGCTTTTCGCGGCGCGGGTGATCGAGCCTTGTTCGGCGATGTGTTGCAGCAGGGCAATGCGCTGCGGACGGCGGACAATGTGCTGGGACAACAACGTAGGCAATGACATGGCAGGTGCTTTGGGTTGTGGCGATGGGAGGACGTTGGCGGCTTGGGCTGCGGGAGTCAAGTCAGACGGTAGTCCTGTGGGAGCGGGCTTGCTCGCGAAAGCGTCAGTTCAGTCGACATCTGCGTTGAATACCAGTCCGCTTTCGCGAGCAAGCCCGCTCCCACAGGGTTTTGTGGTGTTCAGTTAAATTGTGTCGCCGGGTTTTGGGGTTCTGGCCAGGCAATAGACATCGACCCGGGCCGCGCCGGCGTCCATCAGCAGGCGCGCCAGGGTTTGCGCGGTAGCACCGGTGGTCAGCACGTCATCGATCAGGGCCAGATGACGGCCGGTGACGCACGCATCGGGTGTCAGGGCGAAGGCGTTACGCAGGTTTCGCTTGCGGGCCTCGGCCTTCAGATCCTGTTGCGCGCTGGTGTCCTGAATCCTCAGCAGCAGTGTTTCGTCACAGGGAATGTTCAGGCTTTCGCTGAGCCACTTCGCGAGCATCGCCGCTTGGTTAAAGCCTCGTTGGCGCAGGCGCTTCGTGGCCAGCGGCACCGGGATCAACGCATCGGGTCGATCAAGGTCTTCATCGAAGCGATGTTGCAGGAATTGCGCAAGAAGTTCGCCGAGCAAGCGGCCAAACGGCCACTTTGCGTTGTGCTTGAAGCGGGTGATCAACGTGTCCACCGGAAAGCTGTAGATCCACGGCGCCGCCACTCGCTCGAAGGCCGGCGGTTGTTGCAGGCATTGGCCGCACGTCAGGCCGGACGCGGGCAGTGGCAGGGCGCAGGTCTGGCAGTGATCGCCGAGCCAGGGCAACTCGGCTTCGCAGGCTGTACAGATCGGCGTGGTGTCGTCGGCGGGCTCTGAACAAAGCAAACAGAATTGTTTATTTTTTAACCAGATGTAAACCGGTCCTGCGTATCGTGGTTGACAGCGCATCGCTCTTCCTTAAATATGCCGAACATCCGTGTCGCGCCTGTGGGTATTGCGTTACCCCAGTCGCCAGCCAAGCATAAATCAAGGAAACGCCCATGAGCGCCAGCACCTCTGCAACCCTGCGTCATGACTGGTCTTTGGCCGAAGTCAAAGCACTCTTCGTTCAGCCATTCAACGACCTGCTGTTCCAGGCGCAGACGGTGCACCGCGCGCATTTCGACGCCAACCGAGTCCAGGTTTCGACGCTGCTGTCGATCAAGACCGGCGCCTGCCCGGAAGATTGCAAATATTGTCCGCAGTCCGGTCACTACAACACCGGCCTGGAAAAAGAAAAACTGATGGAAGTGCAGAAGGTCCTCGAAGAGGCCGCTCGCGCCAAGGCCATCGGTTCGACCCGTTTCTGCATGGGCGCTGCCTGGAAACACCCGTCGGCCAAAGACATGCCGTACGTGCTGGAGATGGTCAAAGGCGTGAAAGCCATGGGCCTGGAAACCTGCATGACCCTCGGTCGTCTCGATCAGGACCAGACCGTTGCGCTGGCCGACGCTGGCCTCGACTACTACAACCACAACCTCGATACCTCGCCGGAGTTCTACGGCAGCATCATCACCACCCGCACCTATGGCGAGCGTCTGCAAACCCTGGCTTATGTGCGTGATTCGGGGATGAAGATCTGCTCCGGTGGCATCCTCGGCATGGGCGAGTCCCTCGATGACCGCGCCAACCTGCTGATCCAGTTGGCCAACCTGCCGGAACACCCGGAATCGGTGCCGATCAACATGCTGGTGAAAGTTGCTGGTACGCCGCTGGAAAACGCCGATGACATCGACCCGTTCGACTTCATTCGCATGCTCGCCGTCGCCCGCATCCTGATGCCGCAATCCCACGTGCGCCTGTCCGCCGGCCGCGAAGCGATGAACGAGCAGATGCAGGCCCTGGCCTTCTTCGCCGGTGCCAACTCGATTTTCTACGGCGACAAGTTGCTGACCACCGCCAACCCGCAGGCCGACAAGGACATGCAACTGTTCTCGCGCCTGGGCATTCTGCCGGAAGCGCGCGAAGAGCACGCCGATGAAGTGCATCAAGCGGCTATCGAGCAGGCGCTGGTTGAGCAGAAGAGCAGCGAGCAGTTCTATAACGCTGCTGTTTGACCCGACACAAATCAAATGTGGGAGCGGGCTTGCTCGCGAAGGCGGAGTTTCAGTCACCATAAATGTTGGATGTGACGGCCCCTTCGCGAGCAAGCCCGCTCCCACATTGGGATTGAATGTTTACCCATATTGACCTCCGAGGCCTGCATGTCTTTCGATCTCGCCGCACGCCTTGCTGCCCGTCGTGCCGAAAATCTCTATCGCCAACGCCCACTGCTCGAAAGCCCTCAAGGCCCTGAAGTAGTCGTCGATGGTCAGCCGTTGCTGGCGTTTTGTAACAACGACTACCTGGGCCTGGCCAATCACCCGCAAGTGATCGAAGCCTGGCGCGCCGGTGCGGCTCGCTGGGGCGTCGGCGGCGGGGCTTCGCATTTGGTTATCGGCCACAGCACCCCCCATCACGCGTTGGAAGAGGCGTTGGCCGATCTCACCGGGCGCCCGCGTGCGCTGCTGTTCACTACCGGTTACATGGCCAACCTCGGCGCGGTCACCGCGTTGATCGGGCAGGGCGATACGGTGCTGGAAGACCGGCTCAATCACGCCTCCTTGCTGGATGCCGGTTTGTTGTCCGGTGCGCGCTTCAATCGTTATCTGCACAACGACGCTGAGAGCCTGGCCAAGCGCCTGGAGAAAGCCACCGGCAACACGCTAGTAGTCACCGACGGCGTGTTCAGCATGGACGGCGACATCGCCGATCTGCCGGCGCTGGCCCGCGAGGCCAAGGCCAAAGGTGCGTGGCTGATGGTCGATGATGCCCACGGCTTTGGTCCGCTGGGCGCCAATGGTGCCGGGATCGTCGAGCATTTTGGCTTGAGTCAGGAGGATGTGCCGGTGTTGGTCGGCACCCTCGGCAAGGCGTTCGGTACGGCCGGTGCGTTTGTGGCGGGTAGCGAAGAGTTGGTCGAGAGTCTGATCCAGTTCGCTCGTCCCTACATCTACACCACCAGCCAGCCGCCGGCCCTGGCCTGCGCGACGCTGAAAAGTCTCGAATTACTGCGCAGCGAGCATTGGCGGCGCGAGCACCTTAATGTGCTGATCCGTCAATTTCGTCGAGGTGCCGAACAAATCGGCCTGGAACTCATGGACAGCTTCACACCGATCCAGCCGATCATGATTGGCGATGCCGGGCGCGCGGTTCGACTGTCGCAGATGCTGCGCGAGCGCGGTCTGATGGTGACCGCGATCCGTCCGCCCACCGTGCCGGCCGGCAGCGCTCGCTTGCGCGTGACCCTGACCGCCGCCCACAGCGAGGCGCAGGTGCAGCTATTGTTAAATGGACTGGCCGATTGTTTTGCACAACTGGGACCGGAGCCAAGCCATGCGTGATCGTTTGATTCTGCTGCCTGGCTGGGGACTCGGCGTTTCGCCGCTGGAGCCCTTGGCGGCGGCGTTGCAGGGGCTGGATGAACACCTGCGGGTCGAGATCGAACCTTTGCCGGAACTGGAATCGGGCGATCTTGCCGAGTGGCTTGATGAGCTCGATTCGACTCTGCCTCAGGATGCCTGGCTCGGCGGTTGGTCTCTGGGCGGCATGCTCGCCTCCGAGTTGGCGGCGCGGCGCGGTGATCGCTGCTGCGGCTTGCTGACGCTTTCGAGTAACCCTTCGTTTGTCGCCCATGAGCAATGGCTGAGTGCGATGCCCGGCGAGACGTTCGATGCGTTTCTGGCGGGTTGTGGCGCCGATCCGCGCATGACGTTGAAACGTTTCTCGCTGCTCTGCGCCCAAGGTGCCGAAGACCCGCGCGGGCTGTCGCGACTGTTGCTTGGCGGTGCGCCGAGTACGTCGACGGCGGTATTGATGAGTGGTCTGGAAGTGCTTGCGCAACTGGATACACGTCAGGCGTTGCAGGCGTTCCGTGGCCCACAACTGCATCTGTTCGCCGGCCTCGACGGGTTGGTTCCGGCCGAAGCGGCCGCAGAATTGCTGGCGCTGTTGCCGGATGTCGAAATCGGCCTGATCGAACAGGCCAGCCACGCGTTTCTTCTGGAAGACCCCCACGGTGTGGCGGGGGCGATCCAGGCATTTTTGCATGAGTCCGGTGATGACTGATTTATCCCTTCCCAACCTGCCCGGTGGTTTGCCCGACAAACGTCAGGTGGCAGCGTCCTTTTCCCGCGCGGCGGCCAGCTACGACAGCGTGGCTGAGTTGCAGCGCGATGTTGGCAGCGAGCTATTACGTCGGTTGCCAGATGATTTTGTACCGGGTCGCTGGCTGGACCTGGGCTGCGGCACCGGGCATTTCAGTCGAGCGCTGGGTGAGCGTTTTCCTGCCGGTCACGGCGTGGCGCTGGACATCGCGGAGGGCATGCTCAATCACGCTCGGCCATTGGGCGGTGCAACGCACTTCATCGCCGGCGATGCCGAGCGGCTGCCGTTGCAGGACTCGACCTGTGACCTGATTTTCTCCAGCCTCGCGGTGCAGTGGTGTTCGGACTTTACGTCGGTGCTCAGTGAGGCATATCGGGCATTGAAACCGGGCGGTGTTTTCGCGTTTGCTAGTCTTTGTGTAGGAACGTTGTACGAATTGCGTGACAGTTGGCGTCAGGTGGATGGCATGGTGCACGTCAACCGCTTCCGCGAGTTCGGTACTTATCAACAGCTGTGCACGGCCAGTGGCTTGAAGGTTGTCAGTCTGCAAGCCTGTGTGCATGTGCTGCATTACCCGGATGTGCGCAGCCTGACCCACGAGCTCAAGGCGCTGGGCGCGCATAACCTGAACCCTGGACGGCCGGGCGGTTTGACCGGCAGGGCGCGAATCCTCGGCTTGATCGAGGCGTATGAACAGTTTCGTCAGGCACAGGGACTGCCGGTGACTTATCAAGTGGTTTATGCCGTGTTGGAGAAACCCTTATGAGCGCAGCCTATTTCATCACGGGCACCGACACTGATGTCGGCAAGACCACCGTTGCTGCGGGTTTGCTGCATGCCGCGCGGTTGGCGGGGTTGAGTACGGCGGCGGGCAAACCGGTGGCCTCCGGTTGCGAGGTGACACCCAAGGGATTGCGTAACGCCGATGCGTTGGCGTTGCTGGCTGAGTGTTCGGTGCCGTTGACGTATGCACAGGTCAACCCGGTGGCGTTCGAACCGGCGATCGCTCCGCATCTGGCAGCGCGGGAGGCGGGCGTGGCGTTGACGGTGCAATCCTTGCTGACGCCGATGCGTGAGATTCTGGATTTGAACGCAGACTTCACGCTGATTGAAGGCGCTGGTGGCTGGCGCGTGCCTTTGGCGGATCAGGACAATTTGTCGGACTTGGCGATGGCGCTGAATCTGCCCGTGATTCTGGTGGTTGGCGTGCGGTTGGGTTGCATCAGTCATGCACTGCTGACCGCTGAAGCGATTGCTAACGATGGGCTGCAATTGGCGGGCTGGGTGGCCAACATCATTGATCCGAAGACCTCGCGCCTGGAGGAAAACCTCGCCACGTTGGCCGAGCGCATACCCGCACCGTGTTTGGGGCGGGTGCCGAAACTCAAGTCGGTGACGGCGGAGGCGGTGGCCGAGCATCTGCAATTGGATCTGTTGGATTAATATTTCCAGGTGCGGGTTTTTGCTATGACAAGGCACTGTGCCATTAGTGTTTTTGTCGGGTGTTTTGTCCACGTGTCTGCTTCAATAGCCACTGTTGATCCTTTGCAAGGACGAGTTCTCCCATGGAAATCTCAGGAAGCACCGCTTTTTATGCCGGTCTGAGCACTATTCAGACAGGGCAGAACCGTGTTGATCAGGCTGCCGGCCAGATCGCCAACACCACGATTGATCGCTCGGAGAAGAGCCAATCCTCCGAAGCACAGGTTGATCGTCTGCGTTCGGTTGATCGCAGCCAGCAATCAGACCTGGCCAGCAATATGGTCGAGATGTCTCAGGGCAAGTTTCAGGTTGAACTCGGCGCGAAAGTCGCCAAGGCTTCCGATGAAATGCTTGGGACGTTGATTGATACCTACGCTTGATCGCTTGCTGAATCTGCTACTCCGACGCCGCGAATCTTCGCGGCGTTTTTCTGCGTAAGTCCTTCTCCCTCAACTAATCTTTCCTGCATGGCTTGTCGCTTTGTCGACGGCGGTGTGCGGCTGTGTGGCCGTTATGTGCGCGGCATGATGACGAATGGCAAAAGATCGATGCTTGACAAGATTTGGGCGTAAACGTATGTTTCAAACAACTGTTTGACCGTCACAACAAATCAACACGGTCGTTCATTCCCGGTTACATCAGCAGAGGTTTATCGCTATGCCTGACTACAAGGCCCCCTTGCGTGATATTCGCTTCGTTCGTGACGAACTGCTCGGCTACGAAGCGCACTATCAGAGCCTTCCGGCTTGCGCAGACGCAACTCCGGACATGGTTGACGCCATTCTCGAAGAAGGCGCCAAGTTTTGTGAGCAGGTGCTGGCTCCGCTGAACCGCGTGGGTGACACCGAAGGCTGCACCTGGAGCGAGTCCGGCGTTAAAACCCCGACTGGCTTTAAAGAAGCCTACAAACAATTCGTTGAAGGCGGCTGGCCAAGCCTGGCCCACGACGTAGAGCATGGCGGCCAAGGCTTGCCGGAGTCTCTGGGTCTGGCCGTGAGTGAAATGGTTGGCGAAGCCAACTGGTCGTGGGGCATGTACCCAGGCCTGTCGCATGGCGCGATGAACACCATTTCCGAGCACGGTACGCCTGAGCAGCAAGATGCTTACCTGACCAAGCTGGTTTCCGGCGAATGGACCGGTACCATGTGCCTGACCGAACCGCACTGCGGCACCGACCTGGGCATGTTGCGCACCAAGGCCGAACCTCAGGCCGACGGTTCCTACAAAGTCTCCGGCACCAAGATCTTCATCTCGGCCGGTGAACACGACATGGCCGACAACATCGTCCACATCGTGCTGGCACGTCTGCCGGATGCGCCGGCTGGCACCAAAGGCATTTCGCTGTTCATCGTTCCGAAGTTCATGCCGAACGCCGACGGTTCGATCGGCGCTCGCAACGCCGTGACCTGTGGTTCCCTGGAACACAAAATGGGCATCCACGGTAACGCGACCTGCGTGATGAACTTCGACGCGGCCACCGGTTTCCTGATCGGCCCGGCGAACAAAGGCCTGAACTGCATGTTCACCTTTATGAACACCGCTCGCCTGGGTACCGCGCTGCAAGGTCTGGCCCACGCCGAGATCGGCTTCCAGGGCGGCCTGAAATACGCTCGTGATCGTCTGCAAATGCGCTCCCTGACTGGCCCGAAAGCGCCGGAAAAAGCCGCAGACCCGATCATCGTGCACCCAGACGTACGTCGCATGCTGTTGACCATGAAGGCGTTCGCCGAAGGCAACCGCGCGATGGTTTACTTCACCGCCAAGCAAGTCGACATCGTCAAATACGGCGTGGACGAAGAAGAGAAGAAGAAGGCTGACGCACTGTTGGCCTTCATGACTCCGATCGCCAAAGCCTTCATGACTGAAGTCGGTTTTGAATCCGCCAACCACGGCGTGCAAATCTACGGTGGTCACGGTTTCATCGCCGAGTGGGGCATGGAGCAGAACGTTCGCGACAGCCGCATTTCGATGCTGTACGAAGGCACCACCGGTATCCAGGCACTCGACCTGTTGGGCCGCAAAGTGCTGATGACTCAAGGCGAGGCTCTGAAAGGGTTCACCAAGATCGTCCACAAGTTCTGCCAGACCAACGAAGGCAACGAAGCGGTCAAAGAGTTCGTCGAGCCATTGGCTGCGCTGAACAAAGAATGGGGCGAGCTGACCATGAAGGTCGGTATGGCGGCCATGAAAGACCGTGAAGAAGTCGGCGCCGCGTCGGTGGACTACCTGATGTACTCCGGTTATGCCTGCCTGGCCTACTTCTGGGCTGACATGGCGCGTCTGGCTGCCGAGAAACTGGCTGCCGGCACCACCGAAACCGCGTTCTACACCGCCAAGCTGCAGACGGCGCGCTTCTACTTCCAGCGCATCCTGCCGCGTACCCGCACTCACGTTGTGACCATGCTGTCGGGCGCCAACAACCTGATGGACATGAAAGAAGAAGACTTCGCCCTGGGTTACTAAACCCCGCGCAGTTCCTTCACAAAGCCGCTGTTCTTTCGAGAGCAGCGGCTTTTTTGTTCCTGGCGAAAATCCGCTGTGCAAGACAGGCCACCCACGATGGATTGTTGGCGTCCCCTCGATAAATATTCCCTACTAAATTGCTAAGAAATCCCCGATTCCTGCCGTTACAGAGGCTGGCGATGTGACATAGATCACCTCTCATGTGCTTAACTGCTCCAGATGCAGGCACAATGCCATCTTTCTGTTGGGTCGGAGCTTTACCCTTGCCGCGTTCTTCCGCTGTACGCTTCAGTCATTTTTTGCCCTCACTACTGCTGTTGCTTGCTGGGCTTTCGGCTGCGTACATAAAGGATCTCAACGTCTTCTTCACTTCGCTGTTCAACGTGTTGCCAACCTTGGTGCTGTTGCTCGGCGGTGCTTATTGCGCGGTTTACCGACGCCAGCGTGAACTGTTTCTGATGGTCACGGTGTACATCGCCTACTTCCTGCTCGACACCCAGACCGACTATTACCGCGATAACGGCAAGGTTCGCGAAGACGCAGCGGTGGTTTTCCATCTCTGTTGTTTGCTGTTGCCGTTGCTGTTCGGCCTGTTCGCGGCGTGGCAGGAACGCACTCACCTGTTTCAGGACATGGTGGCGCGCTTCGCTGTGTTGCTGGCGTTCGGTAGCGTGGCGCTGGGCATTGAGCAAAGTTACCCACAGCCGCTGCTGATGTGGCTCTCGGAAATCCGCTGGCCTGCCTTGCACGGTGCCTGGATGAGCCTGATCCAGTTGTCCTATCCCGTGTTCTTCGCCGCGTTTTTACTGCTGGCCTGGCAATACTGGCGCAACCCGAGGCCCTTGCACGCCGCGCAACTCGTGGGCTTGCTGGGGTTGTTCTGGATGTTGCCGAAAACCTTCATCCTGCCGTTCACCCTGAACATCATGTGCAGCCAGGTCATGCTGATGATTGCGGCGGCGGTGGCACACGAAGCCTATCAAATGGCTTTCCGCGACGAACTCACCGGGCTGCCGGGACGTCGCGCGTTGAACGAGCGCATGCAGCGCTTGGGGCGCAATTACGTACTGGCCATGAGCGACGTCGATCACTTCAAGAAATTCAACGACACCCACGGCCACGATGTCGGCGATCAGGTGCTGCGATTGGTTGCCAGCAAACTGTCCAAGATCAGCGGAGGCGGTAGGGCGTATCGCTACGGGGGCGAAGAATTCGCCTTGGTGTTCGCGGGCAAGACGCTCGAAGAGTGCATGCCGCACCTGGAAGTCATCCGTGAGTCCATTGCAACCTACAACATTCAGCTGCGTAATCCGGACAGTCGGCCTCAGGATGACCAGCAAGGACGCCAGCGCCGGGCCGGCTCCGGTGCGTCGAGTGTGTCGGTTACGGTCAGCATTGGCGTCGCCGAACGCTTGGAGCAGCGTACGCCCGAACAAGTGCTCAAGTCGGCTGACGAAGCGCTCTACAGCGCCAAGGGTGCCGGGCGAAATTGCGTGGTGGCGTTCGGCCAAAGCCGCCGTGGCGCGGTGCGTATGGACGCTGCTGCGGGTTGAGTGATGATGGCGCATTCAGCGTCTGGACTGTGATTGTGAGGCGTGGTGCGCGGCAGTAGGTTTGAGGTATCTGCTGCCGGAGAAACGACCATGCCTGAGTACAAAGCTCCCCTGCGCGACATGCGCTTTCTGATCGACCACGTCTTCGATTTTCACAGCAACTACGCCGCGCTCGGCGCTACCGACGCCAGCCCGGACATGGTCAATGCGATCCTCGAAGAAGGCGCGAAATTTTGTGAAAACGTTCTCGCACCGCTGAATCGCAGCGGTGATGAAGAAGGCTGCCATTTCGACAACGGCGTGGTGACAACGCCTACAGGCTTCAAGCAAGCCTTCGCACAATACGTGGAAGGTGGCTGGCATGGTCTGGCGGCCGATCCAACTTACGGCGGCCAGGGTTTGCCGAGCTCACTGGGCCTGGTCATCAGCGAGATGGTCGGCTCCAGCAACACCTCTTGGGGCATGTACCCCGGCCTGACCCACGGCGCAATGTCGGCGATCCACGCCCATGGCACCGAAGCGCAAAAACAGACTTACTTGAGCAAACTCACTGCCGGCCAATGGACCGGCACCATGTGCCTGACCGAAGCCCATTGCGGCACCGACCTGGGCATCATCAAGACCCGCGCGTTGCCCCAGGCTGATGGCAGTTACGCGATCTCCGGCAGCAAGATTTTCATCTCCGCCGGCGAACACGACATGAGCGACAACATCATTCATTTAGTGCTGGCCAAACTGCCGGATGCACCGGCCGGGACCAAGGGCATTTCGCTGTTCATCGTTCCCAAATTCCTACCCGATGCCGAAGGTGAAGCGGGCGAGCGCAACGGCGTTTCCTGCGGCTCCATCGAACACAAAATGGGCATCAAGGCCTCAGCCACCTGCGTGCTCAATTTTGACGATGCAAAGGGATTCTTGATCGGTGAAGCGAACAAAGGCCTGAATTGCATGTTCACCATGATGAACCACGCGCGCCTGGGCACCGGCATGCAGGGCTTATGTCTGGGCGAGGCGAGCTTCCAGGGCGCGATCAAGTACGCCAACGATCGCTTGCAAATGCGCTCGCTGACCGGCCCGAAAGCCCCGGAAAAACCTGCCGACCCGATCATCGTCCATCCCGATGTGCGCCGGATGTTACTGACCATGAAGGCCTTCAACGAAGGCAACCGGGCGCTGACCTACTTCACCGCGCAGTTGTTGGATGCCGCGCATTTGAGCGCGGATGAAACGGCGCGGCAGGATGCAGAAGATCTGTTGGCATTCCTGACGCCGATCTGCAAAGCCTTCATGACCGATACCGGCCTGGAAGTGACCAACCACGGCATGCAGGTGTTTGGCGGCCACGGCTTTATCCGCGAGTGGGGTATGGAGCAATTGGTTCGCGACTGCCGGATTGCGCCGATCTACGAAGGTACCAACGGCATTCAGGCGTTGGACTTGCTGGGACGTAAAGTCCTCGGCAGCCAGGGCAAACTGCTGCGTGGCTTTACCAAGATCGTCCACAAGTTCTGCGCGGCAAACGCGGAGCATCCACAGCTCGGCAGCTTTGTGGCACAGCTCAATGGCTTGAATCAGCAGTGGGGCGAGGTGACGACTAAAATCGGCATGGCCGCGATGAAAAATCCGGATGAAGTCGGCGCTGCGTCGGTGGATTACTTGATGTACAGCGGTTACATCATCCTCGGCTATCTATGGCTGCGCATGGCGCTGGTGGCTCAGGCGCAGTTGGGCGCGGGCAGCGGCGATGCCGAATATTGCCAGGGCAAACTGGCGACCTGCGAGTTCTACTTCAAGCGATTGCTGCCGCGAACTGCCGCTCATCGGGCGGCGATCGAGGCGGGGAGTGATTGCCTGATGAAGCTGCCGGCGGAGTTGTTTGCGCTTTGACGAGCGCGCTTTAAAAGCATCGCGGGTAAGCCTTGCTCCTACACGTCCAATGTTGTTCGCGAAGTTTGCGCACGGACCTGTAGGAGCGAGGCTTGCCCGCGAATGCGTTTGGCAGGCACAAGAACTCAGTGACTAAAAATTACAAATCGGTCACGTGCTGACCCTATGTGTCGTAAAAGTTGTTGGGTTACACTCGGACCCAACGAAAGCACCATTCCTACGAATCACCCGTTTAGATCTTGCGAGGTTTGCCATGGCTGACTACAAAGCGCCCCTGCGCGATATGCGCTTCGTCCTCAATGAAGTTTTCGAGGTCGCCAAACTCTGGGCCGAGCTGCCGGCGCTGGCGGATACCGTCGATGCTGAAACCGTCGAAGCCATTCTCGAAGAAGCCGGCAAGGTCACCAGCAAAAGCATCGCGCCCCTGAGCCGAGCGGCGGACGAAGAAGGCTGCCATTGGGCGGACGGTGCCGTCACCACACCGGCAGGTTTCCCACAGGCTTATCAGACTTATGCCGAAGGCGGTTGGGTCGGTGTCGGTGGCGATCCGGCCTACGGCGGCATGGGCATGCCCAAGGCTGTTTCGGCCCAGGTCGAAGAAATGGTCAACTCCGCCAGCCTGTCGTTTGGCTTGTACCCGATGCTGACGGCCGGCGCCTGCCTGTCGATCAACGCCCACGCCAGCGAAGAGCTGAAAGCCGCCTACCTGCCGAACATGTATGCCGGCGTCTGGGCCGGTTCGATGTGCCTGACCGAACCGCACGCTGGTACGGACCTGGGGATTATCCGCACCAAGGCCGAGCCTCAGGCCGACGGTTCCTACAAAGTCAGTGGCACCAAGATCTTCATCACCGGCGGCGAACACGACCTTACCGAGAACATCATTCACCTGGTGCTGGCCAAACTGCCGGACGCACCGGCGGGGCCGAAAGGCATTTCGCTGTTCCTGGTGCCGAAGTTCATGGTCAATGCCGATGGCAGCCTGGGCGCGCGCAACCCGGCCAACTGCGGTTCGATTGAACACAAGATGGGCATCCAGGCGTCCGCGACCTGCGTAATGAACTTCGACGAAGCCGTGGGTTACCTGGTCGGTGAGCCGAACAAAGGCCTGGCGGCGATGTTCACCATGATGAACTACGAGCGTCTGGGTGTGGGTATCCAGGGCCTGGCCACTGGCGAGCGCTCTTACCAGAACGCCGTTGAATATGCCCGCGACCGCCTGCAAAGCCGTTCGCCGACTGGCGCGCAGAACAAAGACAAAGTGGCTGACCCGATCATTGTCCACCCGGACGTGCGTCGCATGCTGCTGACCATGAAAGCCTCGAACGAAGGCGGCCGTGCCTTCTCCACCTATGTGGCGATGCAACTGGACACCGCCAAGTTCAGCGAAGACCCTACGACCCGCAAACGTGCGGAAGACCTGGTGGCGTTGCTGACGCCGGTAGCCAAGGCATTCCTGACCGATCTGGGCCTGGAAACCACCGTGCATGGCCAGCAAGTTTTCGGCGGCCACGGTTACATACGCGAGTGGGGCCAGGAACAACTGGTTCGCGACGTACGCATCACCCAGATCTACGAAGGCACCAATGGGATTCAGGCGCTGGACCTTGTAGGTCGCAAGATCGTCGGCACTGGCGGGGCGTTCTACAACCTGTTCGCGGATGAGATTCGTCACTTCACCGAGACAGCCAGTGCTGACCTGGCTGAGTTCACCAAGCCGTTGAACGACGCGGTGAGCACCCTTGATGAGCTGACTTCGTGGGTACTGGACCGGGCGAAAAACAACCCGAATGAAATCGGCGCGGCGTCGGTCGAATATCTGCAAGCATTCGGCTACGTTGCCTACGCCTACATGTGGGCATTGATGGCCAAGGCCGCTTTCGGCAAAGAAGCGCAGGACGAGTTCTACGCGAGCAAACTCGGCACGGCGCGATTCTATTTCGCCCGTCTGCTGCCACGGATTCACTCGTTGAGCGCGTCGGTGAAGGCCGGTAGCGAGTCGCTGTTCCTGCTGGACGCATCGCAGTTCTGACCCTGTAACGTCATGTAAGCAATCTCTTACATGACGTACTGCTGTTTTCCCATATGCGCCGATTGGATCCAGAGCTAATCTACTTCACATGGACGTCGCGCAGGAAGCGCAAAGTAACAACACGGACACGTAGGATTCTGCCAGGACGGCGGAGTGAAATGGATGTCAGGGAAACAGTCTGCAAAGCCCCGCTTCGGCGGGGTTTTCTTTTGCCTGCAGAAAAGTATTCAGCTCATCACATCCAGTGGCGCCGGGCCGTTCAAGCGGTCATCGGGACCATTGAGTACTTCTTCCAGTAACGTGCGCAGCAACGCCAGCGAGGCTTGTTGCCGTTGCACATCCCGGCACACCAACCCGACTTTCAGCGGCACTCGCGGCTCGGTCAGTGGTTTCCACAGCAGTTCATTATTGCCGAGCGCCTTTTGCGAGCGCCCGGGCAGAACAGTTGCCAGCCGCGTGTGGGGCAAGCTGTCGAGAATCCCCGCCATGTTGTTCAGTTCGGCCTGCACCTGCGGGCGTCGGCCAAGGCTGGCCAATTGCGTCTGCCAGATCTGCCGCAACTGAAACTCTTCGCCCAATAACAGCATCGGTAATTCCGCGGCCTGACTCATGGAGACCTTCTTGAATTCGCGCAACGGATGATCCGCCGGGATGACAAGCGTCAGTTCATCTTCGTACAGCATCACGCCGTGCAATCCTGGCTGGCGAGGCGGCAGGTAGCTGATTCCGATGTCCAGGGAACCGTTGAGCAACCGCCGTTCGATCTCAAGTCCGGTCAGTTCATAGATCTGCACCACCAGATGCGGCTGCGCCTTGCGCACCCGTTCGAGCATCTGCGGCACCAGGCTGGTGTGGACGGTCTGCAACACGCCAATCGCCAAGGTGCGCAGCGCCTGACCCTTGAAATTGCCCAGCGCTTCCCGCGCCCGTTGCAGGCCATCGAGCAACGGCAGCGCGTGGTTGTACAACGTGTGTGCCGCCAGGGTCGGCAGCAAGCGTTTGCTGCTGCGCTCGAACAGGCTCACATCGAGGTTCTGTTCGAGGTGGCGGATCTGCTGCGACAGCGCCGGTTGTGAGATGGACAGTCGCTCGGCAGCCCGGCCCACATGGCCTTCTTCGTAGACCGCGACGAAATAACGCAGTTGCTTGAAATCCATAAGTAATACTTATCGAAAATGCTGTGAAATCGAAATGGCTCAGCGCCGTGCCTGCGCCTAGTCTAACCGCATTCACAAGGCTTACAGGGCCGGAAAGCACGATGAATACCGTTTGCATCGATGGTGTTTGCATAGGAAAGACGAAAAACCTAAAGCGAGGTTTTTTGAGATGAATTTGTTTAATTTGCGGCGCAGCCCTCCCAGTCTGGATGATCTGGTCATGGACACCGTGCAGCCATCGCACCGTGACAACCTGTCCAGCGAATGCCTGATGCCCAGCGTCGAGCGGCCACAGCAGATTTTTGTGCGTGGGCAAGGTTCGTGGTTGTGGGATAGCGATGATCGCGCTTATCTGGATTTCACCCAGGGTGGTGGGGCCAACAGCCTGGGGCATAGCCCGTCAGTGCTGGTCAACGCGATTTCGGATCAGGCCCGGACGCTGATCAACTCCGGTTTCGGCCTGCATAACCGCGCCATGCTCAACCTTGCCGAACGGCTTTGCGCCAGTACTGGCAGCGATCAGGCCTACCTGCTCAACAGTGGCAGCGAAGCCTGCGACGCGGCGATCAAGTTGGCACGCAAATGGGGTCAGCTGCATCGCGGCGGCGCTTCGCGGATCATCGTTGCCAACAAGGGCTGCCATGGCCGTAGTCTCGGGACGATTTCGGCGTCGGACAGTTCTAACCTGACCAATCGATTTGAGCCGCAGCTACCGGGCTTCAGCCACGTCCCGTTCAATGACCTTCCAGCGTTGCATGCAGCCGTAGACGCTCGGACCGTGGCGATCATGCTCGAGCCGATCCAGAGTGAAGCCGGGGTGATTCCGGCTGTCGAGCATTACCTCAAGGGTGTTGAACGGTTGTGTCGTGAACTGGGCATCCTGCTGATCCTCGACGAAGTCCAGACCGGGATCGGCCGTTGCGGCACCTTGCTCGCGGAACAATCCTACGGCGTGCGGGCCGATATCGTTGTGCTCGGCAAAGGCTTGGGCGGTGGCGTGCCGTTGGCGGCATTGCTTGCCCGAGGCAAGGCCTGTTGTTTCGACATCGGTGAAATGATCGGCACCCACCACGGCAATGCACTGATGACCGCTGCCGGCCTGGCCGTTCTTGATAGCGTGCAGGACAAAGGCTTTCTCGAACATGTACAGAAAACCGGTCAGTACCTTGGCGAAGGTCTTGGGCGCTTGGCTAATCGCTACGGCCACGGCGAACTGCGCGGGCAAGGGCTGTTTTGGGGGCTGACACTGTCGGACGATTCAGCCGACGCGGTCGTCAAAGCAGCACACCATGAAGGCTTGCTGCTCAACGCCCCACAACCCGATTGCCTGCGCTTCACCCCGGCGCTCACCGTCAGCAAAGCCAACATCGACGAAATGCTCCTACGCCTGGCTCGCGCTTTTTCCCGGGTACGCACCGCGCAATTGCAGTGCCGCAAAGGGATTGCCGTCTGATCAGACTCGCCCTACACGAATTACCGAACCGTCTCGCGGTATAACGCATCGCCCCACGCCTGATTCTTTTGGCGTGGGGCGTTTTTTTGTCTCTGCGTTTTGCCAAAGGTGATTTGGTGCTTGAGCGATGGCTGGATCGGTGGCTTTTTAGAGCGCGTCGGCAAGGACTGCCGCCGCCAGTGAAACAATATTGTTGAAGAACTGGTTTTGAAATCTATACCACTGAGTGGTATGTTTTTTGGAAGGGAAACCGATGTCGCCGAGGTTATTCAAAGCTAAAGGTTTTGCGATACAGGCTGGTAAAGCTTGGATCAGTGATGAGGAGCTACGGGAGGCCTTCATCGAGATGCTCGATGGCCAAGCAGTCAATCTCGGTGGCGGGTGTGGAAAAAACGTTTGAATTCAAATCGCCATCGATCGCTTGTCTTGGCAAAAGGTGGGCGTTACTGGGTCTATCAGGTGCTGTTTGCCAAACAGGATCGAAGTAATATCAGTTCGGCGGAGCTGATTGAATTGCGCACGCTGGCGAAGACCTACGCGGAACTCACAGATGTGCAAGTCCGGCGCTTGCTGGATACGAAGGAGTTTGTGGAGATACCCCATGAGTAAAAAATACAAAAGTGAAGTTTTTGAATCGATACACGAATCGGCCAGTGCCTTATTTGCCATCGGCGCAATCAGCAAGGCGACGATGCGCGAATTTGATGAGTCCTGCCTTGCAACCGTACCGGACGCGATCCCGGCAGAGCAGATCAAAGCGCTTCGGGAGCGCAACAACGTCAGCCAGCCAGTGTTTGCGCGTTATCTGAACACCAGCGCCTCGACGGTCAAGCAATGGGAGGCGGGAGACAAGCACCCCAGCGGCATGGCGCTCAAGTTGCTGAGCATTGTTCAGAAATACGGTCTTGAGATACTGGCCTGAAGAACTGCACTGAACCCTGACGAACGGCGCAGGTCGATTGGTTGTGTGGCTCATGCGAGCCAACTTCAAATCAGGAGCTGCCCCATGGATTTCATTCGAATCATCATCGCCATTCTGTTGCCGCCCCTGGGTGTGTTTCTGCAAGTCGGTTTCGCCGGGGCGTTCTGGCTGAATATTCTGCTGACGCTGTGCGGTTATATTCCGGGGATCGTGCATGCGGTGTACATCATTGCCAAGCGTTGAGTTTCGCGGTGTCAGATAGATCGCTTTCGCGAGCAAGCCCGCTCCCACAGTAGATCTTCAGCGAACACAGCGTTTGTGTTCGCCGCCGATCAAATGTGGGAGCGGGCTTGCTCGCGAATGAGGCGCCACTATTTCCGCACGAAGCGCTGACTTCAGTCCACCAACGCCATCACCCGCCGATAAAACACCCACTCCTGCTCCAGCGCATGCGCCTGATTACCCGCCTTGCGAAACCCATGACGTTCGTCTGCGTAGTAATGGGCTTCAACCAGAATGCCGTTGTCCTGCAACGCCGTGACCATGTCCCGGGTTTGCTGCGGCACCACCACGGCATCCAGTTCACCCTGAAAGAAAATCACTGGCACGGCGATGTTACTCGCGTGCAATAACGGCGTTCGGGCGGCATAACGCTCGGCATCCTGCAGCGGATCGCCGATCAACCAATCCAGATAGTCGCCCTCGAACTTGTGAGTCGCTTTGCCCAATGCAACGGGATCGCTGACGCCATACAGGCTGGCGCCGGCGCGGAAGACTTTGTGAAAGGCGAGCGCGCACAGCGTGGTGTAACCGCCAGCACTGCCGCCGCGAATGAATGCATTGTCGCCGTCGATCAGCCCGCGTTCGGCGAGATAAGCGACCACTGCGCAAGCATCCTCCACATCCACATCACCCCAACTCAAATGCAGTGCCTGGCGATAATCCCGGCCATAGCCGCTGCTGCCGCGATAGTTGAGATCGGCCACGGCAAAGCCCCGTTGCGCCCAGTACTGGATGCGTGGGTCGAGCATCGGGTAGCAGGCCGACGTCGGGCCGCCGTGGATGAACACCACCAGCGCAGGTTTCGCCTCTCCTGTCATTGCCGGGTAGAAGAAACCATGAGCCTCGCCCGAACCGCTCGGGTAGCGCAGGGTTTGCGGGCGGCTGATCTCTTCGGCAGGCAGCGGTGCGATGCCGCCGGCCAGTACATTGACCTGTCGGGTGTTGCGGTCGATGGCAATGACTGCCGAAGCCGTAACCGGCGAGGCTGCGATGCAGTAAATGAACTGTTCATCGAATGCGAGACTTCGGAAGCGGCTGTAATCCCCGGTGAAATCCTCAGGTGCTTCGCCGCAAAGGCCCAAACGGCCAAATCCGTCTTCGGTCCAACTGGCCAGATACGTGTTGTCGTTCAACGGTAACCAGGTGCAGCCGCCCAATTGCCATGGTGCGGGGCCGTGATCGGCCGCGGCGCTCGGCAATGGCGTCAGACCCTCGGTAGATTCCACCCACGGTTGCCAAAATCCGTCGCGATCGGTCAAGCAATACAAGCGACCGTTGGCGTCGAACCGAGGTTGCTGCACAGACTCTGGAGCCCTACCACCCGCTACACAACGCGGCTGACCAAAACCGCTCTCGTCCTGGCGTTCTGCAACCATCAGACGAGTCGTTGTCCATGGCTGATCCGGCCGGCTCCACTCGATCCAGGCCAGACGTCGAGCATCCGCACTCAGGGTCGGCGAGGCGTAAAAGTCCGCGCCTTCAGCCAGCAAATGACGCACACCGTCCGCCAGGTCGATGGCCACCAGCCGATGCTGATCGCGATGTTCTTCAACCGCCAGAATTTGCCCATTGGCGAACCGCAGATCGCCATAACGGCACTCGTCCGACGTCATCACTTCAGGCGTCTCGCCCTTCAGCGATTGCCGATACAGTTGCTGGTCCGCCTCGTTGACGAAAACAATCCCGTCATCCGTCAGACAAAACGCTCCGCCGCCATATTCGTACACCCGACTTCGCACACTGAATCCCGGCGGTGTCAGACATTTCGCCTGACCGTCGCGCCAGTGCCAGATCCGGCAGGCTGCATCTTGGGGACGGTACTCGTTCCAGAACAGACCCTGCTTGCCCAGTTGTAGTTCGGCGAAGTCGATACCGGCCGTGACGGCTTTGGCGGCGCTGAAAGGCTCAGCCTTTAGCGATGAGTCGTGAGTTTCGTTCATTGCGAAAGGCCAGTTGTTCGATGGTCTGGGTCGCGTGCTCGGCTTCTTCGCGGGCCTTGAGAATCACGCCGTGATGTTCCGACTTGCTGCACACCGGGTCGGCATTGCTCGCGTCACCGGTCAACATGAAGGCCTGGCAACGGCAGCCGCCGAAGTCCTTTTCTTTCTCATCGCAGGAGCGGCACGGCTCGGGCATCCAGTCATAACCACGAAAGCGATTAAAGCCAAACGAGTCGTACCAGATGTGCTGCATGCTGTGGTCGCGTACGTTCGGAAATTGCACCGGCATCTGTCGGGCTCCGTGACAGGGCAGGGCAGTTCCGTCCGGGGTCACTGTCAGAAAAATACTGCCCCAGCCATTCATGCAGGCTTTCGGACGTTCTTCGTAGTAGTCCGGGGTGAC
>Ga0066791_10000047_pt1 | contig 48915 bp, 36 predicted proteins | sample OrgsoiDNA2013051_FD_70944 | JGI IMG/M metagenome (GOLD analysis project Ga0066791, IMG submission 70944) | Permafrost soil microbial communities from the Arctic, to analyse light accelerated degradation of dissolved organic matter (DOM) -... | ecosystem: Environmental > Terrestrial > Soil >...
GTTCTACATCATGTTGTTTCGCGGTACGCCGCTGCTGATTCAAATGTTCCTGATTTACTACGGGCTGGGCCAGTTCCCGGCCATTCGCGACAGCTTCGCCTGGGTACTGCTTCGGTCGCCCTATGGCTGCGCGGTGGCTTCACTGGCCTTGTGTACTGCCGGTTATACCGCCGAAATCATTCGCGGCGGACTGCTCAGCGTGCCACAGGGGCAGATTGAGGCGGGCAAGGCCGTGGGCATGTCGCCCTGGGAACTGCTACGCCGGATCATTGCGCCGGTTACCCTGCGCCAGGCCCTGCCGGCCTACTCCACCGAAGCCATTTTGCTGGTCAAGTCCACGGCGCTGGCCAGCCTGGTGACTGTCTGGGACGTCACTGGCGTCGCGCAACAGATCATCCAGCGCACCTATCGCACGATGGAAGTTTTCATTTGTGCGGCCTTGATCTACCTGGTGCTGAATTTCCTGGTCGTGCGTGCTGTCGCCTGGCTCGAGTATCGCCTCTCGCCGCACTTGCGTGAGCGGCCGGTCGACGCCATCAAAAAAGCCAGCCCTTCGCTGCCTACCCATTCTTGATTTGATACGGAGCATGCCATGAGCACTCAGCCCGCTTCAGCCTTGTCGGTAACTAACATTCAGAAGTCCTTCGGCAACGCACATGTCCTCAAGGGCATTTCCCTGGAAGCCCACAAGGGCGACGTGATCTCGATCCTCGGCGCCAGTGGATCCGGTAAAAGTACTTTCCTGCGTTGCATTAACCTTCTGGAAACGCCCGATCAAGGCATCATTAGCGTCAATGGTGAAGTGATCGAAATGAAGCAGCATGCCGACGGCCGCCAGACCCCGAGCAACGGCCGCCAGGTTGAACGCATGCGCAGTTGCCTGGGCATGGTGTTCCAAAGCTTCAACCTCTGGTCGCACATGACGGTGCTGCAAAACATCATTGAGGGCCCAATGCGGGTTCTCAAGCGCTCCCGTGCCGAATGTATCGAGGAAGCTGAGGCCCTGTTGCACAAGGTCGGCCTGTACGATCGCCGCGACTATTACCCCGCGCACTTGTCCGGCGGACAGCAGCAACGCGTAGCGATAGCGCGCGCACTGGCGATGAATCCCCAAGTCATGTTGTTCGACGAGCCGACCTCGGCACTTGACCCTGAACTCGTTGGAGAGGTGTTGCGGGTGATGCGCTCTCTGGCCGAAGAAGGCCGCACCATGCTAGTAGTCACGCACGAGATGGGCTTTGCCCGGCACGTGTCGAATCGGGTGGTGTTCATGCACGGTGGCCTGATCGACGCCCAGGGTACGCCAGCAGAACTGTTCGAAGGTTTGCCCACCGAACGCTTTCGGCAATTCGTCTCCAGCCATAACGACAGAAGTGCCGAGTAAGTACTGATCAAGGTGCGCGTCTTGGCGCGCACTTTGTCGGTCTGTTTCAGATCGGGTGAGGAGTGAAGGCGTTCGGACGACTACTGAACTGTGCGGGCCATGCAACATCGTTGTTAACAGGACTCACGCTCAACCAGCGGGCATTCAACCCTGTGAATCGTGGTTTCGTTCCTGCCTTCAATCACATACTGGGCAGCGCGACGCCCCATCTCGTAATACGGCAGTTGCACAGTACTCAGCGGCGGGTAGAACAACTCGGCAACACCGATCATATTGTCGTAACCCAGAACCGCCACCTCGGCCGGAATACGCAAACCGCGACCGAGCAAGAATTGATAGGCGACCAACGCGATGCGGTCGTTACCGCAAATAAGCAGATCGAATGCCGGTCTTCCTTTTAATCCCCGCAATTGGTTCTCCAGTACTCCAATCGTTTCCTGATAGGCGTCATCGGTCGACAGGTTGTATTGAGGAACATCGTCCGCGGACATCCCGGCCTCTGTGAGGGCACGACGCAATCCCAGCTGGCGCGGCTCCCAGGCCAGGCTGGCTTGCGGCAGGTTGATGCACAACGGATGCCGGTAGCCTCGTTTCAGCACCTGTCGCACGGCCTGATACTGACCGTCTGCGTCGTCGGGCACGTAACAGGCCACGCCGGGTTCTGAACTCATGCAATTACTCAGCACCAGCGGCAGGCTGCGCAGCACCGGGGGGATCTCCACGGTGCGTAACTGCATGGCGCTGAAAATGATCCCGTCGGGTTGATGGGACAGCATCAGGTCGATGGCCTGCTGACTCGGCGGCGCTTCGAACACGTTGAGGATGAAAACGTTCCAGCCGTTTTCTCGTGCCGTGCGCTCCATTGAAAGGAGCATTTCCACGGCGAAGGGGGTTGTCGCGGTATCCAGCGCGAAGACGCCAATGGTCTTGCCACTGGAGTGACCACCACGGATCTTGCGAGCAGAAAGGCTGGGGACATAGCCCAAGGCCTCGACCGCTTGACGAACTTTCGCCAGGGTTTCCTGGTTCAGCTTTTCCGGAGTGTTGAGTGCCCTGGAAACGGTCATGAAGGAAACCCCCGCCAGCCGTGCGACATCTTTAACTGAAGCCATTCGCGGGTGCCCTTGCTTGTCTGGCCGGGCATCATGTCATGCTTGATAAAAGCATGACAACACGATGCCTGGCAGCAGACTGCATGAATGGCACTTCAGGTGCATTCAGAGTTGGAGATCGGCGAGGTTCCAGACAGAAGTTTCCCCGAACACCCCTACCCCATTAACTGCGAAAGCGCTGACCTGGAGGCTTTCGGGCCGTGGATAAATCCGGCTGGTAAGGCTATAGGCGCCATCGTCGACGAACACTTCAATGGAAGAGCGATCGAGAAAAATCCGCAGGGCTATCCGCGTTTGCTCGACAGTCACCGGGACGCTGCGAACACCGCTCACGCCCGCTCCCGAGTTTTGCCGGTCGAGAACCAGTCGGCGGGCCATGGCATCGAAATACAACAATGTCCGCTCCTGCTGGTCTTCGCTGCAGCGCAGCGCCAGGCCAAAGCGCTCAGCGTTGCTGCCGGCCAGATCCAGTTCAAGCTCAAACTCTAGCAGGGCACCACGTACATCAAGTGTGTGGCTCCGGGATTCGACCGCGCCGATCTGCAGCATCCGTCGTGACGTCCTTAGCGCCGCCAACTCCCGGGCCGGACGCATGCGCAGCCGTTCGCCGTCGCGGCTCAGTTCACGGGGCAACGACAGCGCACCACACCAGTGTTGCGCCTGACTCGGCATCGGACTGTCCCACATATCCATCCACGCCCACAACAGGCGGCGCCCGTCCGGTGCCAGCAGAGTCTGCGCGGCATAAAAATCGTGACCGTGATCAAGTTCGCGCAGCTTACCGCATTCGCTGAAGCACCCGGTGTCGTCTAATAGGCCCATTCGATAGCTGTTCTGGAACTTGTTCCAGTTGTCGTAGCCACTGGGCTTCAGGCCTTGCGGCGAATAGAGAAAAACGTCGCAGCTATCCAGTTCGAACAGATCCGGGCATTCCCACATGTAGCCGTCCGGCTCTCGCTGACCTTGCAGGGCACAGCTCAGATACTCCCAGTGATGCAGGTCCTCGGAGCGATAGAGCAGGAGTTGCGGGTCGTCGCCTTGACGAGCGCCAAGCGCCATCCACCACTGCTCGCCTCGCTGCCAGACTTTTGGGTCGCGAAAATGCATGATCTCCGGATCGGGCGGTGTTTCGATCACCGGCCCGTGCTTGGTAAAGGTAATGCCATCCGTACTGCTGGCCAGGCATTGGACCTGGCGAATGTTCTGGTCATCGCCCGGTTCTCCCAACCAGGTGTGCCCGGTGTAGATCAGATAAAGCGTATCGTCCGCGACCACCGCCGATCCTGAAAAACACCCGTCACGGTCATAGGAATCGCTGGGGGCCAGCGCTATGGGCAGATGTTCCCAATGCACCAGGTCGCGGCTCTTGGCATGCCCCCAAAACATCGGCCCCCACTGCGCAGAGTAAGGATGATGCTGGTAGAACACATGGTATTCACCGCGAAAAAAAACCAGTCCATTGGGGTCATTCATCCATCCCACCGGCGGCGACAGGTGATAACCGAGGCGATAGTCGTCGCCGCGTTCGGGTAGCTTTGTTTCGATGGCGCGATGCGCTTCGTCCAGCAGTGCAGCGTGCATGGCTTGGTCCTTTCTAGGGTTCGTAACGAGTGGCAGATTGAGCAATGGCAGGAAGCTCCAGCGATTCGGCAACCTTTGCTTGGGAGGGTTTTCGGACCGGGTCCGTGCGCAACAGGTTCCATGACAGCAGCAGGCAACCACCGACCAGGCCAGCCATCAGCACGTAAACGCTCGAGAACCCAATATGGTCGTAGCCGTAGCCCACGAGCGGCGACAGCAGCATTGCGGTCAATTGCTGGGCGAACTGGAATCCCACCAGATAGATAGAGGCGGACAACCTGGAATCGAAGTTGAACGAAATGTATTTGAATATCGAGACCAGCAGGATTGGCACTTCCAAAGCGTGCAACATCTTGCAGGCAGCGATGGTCCAGGCCTCCGTTGCCAGCCCGGAGCCAAGAATACGCACGAACATGATGCTGCCGGCCAGGATCAATCCGTATTTGGCGCCCGTGCGGCTGACCACCCAGGGGGCGAATAGCATCAATACCGCCTCGACGAGTACCTGGGATGAATTCAGGTAGCCGTAGGCTCGGGTGCCCTCCTCTGGGGTGGGGAAAAACGAGGAGAAATACACCGGAAACTGCTGTTCGTAGATCATGTAGATCCCACACACACCAGTCAGGTACAAGCTGAATGCCCAGAAACGCGGCAGTGTCAGCAATGTCCAAAGATCGTGCAGGCGTACGGGCTTGGCGGCTTCCTCACCGGTTTGCACTTTTGGTTGGTTGAACCTGCTCAAATCCAGTCGAAACAGGATTAACAAGAACACGACGCCGGCAGTGCTGCTCATGTAAAACGCGATGTCCGGGTCAATGTTGAAGACCACGCCGACAATGCCTGTCGCGCTGGCCCAGCCCAGCGACCCCCACATTCTGGTTGTCCCGAACTCAAATCCCGCATGACGCGACAGCCTCTCCGTATACGACTCGATCACGCCCACTCCCGCGAGCATTGCAAGCGCCAGGAAAGCCGCGCCGACCACGGCGCCCAACACCACGTTCTGCGCCAGTAGGCTGGCATATACATAAATCGCAAACGGGGCGGCGGCACAGAGCAGGATGCCAATCCACACCAGGAGCTTTTTGGACAGCCCAAGTCGGTCTTGAAGAGCGCCATAGAACGGCTGAATCAGCAGTGCCGCAATGGCGTTGGCTGCGAAAATAAATCCGGTTTCCGTGCCATTCAGTCCAATGACTCGATGAAGCCAGATCGAGAAAAGCGAATAGCTGGATGACCACGAAAAGAAGAAGAAAAACAACAAACCACTGATAAGCCAGTACTCACGTTTGACTGCAAGCTGCATGTGACGACCCTCTTGTTTTTATTTAAGTTAACGTTAACATCGCGCCACATTACGCATCCCCAAACGGTTCGCTGTCAAGTGGAGCGCAATGCAAAGGGCGCAGATATCGCGCTGAACGATCCCGCAGAAGCCCCAGCCCGACTGGAGCCGGGGATATGTTCGAAAGGTGTTTGCGGTACCCAAATACAAAAACAAGAGGGTTATTTATGCGTACTGAGGTTTGCCGGCCTTTGGCTGTATTTTCCTTGCTGGTTCTCTCCCCGCAACTGTTCGCCGCGCCGGCGCAAAGCATCGAAGAGCGTCTTGCCAGACTTCAAGCCAGGACCTCCTCCGCCGAAGCAAGAGCCTCGATGGCCGAAGCCGATGCAGCGCGATTGCGAGAGGAAGTCGAACACCTCAACCAGCAAGTCACCGGCAGGCTGCCGACGCCTGCACAAACTGCCCTCGACCAACGCGTTGCGCGGGTAGAAGCCAATCAACAGTCCCTCCAAAGCCCTCCTCCGGCGACCGCCTCTGCAGCCACTCCGACCGAGCAATTGAGCGATGGCTTCACCTTCGGAGGCTATGCCCGCTCCGGGATCATGAGCAACAAATCAGGTGCCGGTCGCGGCGGCCCTTACGTGACCCCGCCGGCTCGGTAGGTGGCGCGGTTGGCCGCTTGGGCAATGAAGTCGATACCTACATGGAAGCCAAGTTCACCAAGGAGAGCCAAGCCGCCAACGGAACACGCTCCAAGTACACGCTGATGCTCGCCGACGGTCTGGAGACGCCCAACGACTGGACCGCGGCACAAAGTGCGCTCAATGTGCGCCAGGCCTACGCCGAACTTAGTCACCTAACGTCCTTTCAAGACAGTCCTCTGCTGCGCGATGCCACCCTGTGGGCGGGCAAGCGCTTTGATCGGGACAATTACGATATCCATTGGCTCGACAGGGGGATAGTGTTCCTGGCCGGGACCGGCGGTGGTATCTACGACGTGCACCTGGCTGAAGACTGGCGCATCAATGCATCGTTGATGAGCCGCTCCTACGGTGACTTCGGCACCGAGGAAAATAAGGACATCCGCAGCTATGTCGCGACCCTCAATCAATTTTTCGACGAGGGTCGCTGGCAGGTCATGCTCAATGGCATTTCTTCAGGGCAGAACGATGCCAGCCTGAACGACAAGAGCAGGCAGGAACTCGCCAGGGATACTCGGGTGAACAAGTCCGGATTCAGCCCTGCCACGAGTGGCGCCCATGGCATGCTCGCCTACCACCGCCCCGATTTCTTTGGTCAAGAAGGCTACTTCAAGGCGGCGCTGCTGTATGGCCAAGGGCTGGGGGCGGAGGTCAACAGCATTGGTGCCGACGGCGACTTGCTGGACCAGGCTCAGACATTGCGCCTGGCGCTCTATGGCCATACCCGCCTGAATCAAGACTGGCGCATCGCACCGGCCTTGATAACCGAGCAGAGCAAGAATCGTTACGTCCCCGGCGACGACTATCGCTACACGACGCTCAACGTGCGCCTGGCCAACGAACTGACCAGTAATTTCGAAATGCAATATGAGCTGAGTTGGCAGACCATGAACCTCAATGCATTGGGCTACGATGGCCGCCAGGCAGCCAAGGGCGATTATTGGAAACTCACCTTCGCCCCGACCTTCAAGGCCCAGACCGGTGACTTTTTCATTCGCCCGGAACTGCGTCTGTTCGCCACCTACATGAATTGGTCCAGGGACCTGGATAACTTCAGCGCAACAGACGATTTTGGTCAGAAGGACTTCAAGTCCGGCGGCGAGTGGCAATTGGGAGTGCAAATGGAGACTTGGTTCTAGAAGTATTAGGTCGGGCAACAACTTATATGTGAACTGATCGCTAGTTGCTGCGCGACCAAAGCCCTGCCTGAGTTGCCTCAGACTGTCCTGGCCAATGATTGCCCATTGAACGACTCGATGCTCGAATGCACGGCTTCGTGGGTGTCAGGCGCCGCGCCGGCCAGCTTATGATCAAGCTGAAAAGCCTGATCGATACCGCCATTGGCAGCACTAACGTTGCGAAACGTTTCCTGCTCCAGCACGATTGAGTTCAGGACAAAATATTCATCCACGGCATTCGTTCAGGTGTGCTGAACAGTTGCCCGAAGTGACCGCTCGGTGTTTCGCTGAGCGTTTTTGTACTTTTTTTTGAAGCATAAAGCAGCAACGCACCACTACAACCAATGGAGGTTTCTAGTTAGCGAAAACAGCACCGAAAGTTTGTCGAAACACAGAGGGGGGGACCACTCACATCCTGTCCGAGATCTGGGCCTCGGACATGTGAATAATGCATTTGCCACAAGATTGGAAAATACTCTATAAGGGCTCTGCTGTCTGAATAAGCGAGTTTAATACCAATTTTATTTCAGAAGCCGGGTCTTTATGTCCTTGCAGTATCAAACCTTCCGACAGCGCGGTGAATGTCTTTGCAAGAGTGGCACATTCCAAAGGAGGCTTCTTACCTGCATGACTGAATATAATCGTAATTAACTTTCCCAAAGCCTCACTATTTTCCTGATGCAGGGCGTAGTAATGCGTTGAAAACTCCTCATCACGCAAGGCAATCAGTTGTAGCTCAGCATCAAGAATCGCACAACTGGCATTATCTTTAAGTGTATCAATATAAGAATTCAATCCATGAGCCAGTTCTTCTGATGAATATCCAGCAGCCAGAGTAACACCCAATCGATCGATCTCAACTCGCTTGAATCTCTGGGTTAATTGTAGAAGCAGGTCTGACTTACTTGTAAAGTTTGAAAAAAATGCTCCCTTTGAAAAGCCGGCCTCCTCAGATATAGCATTGACACTGGCGGAGTGAAAGCCTTTCCTAACCATAAGATCAGTGGCAGTATCGAACAACTTGTCTCTTGTTACTTGCTGGCTTTCTTCACGACCCAATCTCTTCTTAATCACACCTTCGGCTCCTCTGGCCAAACAAAAATATCTATTTGTAACTGAATGCAACAAGCTTGCTATTCACTGCAAATACGGATCTAACGACTATACCTTATACTAGACCATCTTAATCAATTTACATTTAAGCTTTTAAAAAGTGCCATGTAAATGCCATGTATGGGGACGGAGGCGGCGAGATGCACTGCATCGACATGCAGCGCCGGCATTGCAAGCGCTGCAACTCAAAAAGAGGTGTCAACTCCCGCACGCTCAGGCACTTCGGTATCCAGCCTGACGCGTGGCCCACCCGATCGATCGAATCAGCAAGGTTGTCTTGTGACACCCCCAAGAGGCCGACGGCGAGCGGCGAAAAATTTATTTCGATGGCCTTAATCCTCCCAATCCAGGTGAAACATTCACTGCCGTTCAAGCGCTAATACACTGATTTTACTAGCCTAAAGTCAAATTTAGCGACGTCACTTCTATGCTCATAACGAAATACCACTTGATTTTCAGATACCGAATGGTTTTTACTTGCGTCGTTGGTTCAGCCAACACCTGATCAGAGCATCGAGACCAGTGACATCAATCTCGATGCAGCAGCAGGTTACCCCACAGGAGCTGGATTTTAATGGAATATGCCTTCGTTACAGGCGCTACTGGCCTGCTCGGTAATAATCTGGTTCATGCGCTTTTAAAGCGAAATATCAAAGTAAAAGCACTGGTTCGTTCCGTAGAGAAAGCCAAGAAGCAGTTCGGCAATCTGCCTGTCGAATTTGTCGAAGGCGACATGCTCAATGTCGACGCCTTCAGCCATGCCCTACAAGGCTGTGATGCCTTGTTTCATACAGCTGCCTACTTCCGCGACAGCTACAAAGGTGGAAAACACTGGCAGAAACTGTATGACACCAACGTCACCGGGACCGAGCGATTATTGCAAGCCGCTTACGCCGCCGGCATTCGTCGTGCAGTCCATACTTCATCCATTGCCGTATTGAAGGGCAATAAAGACCAAGTGATCGATGAGACGATGTCTCGCAGCGAATCGGATGCTGACGATTACTACTTGAGTAAAATACTGTCCGAGCAAAAAATTCAGGAATTTTTGTTGCAACACCCGGACATGTTCATCGCTATGGTATTACCGGGCTGGATGTTTGGCCCCGGGGATATCGGCCCAACTTCATCAGGACAGTTCCTGCTCGACTTTGTCGGAATGAAATTGCCTGGCGTGCTGCCTGGAAGTTTTTCCGTAGTAGATGCCCGGGATGTGGCGGAACATCAGCTCGCAGCAATCACACGCGGCAGATCCGGAGAACGTTATCTGGCAGCCGGTAACCATATGAACATGAAAAGCATTTTCCAGGCACTCTCCAGTGTCAGCGGCGTAAAAGCCCCGGAGCGAAAAATCCCGTTGTTCATGCTGCGAATAATTGCCTTGATATATGAAGGCTATTACCGAGTTACGAAAAAGCCGGTACTCATCAGTACCTCCACCGTAAAACTCATAGAGCAAGAGCAAGGGCGCACTCATTTCAGCCATAACAAAAGCCTAAAAGAGCTGGAGTGCAAGTTCCGCCCCGTAGCTGAAACATTGACCGACACCCTGGACTGGTACCGGAAAAATAACTACATAAATGCGTAATTGAAACAGTTCATATATAGCCTGCCTCTGTAGTACTTTTTTTGTCTAACCATTACTTCAAGGATTGAGAGAGGTTGGTAAATGAAAAGCCTTTCATATAAAGAAGGTTTTCTGCATCGGTTCGTCGGTTTTTCAGAATCGTTCCCAGACCACATTGCTATCAGGAACCTGGACGCGGAAGAAGAGACCGTCACTTACCGTGGGTTGCGAATAAAGGCTGAAGAGTGCAACGGCGCACTCAAAAGTCTAGGTGTATTGCCAGGCGACAAAGTGGCGGTTGTTCTACCCAATGGGGTGGAGTTCATCGCTTACTATCTGGCGATCATCGGGCGTGGGGCGACTCCGGTTATCCTCAACTACAAACTGACGCCATTCGAAATGAGCAGCGTCATCAGTATTGCCCGGCCGACGCTGGTCGTGACGACCGAAACGCTATTCGAGCAACATAGCGAGACATTTCAGCCTGCCTACGGCGTTCAGCACTCCTTGGTGTTGAACACCGCAAGCGAGCCATCCTCTCCCCTGCCCGACAACGCAACGGCCGATTCACAGCTTCCTCGACAGACCGAACCTTTGTTACTGCCCGAAGGCAATCCGATCGTCTCGGTACAGTTCACGTATAGGGGCACCGGTAAACCTCTGGCCGTTTCTCACCGCTACCTTGACCTGACGCAATCGAGCGATGGGCTGCATGAGCAGTTTCATCTTCAAGGGGTCGGATCCGTTCATCTGGTGACGCTGCCGCTGTATGCCATCTTCGGACTGTCCGTGATGATGGTCTTTCCATTGAGCGTGGGCGCCACCCTGTTAATGACCAACACCCTGCTCAATAGGGATCTGGCGGAAGTCTTGTCCCAGCATCAGGTCACCTTTGCCTGCCTGGTGCCTGACGTCATTCGCTACTTCAATACGCGACTGGCCAAACGCAAAGGCGCGCTATTGCCGATGCACCCACAACTGATGATTTATTCAGGTGGCAGCCATCTACCGGCCGACGAAGCCGAGAAACTGGGAAGGCTGCTGGGGTGCAATCCGGTGCTGCAAGGCTATGGATTGACCGAGAGCATGCCAGTGATAGTCCAGAGTTCGATTGGCAAGGTCCATCGAGGCGCCATGGGGCAGCCGATTCGCAACGTAGAACTGCGGGTCGTCGATGCTCAGGGTCGAGACGTCGCAACTGGGCGTATCGGCGAACTGTTGATACGCGGCTCGATGGTGATTGACGGATATAACGATGCAGCAGACGCCAATGCCCGGTTCTTCCGTGATGGCTGGCTACACACGGGGGATCTGGTCTGGCGGGACGATGATGGACATGTGTTCTTCTATTGCCAACGCCTGCGAATCTCGAAGATTAAAGCGCAAATGGTCGACCTGACCGAAATCGAATCCATTGCCCTGAAGCATCCTGGCGTGGTGCGCGCAAAGGCTTACATCGTCCCTGACAACAAGGAGGTCAACGTATTGCACCTGTGCGTTGAAGGGAGCGGTGACCTGACCCAGAGCGCTATCTCCACCCTGCTCTCGCGCTACCTCTCAGGCTTCAAACTGCCCAGAACTATCGAGATTATCTCTCTCAAGGAAGAGATCCATGCAAGCAAATAGCACACAACCGGTACTGGCCGTTTTCGACTTTGACGGCACACTGACCGACAGGCATACGTTCTGGCGCTACATGCGTTTTATCGTGGGAACCAAGTCGTTTTGGCTAAGGATCGTTCCCCTACTGCCCAAAATGCTCAGTGTGATCCTTGGTATCACACCGTTGATGCAGGCGCGCCTCGCGTTCATTGCCTGCTATCTGGGCGGCCTGTCAGTTGAGCAAGAGCGCGAACATGCCAAATATTTCATTACCGAACAGCTACCGCTCTGGCTCAGGCCCGAGGCCTTGCGCCGGCTGCAATGGCATCAGTCCATGGGACATGTCACGGCGCTGGTCAGCAACTCGCCGGAGAACTATCTGATTCCCTGGGGGCAGGCAGCAGGTTTTGACTATGTATGCGGCACCCGCCTGGCGACTGCGAAGAACAAACTGACTGGCGGAATATCAGGTACCAACTGTGTTGAGAGAGAAAAAGTCACACGGCTGAAAGGCTGTTTGAGCAACCTTGATGACTTTTACATTTATGCCTACGGAGACTCATCAGGTGACGATGCCCTGCTCGGCATTGCCAACTCTCCCTTCTATAGAAACTGGTACTAACAGATGAACACTCTGAGCACGTTGGCACCCAAGCACTTCGGCCCCGGTAACACTCCGACAGTAATGATCGTCGGTGCTGGCCCTATTGGCCTGTCCCTGGCAATCATGCTGAAAAAGTGGGGCGTCTCTTTTCGCATTATTGAAAAGAACGCCGGCCCCTCGACCGCTACCAAGGCGATGGCCATCCATTCCAGAACCCTGGAAATTTTTCGCGATCTGGGTGTTGCCGATCAGGCCATCAACGACGGGTTCACGATCAACCAGTTTTCGGTGCAGTCGAACGCCAAACGGGTGCTGAACTACAACTTCTCCTACCTGGATACGACCTATCCCCTGCTGCTCAGCCTGCCACAGCCGCAGACAGAAAAGATTCTGCTTGAGCGACTTAACAAGTTGGGTGTGGATGTCGAGTGGAATACCGAACTGGTCGATATAGAAAACCAGCCGGGATCCGTGCGAATGACGCTCCATCATGCGGATGGCAACGACGAATCCTTTACCAGTCGGTGGGTGGTGGCGTGCGACGGAGCTCGCAGCAACATTAGAAAACGTCTTGAGATGCCCTTCGAAGGATCGTCCTACGACCGTTTCTTCATGCTGGCCGATGCCGATATCGAGTGGTCTGGAAGCAAGGACGAAGGGGCTTTCTTCCTGGGTGCGCAGGATGGTTATGTGGCGGTCGCACCGATCAGCGCCCAATCCCGTTATCGACTGTTCATCGAGATGCCCTACGACCTGCCGCCAGAAGATGAGCGCCCTTCCTTGAGCCTGGAGAATTTTCAGCGGTTGTGCGAAGGACGCGGGCAAAAGATGACGCTGTCCAATATTTCATCGACCACCATCGCCTCCTTTCAACATCGTCGCGTGCAGTCGCTGCAACAAGGCTCTGTGTTTCTGGTGGGCGATTCGGCTCATATCGGCAGCCCGATCGGCGGGCAATGGATGAACCTGGGTGTTTCCGAGGCCTACAACCTGGCGTGGAAAATGGCCTATGTCGATCAGGGCCTGGCGGATCAATCACTGCTGGAAAGCTACAACGAAGAACGCTACCCGGTCGCCCTGGAAGTCGAGAACACGGCACACCGACTGACCGCACTGATAACCCTCAGGCATCGCGCCCTCGTTTGGCTGCGCGACAATGTTCTGCCACTGCTGAGCAACAGGCGCAAGGTTCAGCGCAAGTTGCCCACGATGATTTCCGGTCATCAGTACCACTATGGCAAAAGTGAGTACATTCAAGAATCGCTGACGAAAAAGCAGCGCATGAATTGGGACAAAAAAGGGAAGAAACCCGAATTCCAGACGTCTGCGCCTCGCGCAGGTCAACTGGCTCCCGATGTTGAATTGTGGCAACTGCAAGGTCTGCCGCCAAAACGCTTGATCGACTTGTTCCAAGGAACCTTCACGCTGCTGATTTTCAGCGCAGCCGATCAGTTTTCCCCTTTGCTACCGGGCTACTACTCGCTGGCCGAGTCGGTGGAGAAGGATTACCCAGGCATCAAGGCTTATTGCGTCATTGATGCTTTGGGTAGCTCCGAGCTGCCTTTCTGGCACTCAACGTTGTTGGACCCCGATTGGCGGCTGCACAAGCGCTACCATGCCAAAGAGGGCACATTGATGCTGATTCGTCCTGACGGCTACATCGCTTTTCAGGGGGCTGATGCAATCACGCTCTTCACTTATCTGAACGTAAGATCCGGGCTGCTCAAAGGGGCCAGAAAAACAACATCTTCCGAGATCGACGCAGTGGAACTCCAATTTTAAGTCTCTATATGGCTACTGCCTGTTTGATTCATTGAGTGACACAAGGCCCAGCCCTGGGCCATGACTTTTGATTTCTTGTTGATAGAAAACATATACCGACTTTGGTTAGGAGAACCCCATGCGCGTCCAACTCAACGATGTTGTGCAGGAATTCATCGTGTCCAATGGAAAAATAGCTCATAGCTATTTCTCTCTTTCAGAAAAAATCATTGATTCACTTTGCGATTCCAATATCGAAAAAGAATCAATATTGATGCGTGTGCTGGAGCAGGCCGAAACTGTCACTGCGCATTACTTCAACGCTCATCAACAAGTCCTGGAAGGCGTTTATGCCAACGGGGTTGAAGCCCCCGTCAATAGAAGCCTGCCCGTCCTGGAACCCGTACACTCGAACCCGGTAGTGCTGGCATCGGCACCCGTTGCGCAACAAACGCCTGCGCTCAGCTACGGGCAATGGTTACGCGCCGAAATAAGTTCGGTCACTGGTTTCAAAAAAGAACAAATCGACTTCGATCAAAGTTTCGAGAGTCTGGGCATCGACTCCCTGGGGCTGGTCGATATTTTCGAATCCCTGGCTCAGCACTTCCCGGAAAAGAAAGAACTCACCTCGTTGCTCTTTGATGCGCCCTCGCCTACCGTCTTGCTGGCACGGCTTGAAGCCAATCCGCAGGCACCTGCCGTGGATGTCGAAGCATGGGTACTTGAACAACTGGCGAATATCACCGGTTTTACGGTTGACCAGATCGACCAGAAGCAAAGCTATGAAAGCCTGGGCCTGGACTCCTTGGTGCAACTGGATTTCCAGGAAGCGATCGTCGCTTTGTGGCCGCAACTCAAGGCCAACAGCACTGAGCTGGTCAACGCCAAGTTTCCACACGAAACAATCGCATTGATTAAAGTCGCTCTGGCCACTCCCGATTCGACCTCAGTAACACCCTGCGAAGCGCAACCAACCAGCACAACAGCCCCCCAGGAGCAGATAAGCAATCTGCTTTTAAACACCCTGTCCCCCCTGATCCCCGATGCCCCAAAGTCGATCGACATCGAGACGCCTTTCGCACAGTTGGGGCTCAGCGGTTTTGCCCGAGAAACACTCTGCCAATCAATGGCGCAGCAGTGCCCTGTCAGCGAATTTGCAGGTGAGGCGCTGATGTCGCGTCGTACGCCGCAAGACGCCATGTCGTTGCTGACAAGACTGGGCTGAGCCACTGTAAAAAATGGAATGGAATCCGGGTGATCGCAAAGATCACCCAGCATTTTGACAACCAGGAGAACGGGTATGAGTGGCGCGGTAACGACAGAGGGCGATTTTTGCTTCAGTGCAATGGCTGGAGAGTTTCCCGGGGCCCCCTCAACGGATGCGCTTTGGCACTTGCTCTCGCAGGGACAGGTAGCGCCCATCCATTCGATGCTGACACGCTGGGAACTGGATAAGGCGTCAATCTATTCAGCAAAGAAAGGCGAAAAGGATCGTACTTACCTGGACAGTGCTTATTGCCTGGCCGATGACGCATCGACCCCGTCACGCCATGAAGGACGGCAAGTCGCCATCGGCAAGAAAGTACTCCAGACACTCCTCACCCAGCTTGCCGCACAAGGCTCGGTATTGATCAAGGAGCGCACTGCGTTGGTGGTCGCGACGTCTTGGAGTGATGAGAGTTACTTCGTCACCGGAGTCTGCGCAACAGCCGATGCACCACGGGGTTATACGCCGGGTGAACAAGTTGCTGAACTGGCGGCGGCTTTGGCCTTGGGTGGCCCTGCGTTATCAGTAGACACCGCCTGCAGTTCGTTCCCCTATGCAATCGATATGGCTCAAGCGCTGGTCAACAGCGGACAGGCGGATAACGCGATTGTCATGGCACTGAACACCGTACTGCCGCCGGCGCTGTTTCTGGGGTTCTCGCAGTTGACCGCCTTTTCCTCCCGAGCCCAAATGCAGGCGTTCGGCCAAGACGCTGACGGCATTGTGCCGGGCGAATGTGCGGTCGCCTTTCTGGTCGAGCCTGTATCGCAGGCCCTGATTGCGAAGCGCCGTCCCCTGGGTGTTTTGCGGGCATTGGGACTTTCGGCCGACGGCGCCGAAGGCTCAGTGTTTGCGCCTGGCAAACAGGCTCAGTGCACGGCTTACCAGCGTGCCTATATCGGTCTTGACCCCAGCAACGTGGACTACATCGAGACCCATGGCACCGGTACACCGCTGGGGGATGCGACAGAGCTGGACTCTTTGAACAGCTTCTTCGCCCCTCATCGCACTGATGGCAAAAAGATAATGATCGGTTCGATCAAATCCATCATTGGTCACCCATTGGCTGCCGCCGGAGGCGCTTCACTCGCCAAGGCTCTGATGATATTGCGTCACAAAGGTATTCCACCTCAGCCCGACTACCGCCCCAGCGCAAAAGTCGATGAGACCTGCCTGCAGTTGGCCACAGAGCAGGTACAGCCCCTCGCTGATCGTCAGTCGGCGATCCGGGTAGGCATATCCAGCTTTGGTTTTGGCGGCGCCAATGCGCATCTGGTGGTGGATGAATACATTCCCGACAACCGCCCTGCCGTCCCCCGGGTCGCCCCCGGCGTGCTGATGCTGGACCTTGCCATTGTCGAGGCTGAAGCGGCGATCGGCAGTCACTTCTCATTACAGGCTCTCAAGCAACAACTCGATCAGCCAGCAGCACCGTCAGTCAGTTTCCCTTATGGGCGCTTCGTTGATTGCGCCGCCACTGCGGGTCAGCCGTTACTGGGAAAATTCCTGGCGCAGGATCGCGTCATTGATATCGACGGTTTCGGCATGGGCCCCAAACATCTGGCCCATGTCGATCCGTTCAAGCTGTTGATCACCGATCGAATCAATCATTTGCTGCAACGCCTGCCGGGTGTGGCCGGCTCACCCGGCACCGCGATGGTCATGTGCTGCAACATGGGTGGGGAGCGCTTCAGCAATGCGTATAGCGGCGCCCACACGTTCTACTCCCAGGCTCAAGGCATGCCGCCGGGTGTGGAGGTGACAGACGTGGCAACCATGTTGCCGAACATGTTGTCCGGCTACCCGGCGAAAATTTTTGACTTCAAAGGTTTCCATCAAACTCTGGTCGGCACCCCTGGCTTGTTCTGGCAAACCTTGCTGGCATCGCAGCAATGGTTCAAGGACGGCGTGACGACGCTCTTGCTCGGCGCGGGGCGTTTTATCAGTGGCGAAATAGAGATCGAACGCGCCCGGCACTCAGCGACACTGCAAGGCGAAGGGTTGGGGGTGATTGCTCTGCGCCCCTATCTACCAAACTCCAGCGACAAGCCTTTACTGGTGATCCGCGCGGCAGTCTTGGCCCATGCCGCGAACTCGCTGGAAGAGGCTTGCCAACTGCTGGGCAAAGCGCGGAATCAATACCAGAACATTGAAGTCTGCGAGCTGCAGCCTGATGCAACTCATGCCAGCAGCTCACTGCAAGAAATGACCGGTTTCCTGGCTGAAGCCAGTGGCATCGAAACCCTGTTGGCGGTGCTGTTAAGTACCTCGGCTCACACGGTGATCGAGGTGCGCGAGGCCGGCAAGGCAGTGATGTGGTTATTTACTGAAAAGCTTCAGGAGTGGCGCCCGGCCGCAGCCGAACCCGCCGCTGCCGTCAAGCATCCCTTCACGTTGCGTTTCGCTCACTCGGCGCCCCAAGAACTGCAGCAGGTCATCCTGCCTGCACGACCTGTCAGCCTGGTCAGGGAGCCGCGACACGACGGCGTCGACGTGCTGGCGCTCAGCGATTTGCTGACCAGCACCCTGCTCTCAGGGCTGCGTGTCAGAACTCGCGCCATGGAGGGCCTTTTCGCCCTGCACCGTGGCTCTGAAGCCCAGCGCCCCGTGCACTGGCAACGTCGCCCGGAAAATATCGTGATCGCCAACGTCCAGCGTGGCCCTCAGTCACTGCACGCCCAGCTCGTGGTGAATGAAGCGCACCCTTACTTCTTCGACCATCCCCTTGATCACATCCCCGGCATTTTATTGCTCGAGGGCGTGTTGCAACTGATTGAACTCGCTATGCCCCCACTGAGCGGCCGAGTGGCCTATGTCAAAAATCTGAGCATCAAGTTCCAGCAATACGTACAGAAGCAGGGTGCGATTGATCTTCATCTGGAACAAGGCAAAGACCCTCAGGTCTTCAATGCCAAGGTCATGCAGGCCGGAAAGTTGATGTGCACGTGCATCCTTGGCATGGCCTACAACTCGGCGTTCGAGACATCGCCCGCCGGCGAGTTCACGGCTGTTCGCTGCCGCGACAAGGCTTTGCTGCACAAGGCCAGAGAAGAAAACATCATCGTCAGTGACATGAGCGGTATCGCCCAGGGCTTGAGCGTGGACACGCTCAAACTGCCGGATGAGCACATCTTCCAGGAGGGCGACCCCGAGCACTATTCGATGGTCTATTTCCTCGAAGTTGCCCGCCAGTGCTACATGCAGATTGCCCACAGTTATCTACGAATCCCACTCAATACCCCGATGAACCTGCTGGCCTTGAGTTTCACTCTGGATCGACCAATCCCCAGGAACAGCCCGCTGTCGTTGGCACCGCAAGCCGGTTTTGACGGGCAGGATCAGCTATTCAAAACGAACCGTATCTACATCGACCTGTTCAACCGGGGCGAAAAAATCGGTCAAGCCAGTATTACCGCTCAAGTGCTGAGTCAATCCGCGCCTGCTGCGTGAGGCTTTGAGTTGATCTCACTCTCCAGCATGACAGCGCCCCACACAACAAAGGTGTCGCCGTGAACGATGTAAATGTGCAAGTCCGAGTCAAATCGCCGCCTTCTGAAATCTGGAAGATCTGGAGCAACTTCTCAGAAGCGCCGTTATGGGATACCGACGTCAGCCATTGTGAACTCGATGGCCCGTTCCAGCCTGGAACGCGGGGCAAGTGTGTCCTCAAGAATGGCCTGAACATGCCACTGAAACTGGAAGCGGTGAGGATGCATGAAAGCTATCGGAACACGGCAAGACTGCTTTGGATCGACCTCGAGTTCGATCACCAGATGCATAGACTTTCTCCGCATGAAACCCGGGTCACCCACAGCGCGAAGATCTCCGGCCCCTTAAGTTTTTTATACCGCGGGCTATTACGAAAAATGCTGACGGCAGCAATGACCACCGCACTGGACAACCTGAGCACTCTGGCGGAACAACGGGCGAACGCGATGAACAACCTCGTGCTCGACAAGCCTGGCACGCATTTGCAGCACTAATGAAACATCCCGGGAACGGGCGTGTTGAACGCTCGCGCCTGAGCACGCTTCGCTTACTTATCGATAACGGCACACTTCGGACCGAGCATGAAACTACTAAAAAACACTCAGTATCTTGTGATGGGCGTCATTGGCATGGGCTTTATCAGTCCTGCGTCCAGTTCCGCCGACACGCTCGGCCCCTACATCAGTGTCATGGGCGGCCTGAACTGGGTTGCCCCGCAGGACCTTAACCAGAACAACCTCGATTTTGTCGAGATGCAGTTTAACCACCCGTTAGACTCCGGCTACGCCACTGGACTGGCATTGGGCTGGCGATTCCCCGTCGGGCTCAGACCTGAAGTGGAACTCAGTTACCGCAAAAACACCCTGACCCAGTTCAATAACCGGGTCTACGAAGGCGGCGGAAGCATCTCGGGCAAAGGCAAAGAGGAAGTCACCAGCCTGATGGCCAACCTCTGGTATGACTTCCTGAATCTCCCGGCGCCCTTCAGTCGGTTCACTCCCTACATTGGCGGCGGCCTGGGCTACAGCACCGTGTCAATCAGTGGCCTGGAAGCCGGCGGCGTCCACTTCGGCAATACTCATCGTGACAACGTATCGGCCTATCAACTCGGAGCCGGGGTAAGTTTCGAGCTCACCGATCAATGGTCCACGTCCCTGGATTATCGATACCTCAAGACTCGCGATGCGCACTTCGGTGACATACAGGGCCTGCCCCAAGGCGATGTGCGCACTGACTACAGCGCCCAGTCATTGATGCTCGGCCTGCATTATTGGTTCTAAGCGGTTAAACAGATCGGCGCCTTGCAAGGCGTCACGACGACAAGCCGGTGAAAAGCTTCGACCCAGGGTCTCACCGGCTTGCGCCCCACAACGTCAATCTTGCGCACCACCGCCAACACATCCTCAGACTCAACGCCTTTAAATCACGTCAATGCTCAAAGACCGCTTCGAAGGTGTTTTATCCGTGGCAAGGCGCAAGATTGGTTGACCTAAGGCAACGGATCGAACTTCAAGTTGCCAAGACTCTGCACTTTGTCTTCACGAACCATTTTGTGCGTCACGCTTCACTGCGCACCGGAGTGTCCACACAACGGGACAGCGATGAGCATCGGGTGATCATCAGCTATCCGCTGAACATCCTGTAACAGCCGGGCGCACTGGATGATGCGCATCGTCATCCAGTGAGGTGCTGAGGTTGAGGCTACTCGCTGCTGCTCTGTCGGAAATGAAGGCAGCGTTCATAGGCCCCTTCCTGAGTCATCAGAAAATCCTTAGCCACTACGCGACAAGCTCGACGTAGCTAGACTCCCCACCTCCAGTCGCGCCCGACAACCAACCCCATACGAAGGCCAGCGTCGTACGTCCTGCGTGATCAACGCCTACCGTGCCACGCGACCAGCCGGCAAGAATTTCGCCATCCGTAGTCAAGCACTGAAAAAGAAGCTCAATGGTATCGGGGCCTGTCGCACGCCCGACTTGATTACCCCAGCGAATCCGGCCGCCTTGGTAAGTGCTCGAAATGGCGTTTTCCTCAACATGGTAATGAAATACTGTGCCTGCACCGGATAGCCCCTGGGCGTTGTCCGCTACCGCAAATCGGCGATTGTGCAAACGGTCGCGGATTTGAGAAAAGGGAATTTCCATAAATGTCACGTCCTTTGGTAGAGATGGTCCATTCAAGCCTTCGATTATCTTAAGCCAGTGCATCGGGGTTCTGATCTATAACCTGCGCAGAGCAAGTTCGGGAGAGTCGAAAACCTGATCAATCAGTGCTGGATCAATGCGCACCAGGTTTTCAGGTGCGTATTTCAGCTCCTTCCCCCACGGCTGGCCGGTGGTCAACGGCTCCTTCAGCCGGACCACCACGGATTCATGCACCGAGACTTTTTGCCCTGGCTCAGGCTGCATCACCCGCGCTCTGGGTTTGCCGAACGGCGGCATCGAACCAAACCTGAGGATTCGGGTGTGGGTCTTGGTGTCCCACCTCAGGCGCGGAAACCACTCGGCGATCATCCACAGCCGAGACAGCGATTGGTGGGCTTGTGCCAGCGGATCCGGCACCGGGCAGGACGGTGGATACAGCTCACCACGACACGATGCGACGTCGATGTTCAACCCGGCCTCCAGGCTTTCGCCGATCATCCAACGCAAGGTAATCAGGGCAAGCTGCGATTCTTCCGGCGGGTAGCCACCACCGATATCGCAATGCACGCCGGCGAACCACACCTGCCTCAGATCTGCGGCCTTGGCGGCATTCCACAAGTTCTGGCGGTAAAAACAGCGTCGCTCGTCAATGGACACCGCATGACGGATGGTGCGCACACCAGGGTTGTTTGCGGTGTAGGGAACAGCCAACGGGTCATACACCCAGCCCACCGAACTCACGGTGTCGAACAACCCCAGAAAGTGGACATCGACATCCTGGGAAAACGTTGCCTTGAACTGCGCCATCAAGGAAAAGTCCGGTCGTTTGCGCGCGGTCAGACGCCACCAGATATAGCTCCATGCCCGCTTGAGGGAAGGTTCAGGCGCATCTTTTTCAGCACGTGTTCGTGTGGTCAGCAATGACCAGGCAAAATCCAGTTGTTGAACCTGACAGGCAGGAAGCAGCCCAAGCGTATGGATCATGGCTGCCAGAACCCGGGCAGCATAGGAACCTCGAGAGAAGCCGTAGATGAAAATCCGGTCGCCTTTCTGATAGTTCTCCATCAGAAAACGGTAGGCATTGAGCACGTTACGCTTGATCCCCCAGCCAAACGCCAGCCCGGCGATTCGCGACGGTACCTTCTGCCATTCGAACAGCGTTTCACTCAGCCCGAACGTACCCACGCCCTGATCGTAATAGGCCAGCAGCGCATCGCTGTTCTTGGGTAATGACCGAAAAACCCGGAGGACATTGGTGGGTTTGTCACTGAAGCGGTTGTTCGTTCCATCGATACAGATAATCAGTTGGCGCGTCATGATTTGTGTGCTTTCCAAACCTTTTTTGCCCCCAAAACAGTCAAGTGAAGTTCCCCCACGTCCGAGTTATGACAACTGCTGTATTAAGTCGTGGAAGGCATATCCAATGCATAACAGCATTAATGGCGCCTGGCCATAGCGCTCGACAATAAATGTCACGGACATGAAGGGGGTCAACCCCTCGCTATCCGCTTGGATGGAGTAATAACAAGTAGGTAAGACAACGCATAGAAAATAGGGAGCAGCACCTTCTATTTAATTGTTCGCTGAACATTTATAAAATTCAGAGACGAGTTCACCGACTGATTTAGTCAACTATCAAAAAAGCTTATAGCCAGTAGAAATAACCCACATAACAAATGCTAATGCCATATGGCCACCTCATCATTAGCTTGCTATGGATGGCTGCCGTAAACTCATTGAATATCGCTCACTCAACACTGTCTTCACAGTCTCGAAAAAATCATCCAACTCATTGATAATATTAAATATAAATCCAACCTAAACACTCACCTACCCGACTGCTTCACGTCGCTCCAACAGCTCATCTAAAACTCTGCAACCCAGCAAGCTTGCAAAAATACCACAACCGTCTAAGTTCATGAATATCTTCGCAAGCGTTATCAACCGCACATAAAACCAGCCCTTCAGGCGGGAGAGTTTATTCCCCTAAAACACTTCAGACGCTGCTTTTAATTACTGAAACGGAACTCAGTCATAACAATCAAGAGGGATGCTTGATGAAGCGCAGCCATTGGTATCGTGCATTCTCGTTTAGAGGGCCAGCCGAACAGTTTTGGCTGTCATTGTTTTGCTTCTCAGGCTTGGTGATCGCCAGCTTCCTGTTGTTCGAACAACAGATCCAGGACTTCCTCACCCCTCTCAACCTGTACCAGCCTTCGACACCCACCCAGCAACTCAATCTGGCGCTGCTGCTGATCGCCCTGCTCGCGCTGGACGTAGTTTTGCCTGTGCCTTCGAGCTTGGTAGCGCTGCTGGCCGTGGCCATGCTTGGCAGTGTCGGCGGTTACCTGGTGATTTTCATTGGCCTGTGCCTGGGTGCCGGGCTGGGTTATGCGCTGGGGGCCGGCTATTTTCGTCTGCTGTCCGGCCGCCTCGGTCTGCGTCAGCCTGGGAAACTGGCGTATAGGCTGAGCACGCTGTCATTGATCTGCCTGCGCGGCGTGCCGGTATTGGCGGAAACTTCAGTAGTGGCCGCCGGTATGCAACGCTATCCGCTGCGCGCGTTCGTACTGGTCACCACCCTGGCCAATGCCGGCCTGGCACTGGCCTATAGCGCCATCGGCACCTACCTCGTCGAGCAGAACGCGCTGCTGGTAACCATCCTCGCCAGCATGGTCCTGCCCGGACTGTTTATCGCCGGATACAGCTTGTTCAAGACCTTGCGCAAGCTCGGTGCGGAGCAACCGTTGCACGGGCGCTTCGAGGTCAGTTATGACTACCCGGTGGTGTTCACCGATCACTTGTTCGACCCGCTCAATCCCTGTCTGCACCGCCAACTCACCGCCCAGCAAAGAGGCCCGGTGACGGTGTTGGTGTTCGCCGATGAACAACTGTTGCAAAGCGCCCCACACCTGTTGGAACAGATCGACGCCTACTTTGCCGCCCATGCTGCGGATCTGCATTTGCAGGCAGCGCCGATTGCGGTTCCGGCCGGTGAACTGAGCAAGGATTCACAGGTGTTGCAGCAGCTGTACAGCGACATGCTGCAACATCGGCTGGACCGGCATTGCTATGTCCTGGCGCTGGGAGGTGGCGCAGTGCTGGACTCGGTGGGTTACGCCTGCGCCACCTTCCACCGTGGCATTCGCCTGATCCGCGTCCCGAGCACGGTGCTGGCCCAGAACGACGCTGGCATCGGGGTGAAAAACGGCATCAATGCCTTCGGCCAGAAGAACCTGTTGGGGGCCTTCTACCCCGCCACTGCGGTGATCAATGACTTCCAGCTGCTGACCAGCCTCACCCGACGCGACCAGATCGCCGGGCTGGCCGAGGCGGTCAAGGTGGCGCTGATCAAGGACCAGTCATTCTTCCAATGGATGGAGCAACAGGCCGACGCCCTCGCCCACTTCGATCACCCGGCCAGCCGCTATGCCATTCGCCGCTGCGCCGAACTGCACCTGGAACACATCACCGGTGCCGGCGACCCCTTCGAACGCGGTAACGGACGGCCACTGGATTACGGGCATTGGGCCGCGCACAAACTGGAAAACCTCAGTCACCACCGGCTGCGCCATGGCGAAGCCGTGGCAGTGGGCATGGCCCTCGATGGACTTTATGCCAATGCGTTGGGGCTATTGAGCGACGCCGACACTGAACGGGTTCTGAACCTTTTACTCAAGCTCGGTTTCAACCTGTGTCCGCCGGAACTGACCTTGAAAGATGCGCAAGGGCGCTCACAGGTGTTGCTCGGGCTGGAGGAATTCCGCCAGCACTTGGGCGGGCAACTCTCCATCCCCATGCTTAGCCAAATCGGCGAGTCGGTAGACCTGCATGAAATCGATGACGCGCGGATGGAGCAAGCGCTGTTGCGGCTGTCCACCCGCAGCGGTCCGGCGCTCACCCTGAGCGAGGGCTATGCCCAATGAACCAGACACCGCTGAATCTGAAGACCTGGATGACCCTGGGCCGGGTGTCCAACCTGCCCACCGTATGGACCAACACCCTGGCCGCCGCGCTGCTGGCCAGCAGTGCCGGGGCCCTGGCGCCGCCGTCGTCGTTGGTGTGGATCCTGCTGCTGGCCACACTGTCGCTGCTGTATCTGGCCGGCATGTTGTTGAACGATCTACTGGATGCCGACTGGGACCAACAACACCATAACCCTCGGCCCATCACCCTGGGCCTGGTCAGTCGACAACAAGTGCGCCTGGCCACTGTGTTGTTGCTGATGCTGGCCGCGGCCTCGGTGCTGAGTCTGAGCCGACTGATCGATCAGCCGCATTGGCTGGTGGGCAGCGTCACCCTGCTGGTGGGCTGCATCTTCGGCTACAACCTGCTGCACAAGAAGTACGCCCACAGCGTCTGGTTGATGGGCGCCTGCCGCTCGACGCTCTACCTCACGGCGGCGGCCAGCCTGGCGGTGCCGCCGGAACCGATCTGGCTCTGCGCGATTTTGCTGGGCGTCTACATCAGCGGCCTGACCTACCTCGCCCGCAATGAACACAACAACCAGTTGCTCAGCCGCCTCCCGCTGATCCTGATGCTGAGTCCGCTGGCCCTGGCGATCTATTCCGACAACCTCTGGTTTTGGCCGGTGCTGCTGATATGGCTTGGCTGGCTGGGCTGGCACTACTGGCACAACCTGGCCAACCCGCAACATCGCAAGGTTCGGGCCTTTATCGGTGCCGGCCTGGCAGCCCTGCCCCTGTTCGATGCCCTGGTGATGGCCGTGGCCAATCAGCCTTTGGGCAGCCTGTTATGTGTCCTGGTGTTTTTCCTGCTCCCACACTTTCAGCGCTGGATCAAACCGACATGAAAATGGACGTCACTGCGCCGTCATCAACGGCCCTCGAAATGCGCCACGACCGCCTCGCCGAACAACGCCAGGCCTTGACCCAACAGCTCGATGAAGCCGAGCAGCAGTGGTGGCGCCAGGCACAGGAGCGGCTTACCCAACACCCGAACGCCAACACCGCGGCGCTCTTGAGCAGTCAGTGCAAGCGCAACCTCAAGGAGCATGCACTGCCCAACAATGCCGGCTGGAGCCACATCCAACTGGCGCGCGCGTTGTTGCTGGCGCAGGTCCTTGAGCAACAGCCCGCCGACGGGCAACTGCCCCTGCTGCGCCAGTTGTTTCTGTGGGGCGACGATCAGGAAAAGATCGCCACCTTGAAGGCCCTCGACTGGCTCGATAGCCGTGGGCTGTGCGTGGAGTTGGCGTTGCAAGCGGGGCGTACCAGTAACAGCCAGGTGTTTGCCGCCCTCGCCCTCGACACCCACTACCCGTCACGTCATTACCCCGAACGGGCCTTCCATCAACTGGTACTGAAGGCGTTGGGCATGGGGCTCGACGTACGACGTCTGATCGGCCTGACGCAACGACTCAGCGTCACCCTTAATCAGTTGGCCCTCGACCTGCTGGACGAACAGCTCGCGGCCGAACGAACGGTGTCCGCCGGGTTGCCCCTGGCGATTGCCTTCAACCTGCTCAGCCCGGCGCAACACCAGCGCCTGGCAGGCCTGAGTCAGCAGCAACGCTTGCCGCCGGAATGGCGTGACCGCTTGGCCGGCACCTCACCGAACTGATGCTCAATGGCTCCCTTCCTTTGACGAGGATTCACCATGCTCAAGTACTTCGACCCGCACATTCATATGGTCAGCCGCACCACCGATGACTACCAGAACATGGCAGCCGCCGGCATTACCGGGGTTATCGAGCCGGCCTTCTGGCAGGGCCAGGCCAGGACCAGTGTCGGCAGTTTTATCGATTACTTCGACACGCTGTTGGGCTGGGAGCGCTTTCGCGCCAGCATGTTCGGCATCCATCACTTCTGCACCATCGGCCTCAACCCCAAGGAGGCCAATGACTTGTCGGTGGCCAATGAGGTGCTGGAGATTCTGCCGCGCTATCTGGTGAAAGACGGCGTCGTGGCGGTCGGCGAAATCGGCTACGACGACATCACGCCCGAGGAGGATCGCTTTCTCGCCGCTCAACTGGAGCTGGCCAAACAATTCAATTTGCCGGTGCTGGTGCACACCCCGCACCGCGACAAGATCGGCGGCACCAAACGCACCCTGGCAGTGATTCGCGAAGTGGGGATTGCCGAGCATCTGGTGATCATCGACCACCTCAATGAACTGACGCTGCCTCTGGTGCTGGACAGCGACTGCTGGCGCGGCCACTCCATCTACCCCGACACCAAAATGTCGGAGCAGCGCATGGTGGCCCTGCTCCAGCAGTACGGCACCGAAAAAATGGTGGTCAACAGCGCCGCCGACTGGGGCATCAGCGACCCGCTGAAGGTGCCCAAAACTGGCCAGGCGATGTTGGCGGCCGGCTTCAGCGAGGCTCAGGTCGAACAGGTGCTGTTCCACAACCCGGTGGACTTTTTTGCCCAAAGCGGCCAAATGGATAAAGCCCTGATCAGTACCCCGCTACCCATCGATCAGCGTCGGCAGTGGCAGGAAAACTCCGCCCTGCGGGGGCAGGAACCGGTGATCAAATGAATGCCGGCACGGGGTGGGCTGCCGCGCAGGTCGGTTATTGCAGCAACGTGCATCCGACCCGTGACCTGGCCGGGCTACGGTCCTCCATCGAACAGCACTTTCAGGGCGTGCGCACGCTACGCAGGCTGAACGAGCAGGACAGTGGACTGTGGATCAGTGCCCTCGCCGCGGCCGAATTACAGCAGACATCTGCGCGTTCGGAGTTCCTGAGTCTGCTGCAACGCAGTGGGCTACGTCTGACCTCGCTTAACGGTTTTCCCTACGGCCAATTTCATGATGGCGCGGTGAAAGCCGAGGTCTACCTGCCCAGTTGGGCCGAACCAAAACGGTTGGCGTACAGCCTGAATCTGGCGCAAATCCTCGCGCTGGCCTTGCCGCCAGACTGCCATCAGGGAGTGATTTCCAGCGTGCCGCTGGGCTATGCCGCCAGTTGGAACCCGACGTTACAGCAACGTGCCGAATATCAACTGCGCCAACTCACCGCCTCACTGGCCAGGCTGCATCTGAAGACTGGCAAGAAAATCGTGTTCTGCCTGGAGATGGAGCCGGACTGCGTGCTGGAAAACACTGACCAGGCCATCGCCTTCTTCCGCCGCTGGCAAACCACTGACCCGCACTATGAATATTTAGCGCTGTGTTTTGATGTCTGCCACCAGGCTGTGATGTTCGAAGACTGCTATCAGTCGCTGGACAGGCTGCGTCAGGCACGGGTGCCCATCGGCAAGATTCAGCTGTCCAACGCATTGATTTGTCGCCTGCCCTCTCAAGACGACAACCGGCGTGAACACGTTCTCAAGACCTTGGGCGAATTTGCCGAAACCACCTACCTGCATCAAGTGAAAGCTCGCGATGCACAGGACCGGTTAATGGCCTGGGCGGACCTTCCCGCCGCCCTCGACGATTGCGCAAAGCACCCGGGGCAATACCCCGAACTGAGGATTCATTTCCACATCCCACTGTTCAGCGAACACTTGCTGTTGCCCGAGCTCAGCGGCAGTCAGATCGCCCTGTCGCAGACCTTCGATTTTCTCGCCAGCCATGGGGATTTTCGTCCAGTGCTGGAAGTGGAAACCTACAGTTGGGGCGTCCTGCCCGTCCAGTTGCGGCCCACTACCGAGTACGCCCAACTCCAGGGGATCGCCGCAGAATTGCACTGGGTCGAAGAGCAACTGCGGCAGCGGCAATTGCTGCAACTAAAAGCGCAGGAGGCGTACGCCGATGCCCTCTGATCATCCGCGTCAACCGCTGCTGCTGATCAACGTGGTCGGGCTGACGCCAGCGCTGCTGGGAGCCGCGACGCCTCACATCAATGCCCTGTTGAAAACGGCAAAAATGGCCAGCCTGCAACCGGTGTTTCCGGCCGTCACGTCGACGGTGCAGGCCTCGATCCTTACCGGCCTACCGCCGTCGGAGCACGGCATCGTGGGCAATGGCTGGTATTTTCGCGATCAGGCCGAAGTACGCTTCTGGCTGCAACCCAACGCACTGATCCAGGGTGAAAAGGTCTGGCAGGAACTCAAGCGTGAGCTACCCGGGTTTCGCTGCAGCCAGTTGTTCTGGTGGTACAACATGTACGCGGACGTGGATGCCGCCATCACCCCGCGCCCTCACTACCCGGCCGATGGCCGCAAAATGTTCGGTCTGTATTCGTCACCGGCATCGTTGCACGAGCGTATCGAGCGGCAGATTGGCGAGTTCCCTTTTCCGAGTTTTTGGGGCCCGGCGGCCGGCATTAAGTCGAGCCGCTGGATCGTCGATTGCGCCATCGCCGAATTCCAGCTCGATCGCCCTGACCTGCAATTGATTTACCTGCCCCATCTCGACTACAGCCTGCAGCGTCTGGGCCCCGATCATCCGTCGATTGCTGACGAGGTACGGGCTATCGACAGTGAAGTCGGTCGCCTGCTGACCTTTGCCCAGGAGCAAGGCGCAGCGGTGATGCTGCTGTCCGAATACGGGATCGAAGCCGTCCAGCAATCCATTTCCATCAACCGCTTGTTGCGCTCGGAAGGTTTGTTAGAGGTGCGCCAATCGTTGAGCTGGGAATTGCTCGACCCCGGCGCCAGCGCAGCCTTTGCCGTTGCCGATCATCAGATCGCGCATATCTACGTGAAGCAGGCTCAAGACATCCCCCGCGTCAAAGCGTTGTTGCAGCGTCAGCCCGGCATCGAGCAGGTGCTGGATAAAGCCGAGCAACGGGCCTGGCAGCTCGATCATCCTCGCAGCGGCGAGCTGGTGACCGTGGCCGCAGCGGGTTACTGGTTCGATTACTACTACTGGTTTGACGATCGCAAGGCACCCGACTTTGCCCGCACCGTGGACATCCATCGCAAGCCCGGCTACGACCCGCTGGAGCTGTTCATCGACCCGGCCATTCGTTTCCCCAAATTGAAAGTGGCGCGCCGCCTGCTGCAGAAAAAGCTCGGCTTTCGCTACTACATGGACCTGATCCCGCTGGACACCGGACTGGTCCGCGGCAGTCATGGCCGCCTGCCCGGTAGCGCGCAGACCGGCCCGCTGCTCATCACCAATTGTGATCTGCCGTTGCCGCAACACCTTGCGGCCACGGCAGTGAAACAACTGCTCCTGCAGCATTTCCTGGGGCACCCACACACCGACCTGGCCAATGCCAAGGAGCTTCCATGCGGCGAGCCATTTCTATAACCGTTCTCAGTGCACTGGCCGGATTGGCTCAGGCTGAGAACACCAACACCTTCGACTGCAACAATTTCATGCAGTTTGGAGGAAACATCGACAAGACCCGGGCCGAATTTACCCAGGGTCCCGAAACCTTGACCTGGAACTGGTTCGTCTGCCTGAACCAGCCTGCCGCCGCGAACAGTCCCGATCGGGTGTGGGAAACCATGAAGCCCTCGGATCAGGTCTACCTGAGCAACGGCGCCGCGCCCCTGCCATACGGCAAGAGCGCCCCGCTTCCATCCGACGTGCTTAAACAGGCCAAAGATCAGGGCATGGACGTCAATCGCACGTTCCACAACCTGAACGCCACGCAACAGGTGGACGGTCTGATCCTGGAGATGGGCGGCGCGGTGCCGGACGCAGAAAAAGGCCAGCCGGTGCGTTTCCAACTGTTGATGGGCCAAGACACGTTCGATTACATCGTGCAGAAACAGGTCTACAACATGAATGGCCAAGCCGCCCTGACCAGCGACCTGACATTCCCCTCCAGCGCCTGGGAGTTGAAAGCCTCCTGGCTGTGGATCGGCAACAATCCGAGCTACCAGAAGCAACTGGCAAGCGATGGTTACTACATCGCCCAGGCCTATTATCAGCAGGGTAATGAATATCTGGTCGGCTATGCCGCGCTGAGCGGCTTGCACGTCATCAACAAGCTAAACCCCGACTGGGTCTGGACCACCTTCGAAAATCGCAACAACAGTAAGTACACCGTGACCAATGCGATCCCGTCCACCCCGATGACCAACAGCACCGGACCGACACCGGCTGCCCAACCGGTGAACACCGACTTCCAGGCCAGATACCCTGCCCTGGCGCAGTACGAACTGATCGGCACCCAATCCCAGACAACACCGACATTGCTCGCCAACTCCCAGCTCGAGTCAGCCTTTCAGAGCCAGTCCTCCTGTTTCGCCTGCCACGGTACGGCCGCGTACTCAAAAAAGAACGGCTACTTCAATTTCGCTCTGAAAGAACAGGGCGGCCTTGTTTACCCAACTGCCCCGCTGCCGGCATCCGATTTTGTCGGTTACAACAAACTGGACTTTGTCTGGTCGCTGAAGCGCGCCCAGTGGCAACGCTAAGGAGCATGACATGAGCGTATTGAATTTCCCTCGCATCTACCTCAACGGCCATATGTTCTGGAACCCGCCGACGGCCAACAACAACGATATGTACCCGCTCTACGATGCGGTAAAAATGCGGATGAACTGGCGGTTTCTTGATTACTACAACATCACACCAGAAAATGCCGCCAGCACACTGATGCCCTGGACGATCGCCCCTCGGGTGTTACACGAGGCGCCCAATTACGTCACGCAGGTGCCGGGCAACGTCTCACAGAATCCTCCGATAATGATCCCCGGAGAATGGAACCTGTTTGGTGACAACGCCTGTGGCACCGTCAGCTACAACCAGACCCAGTCCGTCATCATCGGCGGCGAACTCCCGAACGGGGGGTACGTTGACCAGGATGCCCTGATTAACCAGAGCTACAATTTGCTCGGCAATCCCTTTGGCAGCACAAGCCCCACCGCGGCCCGCTTTGTCGACGTCAGCCCCTGGCAGAACACCTTCACCGCGTTGTACTTCGACAAACTGGTGTTGGGCGACGACCAATGCGGCCTGACGCTCAAGCGTCAATATCGGATGCTCGATCGCTTCCTGAACTTCAAATGGGCAAACCTGGGTGGCCTGATCTATGTGACCACCACGTGGCAAACCTGCTTCCCGAAAGAAAATCTGGCCTGGGCGATCGGCAATTCGGCCCTGCTGAAAAATCTCCAGGAACAGATGGAACAACAAAAAGCCAAAGGCCTGATGTTCCGGTTTTCCACCTACCTGACCTGCTACGACAAAAACGGCATTTTCAACAACTACCCGCCCTTCAACAGCCGTTCCACCACCCCGTCGGCCCTGGCCAAAGTCCAGGAGATGTATCAGAAAGGGCTGGACAACGTCGCCAGCATTTTCTTCAACCCCGCCTACAGCAGCACCGTAGGCACCCTGGGCCTGTGGTTTGACGACGAGTTTCCCACCGCGCCGGCCGGGCGGCGTCTGATCCCTTGCGACGCGGTGACTCTACAAAAAACCGGGGACGCCCCCAAACAGGCGACACTGGGCGTAATCTCGGCACAGGCCCATGGCGATACCTTATCGCTGGATCTGGGCAACACCTTCCCGAGCTATCCGATCGACCCGGCCGCTGACATCCCGGTGGCAGAAAAATTCGATGCCGGCAGCTACCAACTCGGGATACGCCAAGACGGGCAATTCACTCCGTTGGCGAGTATTGGCTTTGAGGACTATGAGCAGGCGGCTTTCGATAAACGCTCCGGCATCCTTGATCTGCCTCTCAGTGCCGACGCACAGAAAAAGCTGCAAACCGGATCATTGGAGCTGCAACTAGCGGGAACAAACCCGGTGCTAGCCGCAGCCCAGCAGATGTGGACTGCAGAAGTGGTCGAGAGCGCAAGTTTCATCGACGTCGGCGACAGCAAGACGCTGCAGATCATGGTGCAATATGACGGTCTGCCGGCACCGGCCGGCACCGTGCTATCGGTGGCGGAGTATGGCAACGCCTACATGATGTGCACGACCGATTACTATCTGGCGTTCAGCAACCCGGCCGACTTTACGTTGTTCTACGACGATCCGGAAAATCGCGGCAAGAACAGATCCAACCTGCCGCAATTTAGCGATACCCCTGCGATACCCAGCCAAGTGACGGAGGGCACTGGCCGTAGGCTCATGGCGACGCGGGCCGCCGAGCCATCCGGTACCGAGGTGCCGGTGAGCTATCTGCAATACCTGCCGACACCCGGTTCGGTCGCCCTGAGCCCCTGCCTGTCGTTCGACAATCCAATCCGTATGGAAGGTGTTCTGCAGGACTCCCAGAACAGCGCCGTGCACTACTGCCTGACGCAGATTCAAACCGACGCCAATGGCATCGCCCGACTGACCGTCAAGGCAAAGGCCCCGGGCTTTCCGACTTTGCGTTTCTTCGTGCATGAAGGAGAGCAGACACCCGTCATCCCCTTCAGTTTCCCGCTCTCGCAGGCTTATACCGACTTCCTCGCACCGATGCGCATCCTGCCGCTGGAGCCGCAAATGCAGAAGGATTTTGTCGATGAGTGGAACCGCATTTATCAGCGCCCGGATGCCAGCACCCTGATCTGGGAGACCTTCATCTACCCACGCATCCTGCAGCCCTTCTATTACATGTACCCGATCATGAGCAAATATATGCCGCTCAATTCGCTGCATCGGATAGAGGGTGCCGTCGACCAACTCATTGTGCTGATCAGCAAGGAATATCAGGAAGAAAGCACCCTGGCGATGCCCATTACCCGAGATATGCCGCAAAGCCGACGCGCAGTACTGGAGCTCTGGGCGCAGTCCTTGGTGAAACGCAATTACCCGCCCTTCCCCCTCAGCATGAGCGATTACAAACAAGGCTAAACAACAACGCTTCAAGCAGGACCACCGGGTGACGAGCCTGTCACCCGGAATTTCACAGGAGTGTCATATGAAAGCCAGCATCTTGAACCGACTGTTGCTGCTGACCCTGCTGCTCAGCCCAGCCCTTTTCGCCCAGGAGGACAGCGGCGCCATCTACTTCACCATGGGAGTGCACAACACCCAGGGGTGCGATGAGCAGAACGGCAACTGCATCGCCAAACGCGCACCGGGCGACCCTTCCGATCCGTTCTTTCCGGCGTTCTGGATCAGCAACTGGACCATGTACCGAGTGATGCACAACTACGAAAAAAATCAGCCGCCGTACAGCAACCCACCTGCCACTCTGACCCCGGCGGACTACACCGTCTCCCGCGGGACCAGCTACTACGACACGACCTATATCCCGCCGGATGGCGACGGCTTCGGCGCCATGATGGAGCACTACGAGAAGTACTGTCTGCCGATCTTCCCGATCAAGAACAACAACTACACCTGCTCGTTCGTATCCCTTGGCAACAAGGCGTATTTCCTGACGTACCCGCAAGACCGCCCCAAAGACATGCCGGCCTGCTGCATGTTTTCACCGATGAATCATCCGCCTCGGCAAGACTTCATCGAGCACCTGCCCTACAGCGCCGAACGCAGCAAAAACCTCGACGCCAGCGTGCAGGCCTACGCCCTGGACCTCGAATCACCGCAAGGTCCGATCCTGTTCGGCTATGCCTTTTACAAAAAACCGTCGGGACAGCCGCCGTACCGGCATCCCCAGTCGTTCTTTTTTTCCGGGGACACCAGCGTCGCCAATGCGCCCATTGTCAGCCAGAACTACACCGACTTTCGCATCGCCAAACCGGACCCGGCCCAGACCTGGGCACAGGTAGCCGCCATGTGCCCGTCGAATCCGCCGCCCTGCCAATTGTTTGAGCCACCGGCGTCACAGAGCAACGGCCACAAGGCGCAATGGAACAAGCTCATGCAACGCAAACCCTGACCAATGACGAAGGATCGCCATGAAAACCACACTCCGTCTCTCCGTGATGTTATTGGGCCTGGCCAGTCTGCCGGCACTGGCCCGGGAACAGGCAATGCCGTCGACGCAGGCCACCAACCTGAATTGCCAGCCCCCCAGCACCGCGCCGGCCGCCACCGCCAGTCAGGATCTGTTCGATCAATACAGCTGGCAGATGTTCATCGCCTTGAGCTGGCCGGCACAGGACGGGCAGCGAGGTAATCCCGACTGCAGCAAACAGCCCGGGGATGCCGGCTACACCGTCTGGCAGACCTACAAAACCGTAGAGGAAATCTTTCTGCCGGGAGCAACCAACCCTGGCCCGTGGAATAGCCCGCAGACCGCAAAAAGCCTGGGGATCATCAACATCGCCGCGCTGAAGAACAGCTCTCAGGTGAATGCCGTCGATCAGGCCGTCGGCGGCTGGCTGATCGACCAGGCCCATAACCCGACCTACTACGACATCTCGGCCAACGAGACCTCTTACAACTACATCGTCGGCAACAGTTTTTATAACGCCGATGTCGTTTCCAAAGCCAACAACATCCAGTTTCCCTATGGCGTCATTGAGGTCAAATCGAGCTGGCGCGTCCTCACGACCGCTGACAACGCCAGCCACTACCTAACCATGCTCGCGCGCGTGGCCAAGTTCAACGACCAAGGCCAGCGCATCGGTGTCACCGAGGCGTACCTGGGTCTGGTGGGCCTGCACATCATCACCAAGGCGAACGGTTATCCACAGTGGATCTGGTCGACTTTCGAGCAGGTCGATAACGTTCCGCCCAAGGCGCTGGTGAACGGCCAGTGGGTCGACCAACCGGCATCCGGCACGGCCTATTCCTACTTCAACGCCGCGGCCCCCGCCGTCACCCTCAACCAGTCGCCCTGCGATTGGCAGACTCAAGACGCGCATTTGGTCTGCGTACCCAAACCTGGCACCACGTTCCAGACCCCGAACCCGCTGAACCGGGTCACTCCGATTGCCGAAGTCACCAATGGGGTCAACGCCAATTACCGCTCCGATCCGGGGCTGCAAAGCAGCGCGTTGAAGTATTACCAGCTCATCACCACCCAGCGCCCGCTGATGCCGGACAACCCCGGCAATCCACTGGGTCAACCGACGCCGTCGCTCTCGGCCAACGTGACCATGGAGAGCTATATCCAGCCCAACAGCAGTTGCATGAACTGCCACTCCATGGCGACACCGGTCAAAAGCCCCTACAAGTCCGACTACTCCTACCTGTTCAAATTCGCCAATGCGCCTATCGGCAAAACCATCAAGGACGAGGAATAAATCATGAGCATCCTGAACGGCCCACGACTGAATTTCTGGGGCGGCATCCGCACGGATGTCAGCTTGCCGAACAACTCCCCGACTATCCCTCAAGGAGAGCCTGACGGCTGGCCGCTCTTCGACCTGACCACCTCGACCCTGGCACCTGGCGCCCAGTCTTATACCGATGATCAGTTGAACGGCATGATCAACGCCCCAAACGGCGACTACTACACCGCTGGTGGCTGGAATCACTACGGGCAGCATGTCGTTGATATGCAGAGCGCCTTGATCAGTTCCCAGGGGAATCCGGGCAACATCAGCACGACGGGCGATCAGGTCGGCCAGCCTGTCTATCTGCTCGGTTCAGTGGACCCGGTAACCGGACAGGGGCCTGTTTCCGGCCCGATGATGGTGGACCTGGACCCCACCGCCACAAACACCACCCAGATATTCGTCGGCGGCCTGCAGATTGGCGGGAGCGACAACATCCAGTTGCTGATTCGCGCCAACACGGTCTGCAGCAGCCTGGATGTCAAAAAGAGGATTCTGGAGCCAGAGGATATGGATGCGCCGGGTTCTTTCCGCCTCAGCGGTACGTTTCAGCTGACCTTTCCCCTGAGCAGCATCGTGAGCTGGAACCAGAACAGCAGTGGCCTGCAGTCGATCATTCAGGCACCGGGGGCAACGGGGATCGTCCTGCGCTTCGTCATGTTCGAAATGTGCCCCGAGATGACCACCGAACAACTGGATGCCGATTATGCCGCTGGCAGAAACACCCCCAACCCGAGCATCGGCCGGGTCATCGGCACACTGGCCCCAGCCTTCGCCGACGAACCGATGAACTGCCAGCCGGGCCGGCAACTGGTCAACAAGTACACGAATAGCACCGGCTATGCCGATCTGGGCGACAGTGGCCTCCTGAGCATCGACATGGTGAACGTCATCCCGAAACAAAACTTCAGGGTCGTCAGGGACGACATCACTAGCCCCATCGGACCCAACGCTAATTACGGTCCCGTCACCATTACTGCAGGCGCTACCACCCTGACCACCCTCGACCCGACCAGCAGCCCTTTGTTCAACTACTACGTGTATGGCGGCATCGTCGACCTGCCCCTGAGTTCCAGCCAGCAGCTAGCGGTGCAGAAAAACCCACTGGCCATCAACGCGCCCGACACGGTCTACAAGTCGACGCTTCACGCAACCGAATCGATCTATCGGGTGTATGCCGATCAGCGCAACGTTTATCTGGAGGACCACCCCAATGGCCTGTCGATCACCCTGCAGGTCAGGCATCTGGGCGTTCCGGTCGACAGTGCTACCGAAATCGACCTGAAGGCAACCCCCCCTGCTTTATACGATCAACCGCAAAACTGGGACTTCCTCGACTTCCCTGCCTCACTGACCGTAAACACCGGTCAGCTCGCCGTCAGTTTCCCCGTCACGGTAAAACCGGGTACTGCCGCCCAGGCGGGTTTCGTCGCCCTGACCTACACAGTCAACGGCCTTGCAAGTGGCAGCTATTTCACCAGCTTTCGCAAATACGCACAGACCGACTTCGGCATCCCCGCGGGCACCACCATCACCTGGCCGCTGATGTATCCGAACGTCCTGCGTTTTCATTACCTGGCCTTCCCCGCCATGTCGCGCTACATCCCGCTCAATCAGCCCGACGCAATCATGGCCGCGAAAAACCCCATCCTCGCCCGAACCTCGGATGCCTACAAAGGCACCACGCTGTTCATGCCTGTGGTGCGCTCGATGTCTCCCTGCCAGCGCGCACTGCTGCGGGCCTATCTCACGGGTGAACCGTGGCAACCGCCGCAGTAGTCGCGCCCACCCCTTGCCCATGGAGAGAGACCTATGCAAATTCCCGTTCATATCCCTGCGCGACCCAGCGAAACCCTGTGCCCGAGCACCATCATCGCTGAAGGCCTGCTGAACCCCCGCGGCGTCTGTGTGCAAGCCGATGGCAGCCTGCTGCTGACCGAAGCCGGCTCAGGCCTGCCAGACCAGCCCTTCAGCGGCCGTATCAGTCGACTGCGACCGGATCCGTCCAGCCCCGGCGCCTATCTGCCCCGCGAAATACTCGCGCAAGGTTTTCGCGCCATGAACATGCAGGCCCGCATGCTGCGCGATGAAATCATGGGGCTGTCGGACATCGCCTGCGGTGACGGGCGCTGTCTGGTCAGCCAGACCGATTATGTCGAGGGCTCTAAACTGCTGGACCTGCAATACACCCCGCCCGAGCCGGTGTTTCACAGCCGTGGCAATCTGAATGCGCTGTGTTACCACCCGACCCGGCGCAGCTGGCTGGCCGTCAAACCCGATACCAATCAATTGGTGGAGTTCAGCACCGGCCAGAACGAGCGCGTACTGGTCCAATTACCCGAACTGGAGCTGAGCCAGGAAGCCGTGCCCGTGACCCTGGTGTACGAACCGGCGACAGACGCCGTGCTGATCAGCCTGTTCTCCGGAGAACTGCAAGGCGATCCGACCCGCAAGGGCATCGACTTTGCCGACAAGGCAGGCCAAGTGATTCGGGTCTGGCCGGCCAGCGGACAAATCGACATCCTGATTCGCGGTCTGCAACTGCCTACCGGACTGGCGCTGTGTCCGCAAGGGAACGTGCTGGTCCTGGAGCTCTGCAATCGTCTGCAGCAGCCCTTGCCGCCTGACTGGAATGGCGAAGTACTCCATGGCGGCTTTACCCGATTCACGGGTCGACTGTTGAGCTGCAACCTGCAAACAGCCCAAGTCGCCGTGCTCGCCCGCGACCTGGATACCCCTTCCAACCTGTGCGTGTTGAAGGATGCGGTACTGGTGAGCGAAGGCATGGGATTAGCGGGCCGGCCACTGCCTACGCCAGACAACAACGTCGTCCCGTTGAGCGGCAGACTCCGTCGGGTGCAGCTCTGAAAAGCACCTGTCTGGCGCCAGACCTACGCGGGAAAGGGCCGGCTCGGGTAGAAACCGGGGACATCCTTTACAGGGGTGAAATTCACGCTGCCGCTACGGGGTCGCCCCAAACCTATCGTGCGGTCCAATGTCATGGATAGGGTTATGAACCGGAGGTTGATCTGTGAGCAAGTACTGATTTGACCGGAAGGTCTGAGTTGACTACGTTGATCCGTTAAAGGAAATCATCTCGTGCGACAAGGAGTGTCGATAATGTACCCAGCCGTTCGTTCGTCTATGGCCCTGGCCTGGACCCTGCCCCTGGCGTTCTGTGCAGTTGCCGCCCAGCCGCCGCTCGATCCGCTACAGACCCTGAACCGCATCAACCACAACTACAACGTCCTCAAGGACGCCTGCCAGGAACCCGATACCGGTGCCGCGCGCGGTCACTACTACTGCAGCGGCGTGACCTTGCGTATGGTCAACGACGGGGCATTCAACCCTTGGGACTACAGCCCCTACGCGATCAAGATCGGCGCGACCTCCTACTCCTGGATCCGCAAGGACCTGAGCACCCGGATTCTCATTCACCCGGCCGGTTTTATCCTGCGTACCCCAACCGATGCGGCGGCCTTGAACCTGCCGGTCAAGGAACAGGGCTGGACCTGCATCTACGCCTTCGATGGCGGTACCGGGCCGGAGCGCAAATGGTACGGCTGCGGCTTCTTCGACAGCCGCGAGCCACCGCGTGCGGCCCAGGGCGCGATGAACAACCGCAACGCCGCCCTGGCCTACGGCACCTGCGCGGAAGCCACAGTCAGCACCGCCGAGCAATGGACCCAGAAATACACCGGACTGATGAAGGGGCCGATCCAATACAGCCAGTGCTCCTGGAACGCAGAAAAACCGAGTGACTGGAACGCCATGATCCGGGTCCACGAGTCCCGGCCGAACACCACCAACAAGGATCCCTTCGCCTTCAGTGCCCAGGTCAACGAGTTCATGTTGAAGAATGCCTCGGCGACCAACGACGGCAGCGAAAACATGAAGTACATCGATGCCTTCATCTACAACGTCAACAGCACGCAAAACTTCGCCACCCGCGGTGACCAGTTGCCACCGAAACCGGAGGACGGCCTGAACAGCGCGCGCAACTTCCAGAAGAAACTCCAGGCACAGGGCTACAGCGTGCCGGTCCTGCGGCTGGACTTCACCAAGCCGGCGGAGCAGCGTTTCAGCTATGTCGCCGCCGACCAGGCGATAGACCTGACGGTTGCTGGCGGTGCACAGCCGACGCCGGCGAAACCGGCGCCCAGCTACATCGCTGCGGCTACCTGGATCGAGCGTTACGACCCGGGCAGCAAGAAAAACGAATGGACCCTCCAGGTCACACCCACCGCCCAGGGCAAGGCGATCCAGGCCAGCGACCAGGACGCCTTGTACAAGGAACTGTTCGAGCTGCGTGGAGCCGATAGCCAGTGGCGTGACAACGAGAAATCACCGGGCAGCATGCGCCAGCAACTGAGCTGTCTGGTGCAGAACTATCCGGCCAAGACCGAATGGAACCTGGAACCGTTTCGCCCCAATGTCACACCCCAGGAAGCGGCCAAGGCCGGTTGCAATCCGCTGCCGCTACAGGCACCGCAATACATCGCGTCTGCCGATTGGGTCAAGCGTTACGACCCCGGCACCCGCAAGGATGAATGGACCTTGAGCGTGGTGCCCACGGCGGCTGGCCGCGCGTTGCCCAACGAGCAGGCCGGGGCTTTTTACGACCAGTTGTTCACCCTCAAGGGCGCAGATAGCAACTGGCGTGACAATGAAAGTTCCGCCGGCAGCATGCGCCAGCAATTGAGCTGCGTACTGGTCAACTACCGCAGCAAGACGCCCTGGAATCTCGAGCCTTTCAGGCCTGCGTTGTCGGAGAGCGAGACCCGGGCCGCAGGTTGCAACCCAGTGCAGCGTTGAATTTGCGGGGCACTGTGGCGCCCTTGCCGAGGGCGCTGCGGTTGTCCGCGGCAGGTCGCGCAAGTCGTCGGCGAATGAGGCTGGCGCGTGCAACGAACCCTTCTGTTTTCTGTAGCACCGGCATGGACGCCCACGCCGGCTACCGGTTCCAACCACAAGGAAGTAGCCCCATGAAAAAACGTCTGAACAGGATTACGTCATTACTTATATTTCCGTTGCTCTTGCAAACGACATTAGCCAACGCCGAATCATGCGAGGAGACGCTGAAACGGGTTGAAACGTTGTACAACAACACAGTCGATAGTTGCAGGCAGGATCCGGCGTCGGACTGTTCGGGATTGATGATCAGGGGCACTCACCGAGCCGACCCGGCAAAGGGGCAGAAATGGGATGTCTGGAATCCAAGCCCTAAAGCCAAAGAGCTGGGTACGTTTGCCGCGTCTTTTATGCGTGCCGATGGCATCAGCTATGAAGATCCTGGCATGAGTACGCAGAACGGCTACATCATCACTCCGAGAGATCTGGTACGCGATCCCGAGACTCCGGTGCATGTTTATTGTGCGTTTCCCAACGACGCCTGGACCGATTTTCGAGACGACCGGGGCTGTGGCAACAATAAAAACACCGCCCAGACAGAGGCCGTATGCCAAGCCATGGCACCCCCTATCCTTAGCGCGAATGCCTGGGTTGCGCATTTCACCAAGTTCAACAACGACATCAAGCAAGACCAGTTGCAATGTGGCTTCAATATGCGCAATCCCATGAGCAGCAAGGATCGAGTAGACGCCTTTCGCAACTTCATGGAGGCACGGAAAGTCATCAACACCCGTGAGTTTCAAACCCAGACCGAATTACGCTTGGGTAACCCGAAAGATGACGAACTACCGATTCTGGCTTTTTTCTACAGCGATCAACGTGGCTTGAACGATGCCTTGGCCAATCAGCGGGACTATAAAAACAAGACAGGAAAGGACCGTAACATCGTCAAGATTGATTTCCCAAGAACCCCGACGAGCAAGGCCAGCTTCTCGTGCATCAAAACCACGCCTCCACCCTCGCAACAGTTCTGTGACAAGTACATCGAATCAAGCAGCTGGGCACAACGTCCCGATCCAAAACTCGGACCGAACACCTGGTCGCTCCAGGTGGTGCCTACCGCTTGCGGCCGCGCGATCAAGGATGATCAGACCGACAGAATGTTTGCCGAGTTGTACAACAAACATAAAGACGATCAGCAATGGAGGGCGTACAGCGTCAATGGCGGGTCACTGCGCCGGCAAATGGTTTGTCATCTGGCAGCAACCGTCGACGGCAAGCCTGTCAGGAACAAGCCCGAATGGAACCTTGAACCGGCGCGGCCGTACGTCGACCAAGCCACAGCCGTAGCGCAACACTGTAATCCCTACTGAGGCTTTAAACGGCAAAACCCGATCTGCCGATACCCAGGTATCGGCAGGTTTGCATTTTTACCAGCAACCGGGATCTGGACCAGATTGTCTGGCCCGTGCATGGAGCCAGGGTGTGACAGGTACTCGCAGTCATGTCCGCGGGGCGGCGCTTCACTCGATCAGTTATCACCTCATCTACTCACGCCAAAGTAGAACTGAAAATCGCGTTTCTACGCAAAATCCAGGTCTGCCAACCAGCCGATAAATTTCAGATTTGGCATAGAAACGCAGACTTCAATTTTGGCTCAGCGTTTTTACACACTCTGGGCCAAAAGCAGCCTGTGGGGTGCGCTTAGGAAATCTGGGCAACTCACAATTTTTACTCTTTTCATCCAGGCGACCTGCGATGCCAATCGCCAATACCTCACAGCAAACCCAGCAACAAACTGCCTCCCAACGAACCGCACAAAGCTTAAGACGCCAGCAGTGCTTGATGAATCTCAATAGTAGGAATCGCAACTTCTAGACGCTGGCCGTTAAGCCACCTCCTAGTTTCGCTGACGTCGAAAATCTGGCCCTGCTGCATCAAGGCCAATATGAGTTCGTCCGAGATGCGATAGCGTCCGCAGTCCAGGCAGTCTCTTTCTTCCCAAGGGCCAGAGCATTGAATACGTTCAGCGATACCTATACAGATAAGACAATTCATCGCGATCACCCTTTTTATAGTTGTACCCGACCGGTCAGAGGCCGCCGTCGATGGCACGCCCGTTGACAAACAGTCGGGGTGCCCGAAGAAAATCTGCATGATTAGGAATAATTGAAGGCAAGGGATTCCGCACGTTGCGAGCGCCCCCTTACCCTTTCATAAATGTCAGACAGGCGTGCCAGGCTCAATGTCATACGCCTTCTGAACAAGTTCAGCGCGCTTACCTAGTCCTTCCCTGCTCTTGCGGGTCCAAGCGGAGTCGATCTGCTTACGTTGCTGATCAATAATTTCCTTTGGCTCAACATTCCGGTAAGTGTCGACGGTGCCGGTGATAACACCGATGGTAGTTTCGAATACCGGTTCCGGATCGTACTGTTCATGCGGGAAAGCTAGTTTGTTGTAGTCGAAGAGACGCGTGGAAGGATCGTCCTGCCAAGTTTTCCACGTCTCAAACATACGATCATTGAACCCGGTCAGGAACGGCCCTGGGTTCACTGTTGCCACCTCGATACCAAACTCTCTGAGTTCAAGTCCCATCGCTTCTGCAATAGCCTCCACCGCGTGCTTGGAAGACGAATAAGCGCCAGCGAATGGATCGGCTGTAAGGCCTGCGACTGAGGACATAAAGACAATCTTGCCCTTTTTCTTCAACACCATCTTCTTAGCAATCAGTTGAGTCAGCATCAGCGGGCCGACCACATTGACCTCGTACTGACGACGCAAATTTTCGGCAGGAATATCAACTGTCGCTCCGCCTTCTGAGATACCTGCATTGTTTAGCAGCACGTCCACATCCCACTCAGCAGCTTTTAGCCGGTCGCCTTCGTGTGTGACGTCGAGCTTCTCGACACGAAGACTAACCCCACGACGCTTCGCTTCTTGTTCGAGTGAATGCACCTGGGCCACGACCTCGACTCCGGCGATGACATCCAGCCCTCTCTTGGCGAGTCTGAGGGCTACTTCATAGCCAAACCCTGTACCTGCTCCCGTAACGAGCACTCTCATGATTTTCTCCTGGATGGTGATATTTAAGAGGTAGCCGAACGAGGAGTGCGTTTCGTCAGCACATGATTTATCTGTCTGCGATAAAGGAACACACGTTCAACAAATCTAATCATTCCCGGACGAGTGGTTACGGAGTACGTCTCACGAAAAACTCTGAATCATTCGTCAATATCACCCTCTATCTTTTATTCTCGGAGAAATTTAGGGAGTAATTTTGAGCTACCTGGATTGGGTTCAATGGCCTGCGATGCTGGTAACGGTGTTTGCAGCGTGGCTTATCGGGTCTCAACGACCCGCAAGGCGGATGACAGGGTTCGTATGCTTCAGTTTGAGCAATTTGCTGTGGGTGATTTGGGGGGTGTACGTAGAAGCCTATGCTCTCATCGTCTTGCAGATTTTCCTTTTTCTAATGAACCTTCGCGGGTTCAAGAAGAACCTCGACGTAAACTAGGTTTATCCATCAAGGTCAGGTGCTTTCAGGTACTAAACCGTACCTCTGTGCTTATGTGGACACCTTAAGACTGGAGATTGAGACAGTCCTCTCTAGCCGCCTGCCGAACTTTCCTGAGAAACGGGCTCAGGGATAGTTTTCGCAGAAAGCGGCGGAGCGAATGTACAGATCGCGATCTTTTCCTCGGAACAGCCCAACAAATCACACACAAACAAAAACGCCAGGTGCCGTTTTTTTGCCTGGCGTTTGTGCAAAGTCGAAGCCTTGTAAAACCACTCAATGTAGTCAACGATGCAATTGGCCTTCGTCCCTTGTTTTGTGCCATGGCACCCTGCCCTATTTCCTGAATATTCAGGACTAAATTCGAGCACGTCACCCACAAACGACCTGATGACAGCAGAACCGACTATTCTTTCGGACAGTGAACGCTGCACTCTTGGCAAAAAGGGACACCATGCCAGACTATGATCGCGCCATCGGCTCCAGCCCCGGCTTCACATGCGGTGATCGAACCTATCTGATCAAGCCCAGGCGACTCTGGATGGCCTCAATTGCGGTTTTCTGTCTTTTCACGGCAACTCCCGGATACAGCCAGAACCTGCCAGCCGCAGCGGGTGCCGAAAACGCCACGGTTACGGTGATTCAAGCGCAGGAAATCGTTTCCAGGGCCACCCTCGAAGCCGTTCGCTGGAGCGGTCCTGAATCTGGTCCGCAAGCCCAACGAGGCAAGAGCATCGCCTTTGTCGCAGAAGATTTGCGTAACGGAGGAATTGTCGGTGTCGCGCAGGGCGCTCGCGAGGCAGCCAAGGCGATGGGCTGGACGCTGAAAATATTCGATGGCGCTGGATCATCGGCCGGGCGTGCAAAGGCCTTTTCCGATGCCTTGGCGGCGAAACCCGACGGCCTCATTCTGTGCGGCTCCGACGCCCTTGAGAACAATGCGGCGCTGATGCTCTTCGCCAACAGGAAGGTGCCGGTGGTTGGCTGGCACGCCGGGGCACGACCCGGGCCGATTGACGGCACGCCAGTGGCCATGAACGTCACGACCGACCCGATAGAAGTGGCGCGCCTCACGGCCATGGCGGCAGTGGCACAGTCAAACGGACACGCCGGCGTGGTCATCCTGACTGACTCCAAGTACAGCATCGCCATGGCGAAAGCCAAGGCCATGGAAGACGTCATTCGGGCCTGTCGGGAATGTACGTTACTGGAAGTACGCGATGTCGCGATCTCCGAAAGTAGCGAGAAGATGCCGGCGATCACCAAGGAGCTGCTTCAGCGCTATGGCAAGCGCTGGACCCACACCCTGGCCATCAACGATATCTATTTCGACTACTCGATTGCCTCATTGACCAACGCTGCAATACCCAGTGACGGCATCAGTCTGTTGTCTGCCGGTGATGGCAGCGCTTCGGCTTTCTTGCGCATACAGGCAAAAACCTACCAGACCGTCACCGTGGCCGAGCCGCTCAACCTGCATGGCTGGCAAGTGATAGATGAATTGAACCGGCTGTTTGCAGGTCAGCCGGTGAGTGGCTTCGTAGCGCCGATTCACCTAGTCAATGCCGACAACATCGCCTTCGACGGCGGGAAGAAATTCCAGTACGACCCTGACAATGGCTATCGAGACATCTATCGCCACCAATGGAATCCCTGACATTGGACGTTACTTCCCGACTCGGACGCTGGCTATTGCCGCAATCGCTACGCGCGCAGTTCACGCTGGCGTTTCTGACGCTGGCGCTGCTGATCCTGGCGGGTGGTGCAACTGCGGTCTACGCGTTGCGCACGTCAAACAGCGCCACCCGCCAGCTGACAGATGAACGACTGGTCCGCATGCAAAATGGGCAAGACATGCTGCAGCGTACCTTGCTGATCGAACGCCAGACCGATCAGCTTTTGACAACCCGCTCCCCCGACGCCCTGCGTTCAAGCTATGCGGCGACCGTCGAACAGCTTGAAGCCCTTGATCAACTGGTGCAGCAGCTGACTGCCTCGAACAGTGGCGTGGCGATACTTGACATGTACCAGTCGAGCCAGATGTTCCGCAACACCGCCAACATCGTTGCGCAACTGCGAGAAAGCCTGCTGCAAACCGAGGTCACCTTCGAGCAAACCCTGAAGGAGCATACCGCCCGGTTAACCGCGACCCAGACCCGCGCCAGCCTGGAACTGGCGGTGTTACTTTTCGATCTGCCGCAGGCTGTTGACAGTGATGCCGTGGAACGGCTGCGGATCCGGTATGAGCGCCTGTCAGGCACCGCAGGCAAGTTACCCAACGCTGACGTGCAGACGCCTGATCTCTTCTCTCTGCACCTGAGGCTCATCAATCAGCGCAACGTCATACAGCGCTTCAATGAAGAACTGAAGAATGAAGCCGGGGTTCTGGTCGCGGTGGCCCGTGCGCAATCCAGTGCTTACACCGAAGACTATCGCGAAGCTGTGCAGCGTCTGGTCGAGGCCTCCAATCGTAGCCAGCAATGGGTGCTGATCATGTTGGGTGCCAGCCTGGTGTTCGCCTGGTTCGTGACCCGGGTCTTCATGGGCCGTCATGTGCTCGTGCGCCTGAATGAAATAAGCCGGCAATTGCGTCAGGAGCACACGGACAAAACGCATTTAGTGATGGCAGAGCATGGGAAGGACGAGATCGGCAACATGGCGGGTGCGGTGAATCAATTCCTTAAAGACCGACTTCAGCTGGAAAAAAGAACGGTCCAATTGAGTATCGCCACAGAGCGGCTCGCCGTACAAAACAGCCGATTAGAGCAAGAAGCCATCATCCGCGCCGGACAAGGTCATGTCCTGGAGCTAATTGCCAGGAGCACCGAGCTTGCAGAAGTCCTCGACAGCCTGGCTCACCTGGTTGAGTCCCAACTGGAGGGGATGATGGTGTCCATCCTGGTACTGGATGAGGATGGCAAGCACCTGCTGCACGGGGCTGCCCCCAGTTTGCCGAAAGCCTATAACCAGCTCATTGACGGGATTGCGATCGGTCCTAACGTCGGTTCATGCGGCACTGCGGTGTATCGACGAGAACCGGTCATCGTCACGGATATCGAGCTGGATCCGCTGTGGGAGGCGTACCGCTCAGTTGCTGCGCCCTATGGATTTCGCTCCTGCTGGTCAACGCCGATTCTGTCCCATGAGCGAAAGGTATTGGGTACGTTTGCCTTGTATTCCAACACCGTACGCAGCCCTCGCGCGACCGAGACGCGACTGATCGACATGGCGACACCTCTTGCCGGCATTGCGATAGAACGCCAACTTACCGAAAAGCGCATTCGCTATATGGGCGACCATGACGCACTGACTGGGTTGCCGAATCGCACACTGCTCGAAGACCGTCTCAAGCAGGCAATACTTTATGCTCAGCGCTACGACCGCCTGGTGACGGTGGTGTTTCTCGATCTGGATAAATTCAAACTGGTGAATGACAGCCTTGGGCACAGTGCTGGAGACGAACTGCTGAAAACCGTCGCCCGGCGCATGCAGGAGTGTGTACGCCGCACCGACACCGTCGTGCGACTGGGTGGCGACGAGTTTGTGATTATCCTGTTCGACCAGCCCTCAGACCTCGACGGCGTTACTCCAGCCCTGCACAAAATCCAGGAAGCCATCCTGCGGCCGATTCAGCTCAGCGGACATACACTCCACGTCACCTGCAGCATGGGGTTGGCCACCTACCCTGCCGACGGCAGCGATACCGACACGTTGCTCAGCAACGCGGACGCCGCCATGTACCGGGCCAAGGAGTTGGGTCGCAACAGTTACCAGTTCTATACGAGCGAGATGAATAACAAGGTTCAGGGCAAGCTCGCCATGCAAGATGGGCTTCGAAACGCACTCAACCATGACGAATTCCTGCTGCTGTACCAACCACAGGTGGATTTGCAGTCAGGTCAGATTATCGGCGTAGAGGCACTGATCCGCTGGCAGCACCCCGAGCTCGGCATGGTGTCTCCAATCAAATTCATTTCGCAGGCCGAAGAGACCGGGTTGATTGTGCCCATCGGCGACTGGGTGATTCATACCGCGTGCAGACAGAACAAGGACTGGCAGGATGCGGGTTGGCCACCGATCACCATGTCGGTGAATATTTCAGCACGCCAGTTCATCGAAAGGGATCTGATCGACCGGGTGAGGCATGCCTTGCAAGAAACCGGACTGGACCCGATGTACCTTGAGCTGGAGCTGACCGAAAGTCTGATCATGCAAGACCTTCAGCAAGCCATCAGCAAAATGAAAGAACTGCAAACAATGGGGATCAGTCTCTCAATCGACGACTTCGGCACCGGCTACTCCAGCCTCGCCGCATTGAAAAGCTTCCCGATCGCAAGACTCAAGATCGACCAGTCTTTCGTGCGCGATCTGCCCGACAACGAGAACGACAAAGCCATCGCCACCGCGGTGATTTCATTGGGACACAAACTGAACCTCAAGGTCATTGCCGAAGGTGTCGAAACCGAAGAGCAGCAAACCTTCCTGCGTGAAAACGGTTGCGATGAAATTCAGGGCCACTTTTTCAGCAGAGCGGTCAGCGCAGAGGAAATCAGTCTGTTACTGCGTACACCCCGGCTGCTTCAACCGAGCCACATTGCGAGCCCTGACTTGGCAAAGCGAAAACGCGATGTAAAACGCCCAAGCAGCCCAATGCCCGGGCATTAATGACATATTGGCCTGTCTACTCTGACCTACTTGCTCGAAGGAGAAATCCGGCACAAGGACAGCCTAGGCTCGGATCAATGGGTGAAACCGAGTGACGT
>Ga0066791_10000049_pt1 | contig 48363 bp, 38 predicted proteins | sample OrgsoiDNA2013051_FD_70944 | JGI IMG/M metagenome (GOLD analysis project Ga0066791, IMG submission 70944) | Permafrost soil microbial communities from the Arctic, to analyse light accelerated degradation of dissolved organic matter (DOM) -... | ecosystem: Environmental > Terrestrial > Soil >...
AAAGGCCAGGTCGAATTCGGCACGCGCTGCGAGATCAAGAACGTCAACTCGTTCCGCTTTATCGAGAAGGCGATCAACAGCGAAGTACGCCGTCAGATCGAGCTGATCGAAGACGGCGGCAAAGTGATCCAGCAGACTCGCCTGTACGATCCGAACAAGGACGAAACCCGTCCAATGCGCAGCAAAGAGGAAGCCAACGACTACCGTTACTTCCCCGATCCGGACCTGCTGCCGGTGGTGATCGAGGACTCGTTCCTCAATGACGTGCGCGCTACCCTGCCGGAACTGCCGCCGCAGAAACGCGAGCGCTTCCAGGCGCAGTTCGGTCTGTCGGTCTACGACGCCAGTGTCCTGGCCACCAGCCGTGAGCAAGCCGATTACTTCGAGAAAGTCGCGAGCATCGGCGGCGACGCCAAGCTGGCGGCCAACTGGGTGATGGTTGAACTGGGCAGCCTGTTGAACAAACAGGGCCTGGACATCGAGCAGTCGCCGGTCTCGGCCGAGCAACTGGGCGGCATGTTGCTGCGCATCACCGACAACACCATCTCCGGCAAAATCGCCAAGGTTGTGTTTGAAGCGATGGCCAACGGCGAAGGCAGCGCGGACGAGATCATCGACAAGCGCGGCCTCAAGCAAGTGACTGACAGCGGCGCGATCTCGGCGGTACTGGACGAAATGCTCGCAGCCAATGCCGAACAAGTTGAACAGTACCGCGCGGCAGACGAAGCCAAACGCGGCAAGATGTTCGGCTTCTTCGTCGGCCAGGCCATGAAAGCCTCCAAAGGCAAGGCCAACCCGCAACAGGTCAACGAACTGCTGAAAAGCAAGCTCGAAGGCTGATGAGAATAGAGCCAGCACTCAAAACTGGCTCAATTCCCTGTGGGAGCGGGCTTTTGTGGCGAGGGGGCTTGCCCCCGTTGGGTCGCGAAGCGGCCCCAATATCTGAATTCGGGTCATCTCTGGCACACCGAGTTTTCAGGTTTTGGGCCTGCTGCGCAGTCCAACGGGGGCAAGCCCCCTCGCCACACAGCCCGCTCCCACATTTGTTTCAGGGAAACCTTTTATGAAGCGTCTACTGAGTGCCTGCGCCCTGCTCTCTTTGCTGGCCGGTTGCGCCAGCAACGACATCATCGACCCACACGGTTACGACCAGACAGGCACGGCGTCCTATTACGGCGCCAAGCACCACGGCAAACGGACCGCCAGTGGCGAGCCGTTCAACCAGAATGCCCTGACCGCCGCCCATCGCCAGTTGCCGTTCGGCACCCGGGTGAAGGTCACGAATTTGAACAACGACAAATCCTGTGTGGTGCGCATCAATGATCGTGGCCCGCATACTCGCGGACGCTTGATCGACCTGTCCCGCGCAGCCGCCGCGCAGTTGGGTATGGTCAGCAGCGGCACCGCACGGGTTCGCGTGCAAGCCCTCGATAACTGACCCCTGCCACTGATGGAGCCCAGGCCATTTACGGATTAGCCGACATCCCCCTGCTGAGCGTGATCGAACTGCTCAGCGGCCTGTTTCTACTGATCGCCGGCGCCGAGCTGATGGTCCGCGCCGCCGTACGCCTGGCCGCGCGCCTGCATGTGCGGCCGCTGATCATCGGCCTGACCATCGTCGCCCTCAGCAGCAGCGCCCCGCAGATGGCCGTCAGCCTGCAAGCCATGCTTACGCAAAACGCCGACATTGCCGTCGGCAGCGTGATCGGCAGCAGCATTTTCAACATCCTCGTCACCCTTGGCCTGTCGGCGCTGATCATTCCGTTGCGGGTGTCGCGTCAGTTGGTGCGCCTGGACATTCCGCTGATGATCGGCGCCAGCCTGCTGGTGTGCGTATTGGCCTGGAACGAAAGACTGACCCGCCTCGACGGTGTGATTCTGCTGGCCGCACTGGTGTTGTACCTCGGCCTGCTGCTTCGCCAGTCACGGCACTCGGCCCGTCCGCAAACGAACCACGAAGCCACGTCACAAGCCCCGTGGTTCAGCAGCCTGCTGATGATCTTCGCCGGGCTGGCAATGTTGGTGTACGCCGGTCACTTGTTGTTGGGCGCGGCCGTTTCCGTCGCCAGCGACTTGGGGCTGTCGGAGCGGATCATCGGCCTGACCGTCGTCGCCATCAGCACCTCCCTGCCCGAGCTCGCCACCTCGCTGATCGCCGCGCTGCGCGGTCAACGGGAGATTGCCGTGGGCAACGTGATCGGCAGTAACCTGTTCAACCTGTTGGGCGTGCTCGGCTTTACCGCACTGGTGGCGCCATCGCCGCTGTCGGTTTCGCCCAATGCCCTGGACTTCGATTTGCCGGTGATGCTCGGCGTCGCCGTACTCTGCCTGCCGCTGTTTTATACCGGCTACCGGATAACCCGGGCCGAAGGATTGCTGTGCCTGGGTTTGTACCTGGCGTACGGCCTGCACATGGTGTCGTTCACCACCGGGATGCCGCTGGCCGGCAAACTTGAACACCTGATACTGTTTTTCGTATTGCCGGCGCTGTTGGCGTTCTTGCTGTTCACGTCGCTGCGCGCCTGGCGTCGCCAACACCACAAGAGGGATGTGCAATGACCGACAACAAAAAGCCCGGCGTTGAAGTTCGACGCCAAGTGATGGGCGATGCTTTCGTCGACCGGGCGCTGGGCAATGCCACCGAGTTCAGTCAGCCGCTGCAGGATTTCGTCAATGAACATGCTTGGGGCAGCGTCTGGAATCGTGAAGGTCTGCCGCTGAAAACCCGCAGCCTGATCACCCTCGCCGCGCTGACCGCGTTGAAGTGCCCGCAAGAGCTGAAAGGTCACGTGCGCGGTGCACTGAACAACGGCTGCACCGTGGAAGAGATTCGCGAGGCGTTGCTGCATTGCGCGGTGTATGCCGGAGTGCCGGCGGCGATTGATGCGTTTCGGGCGGCGCAGGAAGTGATCGATAGCTATCAGAAGCCGGAATAAGTCGCTGGCATTTGTGGTGACTGTTCGGCCGTCTTCGCGAGCAAGCCCGCTCCCACAGTGGATTTGAGTCGTACACATATTTTGTGTCCACTGGAGATCCACTGTGGGAGCGGGCTTGCTCGCGAAGAGGCCCTAAAGAACACCACAAATCCTGAAGTCAGATCCACCCACCCCACTGCAACACAAATATCCCCAGATTGGTGGTCACTGCCGCCATCAACGTGGTGATTACAATAATCGCCGCCGCCAGTTCATGATTGCCATTGGCCTGACGCGCCATGACAAAACTCGCCGCCGCCGTTGGGCTGCCGAAGTACAGAAACAGAATCCCCAACTCCGCCCCACGAAAGCCGCACAGCCAGGCACCAGCGGTCGCCAGCAGCGGCAGGCCGATCATCTTCACCAGGCTTGAACTCAGCGCCATGTTGCCGCTTTTGCGCAATGCCGCCAGTGACAGCGTGCCGCCGATGCAGATCAGCGCCAATGGCAACGTGGTTTGCGCCAGATACTGACCGGACGCCTCCAGCCAACCCGGCAAACTGATCTTGAAATAGGCACACGGCGCTGCCGCAATCACGCTGATGATCAGCGGGTTGGCCATCACGCTTTTGCAGATACTCCACGGATCGGACTTGATCACCGGGCTGTACACCGCCAGCACGATGGTCGAGAGGGTGTTGTAGAAGAGAATGACGAGCGCCGCAAGAATCGCCCCGAGGGAAATCCCGTAGTCGCCGTACATGCTCGCCGCCAGGGCCAGGCCGATGACGCCGTTGTTCCCGCGAAACGCGCCTTGGGTGTAGATGCCCCGGTCTTCTCTCGGACACTTCCAGATCGCCCAACCCCAGGCGATGGCGAAACACACCAGCGTGGCAACGGAGAAGTAAATCAGCAGCGCCGGTTGCAGCGCGGCGTGCAGATCCGCGTGCAAGATGCCCAGAAACAGCAGCGCCGGCATGGTGACGTTGAACACCAGAGCCGACGCGGTATGGATGAAGTTGTCGTTGATCCAGTTGATGCGCTTGAGCAGCACACCCAGAAACAGCATGGCAAACACCGGCGCGGTGATGTTCAGGGTTTCGAGGAAAATTGCCAGCATGCCGGGGGGAACCTTGGGTGGGCGTTGTCAGGGGGCTAATGATAAGCCACCCGGTCCTTTGGCGTCTGTTAGACCGCTATCGCGAGCAAGCTCGCTCCCACATTTGTCCAATGCCAAACACAACATATGTGCGCGGCGAAAATCCAATGTGGGAGCGAGCTTGCTCGCGATGCAGGCGACTCGGTCTCAGGTGATGGGCGCCGGATTGAACAACGTGATGTCGTTATGCAGCTTATGCCGCTCCGCCCACGTCTGCTTCTTGCCGCTGGCCACGTCCAGGTAGTAGTGAAACAACTCCCAGCCCAAATCCTCAATCGAAGCCCGACCCGTCGCAATCCGCCCGGCATCGATATCAATCAGGTCCGGCCAACGCTGCGCCAGTTCAGTCCGGGTCGAGACCTTCACCACCGGCGCCATCGCCAAACCATACGGCGTGCCACGCCCGGTGGTGAACACGTGCAGGTTCATCCCCGCCGCCAGTTGCAACGTCCCGCAGACAAAGTCACTGGCCGGGGTCGCGCAGAAGATCAGGCCTTTGCGCTTGAAGCGCTCGCCAGGGCCAAGCACGCCATTGATCGCGCTGCTGCCGGATTTGACGATCGAACCCAACGACTTCTCGACAATGTTCGACAACCCGCCCTTCTTGTTCCCCGGCGTGGTGTTGGCGCTGCGATCCGCTTCGCCCTTGGCCAGGTAACGGTCGTACCAGTCCATTTCCCGCACCAGCTCCTCGGCGACTTCTTTGCTTTCGGCCCGGGAGGTCAGCAGGTAAATCGCGTCGCGCACTTCGGTGACTTCGGAAAACATCACCGTCGCACCGGCCCGCAGCAACAAGTCCGAGGCATAGCCCAGCGCCGGGTTGGCGGTGATGCCGGAGAACGCATCGCTGCCGCCGCACTGCATGCCCAGGATCAGTTCGGACGCCGGCACGGTTTCCCGGCGACGTTGATCGAGCTTCTTCAAACGGGTTTCGGCCAGCGCCATGATCTGCTCGATCATCTCGGTGAAACCATGACTCGAATCCTGCAAGCGATATAGCCACGGCTCGCTCAAATCCACCGAGCTGTCGTTGTCGTGCATCACCTGCCCGGCCTGCAATTTTTCGCAACCGAGGCTGATCACCAGCGCTTCACCACCCAGGTTCGGGTTGCGCGCCAGGTTGCGCACGGTGCGAATCGGGATGTACGCGTCGGTGGCGGTGATCGCCACGCCGCAGCCGTAACTGTGGGTCAGCGCCACCACGTCATCGACGTTCGGATAACGCGGCAGTAACTCGTCCTTGATGCGCTTGACCGCATGATTGAGCACGCCAGTGACGCATTGCACGGTCGTTGTAATCCCGAGAATATTGCGCGTGCCAACGGTACCGTCGGCGTTGCGGTAACCCTCGAATGTAAAGCCTTCCAGCGGTGCCTGCGCCGCCGGCACTTCGGTGGACAGCGGCAGGCTGTCCAGCGGTGGCGCGGTGGGCATACGCAGTTGATCTTCCTTGACCCAACTGCCGCGCGGAATCGGCTGCAAGGCGTAGCCGATGGTCTGGCCGTAGCGAATCACCTGGCCGCCCTCGGGAATGTCTTCGAGGGTGACTTTATGGCTCTGCGGCACGAAGTCCACCGTCACCAGACCATCGGGAAACTCGGTGCCGGCCGGCACGCCCTGGTCATTGACCACGATCACCACATTGTCCCGCTCGTGCAGGCGGATGTAGCGCGGCGAGTCGGAATGTTCAATCAACTGCATGACGCCGCTCCTCAGGAATGCGCTCGGGATAATTTGTTGGTCATTTCAGGACCATTGACGGGAGGCTCTTTCAACACGACGCGTTTGATCGGGCCGACGATCACCAGATAACTGAACACCGCCACCAACGCATTGCAACCGACAAACACCAGCGCCCACTTGAACGAACCGGTGGTGGCGATGATGTAGCCGATGACGATCGGCGTGGTGATCGAGGCGATGTTGCCGAACATGTTGAACAGGCCGCCACTCAAACCGGCGATCTGTTTCGGCGAGGTGTCCGAGACCACGGCCCAGCCCAGCGCGCCAACGCCTTTGCCGAAGAATGCCAATGCCATGAAGCCGACGACCATCCATTCCACGTCCACGTAATTGCAGGCGACGATGGTGGTCGAGAGCAGCAGACCGCCAATGATCGGCGCCTTGCGGGCGAAGGTCAGCGAGTGGCCCTTGCGCAGCAGGTAGTCGGAAATGATCCCGCCGAGTACACCGCCGATGAAGCCGCAGATCGCCGGCAACGACGCGATGAAACCGGCCTTGAGAATGGTCATGCCGCGTTCCTGCACCAGGTACACCGGGAACCAGGTCAGGAAGAAGTAGGTGATGCCGTTGATGCAGTATTGGCCCAGGTACACGCCGAGCATCATGCGGTTGGTCAGCAACTGGCGAATGTAGTCCCACTTCGGACCGTCGACCTTTTGGCCTTTGCCTTTGTCTTGATCCATGTCCACCAGGCCGCCGTTGTCGGCGATGTGCTGGAACTCGGCGTCGTTGATCATTGGGTGCTGGCGCGGGCTGTGGATAAGTTTCAGCCAGAGCAGCGAGAACACGATGCCGATGCCGCCCATGACCACGAACACATGCTGCCAACCGAAGGTGTAGACGATCCAGCCCATCAGCGGCGCGAAGATCACCGTGGCGAAGTATTGCGCCGAGTTGAAGATTGCCGAAGCGGTACCGCGTTCAGCGGTCGGGAACCAGGCCGCCACAATGCGGGCGTTGCCAGGGAACGACGGCGCTTCGGCCAGGCCCACCAGGAAGCGCAGCATGAACAGCGCGACGATGGCGGTGGAGACACCGAACTCACCGACATAGCCCTGCATCACAGTGAACAGCGACCAGGTGAAGATGCTCAGTGCGTATACTTTTTTCGAGCCAAAACGGTCCAGCAACCAGCCACCGGGAATTTGCCCGGCCACGTAGGCCCAACCGAACGCAGAGAAGATAAAGCCGAGGGTGACCGCGTCGATGCCGAGGTCTTTTTGCAGGCTGGAGCCGGCGATAGCGATCGTAGCCCGGTCGGCGTAGTTGATCGTGGTCACCAGAAACAGCATGAGCAGGATCAAATAGCGGACGTGAGTCGGCTTGGTCGATGGCATGTAGATGTACTCCCACTGATTATTTTTATGCGGGGTGAATCTTTAGTTTTTCTGTGGGAGCGAGCTTGCTCGCGATGGTGGTCAACGATGACACGGGGCATCAGGTTTACCACCGCGTCCTCAAGACCATCGCGAGCAAGCTCGCTCCCACAGGGGTATTGCGTTTACGATCCGATGTAGGAGGTCTTCACCACGGTGTAGAACTCTTGCGCATAACGACCTTGCTCACGTGAGCCATAGGATGAACCTTTACGGCCACCGAACGGAACGTGGTAATCCACACCGGCGGTCGGCAGGTTGACCATTACCATTCCGGCCTGGGAATGGCGTTTGAAGTGGTTGGCGTACTTCAACGAGGTGGTGGCGATGCCCGCCGACAGACCGAACTCGGTGTCGTTGGCCATGGCCAGTGCTGCCTCGTAATCCGCCACGCGAACCACGTTGGCTACTGGGCCGAAGATCTCTTCGCGGCTGATACGCATCGCTGCTTCGCTGTCGGCAAACAGCGTTGGCGCGAGGTAGTAGCCTTCGGTGTCGCACGTCACCAAGCCACCGCCGCTGACCAGACGCGCACCTTCGGACTGGCCGATGTCGATGTACTTCAAGTCTTGCTCAAGCTGAGCCTGGGACACCACTGGACCGATGTCGGTGCCGGTTTTTAGTGCGTGGCCGACCTTGATCGACTTCATGCGCTCGGCCACGGCTTCAACGAACTTGTCGTGAATCCCGGCAGTAACGATGAAACGGCTCGAAGCGGTGCAACGCTGGCCGGTGGAGTAGAACGCACTCTGTACCGACAGCTCGACCGCTTGCTTGAGGTCGGCGTCGTCGAGAATGATCTGCGGGTTCTTGCCGCCCATTTCCAGCTGAACTTTCGCTTGGCGCGAGACACAGCTGACGGCGATCTGACGACCGACACCGACCGAACCGGTGAAGCTGATGCCGTCGACTTTCGGGCTCTGCACCAGCGCATCGCCAACCACACGACCGCTGCCCATCACCAGGTTGAACACGCCGGCCGGGAAACCTGCGCGGGAGATGATTTCAGCGAGGGCCCAGGCGCAACCTGGAACCAGATCCGCCGGTTTCAGCACGACGCAGTTGCCGTAGGCCAGGGCCGGGGCGATTTTCCACGCAGGGATGGCGATCGGGAAATTCCACGGGGTGATCAGACCGACCACGCCCAAGGCTTCGCGAGTGACTTCAACATTCACACCCGGACGCACCGACGGCAGGTAGTCGCCGGACAGACGCAGGCATTCACCGGCGAAGAACTTGAAGATGTTGCCGGCGCGAGTCACTTCGCCGATGGCTTCCGGCAGGGTCTTGCCCTCTTCCCGGGCCAGCAAGGTGCCGAGTTCTTCACGGCGGGCGAGGATTTCAGTGCCGACTTTATCCAGCGAATCGTGGCGAGCCTGGATGCCCGAGGTCGACCAGGCCGGGAACGCAGCGCGAGCGGCGTCGATGGCGGCGTGGACCTGAGCCAGATCGGCTTTGGCGTATTCACCGATGGTGTCGGTCAACTCGGACGGGTTGATGTTGCGGCAGTAATCGCTGCCCGCAATCCATTCACCGTTGATGTAGTTATCAAAACGCTTTGAATCAGCCACAGAATTTCTCCTACGCAAAAGGCCGCTGATCACTCAGCGGCCTTGTTTAATCGGGATGGTTACTGAGCACCTTGCTTGTCGATCAGCGCGGCGAGCATTTCGTACTCTGCGCCCGTCAGATCGGTCAGCGGTGCACGCACAGGACCTGCGTCATAGCCGGCAATTTTTGCCCCGGCCTTGACGATGCTCACCGCGTAACCGGCTTTGCGGTTGCGGATGTCCAGGTACGGCAGGAAGAAGTCGTCGATGATCTTGCCGACGGTGGCGTGATCGTCGCGAGCGATGGCGTGGTAGAAATCCATCGCGGTTTTCGGGATGAAGTTGAACACCGCCGAGGAGTAAACCGGTACGCCCAGCGCCTTATAAGCAGCGGCATACACTTCGGCGGTCGGCAAACCACCCAGGTAGCTGAAGCGATCACCGAGGCGGCGACGGATCGACACCATCAATTCGATATCGCCCAGGCCATCTTTGTAGCCGATCAGGTTCGGGCAGCGTTCGGCCAGACGTTCCAGCAGCGGCGCGGTCAGGCGGCAGACATTGCGGTTGTAGACCACGACGCCGATTTTCACCGACTTGCAGACCGCTTCAACGTGGGCGGCAACGCCGTCCTGGCTGGCTTCGGTCAGGTAGTGCGGCAGCAGCAACAGGCCTTTGGCGCCCAGACGTTCGGCTTCCTGTGCGTATTCGATGGCTTGACGAGTCGAACCGCCTACACCGGCCAGGATTGGCACGCTGGTTTCGCAGGTGTCGACAGCGGTCTTGATGATTTCCGAGTATTCGCTGGCCGCCAGAGAGAAGAACTCACCGGTGCCGCCCGCGGCGAACAGTGCCGTGGCGCCGTATGGGGCCAGCCACTCGAGACGTTTGATGTAGCCCGCGCGATGGAAATCGCCCTGAGCATTGAAATCGGTGACCGGGAAAGACAGCAGGCCGGAAGAGAGGATGGACTTCAGTTCTTGTGGATTCATTATTCGAACACCCTGGATAGCAACGTATGTGTGAGAAAACCGTTCAGCCTTCGCCGAAGTTGTAGGTCATCGTACAACTTAAAATATAACCGTCAACTGCATTTCATCGCCGACCTCAAAGTTTGAGTCAGAAAAGGCGATTCCTTGACGTAGGAAGATTCTCGACTAAGCTTGATTTAACTGTATATACATACAGCTAAATACGGACTTACCTACGACATATCAAGGAGCTAGAAATGTCAGGTCTACACACGCAACCCCAGGACCAACCGAAACAGGTGATCGCCCGGTTCGATGATCTTTTTTCTGAACGCGGCATCGCCATCACCGGGGACAACGATCACCTGGTGCTGCACATTGCCGAGCATCACAGTCATCCGCAGCAGCCGACTTCGGCCTCCGGCAAAGCCTTGACCGGCAAGCCACCGCTGAAGTTCGAGGGCGGTGAACACACAGCCATTGGCGACAACACCCTGCTGCGCTTCGTCGAAAACGCCGAACCGATCCTCGCCCATAACGTGCAACTGCATCTAACCAACGGGTTGGCGCCGACTTACGGCCAGGTGCTGGCATTGGGCGGTGATTTCTATGGCATCCCGGATCGCCCGATCAGCGACGGCACTACCCCGGCGGATCGCCTGAACCGTTTTATCGCCGCTTTCGACACGCTGGCCGTGTTGTCCGCATCAAAAGCAGAGGCGGTAAACATCCTCGCCGTGATGCAAAAAGAAATCGACGCCGTGAACCAGGCGATCAAGGACGGTAAGCAGCCCCACGAAGCCTACGACGCCCTCGGAGATACGTTGTCGGAAGAGTGGAACAAAATCACCGGTGGTGGCAGTTTCGTCTCGGCACTGATCCCGCTGGGGCGTTACTTGAAACTGGCGGCGAACAACGCCGACCATTTTGGCGAATGGGCACAGCAGGCTTACATCGCCGGCCACACCGCCGCGCTTCAGCACGCAGCAGCGGCCCGCACCGCGCAAGATGAAAAACAGTTGGAAGTCGCCTATGCGATGAATGCCTTTGCCGATCACTTCCTTACTGACCTGTTTTCCGCCGGCCACTTGCGGGTGCCGCGCAAAGCAATGGCAGCAGCGGTGACGCCGAGTGACCTGGGCTCGCTGATTACCCGCTTCATGCACGACGAAGACAGCAAATTCGGCCTCAATGTGCGCAATGGCAACGGCGAGCAATGGCGTGCGTATGGGGACAAGCGCTACTTCGATGCTATCGACAGTGCCAACCGTATTCACGTCAACAAAGCGGTTCAGGTGTCAGCGGATGAAGTGTTCGCGACTTACCTCAGCGGAACTGTTCCAGCACCCAGCAGCTTTGCGGCGCTGAAACAACTGCCTGACCTGCAAGCCGTGCTGAACCTGGCGACCAACTTCTCGCCGCTGTTCCGGCTCGAGGGCAGCAAAGTGCTGCGACGCAAGGATGTGAACAACCTCAACGACACCGCCACCGTCGACGACTGGTGGGGCTGGAGCACTTATCTGCTGCTCAAGGACTACCACCCAACTGGCAACGTTGCCTGATAAGGAGATCTGAAGATGACGATTAAATTGAAATTGGAACTGGCCTCGGGCCAATCACTGAAGGGTGCACCGTTGGAGTTGTTGTCCAAGGGTCTGCCAATTGCACGGGCGGTGGTGGATGCTCAGGGGCAGGTAGTTTTTGATACCAAGCCTGGGACGGCTGAATTGGCGGTGCGGGTGGATCGGGGGATTTTGAAGGCTGGCTGAGGGCATTGCGTAACGGCATCTGGCCTCTTCGCGAGCAAGCCCGCTCCCACAATGGATCTTCGGTGAACACACTATTTGTGAACGCCGCAGATCAAATGTGGGAGCGGGCTTGCTCGCGAAAGCGGTCTGTCAGGCGACAAACCTTCTGACCTGAAAACCTACCCCCGCTGCGCCTCAGCCTCTTCATGCGCATGGCGCAGCCGCTCGCGACTATTGGTCAAATGCAAACGCATCGCGGCCCGCGCCGCATCGGAATCCTGACGGGCAATCGCGTCGTAAATCTCTTCGTGTTCACGGCTCAGGCGACTCATGTAGTGCTGTTGGTCGTCATGGGCCAGGCGCGCAGAATTCAGGCGCGTGCGTGGAATGATGCTGGTGCCCAGGTGGGTCATGATGTCGGTGAAGTAGCGGTTGCCGGTGGACAGGGCGATTTGCAGGTGGAACTGGAAGTCCGAGGCTACGGCATCGCTGGCGTGAGAAGCACTTTCGTTGAGGGCGTCCAACGCTGCTCTCATCAGACCAAGCTGCTCGGCGCTGCGGCGTTGCGCGGCGAGGCCGGCGGACTCCACTTCCAGGCTGATACGCAGTTCCAGAATGGCCAGCACATCACGCAAGGTGACGACGGTGGCCGGGTCAATACGGAAACCGCTCGGGCTCGGGGTGTCGAGCACGAAGGTGCCGATGCCGTGACGGGTTTCAACCTGCCCGGCGGCCTGCAAACGGGAAATCGCTTCGCGCACCACGGTGCGGCTGACGCCATGGGCATCCATGATCGCCGACTCGGTGGGCAACTTGTCGCCACGCTTGAGCTGACCGTCGCGGATCTGCTCGGACAGCACCGTCACCAGTTCCTGAGCGAGGCTGCGGCGCTTGCGAGGGAGGCGAGGTGCGTCGATCGGGTTTTCCATGGTGAACGTCTGTCTCGAAAAATTCGGCTGAAAGCGCATCATAGCGCAAGCGGGTTGTACGATCACCAACACCCCCTGTAGGAGCGAGCTGTGGCGAGGGGGCTTGTCGGAATGCCCCCTCGCCACAAAAGCGCGCCCCATCAGGGGATTTGTGGTGGTCAGGCAGTTACGGCTTGATCCACCAAATGCCCATTGTCGATACGAATGTGCCGTGGGTGGAAACGTTTCAGGCTGCTGCGATGACCGACGCTGACAATGCTCAGCCCTGGCAACTCATCGATCAACGCCTGATACAGCGACGCTTCGTCCTCTTCATCCATCGCCGACGTGGCTTCATCCATGTAGAGCCATTGCGGTGCATAGAGCAGCGCACGGGCAAAGGCCAATCGTTGCTGCTCACCCGGCGACAACATGCGTTGCCAGTGATTGGCTTCATCCAGACGCGACACAAGGTGCGGCAAACGGCAGGTTTCCAACACTTCCACATAACGCTCAGGCGCATACGTGTCGCCGGGCTGTGGATAACTCAACGCTTCGCGCAAGGTGCCAATCGGCAGATATGGCTTCTGCGGCAAGAACAGGTAACGCGCCGCTGGTAGTCGAATGTTGCCGTGCCCCGCCGGCCACAAATGCCCCATCGCCCGCAACAAAGTGGATTTGCCGCTGCCGGAACGACCGCTGAGCATGACGCGTTCGCCCTCCTCCACGGTCATATTGCCGCTGGTCAGCAAGTGGCGACCGTCGGCCAGATCGAGGCCCAGGTTGTGGATTTTCAGGTCCGAGCCCTGGGTTTGAACATCGATGGCTGGCTCGCGCTCTTCGTTATCGGCCATGGCCTGGCGGAAACTCAGGAGACGATCACAGGTGGCGCGCCACGAGGCGAGGTCCGAGTACGCGCTGATAAACCAGCTGAAACTCTCCTGCACGTTGCCGAACGCCGAGCTGATTTGCATCAGTTCACCGAGTTCGATCTTGCCGGCGAAGTAACGCGGCGCAGCGACCATGAACGGGAAGATGATCGCGATCTGGCTGTAACCGGAGGTGAAGAACGTCAGACGCTTGGACACCTTCATGATGTCCCAGAAGTTGTGCCAGACCATCCCGAAGCGGTTGCTCAGGCGACGGTTCTCGTTGGGTTCGCCGTTGTACAGCGCGATGCTTTCAGCGTTCTCGCGCACCCGCACCATGGAGAAACGCAGGTCAGCTTCGAAGCGTTGTTGTTGGTTGTTCAGGCCGATCAAGCGACGACCGATCAAGTGCGTCAGCCAACTGCCGACCGCCGCGTACACCAGCACGCACCAGAACATGTAGCCGGGAATCTCATAGCCGAACACCTCGATGCTGCCCGAGACACCCCACAAAATGATCGAGAACGACACTAGGCTGACGACGTTGCGGATCAGCCCAAGGCCCAGGCTCAGGGTGTTGGAGGTGAAGTTGTTAAGGTCTTCGGAAATCCGCTGGTCCGGGTTATCGGTATAACCACCCTGCTCCAACTGATAGTAATTTTTGTCGCCAAGCCAACGGTCGAAGTATTTCTCGGTGAGCCAGGCCCGCCAGCGGATGGTCAGCATCTGCGTCAGGTACAGCCGATACACCGCGCCGACAATCGCCACGGCGGCAATCACGCAGAAATACAGAATCAACTTCCAGAACGCCGCTTCGTCTTTCTTTTGCAGGGCGTTGTAGAAATCCTTGTACCAGGTGTTGAACCACACCGAGATGCCGACGCTGATCAGCGACAGCGCGATCACAGCGATCAGCAACGTCCAGGCCTTGCCCTTCTCTTCGCTGAACCAATACGGCGTGGTCATCGCCCAGACTTTGCGGAAAAACTGCCCGCGCACAGCATCATTGACCGCGGAATATTCAGCGTTCTGATTCATGGATAAGGCTCGATAGAGAAAAGAACACGCACGAACCGATCATAGATGATCGGTTCGGTTTGTCGCGAGGCGTGGCCTGCATTCGTTCAGCGCAGGTTCAGCGACGAACAGGGCGCTTCTGCAGTTTGCGCTGCAGAGTGCGACGGTGCATCCCCAAGGCGCGGGCAGTGGCGGAGATGTTGCCTTCGTGCTCGGTCAACACCCGCTGGATGTGCTCCCACTGCAGGCGATCCACGGACATCGGGTTTTCCGGCACCAGGGTGTCGAGGTCGGCGTGCTCCGACAGCAGCGCGGCCAGCACGTCATCGGCGTCGGCCGGTTTGCACAGGTAATTGCAGGCGCCGCGCTTGATCGCCTCGACGGCGGTGGCGATGCTCGAGTAACCGGTGAGGATCACCACGCGCATTTCCGGATCGAGTTCGAGCAGTTTTGGCAGCAGCACCAGGCCCGAATCGCCGTCCATTTTCAGGTCGAGCGCGGCGTAATCCGGCAGGTCGGCCTGGGCGATGGTCAGGCCTTCTTCGGCGGAACCGGCGGTGCTGACGCGAAAACCACGGCGGGCCATGGCGCGGGCCATCACGCGGGTGAACGTGGCGTCATCGTCTACCAACAGCAAATGCGGCAGTTCTTCGCCTTCTACTTGGATCTCGTCACTCATGTTCGTCTCCTCGGGCGACACGGGGCAGGCGCAGCTCGGTAAGCGTGCCACCTTCCTCATGACTGTAGAGTTTCACTGAGCCGCCGGCGCGTGTCACGCTGGCCTTGCTCAAAAACAGGCCCAGGCCGAAACCTTTGCCCTTAGTGGTAAAGAACGGTTTGCCGATCTGTTCGGCAATGGCCAGCGGCACACCGGCGCCGTGGTCGCGAATGCTGATGGTCAAGTCCTCGGCATTCCAGTCCAGCGTCACTTGCAGCCCTTCGGGGCAAGCGTCGGCGGCGTTGTTCAACAAATTCAGCAGTGCCTGGGTCAGGTCTGGCGGCGGCGCCATGCGTGGCACCGCGCCCTGGCCCAGACGCTGGAAGCGGTAACTGGCTTCCGGACGCATCAGGTGCCAGCGGTTCAGCGCCTCGTCGAGCCAGTCGGTGACGTCCTGCATCTCTACCGCCAAGCGGCGATTGGCTTCAGCGGCGCGCACCAGTTGCTGCAAGGTCTCCTTGCAGAGTTTGACCTGATCCTGCAGCACCTTCAGGTCATCCTGCAACAGCGGGTCTGGATGATCCTGCTGCATCTCTTTGAGCAGCACGCTCATGGTTGCCAGCGGCGTGCCCAGTTCATGGGCGGCACCGGCAGCCTGAGTCGCGACGGCCAGCAATTGCTGATCGCGCAGGCCTTCTTCGCGGCGGATCGCGCGCAATTCTTCCTGACGGCGCAGCTCTTCGGCCATACGCGCGGCGAAGAACGTGATCACCGCAGCAGCGAGGGCGAAACTCAGCCACATTCCATAGACCTGAAGGCTTTCCCGGGCAATCGGAAAGGTTTGCAGCGGGTAAAACCGCGCCAGCAGCAGGGTGTACATGGTCAGGGCGATGCCCGACAGGATCACCGAAAAACGCCATGGCAACGTCACGGCGGCGATGGTCAGCGGCACCAGGTAATAAGAGACGAACGGATTGGTCGAACCGCCGGAGAAATACAGCAAGGCACTGTGGATAAACAGATCGCAGGCCAGTTGCACGGCGTATTCGAGTTCGGTCACCGGCCACGAAGTGCGCAAGCGGATGGCCGTGAAGGCACACAGCAGCATCGAGCACGCGAGGGTCATTGCCAGTTGAAACCAGGGCAACGGCAGCAAATCGAACCAGTAGGCCAGCCCCACGGAACCGGCCTGAGCGGCCAATACCAAAGTGCGGATGAACGTCAGCCGCCAGAGATTCTGGCGAGTCGCGGAAGTGAGTTGAACGGGGGCGAGCATGAGCTCTCCTGATGAGCGCTCCAGGCGGATCGCAGGGAGTATAACCAAGCGCGGGGGCTGGCAGGCAAAAGTGCGGCAAACCGCCACAGTTACCCACGATCCATCTGTGATGAATAACTCCTGTGGCGAGGGAGCTTGCTCCCGCTCAGCTGCGCAGCAGACGCAAATCGGCTGACTCGGTTTGACGGTTAAATCGCGGTGACTGGTTTTGGGCCTGCTTCGCAGTCCAGCGGGAGCAAGCTCCCTCGCCACACAAGCTTTTCACCACCGAGTTGATTCATCTGTATAGAAGTTGTAACTGGGCGAACCGGATCATAAAAGCTAGAGTCTGATGGTTTCACGCAGGCTCGGACCTTAACCCCTGCGCCCCTTCAAGGAGCTTTTCATGCACACACTTCGCCGCAGCGCCGCTCTCCTCGCCCTCAGCGTTGGCACCGTCGCCAGCCTCCCAGCCCTGGCCGCCGACGAATTGCATTACAACCAGATCTCCCTGCGCGCCGAAGTCAGTCAGGAAGTGGCCCGCGACCTGATGATCGTGACGCTCTACACCGAAGATCAAAACACCGACCCGGCCAAACTCGCCGCCGACGTCAGCACCACCATGAACAAGGCACTGGCCCAGGCCAAGCAAGTCAAAGACATCACCCTGCGCCAGGGCAGCCGCAACAGCTACCCGATCTACGACACCAAAGGCCAGAAAATCACCGGCTGGCGTGAACGCGCCGAACTGCGCCTGGAAAGCTCCGACTTCGCCGCCCTGTCGAAACTGACCGGCGAACTGCTGACCGACCTGAAAATGGGCGGCATGGACTTCGCCATCGCCACGCCAACCCGCAAAGCCAGCGAAGACGCGCTGCTTAAAGAAGCCGTCACCGCATTCAAGGCCCGAGCGCAACTGGCCACCGATGCGCTGGGCGGCAAGGGCTACAAAATCGTTAACCTGAATTTGAACAGCAACGGCTATCCACAACCCTTCATGCGCGCGCCGATGATGATGAAAGCGGCAGCAGGCATGGACTCGGCACCGGTAACGCCGGATGTTGAAGCCGGTACCAGCCAGGTCAGCATGACGGCGGATGGGTCGATTGAAGTGTTGATGACGCCTTGATGCGATAGGCCCGGACACACAAACGGCGATCACTGGAGTGATCGCCGTTTTTTATTGCCTGGGGAAAGTCAGGGTAGGTCTGTCTGATGATTTTGTGGTGATCGATCTACCGCCTTCGCGAGCAAGCCCGCTCCCACAGTGGCTCATGGGCGCTCAAAAATGCTGTGTCTGCCATAAATCAACTGTAGGAGCGGGCTTGCTCGCGAAGAACGATGACGCGGTCTTATGCCAAGTCGACGACGCTATCCAATACTCGGGAAAGCCTGACGGTATCTACCGCTTCTTGAGTGAGGGTCATCACCGTCATGGTACTGACCAAAATCCTGCTGACGATCTCCGCTCTCGGACCTTGCCTCCACTCCGAACTTGAATAAAAAACCTCTTGAGATGCCAGCCGATGGCCCTCGTTTTCGTAGGAACGAATCAAGTGATAGCTGTCATCGTCATGTAATGAGCAGCCGTAAGAAACAACATCCATACCCGCCCTCAAGTGCAGCGGAACGCTTATTTCGTGCATTACCCGATGGAAATCCAATCCTGACCCTGGCTTCAAGGTGTACATCAGGACTTCAACAATTCGAGTCATTCCAAATTTTCCCTATGGGATTCCAATTCCTGAAACACGGACAAGCTCGCACATCGCTGATCGTTGGCGTGAACAAATAATGCGTTCACACCGATCCAATGTGGGAGCGATCTACCACAATGATCCGTATAGAACCGGGAGAGACAGGTCGGCTGTCAGGCCGCCTTCGCGGGCAAGCCATGCACCTACAAAATCAAAAGTAGACCGGCATACACCGCCCCGCTCTTCACCACTCATTAGGCCGAGCGTTAGCTCGCCTGCTCTTGATCTTGATCTTGCTCTGCCCGCCCCTTCGGGAGGCTGAGTGGAGGTGTTCATCTGGGGGTTAGGCGCGTAGCGCCGTGCGGCGAAGCCGCACACATCGAGAGGAGGTTGAAGCGAAGCCGACCGGAGGCGATGCCCCCAGATGAATACCGGAGCGAAGGAACGCCGAGCCTAAGCGAGGGGCCGGACGCTCGGGGCGAGACCTTTTGGTTCCTTTTGGGGCGTTTGCCAAAAGGGACTCGCCGTAAGGGATAAACCCTAAGCGGCCGTTACCGCAGGAATGGATATGTACTCGGTCAACAGAAAACAGGTCGGCTATCAGGCCGCCTTCGCAGGCAAGCCAGCCCCCACAGTTTTAACCGAGCACATCCGAAGGAAAACGGCCAACTATGCCCAGACAGAGGGGTCCCCCTCAAAAAACGATATTTCCGCGCGCCCGGTCAACAAAGCTACTCTCAGGAATACACCGCTACCCAAATCCCCCGGGGACTCCATGGAAAGAACCACCGTCAAACCTCTCCTGCTCGCAATCGCCCTAGCCACCACCGCTCCCTTCGCCCAAGCCGCCACAACATTGGTCTACTGCTCCGAAGCCAGCCCCGCCGGCTTCGACCCCAGCCAATACACCAGCGGCACCGACTTCGATGCCTCGGCGGAAACCGTCTTCAACCGCCTCACCCAATTCAAACGCGGCGGCACCGAAGTCGAGCCTGGCCTGGCGACCAGTTGGGACGTGAGCAAGGACGGCCTCAGCTACACCTTCCACCTGCGCGACGGCGTGAAGTTTCATACCACCGACTACTTCACCCCAACCCGGGATTTCAACGCCGACGACGTGTTGTTCACCTTCCAGCGTCTGCTCGATCCGGAGAATGCGTTCCGCAAGGCCTACCCCGCCGAGTCGCCGTATTTCACCGACATGGACCTGAACAAAACGATCAAGAGCGTCGACAAGATCGACGAGCACACCGTGCGCTTCAGCCTGAACAACACCGACGCCGCCTTCATCCAGAACCTGGCCATGAGCTTCGCCTCGGTCCAGTCCGCCGAGTACGGCGCGCAGCTATTAAAGGAAGGCAAAGCCGCGGACATCAACCAGAAGCCGGTCGGCACTGGCCCGTTCGTGTTCAAGCGTTATCAGAAGGACTCGCAGATCCGCTACGTCGGCAACAAGGCGTACTGGAAACCTGAGGACGTGAAGATCGACAACCTGGTGTTCTCGATCACCCCGGACGCCGCCGTACGCTTGCAGAAGCTCAAGACCGGCGAGTGTCAGGTCAGCGGCTACCCGCGCCCGGCCGATATCGAGGTGATGGAGAAAGACCCGAACCTGACGGTGCTGAAGCAGGCCGGATTCAACCTCGGCTTCCTGGCCTACAACGTGACGCATCCGCCACTGGATCAGCTCAAGGTCCGCCAGGCCCTGGACATGGCCATCGACAAACCGGCGATCATCAAAGCCGTGTACCAGAGCGCCGGCCAACTCGCGCAAAACGCCCTGCCACCGGCGCAATGGTCGTATGACCCGACCATCAAGGACGCGCCCTACGACCCGACCAAAGCCAAGGCGCTACTGAAAGAAGCAGGAGTTGCACCCGGTACGACGATCAATTTGTGGGCGATGACCGTGCAGCGCGCCTCCAACCCGAATGCGCGGATGTCGGCGCAGATGATCCAGCAGGATTGGGAGAAGGTCGGGATCAAGGCCAATATCGTCAGCTATGAGTGGGGCGAGTACATCAAACGCGCCAAGAACGGCGAGCATGACGCGATGATCTACGGCTGGACCGGCGACAACGGTGACCCGGATAACTGGCTCGGCGTGCTCTACAGCTGCGCTGCGGTGAAAGGTAGCAACTACGCCAAGTGGTGTGATCCGGCGTACGACAAACTGGTTCAGCAAGCCAAGGTTTCAACCGATCGTGACGAACGGGTCAAGCTCTACCAACAGGCGCAGAAAATCCTTAAGCAACAGGTGCCTATCACACCGATCGCCAACTCGACGGTGTTCCAGCCTTTGCGCAAGGAAGTTACCGACTTCAAGATCAGTCCTTTTGGCCTCACACCCTTCTATGGCGTGGGTATAAATAAGTAACACCGCGCGCCAACCGGGTGCGCCAGGCGCCCCGGTTGCCCCCTTGTGGGGCGCCATTTGCACCGTAAAAAACGTGCGCAAACGGTCAAATGCGTCAAAATTTATACATATGCGACATTAAGGTACGTTCGTGCCACTGTTTAAGACTTGTGGCCGCTCTGGATCTTGCAATGGGTATGGCCCCTGCATAAGTATCCGCAGGCACGACTCACGAGGTCGTCCTCTAATTCCAAAAATGACAACAAATCATGAGGCCACCATGCTTAAACACGCGGTCATTCCGTTTTTAGTCGGCGCAAGCTTGTTAGCTAGCGCACCTTTCGCCCAAGCGGCGACTAACCTGGTGTTTTGCTCCGAAGGGAGCCCGGCCGGTTTTGATCCTGGTCAGTACACCACCGGAACCGACTTCGACGCCTCTGCAGAAACCATGTTCAACCGCCTGACCCAGTTCGAGCGCGGCGGCACCGCCGTGATTCCTGGTTTGGCGACCAGTTGGGATATTTCCCCGGACGTGAAGGAATACACTTTTCACCTGCGTGAAGGTGTGAAGTTCCATACCACTCCGTATTTCACCCCGACTCGCAACTTCAACGCTGATGACGTGCTGTTCACCTTTAATCGCATGATTAACAAGGATGATCCGTTCCGCAAAGCGTACCCGACCGAATTCCCATACTTCACCGACATGGGGATGGACACCAACATCGCCAAGATCGAGAAGGTCGACGATCACACGGTCAAGTTTGTCCTGAACACCGTTGACGCTGCGTTCATCCAGAACATGGCGATGAGCTTCGCTTCCATCCAGTCCGCCGAGTACGCTGCCAAGCTGCTCAAGGAAGGCAAGGCAGCCGACATCAACCAGAAGCCAATCGGCACTGGCCCGTTCGTGTTCAAGAGCTACCAGAAAGACTCCAACATCCGCTACACCGGGAACAAGGACTACTGGAAGCCTGAAGACGTGAAGATCGACAACCTGATCTTCGCTATCACCACCGACCCGTCGGTACGTATTCAGAAGCTGAAGAAAAACGAATGCCAGGTCACTCTTTTCCCGCGTCCAGCCGACCTCAAGGCACTGGGTGAAGACAAAGAGCTGAAACTGCCAAACCAGGCCGGTTTCAACCTGGGCTACATCGCCTACAACGTGATGCCTGTTCTGAAGGGCCAAACCACTCCAAACCCATTGGCCGACCTCAAGGTCCGTCAGGCGCTGGACATGGCCGTCAACAAGCCTCAGATCATCGACTCGGTTTACCAGGGCGCCGGCCAACTGGCCGTCAACGCCATGCCTCCGACCCAGTGGTCCTACGACACCACCATCAAAGATGCCAAGTACGACCCTGAGAAAGCCAAAGAGCTGCTCAAGGAAGCTGGCGTCAAGGAAGGCACCCAGATCACTCTGTGGGCCATGCCGGTTCAGCGGCCATACAACCCGAACGCCAAACTGATGGCTGAAATGCTGCAGTCCGACTGGAAGAAAATCGGCCTGAACGTGAACATCGTCAGCTACGAATGGGGCGAGTACATCAAGCGTTCCAAAGGTGGCGAAAACCAGGCGATGATCATCGGCTGGAGCGGTGACAATGGGGACCCGGACAACTGGCTCGGCACCCTGTTCGGCTGCGACGCGCTGAACGGCAACAACTTCTCCAAATGGTGCGACAAGCCGTACGACGCTCTGATCAAAGAAGCCAAGGCTACGCCTGATCAGGCCAAGCGCATCGAGCTGTACAAGCAAGCACAACACATCCTCAAAGATGCAGTTCCAATGACACCTATCGCACACTCGACGGTGTATCAACCCATGCGCGCCAACGTGCAGGACTTCAAGATCAGCCCATTCGGCTTGAACTCCTTCTACGGCGTCAGCGTCAGCAAATAAGGTTTGGCAACGGCGACGTTTATGACGTCGCCGTTGCTTTATCTGCCGGGAAAGTAGGAATTCTCTGACAGCCAAATCCACTGCGTACCACAGCAGAGGTTTAGGACGTGTCGGCTTTTCCTACGCGTTTTTCAGGCCTTTCCGCATTTACTGCCAGACCCGCGGCTCATACCGTCGGGATCTGACCAGTGCATGCGTGGGCTCTCGGTTTGCTGCGCGCAATGGTTTGAGCTCAATGCAGCCCCCACGTCCCTGGACGGGACGGAGGCTCATTGTTAAACACTAATAAAGAGGGAGCGTTATGCGCCATACCTTGGTTTTATCCGCATTGCTGGGCACCGGCCTGTTGGCCGCCACTTCCATCAGCCAGGCCGCCAACAACAGCCTGGTATTCTGCTCAGAAGGCAGCCCCGCCGGTTTCGACACGGCGCAGTACACCACTGCGACCGACAACGACGCCGCCGAGCCGCTGTATAACCGACTGGCAGAGTTTGAAAAAGGCGCCACCAACGTCGTTCCTGGCCTGGCAACCCGCTGGGATATTTCCGAAGACGGCCTCACGTACACCTTCCACCTGCGCGAAGGGGTGAAGTTCCATACCACGCCTTACTTCACGCCAACCCGTGATTTCAATGCCGATGACGTGCTGTTCACGTTTAATCGCATGCTCGACCCGCAACAACCTTTCCGTAAGGCTTATCCGACTGAGTTCCCGTATTTCAACGGGATGAGCCTGAACAAGAACATCGCCAAGGTCGAGAAGACCGGGCCGCTGACCGTGGTCATGACGCTCAACAGCGTGGACGCCGCGTTCATCCAGAACATCGCCATGAGCTTCGCCGCCATCCTGTCGGCCGAATACGCCGACAAACTGCTGGCGGTTGGCAAACCAAGCGATATTAATCAGAAGCCGATCGGCACCGGGCCGTTCGTGTTCAAGAGTTACCAGAAAGACTCCAACATCCGTTACACCGGCAACAAGCAGTACTGGGACCCGAGCCGGGTCAAGCTCGACAACCTGATTTTCGCCATCAACACCGACGCGTCGGTGCGGGTGCAGAAGCTCAAGGCCAACGAATGCCAGATCACTCTGCACCCGCGCCCGGCCGATGTAACAGCACTCAAGAACGACCCGAAACTCCAGCTCATCGAGAAGCCTGGCTTCAACCTCGGCTACATCGCCTACAACGTGCGCCACAAACCGTTCGACCAGCTCGAAGTGCGTCAGGCGCTGGACATGGCGGTGAACAAAAAAAGCATTTTGAACGCCGTGTACCAGGGCGCCGGGCAGTTGGCGGTCAACGCCATGCCGCCGACCCAGTGGTCCTACGACGAAACCATTAAAGATGCTGCCTACGATCCGGAAAAAGCCAGAGAGTTGCTCAAGGCTGCCGGCGTCAAGGAAGGCACCGAAATCACCCTCTGGGCCATGCCGGTCCAGCGCCCCTACAACCCCAACGCCAAGTTGATGGCCGAAATGCTCCAGGCTGACTGGGCGAAAATCGGCCTCAAAGTGAAGATCGTCAGCTACGAATGGGGCGAGTACATCAAGCGCACCAAGAATGGCGAGCACGACATCAGCCTGATCGGCTGGACCGGTGACAACGGGGACCCGGACAACTGGCTCGGCACGCTGTACAGCTGCGACGCCATTGGCGGCAACAACTACTCCATGTGGTGTGATCCGGCTTACGACAAGCTGGTCAAGCAGGCCAAGGTCGTCACTGATCGGGACCAGCGCACCGTGCTGTACAAACAGGCGCAGCAATTGCTCAAGCAGCAAGTGCCGATCACGCCTATCGCTCACTCGACGGTCAACCAGCCGTTAAGCGCCAAAATAGAAGGGTTCAAGGTGAGCCCGTTTGGTCGCAACGTGTTCTCGGGTGTCAGCATCGATCAATAACCGATAAGCCAAAAACGCTGGGGGCGGATTTCGCCCTCACGCAAGCGTATTGCCGTAATTCGCCAATTGGGCCTACAGCAAACGTTTGCGAAGCGCTGAATGAGTTCTAAACCAATAGCCGGGCCACAAAAAAACCGGCACTAAAAAAAGAAAGTAAAGGAGCTTCACCCATGAAACTGAGCAGCACCGCGATCCTGGCCTTGGCCATCAGCAGCATCACCGCCACGGCGTATGCGGAAACCCAGAGCCAGGATTTCACCCCGGTGACCGTCAACACCGCCAGCGCCCAAGCCGAAGCACCTGGCTTTGTCGAAGGTACAACGATCAAAGGCACCACCCGTAACTGGTACGCCAACGAGCAACTGAAACGTGGCGGCAAGTTCACCTACCGTAAAGACGGTGTAGCAACCCCGACCGATCGCCGGATCAACTGGGTTCAGGGCACCATCGTCAATTTCACTTCCGGCTTCACTCAGGGCACCGTCGGTGTCAGCACTGAAGTGGCCGCGTACAACGCCGTTGCACTGGAACGTGATCGCAAGAGCCTGGCCTCCAACAACGGTGGCGCACCAGGTTCCCGTCCAGGCGCCGGTAACAACCGTACCCTGACCACCGAAGGCGGCGACGCTGAAGGTCAGTGGAGCAAACTGGGCCTGGCCAACGTCAAGTTCCGCGTGTCGAACACCACCCTGACCGCCGGTCGCCAGAACTTCAGCACGCCAATCGTCGACACCATCGGCAACCGTCCACTGCCTTCGAGCTTTGAAGGTGTGAGCCTGCACAGCGAAGAGCTGAACAACCTGTCGTTCGACGCTGGCACCTTCGACCGCGTATCGCCGCGTACCGAAGAGAGCCTGTCGAAATTTCGCTCCGAGTACACCAACAACAACGCTGAAACCGATCGCGTTAGCATCGTCGGCCTGAACTACCAGCCGCTGAAAAGCCTGAAGACCAGCCTGTATGCATCCCAGGTTGAAGACTTCTGGAACCAGTACTACTTCGGCGCTACCCATGAACTGGGTGACAGCAATGTCCTGAGCCTGACCACTGGCCTGAACTACTACAAAACCGTCGATACCGGCAAAAAAGAGATGGGTGAAATCGACAACGACGCCTACTCCCTGTCGTTCGGCCTGACTCACCAGGCCCACAGCCTGACCTTCTCGTACCAGGAAATTAACGGCAACGAGTACTTCGACTACCTGCATGAAACCAACGGCATCTACCTGGCCAACTCCCTGCTGTCCGACTTCAACGGTCCGAACGAGAAATCCTTCCAGATCGCCTACGGTCTGAACATGGCCGAATACGGCGTGCCAGGCCTGAAGTTCAACATCTACCAGGCTCGCGGCTGGGGCATCGACGGTACTCACTACACCGGCACTGCGTATGACGTGAAAAACATGGACGGCGAGCATCACTACGAATACGGCATCGGTGCTTCGTACGCAGTGCAGAGCGGCCCACTCAAGGCCTCCACTGTTCGCGCGACCTACACCGCTCACCGTGCCAGCGAAAACCAGGCTGACGGCAGCATCAACGAGTTCCGTCTCGTAACCACCATCCCGTTCAACATTCTGTAAAAACACCGCCCAACGGCTGACTCATGAAGAGTCGGCCGTTCGGTTTTTTCCTGTTCAACTGATTGCAGAGGGCTCTTGATGAAAATGCTTCCCCTACGTGCGGCCATCGCTGCCGCGTTGCTGAGTGTCGCTGTTGGCGTCTCGGCCAAACCCTTGGTGGTCTGCACCGAAGCCAGTCCGGAAGGCTTCGATATGGTCCAGTACACGACTGCAGTCACAGGCGACGCAGTGTCCGAAACCATCTTCAATCGTCTGGTGGCGTTCAAGCCCGGTACCACCGAAGTGGTTCCGGCACTGGCCGACTCCTGGGACATCAGCGAGGACGGTCTGAACTACACGTTCCATCTGCGCAAAGGCGTCAAGTTTCACACCACCGAATACTTCAAGCCGACCCGCGACATGAATGCCGACGACGTGGTCTGGAGCTTCCAGCGTCAACTGGACCCAAACCATCCATGGCACAAACTGTCGAGCGTGGGCTTCCCGTACTTTGAAAGCATGGGCTTCAAGGAACTGCTGAAAAGCGTCGAGAAAGTTGACGACAACACCGTCAAATTCACCCTGACTCGTCGCGAAGCGCCATTCCTGGCTGACATCGCCATGGCCTTCTCCTCGATCTACTCCGCCGAGTACGCTGACCAGTTGCTCAAGGCCGACAAGACCAGCGATCTGAACAGCAAGCCAATCGGCACCGGCCCGTTTATCTTCCAGCGTTACGCCAAGGATGCTCAGGTCCGTTTCAAGGCCAACCCGGAGTATTTCCGTGGCAAGCCTCCGGCTGATGCGCTGATCCTGGCCATCGCCACCGACAACAACGTGCGCCTGCAAAAGCTCAAGGCCAACGAGTGCCAGATCGCGCTGTACCCGAAACCGGATGACATCCCGAGCATCAAGAAAGACTCGAACCTGAAGGTCGATGAACTGAACGCGATGACCGTTTCGTACATCGCCATGAACACCACCCACAAGTACATGAGTGACGTGCGGGTGCGTAAGGCCATCGACATCGCCTTCGACAAAGCGGCTTACGTCAATGCGCTGTTCGGCAAAGGTAACGCCACGGTCGCGGTCAACCCGTACCCGGACACCCTGCTGGGTTACAACCACGACTTGAAGAACCCGCCGCGTGATCTCGACAAGGCTCGCGCCCTGCTCAAGGAAGCCGGCGTACCGGAAGGCACGGTGCTCACCCTGTTCACCCGTAACGGCGGCGGCCCGACCAACCCGAACCCGATGCTCGGCGCGCAGATGATGCAGGCCGACCTGGCCAAGGTCGGAATCAAGATTGATATTCGCGTCATGGAATGGGGCGAAATGCTCAAACGCGCCAAAAACGGCGAGCACGACATGGTTTCCGCCGGATGGGCGGGCGACAACGGCGACCCGGATAATTTTCTGACGCCTATGCTCAGTTGCGAGGCTGCCAAAAACGGCGAAAACTACGCCCGTTGGTGCAACGAGAAATTCCAGACACTGCTGGACGAAGCACGCGCTAAAGTTGACCCGGCCGAACGGGCCAAGCTGTACGAGCAGGCTCAGGTGATCTTTAACCAGGATCAACCGTGGATCAGCATGGCCCACACCCGTATGTTTACCGCAATGCGCAACAACGTAGAGGGCTATCACATTAGCCCCCTCACCACTAATAACTTCGCCACCACCCAGGTGAAGTAGATAAGAAAACTCCCGGCGTCCCTGACCCCAGGGACGCCAGGCACGCCTAACCGGCTGATGAGGTACCACACAAGATGTTTAGTTTTATTGCCCGCCGACTGGGGTTATTGATCCCCACGTTTTTCGGCATCACCCTGCTGACTTTCGCACTGATTCGCATGATTCCGGGCGACCCCGTGGAAGTAATGATGGGCGAACGTCGGGTCGACCCCGAAATGCACGCCCAGGCAATGGAACGCCTAGGTCTGAACAAACCCCTGTATGCCCAATACCTGGATTACATCGGCAAGTTGGCCCACGGCGACCTTGGCGAATCACTGCGCACACGCACCAGTGTCTGGACCGAGTTCAGCTCTCTATTCCCTGCGACCCTGGAACTGTCCATGGCCGCACTGTTGTTCGCTGGCGTCCTGGGCCTTCTGGCCGGGGTGATTGCGGCACTCAAGCGAGGATCCCTGTTCGACCATGGGGTGATGGGCATCTCCCTGGCGGGATATTCGATGCCTATCTTCTGGTGGGGCCTGATCCTGATCATGTTCTTCTCGGTATCCCTGGGCTGGACGCCAGTGTCCGGGCGGATCGACCTGCTCTATGACATCGAGCCGCGCACCGGCTTCATGCTCATCGACACCTTGCTGGCCGATGACGTCGGTGCATTCTTCGATGCCCTGCATCACCTGATCCTGCCAGCCATCGTGCTCGGCACCATCCCGCTGGCCGTTATTGCGCGGATGACCCGTTCGTCGATGCTCGAAGTGCTGCGTGAGGATTACATCCGTACCGCTCGCGCCAAAGGCCTGTCGCCGGCTCGCGTGGTATTCGTCCACGGCCTGCGCAACGCACTGATTCCGGTGCTGACCGTGGTTGGCCTGCAAGTCGGCACGTTGCTGGCCGGTGCGGTCCTGACCGAAACCATCTTCTCCTGGCCCGGCATCGGCAAATGGCTGATCGAAGCCATTGGCGCACGGGACTATCCCGTGGTGCAAAACGGCATCCTGTTAATCGCCTGCCTGGTGATTCTGGTCAACTTCGTAGTGGACATCCTCTACGGCTTTGCCAACCCACGCATTCGTCACCAGCGCTGAGATCATCATGACCATGAGCACTCCAATTCCAGCGGTAGCAGTCGATCAAAGCCTGCTGTACCCGTCTCCGTACAAAGAATTCTGGCAAGCATTCTCCAAGAACAAAGGCGCCGTCGCCGGCCTGATGTTCATGCTGCTGGTGATTTTCTGCGCGATCTTCGCGCCGTGGGTTGCCCCGCACAACCCGAGCGAGCAATACCGTGACTTCCTGCTGACCCCGCCGTCCTGGCTGGAAGGTGGGCACATCCAGTTCCTGCTCGGTACCGATGAACTGGGTCGCGACCTGCTGTCGCGGCTGATCAACGGTTCGCGCCTGTCCCTGCTGATCGGCTTGTCGTCGGTTGTCATGTCGCTGATCCCGGGGATCCTGCTGGGTCTGTTCGCCGGTTTCTTCCCGAAAATGCTCGGCCCGACCATCATGCGTCTGATGGACATCATGCTGGCCCTGCCGTCCCTGCTGCTGGCGGTGGCGATTGTCGCCATCCTCGGCCCTGGCCTGATTAACACCATTATTGCGATCGCCGTGGTTTCGTTGCCGTCCTATGTTCGTCTGACCCGCGCCGCGGTGATGGGCGAACTGAACCGCGACTACGTGACCGCCGCGCGCCTCGCCGGTGCCGGCCTGCCACGCCTGATGTTCGTCACTGTGCTGCCCAACTGCATGGCGCCACTGATCGTTCAAGCGACCTTGAGCTTCTCCTCGGCGATTCTCGATGCCGCCGCCCTGGGCTTCCTGGGTCTTGGCGTTCAACCGCCAACCCCTGAGTGGGGCACCATGCTGGCTTCGGCTCGCGACTACATCGAACGCGCCTGGTGGGTGGTAAGTCTGCCTGGTTTGACCATTTTGCTCAGCGTGCTGGCAATCAACTTGATGGGCGACGGCCTGCGCGATGCGCTGGACCCGAAACTCAAGAACGCCGCCTGAGGAGATTCAAATGTCACTGTTAGAAATCAAGAATCTCAACGTTCGTTTCGGCGACAAGAACGCCGTTCCGGTGGTCGACGGGCTCGACATTACCGTGGACAAGGGCGAAGTCCTGGCCATCGTTGGCGAGTCGGGTTCCGGCAAGTCCGTGACCATGATGGCGCTGATGGGCCTGATCGAACATCCGGGGATCGTCACCGCTGACGCCCTGAATTTCGACGGCAAGGACATGCTCAAGCTCAGCAACCGTCAGCGTCGGCAAATCGTCGGCAAAGACCTGGCCATGGTCTTCCAGGACCCAATGACCGCGCTGAACCCGAGCTACACCGTCGGTTTCCAGATCGAAGAAGTGCTGCGCCTGCACCTGAAAATGTCCAGCAAGCAAGCGCGCAAGCGTGCCATCGAGTTGCTGGAAAAAGTTGAAATCCCGGGCGCCGCCAGCCGTATGGAGGCCTACCCGCATCAACTGTCGGGCGGTATGAGCCAGCGTGTTGCAATCGCCATGGCGATTGCCGGCGAACCGAAACTGTTGATCGCCGACGAACCGACCACTGCACTCGACGTGACCATTCAGGCCCAGATCATGGACCTGCTGTTGGCCCTGCAAAAAGAGCAGAACATGGGCCTGGTGCTGATCACTCACGACCTCGCGGTCGTGGCCGAAACCGCCCAGCGTGTGTGCGTGATGTACGCCGGCCAAGCGGTCGAAGTCGGTCAAGTGCCACAACTGTTCGACATTCCGGCGCACCCGTACAGCGAAGCGCTGCTCAAGGCGATTCCGGAACACAGCCTCGGCGCCACGCGTCTGGCCACGCTGCCGGGCATCGTTCCCGGTCGCTACGACCGCCCGCAGGGTTGCCTGCTATCGCCGCGTTGCCCGTACGTGCAGGATTCCTGCCGCGCACAGCGTCCTGGCCTTGACCCGAAAAGCAACAGCCTCGCCCGCTGCTTCTACCCGCTGAATCAGGAGGTGGCGTAATGGCCGTCGTACTTACCGCCCGCGACCTGACCCGTCATTACGAAGTGTCCCGCGGCCTGTTCAAGGGCCATGCGCTGGTTCGCGCGCTTAACGGTGTGTCGTTCGAACTGGAAGCCGGCAAGACCCTCGCCGTTGTAGGCGAATCGGGTTGCGGCAAATCCACTCTGGCCCGTGCCCTGACACTGATCGAAGAGCCGTCCTCCGGTTCCTTGAAAATCGCCGGGCAAGAAGTGACCGGCGCTGACAAGGCTCAGCGCAAGCAACTGCGTAAAGACGTGCAGATGGTGTTCCAGAGCCCGTACGCCTCGTTGAACCCACGACAGAAGGTCGGTGACCAGCTCGGCGAGCCGCTGCTGATCAACACCAACCTGTCGGCCGCCGAACGTCGCGAGAAAGTCCAGGCGATGATGAAGCAGGTGGGCTTGCGTCCTGAGCACTACCAGCGTTATCCGCACATGTTCTCCGGCGGTCAGCGCCAGCGGATCGCCCTGGCGCGCGCCATGATGCTGCAACCGAAAGTGCTGGTGGCGGACGAACCGACCTCCGCGCTGGACGTGTCGATCCAGGCGCAGGTGCTGAACCTGTTCATGGATTTGCAGCAAGAGTTCAACACCGCCTACGTGTTCATCTCCCACAACCTGGCGGTCGTCCAGCACGTGGCCGATGACGTGATGGTGATGTACCTCGGTCGCCCGGTGGAAATGGGCCCGAAGAACGACATCTATCAGCGTCCGCTGCACCCGTACACCCAGGCGTTGCTGTCGGCCACCCCGACCATTCACCCGGACCCGAACAAGCCGAAAATCAAGATCGTCGGCGAATTGCCCAACCCGCTGAACCCACCGTCCGGCTGCGCTTTCCACAAGCGCTGCCCGTACGCCACCGAGCGCTGCAGCACCGAAGAGCCGGCCCTGCGCCTGCTCGACAGCCGCCAGGTGGCTTGCCATTACGCCGAGCAGTTCCTCGACGGCGCGGCATAAAAATGTGGGAGCGGGCTTGCTCGCGAAAGCGGTTTGTCAGACACGTTAGTGTTGGCTGACACACCCTCTTCGCGAGCAGGCTCACTCCCACAGGGATTGCGGTCTTCCTGACCAGTTGTCCAAACCCCTTTTCCTGGATTGCGCATCAGTCCGGTAGAAGGGGTTTTCTTTTGTCCGGGGTTTACGATTGGCTATCGCCTTCCTCGTCATCACTTGAATCAGGATCAGGCTCGTCAGTCGTGGAGTCGTCGTCGCCCTTGCTCCCCTCGGGCTCCGACGCGGCGATCATCAGGCCGCTGCTGTCATGCCCTGGTACGCCGTTAAATCCCTGTGGATGACTGGGGCTGGACGCCCACGCCGAGGACGTTCCGAGAGACAGCATCACCAAAACCTTAAGCAACAGCACAACGCGTTGAAAAATGCTCATAGCCGATTCCATCCTTTCTGAGATGCAGCATGGGTGCCTGCCGGCGCGTAACCCGGTTGCCGTGGCGCTGAATGAAATCTAGTTCCTATCGGCCGGGTTCTCCAGATAGGACGCTAACGAAGGAGGGTAATTGCCGCCAATGGACAGATTGGTTTGGAATAAAGGTTATGCCAAACAGCAATTTCAAAAATCAATGATGACCTGTGGCGAGGGAGCTTGCTCCCGTTCGGCTGCGAAGCAGTCGTAAACCCGGTTCGCGCGATGTGCCAGGAGAAATGGGTCGCCGGTTATAGGGCCGCTTCGCGACCCAACGGGGGCAAGCCCCTCACCACAGCGCCACGTCTATTTTTGCGGGTCGAGGTTATCGAGGGCCCGACTCACGGCCAGTTCACCCAGCATGATGACTTGCGCAATTCCCAACAGGGTATTGCGATGGGTGCCTTCCACTAGCCCGGCGAGGTTACTGGTCATGACATTCGCGGAGGCCAACGACTCGCAGGCGTGGGCCAGCAGGGTTTCGTTATCGGCGTCGGGGTCGATGTGAAAAAGGGGGCTGGGTTTGCGTGGGGTGTCGGTGAGCGACGAGGGATTGAGGTAATGCCTGAGGACGCGGTCGGCGATGTCTGCGTATTTTTTGGAGTCGATGGACTCGGGGGAATCTTCGTCGGTTTCTGGGGGATTCGGCGAATCTTTGATCATGATGAACCTCATTAAGAATGTTGAGATCACCACCGCCTGCCGCCAAGCAGATTGGGTGGCGGATTGCACAAGATTGGCGGACCGGTCAACACTCCAAACCCGGCATCCCCGAGGGGATCCTTGAGCAACCCGCCATAACATTGAGGTCTGACACTTAAGTGCCCGAAACCATTTTTGGACGAGATGCCTGGAGTATAAAACCGCGGACCGCCAAGCCCGTTCCGCTGTGTTTTTCAGCGACAGGGAAACGATAGAGGCAGCCCGCAATACCCACAAGCCGGCCGATTCTGGCGGACTTGTAGGCAAAGACGCAAGGTGACGTAGCCCAAACATGTAACCATCGGAAACCGCTGTAGGACCTGCAGAAAAACAGCCATCCATTCACTAGTCACATGGCAATTGAACAGCCCCACCGCCGCTCGGCTCAGACCACAAAACCTGTGGGAGCGGGCTTGCTCGCGAAGAGGCCGTATCAGTCGACATCACTGTTGAATGACATACCGCTTTCGCGAGCAAGCCCGCTCCCACAGGGTTTTTGCGTTAACGGGCCGAAATCGGGGCATTAAAAAACCCCGCAGCTTTCGCAACGGGGTTTTGGGTGCGCTACACAATCTGTAGGAGCAAAGCTTGCTCACGATGGCTATTTCGAAACCACCATCGCCAGCAATCCGTGCGCCTACAAATTAATGATGCTCACGGGTCGCACGGAATTTCACGTCCGGCCAGCGCTCTTCCATCAGTGCCAGGTTGACCCGGGTCGGGGCCAGGTAGGTCAGGTGACCGCCGCCATCGATAGCCAGGTTTTCCACAGCCTTGACGCTGAACTCTTCAAGCTTCTTCTTATCGCTGCAATCGATCCAGCGGGCGGAGTACACCGTGATCGGCTCGTATGAGCATTCGACCTTGTATTCCTCTTTCAAGCGGCTGGCGACCACATCGAACTGCAGCACACCGACGGCGCCGAGGATGATGTCGTTGCTGCGCGTCGGGAAGAACACCTGGGTCGCGCCTTCTTCGGCCAATTGCTGCAGGCCCTGGCGTAGTTGCTTGGATTTCAGCGGATCGCGCAGGCGTACGCGACGGAACAGTTCCGGGGCGAAGTGCGGGATGCCGGTAAAACCCAGGACTTCGCCTTCGGTGAAGGTGTCGCCGATCTGGATGGTGCCGTGGTTGTGCAGGCCGATGATGTCGCCGGCAAACGCCTCTTCCAGTTGCTCGCGCTCGGAGGAGAAGAACGTCAGCGCGTCGCCGATCCGTACATCCTTGCCGGTACGCACGTGGCGCATCTTCATGCCTTTTTCGTATTTGCCGGAGCAGATACGCATGAAGGCAATACGGTCGCGGTGTTTCGGGTCCATGTTCGCCTGGATCTTGAACACGAAACCGGCGAACTTCTCTTCAACCGGTTCCACGGTGCGCTCATTGGCAACACGGGCCAGGGGTTTCGGCGCCCAGTTGACCACGGCGTCGAGCACGTGATCGACACCGAAGTTGCCCAGAGCAGTACCGAAGAACACCGGGGTCAGTTGGCCGTCGAGGAATTCCTGTTGATTGAATTCGTGGCAGGCGCCCTGCACCAGTTCCAGCTGATCGACGAAGCGATCGTATTCGTCACCCAAGTGCGCGCGGGCTTCATCGGAGTCGAGCTTCTCGATGATTTTCACATCGGTGCGCTCGTGGCCGTGACCGGCGGTGTAGACAATGATGTAGTCGTCGGCGAGGTGATAAACGCCCTTGAAGTCGCGGTAGCAACCGATCGGCCAGGTGATCGGCGCGGCCTTGATCTTCAGGACGGCTTCGATTTCGTCGAGCAGTTCGATCGGGTCGCGGATGTCACGGTCGAGTTTGTTGATGAAGCTGACAATCGGCGTATCCCGCAGACGGCAGACGTCCATCAGCGCAATAGTCCGTGGCTCTACACCCTTACCGCCGTCGAGGACCATCAATGCCGAGTCCACTGCCGTCAAGGTGCGGTAGGTATCTTCAGAGAAGTCTTCGTGGCCCGGGGTGTCGAGCAGGTTGATCATGTGGTCGCGATACGGGAACTGCATGACCGACGTGGTAATCGAGATACCACGCTGCTTTTCCATTTCCATCCAGTCGGAGGTGGCATGGCGGTCGGATTTACGGGATTTCACCGTGCCAGCAATCGCAATCGCCTTCCCCATCAGCAAGAGCTTCTCGGTGATGGTGGTTTTACCGGCATCGGGGTGGGAAATGATGGCAAACGTTCGTCTGGCGTTGACTTCATTGACAATTTTACTATCGGACATCGCTTCAAATCTCGATTGTGTACGCAGGTATGTACACAGTTAAAAAAGTACCTTTGGCCGATTGCAAAGGCCAACACAGATAACCGGGCATTGTAACAAACAGCCGCCGGGAATGCCCGATGCAATGCCTCCTCCCGCTGAAGGTCACAGCGCCCGCATCTCGTCTTGGAAAAATGCTCGGCGGGTGCTCTCCCCTATAAACGCTACAAGCATGGCGGCGTGGTGTAGACCCGCAACTTCAATCACTGCGGGGGGGTGAGCTTTCGAACGGTGTTGAAATCAATCGATCAGAGGCGCGCTCTGCACCGTCCCCAACAGCCCGAATTTCCCCTGTAAATATCCGAATATGAATATTTTCGGATGCTCTCTAAAAGGTATTGACGGCTCAAAATTCGTGCTCCAATATTGGATCCAATGATACGGAAATCATATCCGACCGAACAACACAAGGAGGAGTGTATTTCAAATGATTTCATGCCTCGAAATAACTGCGATTCTCTTCACGAGACGCGAGACCGGTATTGCGCGAGGCAAATTGCATCGTCATCTGACAATTCAATTGGGATCATATCGACGGTTTTCGGGACTCTCCGAACAAGTCCCCAGAGGTGCTGAAATGCACCGTCACCACCTGGTCCAAGCCCCCCACGAGTCGGATGAAAGACAGGGCACCACCATTGCCGACGTCACACAGGTCACCGATTTGCTGCCAGGTGAAGAATTCGCCGTGTACAAAGACCTCGGACACACCGGTGTCGAAGAGCACGAAATTCATAAAGCAATTTGGCAGATCGCCGCTCGTAACAGTACCTATCCAAGTTGTAATAACGCGGGCTGTACTACAGGGCCGAGCGCAAGATCGATATTGCAAAGCACCGAAGCAAGTCAAGGTTGAGCATCCGTTCCGGGGGATCAAGCGGCAGTTTGCTAATTTGAAAGTGAAGTTACGAGGGTTGATGAAGGCCACTCCTCAGTTGACCACGCTGTTCGCTCTACCAAACCTGCGAATGATTATAAAACGGTTTGCTGGCAAGTGATGTTCGGAACGGTTTTTTGCTTTAGACCGTTTAAGCGCTTGAAACAATACAACTTTCTGCTGCACTAAAACAGTTGATCTTCTAAATCATACGCCAGGCACTCTGGGCGACGCCGAAGTGCCTGGTAATTTCAACAGCCGTCACACATGACTTATTAGCTATTTTAGAGCCGTGACTGCAAGCACATCGGCTGATGATTTAAATCAAATCGGCCCCAAGCATTAACTTAGTGCCAGGCAAGACGATGACGCTCACTGTAACGGAGCTCTTTCTATGTTGAGATGGGGCTGGCGATCGATGCCTTGATGTGGTGATCCATGTTGTGCAGTATCAGTCTTCGAATCTTTTTCGAAGAACCTCATGCGTTTCGTTTTTTCTTAAAGTCACTCGCCAGGTTCAGAGTAACGGCTTTGGTGACTGCCCCTGAAAAACATTAAGATGGGAGGGTGTTATGTGCATTCAAGATGAGTTCTCGGTATCCGTAATAGACGAAGCGCAAGCCAACGTTCGCTATCTGCTTGACGATCATCCGTTTCGAAGTGTTCATACCGAGAGACAGGTCAATGAGATCCTTCCTCATTATCTGGCCATGTCTCAGGCCTTTCCGTACCTCCAGGCAGGCTCGCAGGCAAACTCAATACTCACGGCGATAAAGAGCAATTATGAGGTGCCTCGAAGTCTCGAGATCACCAGCGTGGTCGGTAACTTTCTAAGTTGGGACGAGACAGGCGGAGCCTATGTTATGGATCGCTACGGCAAGCCTGGTTTAAGCAAAATTCTCGATACTGAAAAATGGTTTCACGCCAATCTATTAAAGACCGATATTGAGAAGCTAACGGGTAAGCCTGTATCACCGGAATTTGGCGACCCTACCGGATCCTACCTGACTAATCTGTTTGAGGGGCTTGCGTCCTTATCGGCGGTGACGCGCTGTGCCTACATGGTTTCGTTCGAAATGCATGCCAATACGATGATCTCCGCGCTTTGGGATGCGGTCAGTTCCAGCTATGGCGTTGATCGTAATCAGCTCAAGTATTTCGAGTGCCATGTAGGTGGTGACGACCCTGCCGAGGCATATCACGTTGCCATGACACGACAAATGGTGGACCTTCTGGTGAGCCCTGAAGACGAGGCCCAGTTCGTTAGCGATTCGCTAAAGGCAATGCAGGAAAACATCAACTGGTGTGCGGCGCTGACGAAACTTTCTCAATGACTAGCCGACTCGGCGGCATGCATTCAGATCTCGTTACTGATGCAATAAAAAAATACCGTTCGGGCCGGTCTCATGCGAGCAACATCAAGCTTCCGCTAAAAATACTCATCATCGTATCGATCTATTGCGCCCTTGGCGCTTTAATGCTTCAAGACTTATCGTTCTTTGAAAAACTATGCATAGTTATGGCAATGGGTTTCATATTGGCTGGCTTTCTAAATCTGGCCCATGAATGCCTGCATCAGAATATTTTTAAAAGCAAGCATACTAATTATCTTATCGGCTCGATCGCTGCTGGTATATTACTTATAAATTACACAGCCTATACCGACAAGCACCTTCAGCACCATCAGCACCTGGGCACAAGTAATGATACTGAGTCGAGCGGGGAGTTTAATTCAGTATCCAGTTACTTTTTTACGCTCTCAGGATGTTCTTTTTTAATCGCCCAGATACGCCTGGGTGTAGAGATTATTTTCTTCAAATTCCCGGCATATATGAGGGGACGAAAGAGAATGTCTTTGGCACGTCGAGAGGCATGGGGCATTACGCTATGGATTGTTGTTGTTTTAGTGCTTCTGACCCTATTTCCGAAAAACACGCTTTCTTTGTATCTGGCACCTCTTGCCGTCGCTTATTTCTGGATTATATTTATTGGGTTACCTGAGCACTATGGTTGCAGCGCCACCGTTCCGCGCTATCTCTGCGCAAGAACAATAACGAGCAATTGGGTTGTGCGTTACTTTATGTGGAACGCCAACTTTCATGCGGAACATCATCGATACCCTGCCGCGCCTTCATCACTGCTTGAAACAATCGCATTAGAAGAGATGGGGCAAGCCGTATACCGAGAGCGCTCTTATGCAAGATGGCACCTGAATCTGATCCGTTCTCTCATGCGTCACAAATGATCACTCACTAGAGAAACCTATGCGCAAACTTATCGTTGGAAACGTCGATAACGAAGCAATGATCGGAGACACGAATCGGGCAACACTGCCGCTGAGGCAAGTTTCTGCGATCGCAGCAAGACGACTCGTATGGCAACTCGGCGAACAGGACATTGCGGTCCTGCCCTCCTTGGTTTCGGAGCCAATGATGGCGTATGTAGCTGAGACGATTGGCCGAAAACTGTTGTCTTCGCAGGTTATTTCTCCGGCGATGGATTTGGTGACACCCGTGGTGCTTACCTCTGACGTGCTATTAAGCGAAGTCATGTTGTCTACGCTAAAAGCCGCCGGTGTCGGCGCAGGCGATTGGGAGGTTCTCCCGTACTTTTACACGTCATCGATTGGGATATTGTGCGAAGAGTTACGTATCGGCCAATCGACTGGAACGCCGAACTTCATGGCGCAGGCCGGGGCCGAACTTCTAAATCGCAAAGCCGTGTTTCGCGCGCTGTGCGCTGGCCGAGTCAACTGCGCCGAAGGCTTTGTGTGTCGCACTGCGCGTGAGTTGCACCTTGTACTGCGCGAGATGCTTTCAAGACATGCGAGCGTCATAGTCAAACAGGACGTCAATGCCGGTGGCGATGGCAATATTGCGGTGACGCTCGAGAAGAGAGATGTCTATCCGGGCGCCCATCAAGTCTACGCGCTTGCAGGGATCGCCGACCTGACGGACGCGTTCTCCCAGGCGATGTGGGAACGGCAGACGGATACGGCCGGCAACTGTCAGGTGGTCGTCGAGCAGTTTTATCGGAGCTCGACGGTTCTCTATTCCGAGTACGACATCATGGCCGCGGGTTCCAGGCGCATTAGCTTCGGGGACCTTCGCATGGACGCATCTGGAGACAAACGCGGCAACGGCATGGTGATGTGGACTGGATTTCAGATCCCATGCCAGCCGCACGGTTACGCGCTGAATGAGTTTCACCGCCAGTGTGATGTGTTGGCAGAGATAACAAGAAGCCTCGGCTATATCGGGCGCGTTAACTTCGACGCCATCGTGACCGACGAGGGAGCGCTAGTGTTCACCGAAATAAACGGTCGTCTCGGGGGCTGCAGTCATCTTGATGGTGTGCTGCGAAAGCTTGCGGGCGAGGATTACCTGCGCACTCATACGGTGTTAACCCGCAATCGCGTACCTGTGAATGACCTTGACGCAGCGCTTGCTGCTGCCAACGCCATGACACACCGGCGGGAACGGGCTGGCGTGGTTGTCCTTACCGAAGACCTCGGCGGCACTGGCACCATCGAGTACATGACTTATGCTCGAGACGAAAACGAGGCGTTTTCCATGGAGCGGGGATTCCTTGATGCGCTCGCACCCAGCCCAATCGAAGAGTCGGTCTGCGAGTGACTCTATGACATCAATGAAGATACGCCCTGTCTTGCCGCTTTTTGACCGATTAACGGGTGGCGTCGGCTTAGCAACAATGGTCCTGCTCTTTCTGCAGTTCCTCGTTAATCTCTCGGTGTTCGGGTCTTTTCCGCTGCTGGCGACCTTTCTGAGCATCGAGCGACATCTGAGCGCCGGCGACGTCGCGTACGTGCTCACGGTGAGTCTGCTGTCCAGTCGGCTGTTGCCGCTTATTCTCGGATCCGCTACCGACCGCTTCAATAGCAGGGTTTTAGCTTCATTGGGTCTGGCGTGTCGTGCTGCGGGATTCTTCGGCCTGGGCCATGTTCTCGATTTCCCTTCATTGGTCGCGTGTGCGTTCTTGAATGGACTCGGCGCAGCGCTCTACGAAACGACAGCGTACTCAGTGTTCGGCACCCTTAAAGCAAGCATTCGTTCGCGTGTATTCGTTTTGAATAATCTTGTACTTAACCTGGGTGCGCTGGTCGGGCCAACGGTACTGTTCTTGCTACCTGCCCATAGCGGAGCTTTTCCGTTTGAAGTGAGCGGTTATGTATTCGCTGTATTGACTTTGGTGGCACCGTTTGCGGCTGTACGAACGCGCGTAATTGAAAGACCCAAGCGTGTCGCGTCTGCGCTTTTTGGAGCTTTCCGCGACAGGAAATTTCTAAAACTCTGCATCGCTCTTATCCCGTTCTGGGCTGTTTACACGCAAATTTATGTGTTCATCCCGCTGACTTTCGCTCAAGGACCATCAGGGTATAACGGTGTTCGACCGTTCTACATCGCGAATGCTTTGTTCGGTGTTTTGACCGCACTTTTAGGGATGCAATGGTTTCAACGAGCGAAGTGGCGATCGTTAATGTCAATCGGTCATCTCGCGCTGCTCGCCTGTTTCGCACTGGCGGCACTCATATTCTTGCGCGAATGGAGCTCGCAGCAGTCGATGGTCTTCCTCGTTGTCATAGCCTTGATTTTCACATTCGGCGAAAGCCTCATCTTGCCCGCGTCGAACATTGCTCTCGCAGAATTAACAACCGAGAGCAACGCTGGAAGTTATTTCGGAGCGTCCGCAGTCTCTTGGGCGATTGGCGGGGCATTGGGGAACTATCTGGGCAGCATAAGTGCTCAATGGACGCCGATCAGCTTGGGTTGGTTCATGTTCGCCATTGTCAGCATGATCGGGTTGTTTTGTTTCAGGAGGCGTGAACATGACAAATAAAATTGACCACGCGCAGCAAGTAGCGCCAGAGACTCGTCTTATTGAGGCGGGACGCCGTAACAGGATGAAGATGGGCTTCGTCAATCCACCTGTGTATCGGGGCTCCACCGTTTTGTTTGATTCCTACTCCGAAATGGCGCCGGGTGCCGCCCCCTATCATTACGGAAGATGGGCAACACCAACCACTGATGCCTTTTGCGAAGCAATGGCAGAGATCGAGTATGGTGTTGGTGCTCTCGCCATGTGTTCGGGCCTCGGCGCAATAACAACGACTCTTATAGCGCTGGCACGCCCCGGTTCAAGAGTTCTGGTCGCGCAGTCGTCGTATGCTGCGACCCGAAAGTTCTGCGAACAGATGTTGAGCCCGCTTGGAATCGAGGTCGAATATTTCTCGCTTGATCTACTTTCCGAACTTCGTCAAACGCTTACCGACAACGTCAGTTTGATTTATCTCGATCTTCCTGGATCTGTAACGTTCGATGTCTGCAACCTGCGCGAGTTGACGGCCTATGCTGGCCGGGTCCCTGTTGTTGTCGATAACACTTGGGCGACGCCATACTTTTTCAATCCTCTGAAGCACGGCGCGAGTGTCGTCATCCATAGCACGTCGAAATATATCAGCGGACATTCCGATTCTGTCATGGGAGCTGCGGTTTTCGCCGATGTGCCGACCTTCGAGCGAACACGTGATACCGCACGCCTTCTCGGTCAGGCTGTGGGCGCAGATGATGCCAATCTCGCCCTGCGAGGCCTGCGCACCCTCGCCGTTCGAATGAATCGCCACTACGAATCGGCAAGTCGGATTTGTGCCTGGCTCTCGAAACACCCCGCGGTTGAGAGCGTTTTCTATCCAGCCCTACCATCAGACCGCAATCATGCTGCGTGGAAAGCGCAGTTTTCGGGGGCTGGTGGAGTGTTTACCTTCACGCTGAAAGGTGGTCATACGGATGCTCTTCAACGATTCATCGACAGGGTGTCCGTAATCGGACGAGGTTGGGGGTGGGGGGGGTACGAATCGGTTATTTGCCCCGCGACGCTCACAGGCCCAGAGGGCGGAGTTCGAATGGGCCTGCGCATGAGCGTCGGATTAGAGGATGTGGATACGCTCCTTATCGATCTCGCCACTGCACTTAACTAAATAAGAGACGTCAGTGCATGACGCATCTACCACTGGAAGGTAACCGCGCCTCGGAGAGGAACATGGTTCAACACTTCAGAGACATCGATGGGCAGTGCCATTGTGGCGCCGTTCAGTTTCGGATTCGGATTGCGACTGAATCGACCGCCATCGAATGCAATTGCTCAATCTGTTTCGCCTCGGGTTTTCTTCATTTGCCCGTCCGCGCGGAGGATTTTCAACTGATCGAGGGACATGATGTGTTGACGACCTATCGGTTCAACACGAAGGTCGCACAGCACACCTTTTGTCGAATCTGTGGCGTAAAGCCATTTTATCGACCGCGTTCGCATCCGGAAGACTTCAGCGTCAACGTGCGGTGCCTCGAATTGCACGACACTCACTCGTTCAACGTCGTGCCATTTGACGGCCGCAGATGGGAAGAAAATATCAGCCGATTTCCGACCTGACAGAGGCGTTCTTCAAGGAGGGATTCGCGTGAAGAAACCTGTGGTCGGTGTGCTTTGTTCTACTGAAACAATCGCGATTGCTGGCTGGGGAGAGCTATCGCATCAAGCCGTTTTTGTGAAATATCTAGATGCCATGACACAATTCAGCGACTGCTCTCCCGTGCTTATCCCCTCCCTCTTGAGCGGCGCCGAGGGATGGGAAATCTCCGACATCCTGGACCGGTTAGATGGCGTGCTGCTTCCGGGCGCAGGAAGCAACATAGACACAGCGTTGTATGCCCCAGCGCGAGCACATGTGGGGGATCGCGATTGCGCGCGAGACCAGACTGCGATGCGGATTTTACAACACGCCGCAAGTTCTGGGCTGCCGGTGCTGGGGATTTGCCGGGGTATGCAGGAAATCAATGTTGCCTTGGGCGGCACGTTGTACACGGCGCTACATGAGGTGTGCGATCACTTCGATCATCGTGCGCAGCGTGACCGTGAGTTTCAGGCACGCTATTCAGCCGTACACAGAGTTTCTCTTCCCGCAAAAGGGTGGCTTGCGCGAAACGCGGGAACTGCTTTTCCCGAGCAGAAATCTTATTCCGTGAACTCGCTGCATGGTCAGGGTATTGAACGCTTGGCGGACTCTCTGCAGGCAGACGCGTACGCCGAGGATGGGACAGTCGAGGCGATATCCCATGTCACTTTGCCGATTTTTGGGGTGCAGTGGCACCCGGAGTGGAATGTCCCGACGTCTCCACTCGGACAATTGATCTGGGCCCGGTTTCGCGATGCCTGTCATGCCTTCATGGCAGCTCCCCGAAAAGAGAGGGTGTGAACCGGCAAGTCCTTCTGGAAACCCGTTTCAGGCTGTTCCACCGCGCACGCCCAAACAGCCTGAACAGGGGGCTTTAGCGTTCTGATATTTCCCCGCCGCAACACCGATCAATTCGACCGTTGGGACATCAAGGGTGGCTAAATGCTGCTAAATATGGAACCTTTTAAAAGGTGCAGACGTCCACTCCCCTGTTACTGCACTCGTACCAGGGGCTGAAAAATCAGCAAGTTAGCCTGACGAGGCTGCGCTTATGGCTCGATTCATGTCCCTTTGCGGACATAGAACGCGCTGCTTTTCGCGAACGTTGATATCCCGGCAGCCAGCAATGGCATGCCACAAAGGACTGCGTTCGCCGACTAAGAAAAAAAGGAGTCCGCCTGTGGCGATTCGCTATGGCAAGGGGCTTATAGGAGGTGCGGTTGTCGTCGCACTCCTGGCCCTGCTGGTCCACTGGATTGGCATCAACACGATCGAACATTACCGCGACGATTTATTGTTTTACCTGCAAGCTCACTTGATTCTCGTCCTTGTCTCCATGCTGGCCGCCCTCGTTGTGGGCATCCCCGCCGGTATCTTCCTCAGCCGCCCGACCATGGTTGGCCGCGCTGAACGCTTCATGCAGATCTTCAACATCGGCAACACCGTTCCGCCTCTCGCCGTACTGGCCATCGCCCTGGGGATTCTGGGCATCGGCAGCGGCCCCGCGATCTTCGCCCTGTTCCTCGCCTCGCTGTTGCCGATCGTGCGCAACACCTATGAAGGCCTGAAAAACGTCCAGAGTTCACTCAAGGAAGCGGCCGTCGGCATCGGCATGACCCCGACTCAAGTGCTGTGGCGGGTCGAACTGCCGAACGCGGTGCCGATCATCATCGGTGGTGTGCGCGTGGCCCTGGCGATCAATGTCGGGACCGCACCGCTGGCGTTCCTGATCGGCGCCAACAGCCTGGGCAGCCTGATTTTCCCTGGCATCGCCCTGAACAATCAGCCGCAACTGCTGCTCGGCGCCGCTTGCACCGCCCTGCTGGCCTTGCTGCTCGACGGTCTGGTGACACTCGCCAGCCGCCTCTGGCTCGAACGCGGCCTACGCCCGTCTTAAGCCTCGGCAAAGGAATATTTATGAAAAGACTGACCCTATTACTAGGCTGCGCCCTGCTGTTCGCAGGATTTGCCCAAGCCGCTGAAAAACCGGTGATCCGCATCGGCGCCCGGGTGTTCACCGAACAAACCCTGCTCGCGGAAATCACTTCCCAATACCTGCGCACCAAGGGTTACGACACCCAGGTGACCGGCGGTCTGGGCAGTAACCTGGCCCGCAGCGCTCACGAAAGTGGCCAGCTCGATCTGATGTGGGAATACACCGGCGTGTCGCTGGTGGCTTACAACCACGTCACTGAAAAGCTCGACAGCGAACAGTCCTACGCCCGGGTGAAAGAACTCGACGCGAAAAAAGGCCTGGTCTGGCTCACGCCGTCGAAATTCAGCAACACCTACGCCCTGGCCCTGCCGGAAACCACCGCCAAGGCTTATCCGCAGATCAACACCATCAGCGAGCTGAACACGGTGTTGCAGGCTGAGCAGAAGGACAATCACCTGGTGGCGCTGGACACCGAGTTCGCCAACCGTTCCGACGGCCTGGACGGCATGGTCAAGCTCTATGGCATGAACCTGACCCGCAAAAACATCCGGCAGATGGATGCTGGTTTGGTTTACACCGCCTTGCGTAACGGCCAAGTGTTTGCCGGTCTGGTCTACACCACCGACGGTCGATTGAACGCCTTTAAGCTGAAACTGCTCGAAGACGACAAGCACTACTTCCCGGACTACACCGCCGCCCCGGTGGTGCGTCAGGTTTACCTCGACGCGCATCCCAAGCTTGCCGAAGAACTCAAGCCACTGGCGGAACTGTTCGATGACGCGACCATGCGCCAGCTCAACGCGCGGGTCGATGTCGATCATGAAAGCCCTTCATCCGTTGCCGCAGATTTCCTGCGCCAGCACCCGATCAACTGAGGAGGAAAAGCCATGGAATTTCTGAACGCCTTTTCCCATCTCGACTGGCCGCTGGTCCTGCACCTGACCTGGCAGCACATCACCTTGGTCGGCATCGCTGTGACGTTGGCGATCCTCGTTGGCGTGCCGCTGGGCGTGCTGATGACACGTTTTCCAAGCCTGGCCGGCCCACTGCAAGCCAGCGCCACGGTGCTGCTGACCGTGCCGTCGATTGCGCTGTTCGGCCTGCTGCTGCCGTTTTACTCCAAGTTCGGCCAGGGCCTGGGCCCGATGCCGGCAATCACCGCCGTGTTTCTCTACTCGCTATTGCCGATCATGCGTAACACCTACTTGGCGCTGACCGGTGTCGAACCCGGCATTCGCGAAGCCGCTCGCGGCATCGGCATGACGTTCTATCAGCGCTTGCGCATGGTCGAACTGCCGATCGCGGTGCCGGTGATCCTGGCTGGCGTGCGCACCGCCGTGGTCATGAACATTGGTGTCATGACCATCGCCGCGACCATCGGCGCCGGTGGCCTCGGTGTACTTATTCTCGCTTCAATCAGCCGCAGCGACATGTCGATGCTGATCGTCGGCGCCGTGCTGGTCAGTCTCCTGGCCATCTTCGCCGACCTGCTTCTGCAATGGCTGCAACGCTCGCTGACTCCAAAAGGACTCCTGAAATGATCGAACTTCAAAACCTCAGCAAGACCTTCCAAAGCAACGGCAAAGATGTGAAAGCCGTGGATTCGGTAAGCCTGACCGTCAATGAAGGCGAAATCTGTGTGTTCCTCGGGCCATCGGGTTGCGGCAAAAGCACCACGCTGAAGATGATCAACCGGTTAATCAAGCCGACTTCGGGCAAGATCCTGATCAACGGCGAAGACACTACCGACCTCGACGCGGTGACCCTGCGTCGCAACATCGGTTATGTGATCCAGCAGATCGGTCTGTTCCCGAACATGACCATCGAGGAAAACATCACCATCGTTCCGCGCCTGCTGGGCTGGGACAAACAGAAATGCCACGACCGCGCCCGCGAGTTGATGAGCATGATCAAGCTCGAACCCAAGCAGTACCTGACTCGCTACCCGCGTGAGTTGTCCGGTGGTCAACAGCAACGGATCGGCGTGATTCGTGCGCTGGCGGCGGATGCGCCGCTGTTGTTGATGGACGAACCGTTCGGCGCGGTCGACCCGATCAACCGCGAAATGATCCAGAACGAGTTCTTCGAGATGCAACGCGCGCTGAACAAGACCGTGATCATGGTCAGCCACGACATCGACGAAGCCATCAAGCTCGGCGACAAGATTGCGATCTTCCGCGCCGGCAAGCTGTTGCAGATCGATCACCCGGACACACTGCTGGCGCACCCGGCGGATGACTTTGTCAGCAACTTCGTCGGCCAGGACAGCACGCTCAAGCGCCTGTTGCTGGTGAAAGCCGAAGACGCTGCGGACAACGCACCGTCGGTGAGCCCGGAAACCCCGGTGGCCGAGGCCCTGGAGTTGATGGACGAACTGGACCGTCGTTATGTCGTGGTGACTTGCTCCGACAACAAGGCGCTGGGTTACGTACGACGTCGCGACCTGCACCGTCAGACCGGCACCTGTGCGCAATACCTTCGCGAGTTCAACGCCACGGCCGCGTTCGACGAACATTTGCGCATCCTGCTGTCGCGCATGTACGAGTTCAATCGCTCGTGGCTGCCGGTGATGGATGCCGAGCGGGTGTTCCTGGGGGAAGTGACCCAGGAGTCGATTGCCGAGTATTTGAGCTCCGGTAAGTCCCGTGGCGGCAAGACCAGCATTGTTTCGCCGGCTGAGGCTGCGGTCGCCTGATCTGTCTGAGGCACCAGTGCTCTTGTGGCGAGGGAGCTTGCTCCCGCTCGGCTGCGCAGCAGTCGTAAAGTCAGCCGATACGGTCCTTCTGAAGAACCGCATTGCCTGATTTTGGGGCCGCTGCGCAGCCCAGCGGGAGCAAGCTCCCTCGCCACAAGGGCCATCCAATCCCCTTCAAATCTCCCTTCTACGGGAACATCACACTGTCATGCAGGTCGGTTACATCAGTAGCTGTCCGGGACCGCACGACGGAAGCGTGTAAAAACGCGACATTTTTTGTTGATCTCAAGCCCCTCACGCCCTAAAGTTCGCGCCGAACGTCCATGCTGGAAACGATCCATCCGGCTCAAGTACTGACGACGAGACAGCAAGGCCAAGGGAAGCACCATTTCCCATGGCCTTTTTGCTTTCGGCGACATGCCTTGGGAAGTAGGCGAACCAAAGTGGGGATACGGAGGACGTTCATTTGCACCCATTGATTAATCTAGTTTGCCAGTAGGAGTTCCCAGCATGTCGATCAACGTCGAAGACTATTTCGCGCGTGAAACCTTCAACAAAATGAAGGCGTTTGCCGACAAACAAGAAACCCCGTTCGTGGTGATCGACACCGCGATGATCAGCCAGGCCTATGACGACCTGCGTGCCGGTTTCGAATTCGCCAAGGTCTACTACGCGGTCAAGGCCAACCCGGCCGTCGAAATCATCGACCTGCTCAAAGAGAAAGGCTCGAACTTCGACATCGCGTCGATCTACGAGCTCGACAAAGTGATGAACCAGGGCGTCGGCCCGGATCGCATCAGCTATGGCAACACCATCAAGAAATCCAAGGACATTCGCTACTTCTACGAGAAGGGCGTGCGTCTGTATGCCACCGACTCCGAAGCCGACCTGCGCAACATCGCCAAGGCTGCGCCGGGTTCGAAAGTCTACGTGCGCATCCTCACCGAAGGCTCGACCACTGCTGACTGGCCTTTGTCGCGCAAATTCGGCTGCCAGACCGACATGGCCATGGACTTGCTGATCCTAGCCCGTGACCTGGGCCTGGTGCCTTACGGCATCTCGTTCCACGTCGGCTCGCAGCAACGCGACATCAGCGTCTGGGACGCAGCGATCGCCAAGGTCAAAGTGATCTTCGAACGCCTGAAAGAAGAAGACGGCATTCACCTGAAGCTGATCAACATGGGCGGCGGCTTCCCGGCCAACTACATCACCCGCACCAACAGCCTGGAAACCTACGCTGAAGAAATCATCCGTTTCCTCAAGGAAGATTTCGGCGACGACCTGCCGGAAATCATCCTGGAACCGGGCCGTTCGTTGATCGCCAACGCCGGTATCCTGGTCAGCGAAGTGGTATTGGTCGCGCGTAAATCCCGTACTGCGGTAGAGCGCTGGGTGTACACGGATGTGGGCAAATTCTCCGGTCTGATCGAAACCATGGACGAAGCCATCAAGTTCCCGATCTGGACCGAGAAGAAAGGCGAGATGGAAGAAGTCGTCATCGCCGGCCCGACCTGCGACAGCGCCGACATCATGTACGAGAACTATAAGTACGGTTTGCCGCTGAACCTGGCCATTGGTGATCGTATGTACTGGTTGTCGACCGGTGCCTACACCACCAGTTACAGCGCCGTTGAATTCAATGGCTTCCCGCCGCTGAAGTCGTTTTACGTGTAAACGCCAAACCCCATAAAAAA
>Ga0066791_10000057_pt1 | contig 42290 bp, 39 predicted proteins | sample OrgsoiDNA2013051_FD_70944 | JGI IMG/M metagenome (GOLD analysis project Ga0066791, IMG submission 70944) | Permafrost soil microbial communities from the Arctic, to analyse light accelerated degradation of dissolved organic matter (DOM) -... | ecosystem: Environmental > Terrestrial > Soil >...
AGAAATCTTTGGCCCGGTGTTGTCGGTCATTGCTTTCGACACCGCCGAGGAAGCTATCCAGATCGCCAACGACACGCCATACGGCTTGGCCGCTGCGGTGTGGACCAAAGACATTTCCAAGGCTCACCTGACCGCCAAGGCACTGCGCGCTGGTAGCGTTTGGGTCAACCAGTACGACGGCGGCGACATGACTGCACCGTTCGGTGGTTTCAAGCAGTCGGGCAACGGTCGCGACAAGTCGCTGCACGCGTTCGACAAATACACCGAACTGAAGGCGACCTGGATCAAGTTGTAAGCCAGTGACGGAGCTCGGTAGTCAATCGGGCTCCTGATCGACGCAGATCCCTTGTGGGAGCGGGCTTGCTCGCGAAGGCGCCGTAACAGCCAACGATGATGTTGGATGTGATGGCCTCTTCGCGAGCAAGCCCGCTCCCACATTTGCTTTGTGTTGCCTGAATAATAATATCCACAGGAGTGTGGAACATGCGTTGGGCGACTTATTTCGCCGTGTTGGCGTCTGTCTTGAGTGTCGGGCTGGCCCTGGGTGTCAGCATGCCGCTGGTGTCGTTTCGCCTGGAAAACTGGGGCTACGGTTCGTTCGCGATTGGTGTGATGGCGGCCATGCCAGCCATCGGTGTGCTGCTGGGGGCGAAGATCTCCAGCCACCTGGCGGCGCGTTTCGGTACGGCCAACCTGATGCGTCTGTGCCTGTGGGCCGGGGCGGTGTCCATCGGTTTGCTGGCGCTGCTACCGAGTTATCCGATCTGGCTGGTGTTGCGGTTGATGATCGGGGTGATCCTGACCCTCGTCTTCATCCTCGGCGAAAGCTGGATCAACCAACTGGTGGTCGAGAAATGGCGCGGGCGACTGGTGGCGCTGTATGGCAGCAGCTATGCGTTGAGCCAACTGGGCGGGCCGTTGCTGTTGGGCGCGCTGGGCACCGAGCAGGATTACGGTTTTTGGGTCGGCGTCGGTTTACTGCTGACGGCACCGTTGCTGTTGCTGGGCCGTAGCGGCGCACCGAGCAGCGAAGCCAGCAGCGTGACCTTCGGCGATTTGCTGAATTTCTGCCGGGGCTTGCCGGCGATTGCCTGGGCGGTGTCGCTGTTCGCCGCGTTCGAAGCGATGATCCTGACGTTGTTGCCAGTGTATTGCCTGCGACAGGGCTTCACCGCAGAGATCGCCTTGGCGATGGTCAGCACCGTGGTGGTCGGCGATGCCTTGCTGCAACTGCCCATCGGTGCGCTGGCGGATCGACTGTCCCGGCGGACGTTGTTCACCGGGTGCGCCGTGGTCCTGCTGCTGTCGAGCCTGGCGATTCCGCTGCTGATCGATACGTTGTTGATCTGGCCGCTGTGGGTGCTGTTCGGTGCGAGTGCCGGTGGTTTGTTTACCTTGTCGCTGATCCTGATCGGCGAGCGCTATCGCGATGATGCGCTGGTGCGGGCCAATGCCCACATTGCGCAGCTATGGGGGATTGGCTGCCTGATCGGGCCATTGGCGGCCGGGGCCGGCAGTCAGTGGATCAGCGGGCATGCGTTGCCGTTGCTGATGGCGGTCGGGGCGTTGGGGTTGGTGATTTTGCTGATGCGCCAAGGCGCGTTTGGCGCGGTGGCCGAACCCGCCTGAAAACCTGTGGGAGCGGGCTTGTGTGGCGAGGGGGCTTGTCGGAACGCCGCATCGCCCCGTTCGGCTGCGCAGCAGTCGTAAAACCATTCACCGCGATTTTTCTGGCGGATGATGTCGCCAGTTTGGGGGCCGCTTCGCAGCCCAACGGGGGCAAGCCCCCTCGCCACAATGGATTGAAGCCTACTGGTTACAACATCCGCTCCAGGCCCACGGTAGTGCTCATCCACGCATTGAACCGTCGCCACCAATTCCCCGGTTCCTTGGTCAATGTGTGCAGTTTGCCGTTGTCTTCGGTGACCCAGACGAGCTGGCCGTTTTCCAGTTTTACCTCATAACTCAGCGGCGGCGCCATGCCTTGCACGGCCAGTTCACGCAAGCGCGCGGCCAGCTCCGGGCTGTCAACCAGCACGCCGACTTCGGTGTTCCAGAGCACCGAACGCGGATCGAAGTTAAATGAGCCGATGAAGGATTTTTGCTGGTCGAAGATCATCGCCTTGCTGTGCAGGCTCGAATCCGAGCCCTGATAGGCCGAGCGCCGGAACAGATGCGGACTACTGCCACCACCGGCGCCGGGCTGGCGCCGCAGTTCGAACAGCTTCACGCCGTGCTCCAGCAACGCCTTGCGATACGGCGCATAACCGCCGTGCACCGCCGGTACATCGGTGGCTTCCAGCGAGTTGGTCAGCAAACTCACCGAGACCCCGGCATCGGCGCGGCCGGTCAGGTACACCAGCCCCGGTTGGCCAGGCACAAAGTAGGCGGAAATCATGATCAGCTCTTTGCTGACGCCGTTGAGCTCAGGTGCCAACTGCGTGGTCAGCAATAACCGCGGGTCGGGTTCGCCCTTGGCCAGCACCTTGCTCGGTGCATCCCACAGTGCCTGGTTCCAGGCCCAGATCAGCTCCTGGCGCCAGATGTCCATGCGCGGATGCCTGGTATAGGTCATCAGTTGCCGATACAGCGCGTGATTCTGTTTGCGGGTCTCCTCCAGGGATTCTTCCAGGCGCGTACGGGTGTTTTGCAGGTCCTTGGCCGTCGGTTTGCTTGAGAGAAATTCGTCGATCGGCTTGCTCAGGGCGCTGTTCCAATACTGGTCGAAACTGTGGCCGAGCTGCTCAGCCACCGGCCCGACGCTGAGCATGTCGATGTCGGTGAAATTCAGGTTGGGCTCGGCATCGAAATACTCATCGCCCAGATTGCGTCCGCCGACGATGGCCGCACTGTTGTCCGCTAGCCACAGCTTGTTGTGCATGCGCCGGTGTTGCAGCGACAGGTTGAACAACCGGCCCATGTTTCGCGTCACGCCGGTACTGCGGCCCAGTTGCAGCGGGTTGAACAGACGGATCTGAATCTGCGGGTGTGCCGCCAGGGTTGCAATGATTTGGTCCAGACCATCGCTGGTGGTGTCATCGAGCAGGATCCGCACCCGCACGCCGCGATCTGCAGCCTGGAGCAATTCCTCCACCAGCATGCGGGTGCTGATGCCGTCGTGGACGATGTAGTACTGCAAATCGAGGCTGGTCTGTGCGTTGCGGATCAACTCGGCGCGAGCCATGAAGGCTTCGGTGCTGTTGGAAAGCAGGCGGAAGCCCGATTGCCCTTGATGGGGCGCGGCCAGGGCCTGGATTGAGCGACCGAAGGCCGAGTTGCCCGCCGGCAATGCCTGGCTGGGCTCACGCGAGACGTCGAGGCTTGCACAGCCATTGAGCAGCAAGGCGAGTAACAGAACGAAGGGTAGGGTCGGACTGACTCTCAAATCGGATCGTCTCGGGTTTGGGTAACGGCCGAAGTATGGCACGGCCAGAGAATTCGTCGTGTTCAAGAGAAATGGTTGGGGTAGATCGTCAGATTCCTCCCGATGAACCTGAAGAGGCTACAGCATCTGCTGAAAATTCCGATCTGTAACGCCTCGTCGTCCTACATAAAAGTCCTACAAAAAACGGAATGATCGCCAGGCATTTGGAGTGGAAGAAAAGAGTGATCTTTCCTTGCGCGGCATCTGCATCAATGTCCCAACCATTTCACAGGTAAGTGATGATGAAAAAGTTCTATTTGAGCAGCGTCCTGGCTGTTGCGTTGACCCCCTTTGCCGCTCAGGCAAACAGCGTTGACCTGACGGTCACCGGTACGGTTGTCCCGACCTCGTGTATTCCTGCCTTTGCCGGCGGCAACAATGTTGACCTGGGTCGTATCCTCTCCGGCAACCTGAGCCCGAGCGCACAAAACAACTTGCCGCCTCGGGATATCACTCTGAAAATCGCGTGCGATGCACCGGCTGCGGTGGAAATTGCGGTCACCGATAACCGTGGCGCCACCAAGGTACCGGGTCTGACCTTTAACGGTCGCACCAACGATGACCTTTACTATGGCCTGGGCAGCACCCAAGGCGTAGGGATTGGTGGCTTCGGTCTGTTGGTCGGTCAACCGTTGACCGATGGCGTCTCGCAAACGTTCCTGGTGCGTTCGCCGGCCAACCCGGTGTGGCGTGTCCCGGTCAGTGGGTTGATATCCAACGCGCCGATCTCCTACTCCTGGGGGCCGAGCGCAGCGATCGGTCCAGCGGCTGCACGCTTGCACACCTTCCCGATGAAAGTGGCAGCGTCGATTCGACCTACCGCTGACCTGCCGCCGACCACCGACGAGTTCAAACTCGACGGCTCGGTTACGTTCGATGTGTTCTACCTCTGAGCCGTCGCACTCGCTGCGTTATTAAGCTCTGACCCTGACCAATTGACGGGGTTCGCCTGGCGCGAACCAGGGCATTTGTTCGCCTGAAAAAAACCGCTGTGGTCAGGTTTTACTGCGTCACGGGCATCGGTCGAAGCTGCGTTTGCGGCGTCGGTCGATGCCTCCTGGAGAACCTCATGCATTCCCTGAAACCCTCGCAGGTGCTCGGCGCCGTCGCCGCGTTGTGCCTGTCGTTTACGCACGTGAGCCTGCATGCCGCCGGCATGGTCCCGGAAACGCCGGTCGTAGTGATCGATCAGGCGTTGGGCGAGGCCATGCTCAACGTCAGAAACTCTGATGAGCTGCCAGCGTTGCTCTACAGCTCCATCGAACATATTGCCGAGGATGACGAACCGCTGCTGGTGCTGAACCCGCCAGTGGCGCGGGTCGAGCCCGGCAAGAGCCAGCAAGTGCGGTTTATTATGACCAGTACCAAGCCGCTGGAAACCGAGCGGCTCAAACGCGTGGTGTTCGAGGGCATCAAGCCCCGGCAAGACGCGAATGGCGCCCACGTCAGCCTGGGCGTGCGGCAAAACATTCCGGTCATTTTGCGTCCGGCCAATCTGCCCGTGGATCGCATGCCATGGAAGCAATTGGTCTGGTCGGTCGCCGGCAACCAGATCAAGGTGAGTAACCCGAGCCCGTATGTGGTGAGGTTGGCGAAATCCGCGAATCTGATCCCCGGCGGCGCCACTCTCGATCTGGGGCGCACCTACGTTCTGCCCGGCGAGGTCTTGACCCTGGCCGCGTCCTCGACGCTGGGCACCCATGTCCGACTGTTTCCTGCGACGACTTACGGCTTTGCGGTGGACAGTTACGATGCGCCGCTGAGCTTCCCGTAGTGCTTCGTTGCAGCGTTGCCCGTCGACTTTCGCTTCGTTTGGTCAGTGGCATTGTCCTGGTCATCGTGACCCTGGAAAAAGCCTGGGGCGAGACGTTCACCGAGTTCGATGGCTCGGTGCTTGAGGCGCGGGGTATTGACCCGGGTGTCGCCGAACATTTCCGCGCCGCGCCACGTTTTCAGGCCGGTCGCAGCCGAGTGCTCTTGCAGGTCAATGGCACGACGTCGGGGCAAGTGTTGGCGACGTTTGATGAGCAAGGGCAGCTGTGCCTTGACGCTAACCTGCTCGATCACGCTGCCATTGTCGCCCCCCCGGATGTGCCCGAACGTGCCGATGTTGCGCAGTGTTTGCGGGCTGTCGATGCCTTGTTCGGAGCGCAAGTGCGACTTGATCCGGGCCTGCAACAGGTGTCGTTGCTAGTGCCCACCGATTTACTGCTCACGCGAGGTCCCCGGCAAAGGTCCTGGGTCTCGGGGGGCGCGGCGGGTTTGCTGAACTATGACGCGCTGGTGGTCTCAAGCTCGACTCAGGGGCAATCCAGCCAATTTCGGAACCTGGGTACCGAACTGGGGTTCAACGCAGGGGACTGGGTGGTGCGCAGCCGGCAAAACTACACCTCGTTTGATGGCGTGGAGCGCTTCGAACACCTGTATACCCAGGCCTCTCACACCCTGGAGCGCTACCAGGCTACGGTGCAACTTGGCCAGCTCAACATGAACTCACCGCTGTTCGCCGGGGAGCCATTTACCGGTGTGCAGATCCTGCCGGAAACGGCCCTGGCTCGACGCAGTAGCGAAGGTCTGGGGACCGGGACGGCGGTCGAAGGGTTGGCCTTTTCGCCTTCGCGTGTCGAGGTGCGTCAGAGCGGTGTGGTGATTTACACCACCGTGGTTCCCGCGGGGCCGTTTACGCTCCGTGACTTACCGTTGCTCAGCTATCAGTTAGACATCGAGGTCACTGTTTTTGAAGAGAATGGGGAGCAGCGGCAAATCCGCGTTCCGGCCGCCAACCTACGCCCCGCCACGGTAGGCGCCCAACCCGGCTATGTTTTTTCGGCGGGCAAGGTTCGACGATTCACCTTTGATGATCGACCTGCACCGACTTTTCTGGCCGCGAGCAAAGACTGGCAATGGGCGACAGACACTCGGTTCAGCTCCGGGCTGATGGGTGCCAGCGACTATCAGTCCCTGGGCTGGGGCGTGCAGCACGCGTTGGCTCGCGGGACTGTGGCGAGTTTTCAACATTTGAGTTCGCGCACGCCAGCGTCGGCGAGTGGTCAGGAACTTCAAGCGACCTTCAGCACAACGTTAGGCCCGAGTTGGTCCGCTAGCTTGACGATGAGCCAGCGTAATGAGGCGTTTCGAACCCTCGCAGACACCGGGCTAGAGGCGCAGGCTCAGGACCCTTATGGCCGCGCCGAGCGTCAGTGGGGGGCTTCGTTGAGTCATTCCAGCCGACAATGGGGCGCGTTCACCGGGACACTGGCGCGTTATGCCTTGGATGAGGGCCAGGACCGTTCGCGGATCAGCGCATCCTGGTCGCGGGTCTTCTCAGGGGCCAATCTGTCGTTGAGCGTGCAGCACGAAAGCGGCGGCAACCTGCCCGGTGCACGCGGGACTGGCGCGTACGTCACCCTCGGTTTGCCGCTGGGGAAAAACCGCCACGTGAACGCCTACAGCCGTCACGACAACGTGCGCGGGCTGCGCACCGGCGCCAGCTATAACGAGCAGGTCAGCGATACCCTGGCTTACCGCCTTGGTGCGGAACGTTCCAATACCGGTCAAATGGACATGAACGCGAGGCTCAGTGTTTTGCCGCGTTACACCAGTGTCGACCTCGGTTATTCCCGTAGCGGCGCTGGTGCTACGAGCTACGACCTCGCGCTGCGCGGTGGCCTGGCCATTCATGATGAGGGCCTGACACCGTCACCCTATCCGCTGCGTGACACCTTTGGCCTGCTCAAGGTTGGCGATGCTGCCGGGATAAAGGTCAGCACGCCGCAAGGCCCGGTCTGGACGGATGGCGGTGGGCGTGCAGTGGCTGCGAGCCTGCCGGCCTACCAGACCAGTCGTATCGAAATCGACACCGTCAGCCTGCCCCGTCACCTTGACGTGCTCAACGGCTATCAAGAGGTCGAGGCCGGGCATGGCGCAGTTCCGCGACTGGACTTCAGCGTGGGCTCGGTACGCCGGTTGATGCTCCACGTTCGTACAGCCGAGGGTGACTGGGTGCCCAAAGGCGCATCGGTTTTTGGTGACCAGGGCGAGTACCTGACCAGCGTGGTGGACGCCGGCCTGGTGTACCTGGCCGATGCACCTGACAAGGTTCGGTTGCAGGTGTTGCTGACCGATGACCAGCCCTGCCATCTGGAACTCGACACCGCCGCGCTTCCTGAATCGTCCATGCCTTACGAAACCGTCGAGGTGGTGTGCCGGGCGGGATAGACGACGCTCATTCAGTCTTCATCAGTCGGCGAGCGTCTCCGCCAAGAGTTTGATTGCCGCAGCACCGACCTTGCGCACCGCGTCTTCGACCTGCGGTGTCGGCTTGGCGGCGTAGTTCATCCGCAGGCAATTTCGGTACTTGCCCGAGGCCGAAAAGATGCTGCCGACGGCAATCTGTACGCCTTGATCGTGCAGCGCACGATTCAGTTTCAACGTGTCGAAGCCTTCCGGCAGCTCGACCCACAGCATGAAACTGCCCTGGGGTCGACTGGCCCGGGTGCCGGCGGGGAAGTAGCGCGTGACCCAATCGATCATCACATCGCGATTGCGTTGGTACTGGGTGCGCATCCGCCGTAGATGCGGCTCGAAATGCCCGCCCTTGAGGAAGTCGGCGATGGCGATTTGGGCTTGCGGCGCCGTGGAGCCGGTGCTGATGTATTTCATATGCAGCAACCGCTCAAGATAACGGCCGGGTGCCACCCAGCCGATGCGCAATCCCGGCGCCAGTGTCTTGGAAAAGGAGCTGCAAAGCAGGACACGGCCGTCTTCATCGAAAGATTTGATCGTGCGTGGACGCGGGTAGGTGTAGGCCAGTTCGCCATACACATCGTCTTCGATGATCGCCACATCGAACCGCTGTGCCAGGTTCAACAACGCGCGTTTACGCGCCTCCGGCATGATGTAGCCTAAGGGGTTGTTGCAGTTGGGGGTCAACTGTATGGCCTTGATCGGCCATTGTTCCAGGGCCAGTTCCAGCGCCTCGAGGCTGATGCCGGTGATCGGGTCGGTGGGGATTTCCAGGGCTTTCATGCCCAGGCCCTTGAGGGTTTGCATGGCGCCGTGAAAGCTTGGCGAATCCACCGCGACGATGTCGCCGGGCGAACAGATGGAGCGAATGCTGGTGGACAGGGCTTCGTGGCAACCGGTGGTCACCACCAAGTCGGCGGCGCTCAATTGGCAGCCGGAATCGAGCATCAGTCGGGCGATCTGTTCGCGCAGTTCGAGGTTGCCGTGGATGTTGTCGTAATACAGGCCGGGCATATCCTGGCGTCGACAGATCTGCGCCAGCCCGCGCAGCAGCGGTTTCATGGTCGGCGTGGTGATGTCCGGCATGCCGCGGCCCAGTTGCACCACGTCTTTGCGTGGCACGGCGCGGATCAATTCCAGCACCTGATCCCATTGGGAAATATCCACCGGGCGTTGCGCCGGGCGGCCAACGGCGGGCAGTTCCGGCAGATCGCGGCTGACCGGCACGAAATAACCGGATTTGGGTTTCGGTGTCGCCAACCCGCCGTCTTCGAGCACCCGATAGGCCTGCTGCACCGTGCTCAGGCTGACCCCGTGTTCGACACTCAACGCCCGCACTGAGGGTAGCCGGTCGCCGGGACGATAGAAGCCCTGTTCGATACGCGTGCCGAGCAATTCGGCGAGATTGACGTAAAGGGTCATGGCACTGCCTCGATACAGGTGATTCGGTTAACCCATACAGATGGGGCAAAAATACAGGATTCAGAGGGCTGAACAGTAATCTGTATGGAATTAATACAGACGCTTTGAATCTGTAATGCTTTTTGTCGCCCACGCATCATGAAAGCTCTGGCTACCCAAGTAAACAGGAGCAATCAAAATGAACGGCTTGAGCGATGTGCGGCTGACGTTACACAGTCAGGAACTGACGGCAGGGCAAATCAACGGCACCCGTGAGGCGTGCCTGCGCAACGCGCCGTCCTGCCTTGGTCGCTGGGGTCTGTTCTGGCATCGTCTGCACACGCGCCGGGTGTTGCTGAGCCTGTCCCCGGAGCAGCTCAGGGATGTCGGGTTGAGTCGGGAGCAGGCGTTGGAGGAGGGGCTTAAACCCTTCTGGAGGATCTGATAGCGGCGGTGTTCTTTCGGCCCACTCGCGAGCAAGCCCGCTCCCACAGGGGATCAGCGGTAGGCACGCATCTTGTGCGCGCCAGAGATCAAATGTGGGAGCGGGCTTGCTCGCGAAGGCGTCAGTAGTCGCGCTATCAAACCAACTCTTTAAGCCGATGCCACAACATCCCCAACGCCAGCAACGGCGAACGCAAATGCCGGCCGCCAGGAAAGGTGATATGCGGCACCTGCGCAAACAGATCAAACCCACCACTGTGCTGGCCGCTGATGGCTTCGGCCAGCAACTGGCCCGCCAAATGCGTGGCATTCACCCCGTGACCGGAATAGGCCTGGGCGTAATACACATTCGGCTGGTTCTTGAGCCGGCCGATCTGCGGCAGGCGATTGGCGCCGATGCCGATCATGCCACCCCATTGATAGTCGATCTTCACCCCGGCGAGTTGCGGGAACACCTCCAGCATCTTCGGCCGCATATACGCGGCGATGTCTTTCGGGTCGCGTCCTGAGTAATGGCAGGCCCCACCGAACAGCAAGCGTCGATCCGCCGAGAGTCGGTAGTAATCCAGTGCCACGCGCTGGTCGCAAACCGCCATGTTCTGCGGCAACAACGCGTGAGCCTGTGTTTCGCTCAACGGTTCGGTGGCGATGATGTAACTGCCGGCCGGCAGCACTTTGCCGCTGAGTTCGGGGTTGAGGTCATTGAGGTAAGCGTTGCAACCCAGTACCAGGGTCTTGGCGCGGACCGAGCCCTGGGCGGTGTGAACCTTCACTTCGGTGCCGTAATCGATGCGGGTGACCGCCGACTGTTCGAACAGTTTTGCCCCCAATTGCTGCGCGGCCGCCGCTTCGCCAAGCGCCAGGTTAAGCGGATGCAAATGCCCGGAGCCCATGTCGATCAAGCCACCCACGTAACGGTCGGAGCCGACCACCGAATGCATTTCATTGGCTTGCAGCAGTCGGGTTTCGTAGCGATAACCGAGGCCGCGCAGCTCTTCGGCATCTTCGGCAAAGCCTTCGAGGTCGCGGGGCTTGTTGGCGAGGTCGCAGTAGCCCCAGGTCAGATCGCAGGGGATCTGAAAACGCTCGACCCGTTGTCGGACGATTTCCACCGCTTCCAGGCCCATGAGTTTCATCTGACGCACGCCGTCGGCACCGATGATGTTGGCGAACTGATCAAGGCCATGGCCGACGCCACGAATCAATTGCCCGCCGTTACGCCCACTGGCCCCCCAGCCGATTTTGTGCGCTTCCAGCAGCACCACGCTGAGTCCGCGTTCAGCCAGTTCGAGCGCGGTGTTCAACCCGGAGAACCCGCCGCCGACCACGCACACATCCGCCATCAACTCGCCCTGAAGCCCCGGATGATCGGGCTGCGGCAGGCTGCTGGCGGCGTAATAAGAGGCGGCGTGGCGGTGATTCGGGGCCGGTTGCTGAACACGGGCGTTCATGTGCGTCATCCAGAGGCGTGTGTTTGAAAAAGTTGACGGAGCATAAGCCGGACCTTCCGGCACGGGCAACACTGGTCGGTTGCTGCTGTCTGGATCGGGGCTTTTGCGTCAGAATCCCGGTCTATTCCGCTTTTGGTCACCGCTTCGATGAGCTGCAACAGTCAGAAAATTCGTACCTTGCGCCAGCAGATCCCCTCGTTCGAGTGCGTGCCTGGCTGCCATGACTGCTGTGGGCCGGTGACCACTTCGCCGGAAGAAATGTCCCGTCTGCCGCGCAAGACCCGCGCCGAGCAGGATGCGGCGATGGATGAGTTGAACTGCGTGCACCTGGGGCCACAGGGCTGCACCGTGTATGACGAGCGGCCGCTGATCTGCCGATTGTTCGGCACCACCAAGACCTTGCCATGCCCCAATGGGCGCGGGCCGGTGGAGCTGATTCATCCGCGGGTGGAGAAGCAGATTCATGAGTACATGGCTTCGACGCGGCAGGTGTTGGTTTAACGGCCGCGTTCCTTCAGATGGACCGGGTCGACCCAATCGCGAGCAAGCTCGCTCCCACATGGACAGCGCTGTACTTGTGGGAGCGAGCTTGCTCGCGATGGCGTCCGTCCAGACGACTTAATCTCAATCCGGAATCGGCAAACTCAAACTCTCTTTCACCTCTTCCATCACGATATAGCTCTTGGATTCGCGCACATGCGGCAGTTTGAGCAAGATATCGCCCAGCAATTTGCGATACGAAGCCATCTCCGAAATCCGCGCTTTCACCAGGTAGTCGAAATCCCCTGACACCAAATGGCACTCCAGCACGTGAGGCAGCTTCAGCACCGCGCGTCGGAACTCTTCGAAAGTATCGCCGGATTTGTAGTCGAGGCTGATCTCTACAAACACCAGCAGACTACCCTTGAGGTGCTGCGGGTTAAGCCGGGCGTTGTAGCCCATGATGATCCCTTCGCGCTCCAGTCGGCGAACCCGCTCGGTACAGGGCGTGGTCGACAGACCGACCTTTTCCCCCAGCTCGGTGAAGGAGATGCGCCCGTCCGCTTGCAGGATCCGCAGGATGTTGCGGTCGATCTTGTCCAGCTCACGTTTGGTCTGAGTATTGGTACGCATAGGGGATGCGCCTCCGTGAAAAGGGTTTTTGCCGAGAATTGTCGCCAAATATAGGCACTTATATAGTGAAAAGCACTGGCTAATCTTTTTTAAACTGCGCACATCTTCGGTCTGAACATCAAACGTCAGCGGTACGCCGCGATGAGGGACACAAAAATGCGCGTTATGGTCTTGGGTAGCGGCGTCATCGGTACCGCCAGTGCTTACTATCTGGCACGTGCCGGGTTTGAAGTGGTGGTCGTGGACCGTCAGCCGGCTGCCGCCATGGAGACCAGTTTCGCCAACGCCGGGCAAGTCTCCCCGGGTTATGCCTCGCCGTGGGCTGCGCCGGGCGTGCCGCTCAAGGCGATCAAGTGGTTGTTGCAGCGTCACGCGCCGCTGGCAATCAAGGCCACTGCCGACATCGACCAATATCTGTGGATGGCGCAGATGCTGCGCAACTGCACCGCCAATCGCTATGCGGTGAACAAGGAGCGCATGGTCCGTCTGTCCGAGTACAGCCGTGACTGCCTCGACGAATTGCGCGCCGAAACCGGCATCGCCTACGAAGGCCGCAGCCTCGGTACGACTCAACTGTTCCGCACCCAGGCTCAACTCGACGGCGCCGCGAAAGACATCGCCGTGCTCAAAGAGTCCGGCGTGCCGTTCGAACTGCTCGACCGCGCCGGTATTGCTCGCGTCGAACCGGCCTTGGCCAGCGTCACCGACATTCTTGCCGGTGCCTTGCGCCTGCCGAACGACCAGACCGGCGACTGCCAGATCTTCACCACCCGCCTGGCCGAAATGGCCGTGAAGCTGGGTGTGGAATTCCGCTACGGCCAGGACATTCAGCGCCTCGATCACGCCGGTGATCGCATCAACGGCGTGTGGATCGACGGCAAGCTGGAAACTGCTGACCGCTACGTCCTGGCACTCGGCAGCTACTCGCCGCAACTGCTCAAGCCGCTGGGCATCAAGGCACCGGTGTATCCGCTCAAGGGTTACTCCCTGACCGTGCCGATCACCAACCCGGCGATGGCCCCGACTTCGACTATTCTCGACGAAACCTACAAGGTCGCGATCACCCGTTTCGACAACCGTATCCGCGTCGGCGGCATGGCTGAAATAGCCGGTTTTGACCTGTCGCTGAACCCGCGTCGGCGCGAAACCCTGGAGATGATCGTCAACGACCTTTATCCTCAGGGCGGCGATCTGGCCCAGGCGAGTTTCTGGACCGGTTTGCGTCCGACCACACCGGACGGCACGCCGATCGTTGGTGCTACACCGTTCAGCAATCTGTTCCTGAACACTGGCCACGGTACGCTCGGTTGGACCATGGCCTGTGGTTCCGGTCGTTTGCTGGCTGACCTGATGGCGAAGAAAACCCCACAGATCAGCGCCGAAGGCCTCGATATTTCCCGTTACGGTCACAAAATCCAGGAGTCCGCAAAACATGGCAATCCAGCGCCAGCTCACCAATGAACGCATGAGTCAGATCGTTGCCCACAACGGTACTGTGTATCTGGCAGGGCAGGTCGGCGATGACATGAGCGCCGGGATTGAACAGCAGACCCGTGAAACCCTCGCCAACATCGAGCGTTTGCTTGATCTGGCCGGTACTGACAAGAGCCACATACTGTCGGTGACGATTTACCTGAAAGACATCGATGCGCACTTCGAAGGCATGAATTCGGTTTGGGACAAGTGGCTGCCAAAAGGCGTTGCCCCTGCTCGTGCCACCGTTGAGTCGAAGCTGTGCGAACCGCAAATCCTGGTTGAGCTGTCGGTGGTTGCCGCGCTGCCGTAACGCGCCGCAACTACCTGTTAGTAACGATCCCTCTCCCGGTGCTGTTGGCGGTTCACGCCGTCAGCCAGCGCCGGTTTTTATTCCCATGACCGCCTAGAAGTCTGCCGCCATGCGTCCTGCTCGTGCCCTGATCGACCTCCAAGCCCTGCGTCACAACTACCGAATCGCCCGTGAAATCACGGGGGCCAAGGCCCTCGCGGTAATCAAGGCCGATGCCTACGGCCATGGTGCGGTGCGTTGCGCCCAGGCGCTGGAAGCCGAGGCGGACGGGTTTGCGGTGGCGTGTATTGAAGAGGCGTTGGAGCTGCGCGCCGCGGGCATTCGTGCGCCGGTGTTGTTGCTGGAAGGTTTTTTCGAAGCCGATGAGCTGTCGCTGATCGTCGAGCATGACTTCTGGTGCGTGGTGCATTCGCTGTGGCAGCTCGAAGCGATCGAGAAAGCCGCGCTGAGCAAGCCGATCACGGTCTGGCTCAAGCTCGATTCGGGCATGCACCGGGTTGGCTTGCATCCGGCGGATTATCAGGCGGCTTACCAACGGCTGCTGGCCAGCGGCAAAGTCTCGAAGATCGTTTTGATGAGCCACTTCGCCCGGGCCGATGAATTGCACGAGCAGTCCAGTGCCGAACAGGTCGCTGTGTTCGAAGCGGCACGCCAGGGTTTGTCCGCCGAGGTCAGCCTGCGTAACTCGCCGGCGGTACTCGGTTGGCCGCAGATTCCAAGCGATTGGGTGCGTCCGGGCATCATGCTCTACGGCGCCACGCCTTTCGAAGAAGCCAACGCTGTGGCCTCGCGCCTGCAACCGGTGATGACCCTCGAATCGAAAGTGATCTGCGTGCGCGAATTGCCGGCCGGCGAGCCGATCGGTTACGGCGCGAAATTCATCACGCCCAAGCCGATGCGCGTTGGTGTGGTAGCCATGGGTTACGCCGATGGCTACCCGCGTCAGGCACCGACTGGCACGCCGGTGATGGTCGCCGGGCAGCGTAGCCAGTTGATTGGCCGGGTCTCGATGGACATGCTTTGCATCGACCTGACCGATGTGCCGCAGGCCGGCCTCGGTTCCACCGTCGAGTTGTGGGGCAAAAACATCCTCGCCAGCGACGTGGCCGCCGCTGCCGACACCATTCCTTATCAGATCTTCTGCAACCTGCGCCGGGTGCCACTGCTCTATTCCGGGTCTTGAGGCGAAGCACGCCACGCCGGAAGTCGCCTCGCTGAACAGGATTCAGGCCCAAGTGTTGTAAATACTGAACGCTGTCGCCATGATAACGCTCAATATTTCAACAACCCTGAATCCCTGGAGGCGCAAGCATTGGACGTCGGTGAACGACTGCAATCCATCCGTAAGCTCAAAGGCCTTTCGCAGCGTGAGCTCGCCAAACGCGCGGGTGTTACCAACAGCACGATTTCGATGATCGAGAAGAACAGCGTCAGCCCCTCGATCAGTTCGCTGCGCAAAGTGTTGGGCGGGATTCCCATGTCCATGGTCGAGTTCTTTTCCGAAGAGATCCTGCAGGAAAAACCGACTCAGATCGTCTACAAGGCCAACGAGCTGATCGATATTTCCGATGGCGCCGTGACCATGAAACTGGTCGGCCGGGCTCACCCGAGCCGGGCGATCGCCTTCCTCAATGAAATCTACCCGCCAGGCGCCGATACCGGTGACGAGATGCTCACCCACGAGGGCGAGGAAACCGGGATTCTGGTGGAAGGTCGGCTGGAATTGGTGGTCGGGGCTGAAACTTTTGTGCTCGAAGCCGGCGACAGCTACTACTTTGAAAGTACCAAGCCGCACCGTTTCCGGAATCCGTTCGACGCGCCGGCGCGACTAATCAGCGCAGCCACGCCGGCGAATTTCTAAGAAAAGAGGCGTCCTGCCAGCACTGCCGAGGCGCCCGAGCAGTTTTACACCGCACAACAAGACCCCTTCGACTTTGGGGTTGTTTCAGTGTGGCGGGCTTGCCGTTATACTTGCGCCCGCCTGCGAACCGTGGCCGCGGGCGTGAATAGCCACCATTGAGGGTGAACGCGTGAACCTAATTATGAAAATGCTGGCTGCACCAGCAACTGTATTGGCCCTATGGGCAGTGAGCGCACAAGCTTCTACCACCGACGACATCGCCAAGCGTCTTGAGCCCGTCGGCCAGGTCTGTGTAACAGGTCAAGAATGCAAAGGGATGGAAGTCGCTGCTTCGGTAGGCGGCGGCGCAGCGAAAACCCCTGATGAAATCATTGCCAAACATTGCAATGCTTGCCACGGCACCGGCCTGTTAGGCGCGCCGAAAATCGGTGATGCCGCAGACTGGAAAAAACGCGCCGATAAAGAAGGCGGCACCGCTGCTGGCTTGGCGAAGGTTGCGTTGGCAGGGCTCAATGCGATGCCACCAAAAGGCACCTGCAGTGACTGCGAAGTGAAAGACCTTGAAGGCGCCATCCAGAAGATGTCCGGCCTGAAATAAGCCCCATTTTCAGCAAAAAGCCGCTTACGAGCGGCTTTTTTGTGCCTGCTGTTTTGTCCTGAAGTGAATGAAGATCCCTTGTGGTAGCGGGCTTGCATCGCGAAGGGGCCCTGGCAGTTGCCATCATGCTGACGGACACACCGCTTTCGCGAGCAAGCCCGCTCCCACAGGGGTCATCAGTGTTCGCATGATTTGGCTTCTGAGACTGTTCTTTGCAGCAAAGACCCGGCAAGCTCGGTCCAACCCCAATTCACGGAACGCGCGGGAGGATCAGATGGTGCAGTTATGTTCTATCGAGCAGGCGGTCGATGACGTACTGGCAAGGTTGCCGGTGCATATTCACATGGGCTTGCCCTTGGGTTTGGGTAAACCCAACCACTTCGTCAATGCGCTGTTCCAACGCATCGTGCAACTGCCCGAACGGCGGCTGACGATTTACACCGCGCTGTGCCTTGGTCGGCCTTCCTTGGGCGATGGCTTGCAAAAGCGCTTCCTCGAACCGTTTATCGAACGGGTCTTCGGCGACTATCCAGAGCTGGATTTCCTCGCCGATCTTCACAAAGATGACCTGCCAGCCAACATTCACGTCGAGCAATTCTTCATGCAACCGGGCAGCCTGCTGCACAGCGCCCAGGCCCAGCAGGATTACGTCAGCAGCAACTACAGCCACGCCGCCCGGGACATCAACGCCGCCGGCCTGAACCTGGTGGCGCAACTGGTGGCCAGCCATGCCGAACACCCGGACCGCTTGAGCCTGAGTTGCAACCCGGACATCACCCTCGACCTGTTTCCGATGATCGCCAAACGCCGGGCGGCGGGGGAGACGGTGCTGATCGTCGGCCAGGTGCACAACGATTTGCCCTACATGCCGGGGGACGCCGAAATCGGCATCGACACCTTCGACTTGCTGATCGACGAGAAGGACAACACCACGCTGTTCTCCACGCCGAATATGCCGGTGGGTTTCCAGGACCACTTCATCGGTTTGCACGCCAGTGCGCTGGTACGCGACGGCGGCACGCTGCAAATCGGCATCGGTTCCATGGGTGATGCATTGACGGCGGCATTGCTGGCACGCCAGGCCGATAACGCCGGTTACCAGGCGTTGTTGGCGGACTTGAATCTGAGCCAATGGGCGCAGTTGATTGATCGCGAAGGTGGCGTCGAGCCGTTCGCCAAGGGCTTGTACGGTTGCAGCGAAATGTTCGTCAACGGTTTGCTGGTATTGGCCGATGCCGGGATCGTACGGCGCAAGGTCTACCCGGACGTGGCAACCCAGCAACAGGCCAACGACGGCACCCTCGATGAAGCCGCGCAAACCGACGGCATCTCGGTGCATGGCGGGTTCTTCCTCGGGCCGCGCAGTTTCTATGAGCGCCTGCGCGAGTTGCCCCAGAGCAAGCGCCTCGAATTCAACATGACCCGCATCAGCTACATCAACGAGCTCTACGGTCAGGAAGAACTCAAACGCTTGCAGCGCATCGATGCACGGTTCATCAACTCCGCATTCACCGTGACTTTGATGGGCGCCGGTGTGGCGGATCAACTGGAAGACGGGCGGGTGCTCAGCGGTGTCGGCGGGCAGTACAACTTCGTTGCCCAGGGCCATGCGCTGGAAGGCGCGCGCTCGGTGCTGATCCTGCGCAGTTGGCGCGAGTCGGGCGGTGAGGTCAATTCGAACATCGTCTGGGAGTACGGCCACTGCACCATCCCGCGACACCTGCGGGACATCGTCGTCACCGAATACGGCATCGCCGACTTGCGGGGCAAGAACGATGCGGCGGTGATTGAGGCGCTGTTGAACATCAGCGATTCACGCTTCCAGCCGGGGCTGATCGAACAGGCTCAGGCCGTTGGCAAGTTGCCGAAGAATTTCCGGATTGATCCGAGGTTCACCGACAACAACCCTCAGCGCTTGCAGGCCATTCAGGCGCGGCACCCGAACCTGTTTCCGGAGTATCCGCTGGGGTGTGATTTCACTGATGTGGAACGGGATTTGTTGCGGGCGCTGAACTGGTTGAAGAGCAAGTTCAAGCTGACCGAGATTCTGGAGCTGGGTAAGGCTGCGCTGGATGCGCCGCAGCCTTCGGAATTTCCCGGGCATTTGGAGCGGATGCAGCTGACCAACCCGGAAGGCTTGAAAGAGGACTTGTTTCAGCGTTTGCTGCTCACCGGCCTCAAAGCCACCGCGCAATAAATGCAAACAGAAATCAAATGTGGGAGCGGGCTTGCTCGCGAAGGCAGTGTGTCAGTCGACATCAACATTGACTGATACTGCGCTTTCGCGAGCAAGCCCGCTCCCACATGGGTTTTGCGGTGTGGCTTTATTCGATGAAGGTCACGACGCCGCCGGCCAGCGACTGAACGCGAGCCAACGATTCAACGCGATAACCCTGCGCATCCAATTCCGCACGGCCACCCTGGAACGACTTCTCGATCACGATCCCCAAGCCAGCCACGGTCGCGCCGGCCTGTTTGATGATCGAGATCAGCGCTTGCGACGCCTTACCGTTGGCCAAAAAGTCATCGATGATCAGCACGCGGTCGCTGCTGGTCAGGTGGCGCGGGGAGATCGCCACAGTGCTTTCGGTCTTCTTGGTGAACGAGTAAACGGTCGCCGACAGCAGGTTTTCAGTCAGGGTCAGGGACTGCTGCTTGCGGGCGAAAATCACCGGCACACCGAGGTTCAGCCCAGTCATGATCGCCGGCGCAATGCCCGAAGCTTCGATGGTGACGATCTTGGTGATGCCCGAATCCTTGAACAGCGTGGCGAATTCGTCGCCGATCAGCTTCATCAGGGCCGGGTCGATCTGGTGGTTCAAAAAGGCGTCGACCTTCAAGACCTGATCGGAAAGCACGATGCCTTGTTCGCGGATTTTCTGGTGCAGTGCTTCCATGAAGCTTTCCTCTAAGGACGGCTGTGCGTCTAGGGCTGGTTAAAAAGTAGTCGATTCTAGCGCTTTAACATCGCGCGTATATCCGCCAATGCGGTATTGCCGCGAACGGCTTTGACTTCAACGGGGGTGTCGTCGTTGCCTTCCCAGGCCAGGTCGTCCGGCGGCAGCTCATCGAGGAAGCGGCTCGGCGCGCAATCGATGATTTCGCCGTACTGCTTGCGCTTGGCGGCGAAAGTGAACGCCAGGGTCTGACGCGCCCGGGTAATCCCGACGTAGGCCAGACGGCGCTCTTCTTCGATGGTGTCGGCTTCAATGCTGGAACGGTGTGGGAGGATTTCCTCTTCCATGCCCATGATGAACACGTAGGGAAATTCCAGGCCCTTGGAGGCGTGCAAGGTCATCATCTGCACACCTTCGGCGCCGTCTTCCTCTTCCTGCTGGCGTTCGAGCATGTCGCGCAAGACCAGTTTGCCGATGGCGTCTTCGACGGTCATCTCGCCTTCTTCGTCTTTCTCCAGGGTGTTTTTCAACGCCTCGATCAGGAACCAGACGTTACCCATGCGGTAGTCGGCAGCCTTGTCGCTGGAGCTGTTGGTGCGCAGCCAGTTCTCGTAGTCGATGTCCATGACCATGCTGCGCAGGGCCGAGATCGGGTCTTCGCCGGCGCACTGCTCGCGGACCCTGTCCATGAAGCGCTTGAAGCGCGACAGGCGATCGGTGAAGCGTGTATCCAGATGCTCGCCCAGGCCGATTTCGTCGGTGGCGGCGTACATCGAGATTTTGCGTTCGGTGGCGTAGTTACCGAGCTTCTCCAGCGTCGTCGAACCGATTTCCCGGCGTGGGACGTTGATCACCCGCAGGAAGGCGTTGTCATCATCCGGGTTCACGATCAGACGGAAGTAAGCCATCAGGTCTTTCACTTCCTGACGGCCGAAGAAGCTGTTGCCGCCAGACAGTCGATACGGAATCTGGTGGTGTTGCAGCTTCAGTTCGATCAGCTTGGCCTGATAGTTACCGCGATACAGGATCGCGAAATCGCTGTACGGCCGGTCGGTGCGCAAGTGCAGGGTCAGCAGCTCAACGGCCACGCGCTCGGCTTCGGCATCTTCGTTGCGGCAGCGGATCACCCGGATCTCGTCGCCGTGGCCCATCTCGCTCCACAGTTGTTTTTCAAACTCGTGGGGATTGTTCGAGATCAGCACGTTGGCGCAACGCAGGATGCGGCTGGTGGAGCGATAGTTTTGTTCCAGCATGACGACTTTCAGTGATGGATAGTCGTCCTTCAACAGCATCAGGTTTTCCGGCCGGGCGCCGCGCCAAGCGTAGATCGACTGGTCATCGTCGCCGACCACGGTGAACTGGTTGCGGGTGCCGATCAGCAACTTAACCAGCAAATACTGGCTGGCGTTAGTGTCCTGGTATTCGTCCACCAGCAGGTAGCGGACCTTGTTCTGCCATTTTTCGAGGATGTCGGCGTGTTCCTGGAACAGCTTCACCGGCAGCAGGATCAGGTCGTCGAAGTCCACCGCGTTGAACGCCTTGAGCGTGCGCTGGTAGTGGGTGTAGACGATGGCGGCGGTCTGTTCCTTGGGGTTGCGTGCGTTTTCCAGGGCTTCAGCGGGCAGGATCAGGTCGTTTTTCCACGAGCCGATCATGTTTTTGATCTCGTCGACGCCGTCGTCGCCCGCGTATTCCTTCTGCATGATGTCGGTCATCAGGGATTTGACGTCGGTCTCGTCGAAGATCGAGAAGCCCGGTTTGTAGCCCAGCCGCACGTGTTCCTTGCGGATGATGTTCAGGCCCAGGTTGTGGAAGGTGCACACCGTCAGGCCACGGCCTTCGCCGCCCTTGAGCAGGGTGCCGACCCGTTCCTTCATCTCCCGCGCAGCCTTGTTGGTAAAGGTCATGGCGACGATGTACTGGGCACGGATGCCGCAGTTCTGGATCAGGTGCGCGATCTTGCGCGTGATCACGCTGGTCTTGCCGGAGCCTGCACCGGCGAGCACCAATAGAGGGCCGCCGACGTAGTTCACGGCTTCTTGCTGCCGGGGATTGAGTCGGGACATACGGAATCAGGGAGTCATTTGCGAAATGGGCCGGCATTTTAACAGGCTCAGCGAATTGTGCTGCTCTCTCCGACTTGTGACGCAGCACGCGATCTCTATTTGCCGGTTTTGGTACTTTCACGCAGGATGCGCGGGGGTTTTGCGTCTAATGTTCGTATTCCAGATACAAAACCGCGTTTGATAACCCAGGTCAGTTGGTCATTGGTTATCGGCGCGGCATAATGCCCGCCGCCTACATCATTAGCAGAGTCTAGGGAGCTAGCTTGTCTACGCCTGTCGAACCCTTGCGTTTGCTGCTACTGGCCGAAGAGCCAGCGTGGGCAGCGTTGTTGCGCGAGTGTCTGGCTCCAATGGGGAGCTCGGCAGTGCTGATCAGCGCGCCGAGTTGGGAGTCGGTCAGCAGTTTGTTCGAAGACAACCGCAGTGCGGTGTTGTTGACGATCCCGGCCCTTCAGCCTCTGCCTGGCCGTTGCAGCCTGCCGACGGTGATGTTGCTCGAACACGAGCCGCTGACCCCGCCCGACGGTGTGAGTGACTGGCTGGTGCGCGATATGCTCGACGCCGGCATGTTGCGCCGGTGCCTGCGCCATGTGCGCGAGCGCGGCGTGCTGGAAAACACCCTGCAACGCCTGGCCGAGCAAGACCCGCTGACCGGCATCGCCAACCGCCAGGGTTTCCAGACCCTGCTGGCGGCGCGTCTGGCGGAAAACGACGGCCGCGGTTTGGCCCTCGGCCACCTCGATCTCGATAACTTTCGTCATGCCAACGACGCCCTCGGCCATCAGGCCGGCGACCGATTGATCCTGCAAGTGGTCGCGCGGCTGAAAAGCCAGCTTGAGGCCGGCGATCAATTGGCCCGGCTGGGCAGCGATGAGTTCGCCCTGCTGATCGACACCCGCCGCGCGCCGCAACGCGCCGAATGGATGGCCGAACGCATTACCGAAGCGTTGTCCGAGCCTTATTGGGTCGACGGCGAGAGCCTGTTGATCGGCTCCAGCCTCGGGATTGCCCATGCCCGGGCCCAGGCCGGCGCCGACCCGCTGATGTGGCACGCGCACATCGCCATGCAGCAGGCCAAGAGCACTCAGGGCTGCACCTTTCACATCTTCAACGAACGCATCAACCGCAATGCCCGCAGCATGGCCGATCTCGAAAGCGAGCTGCGCCGGGCCTTGCGTCGCGATGAGCTGGAACTGCATTACCAGCCGCGCCTGAACCTTGAAGACGGCCAGATCGTCGGCCTCGAAGCGTTGGTGCGCTGGCGTCATGGCGAACGGGGCTTGCTGCCGCCGAGCGAGTTCGTGCCGCTGGCCGAGCAGAGTGGTTTGATCGTGCCGTTGGGTTACTGGGTGATTTCCCGGGCCCTGCGCGACATGCAGGCGTTGCGCGAACGTGGTTTGCCGGCGCTGCACATGGCGATCAACCTGTCGTTCCGGCAGTTTCAGGACAGCCAATTGTTGTCGACCCTCAGTCGCTTGATCATCGAGCGCGGCGTTGAGGCGCAATGGCTGGAGTTCGAACTGACTGAAACCGCAGTGATGCGCCGTAGCGATCTGGTCAAGCAGACCATGGATGCCCTCGGCCGACTCGGCGTGCGTTTCTCTCTCGACGACTTCGGCACTGGTTTCTCATCGTTCGTGCACCTCAACAGCCTGCCGATCACCTTGCTCAAGGTCGACAAGAGCTTCGTCGGTGGCATGGAGGAGCGCGAAGAGAACCGCAAACTGGTGCACGCGATGATCAACCTGGCGCACAACCTCAATTTGGAAGTGGTCGCCGAAGGCGTGGAAACCCCGGAGCAGTTGGACTTGTTGCGCGGCTTTGGCTGCGATCAGGTGCAGGGTTACCTGATCAGCAAGCCTTTGCCGTTGGCGGAGTTGGTTGAGTATTTGACCTTTGGCAGCAGCCAGCAGCCCGCCCTCGAAATCGTGAGTTAAACGCGAAATCTGTGGGACGGGCTCTTGTGGCGAGGGAGCTTGCTCCCGCTTGGGCGCGTAGCGGCCACAAAATCTTTGCGACTGCTGCGCAGTCGAGCGGGAGCAAGCTCCCTCGCCACACAAGCCTCGCTCCTACAGGGATCTCAGTCAGGCTGGGCGACTTGGAAGCTTGCCCCTGACGCAGGCTCGCGCCGAATCATCCGCTTCATCTTCCACTCAAACGCCAGCGTCAAACTCACCGCCGCGCACGCCAGTCCCAGCGCCAACCCCCACCAGACGCCCGTTGGGCCCCAGTTCAGATTGAAGGCCATCATCCACGCGGCCGGCGCGCCAATCAGCCAATAGCAACCGAGCCCGACCAAAAACGTGGTCTTGGCATCCTTGAGCCCGCGAATGCAGCCCATGGCGATGGTTTGCGTGCCGTCGAACAGCTCAAACCACGCTGCCACCGCCAACAGGCTCACAGCCAGGTCGATGACCGGGCGAAAGGCCGGGTCGTTGTGGTCGAGGAACAAGCCAATCAACTGATTCGGCAGCAGCCAGAAGACCATGGCGAAGGCGAGCATCGAAGCGCCGCCAAAGGCGATCCCGACCCGACCGGCCAGCCGCGCATCGCGCAGTTGCCCGGCGCCGTAGTGCTGGCCGATGCGCATGGTGATCGCATACGAAAGCCCCGCCGGCACCATGAACGCCACCGAGACAATCTGCAGCGCGATCTGGTGCGCCGCCAATTGCGTGCTGCCCATGGTGCCCATGCACAGCGCCGCGAAGGCAAACAACCCGACTTCCACCGCGTAGGTGCCGCCAATCGGCAGGCCCAGGCGCCACAGTTCTTTCAGGTACTGACGGTTCGGCCGTGACAGACCCTGGCGCAATGGGTAAGCGTCATACGCCGGGTGCCGACGAATATGCAGCGCCAGCGCCACGGCCATCAGGTTGGCAACAATCGCGGTCACCAGGCCGATCCCCACCAGGCCCATTTTCGGCAAACCGAACATCCCGGTGATCAGCGCATAGTTGAGCAGGAAGTTGGCCACCGTGCCGCAGAGGCTGATAACCATCACCGGTGTCGCCCGGCCGATGGCGCTGGTGAAGCCGCGCAGGGCCATGAAACTCAGGTAGCCGGGCAGGGCGAACGGCAGGAACGTCAGGAACAGCCCGGCGGAGTGGACGTTGGTTTCGGTCTGGCCAAACAGCAGCAACACCGGTTTTAGGTTCCACAGCAGCAACCCCGCCACCAGCGCCATCAACCACGCCAGCCAAAGCCCGGCTTGCGTCAGTCGCGCCGCGCCAACGATATCGCCGGCGCCCTGACGGATTGCCACCAGGGTGCCGACTGCGGCGATCACGCCGATGCAGAAAATCGACACGAACGAGTAAGTCGCCGCGCCCAGCCCACCGCCGGCCAACGCCTCGGGACTCAGGCGCGCCATCATCAAGGTGTCGGTGAGGACCATCAGCATGTGCGCCAACTGCGAGGCAATCAACGGCCCCGCCAGCCGCAGGATGGCCCAGAGTTCGATACGTGCTGGATGCTGCATGGTCATCACGCTCCCTTATGAGATGAACTGGAAAGGCACGATTCTCGGCGCTCTGCGGGGTTTGCACAAAGGGATAAAAAGGATGGGTGGCATGATTAAAACTCATCCTGCGGCGTTTCTGATAAGTTTGCCGAATCCCGCTATAGGAGCTTTCTCCATGTCACGTCGTCTTCCTCCCTTGTATGCCCTGCGCGCATTCGAAGCGGCGGCGCGGCACAGTTCGTTTACCCGCGCGGCCGAAGAACTGTCGATCACCCAAAGCGCGGTCAGTCGGCATATTCGTACGCTGGAAGAGCATTTCGCCTGTCGGCTGTTTCACCGCAGCGGGCGCAACTTGCAACTGACCGAGTCGGCGCGGCTGATCCTGCCGGGCATCCGCGAAGGCTTCACGGCCCTGGAGCGCGCCTGCAACACCTTGCGCGCCGAAGACGACATCCTGCGTATGAAGGCTCCGTCGACCCTCACCATGCGTTGGTTGCTGGCGCGGCTCAGTCGCTTTCGCCACTTGCAACCGGGTAATGAAGTGCAGTTGACCAGCGCCTGGATGGACATCGACTCCGTGGACTTCAACCACGAACCGTTCGACTGCGCGGTCATCCTCAGCAATGGGAATTTTCCTCCGGACTGGGAGGCGACGTTCCTGTTTCCCGAAGAGCTGATTCCGGTGGGCGCGCCGAATCTTCTGAAGGATCAGCCGTGGGACGTCGCGCGGCTGGCCAGCGCCGAGCTGCTGCACCCGACGCCGGACCGTCGCGACTGGCGCAGTTGGCTGGAGCGCATGGGGCTGTCGGATCAGGTCTCGCTCAAGGGCGGGCAGGTGTTCGACACGCTGGAATTGGGCATGATCGCGGCCGCCCGAGGTTACGGCGTGTCGATGGGGGATTTGCTGATGGTGGCCGAGGACGTGGCGCAGGGGCGTCTGAGTTTGCCGTGGCCGACCGCCGTCGCCAGCGGTGAGAATTATTACCTGGTCTGGCCGAAAACCCGCCCCGGTGGCGAACGTTTGCGCCGGCTCAGCGATTTTCTGCAAGGGGAAGTCCGGGCCATGGAGTTGCCGGACGTCGAACGCTTGAGCTAAATCGATGTAGCTGCCCGTGACCATAACCGGGTTAATTACTCAAGTATTCAGCGTTGCCGCCGAAAATCTGCTTGTGGAACCTTCGTGCCGGTTTCGCGTTTTTCCCATTATTAGAAATTTTGCTGAGCGTAGAGCTGGATCAAGGAGGATCCGGTCGCTCGGCCAGGAGCTGTCATGTCTCATCCCCGTGCCCGGATCGCCTCACAGCTTGGTCTCGCGCTAGCCGTGATTCTGGCGATTGTCATCAGCGGTAGCACCGTGTTCGCACTGCGCTCGCTGAACACCGCCAACCTCGCCACCCGCGAAGAACACCTGGCCAGTGAGGCCCGGTTGCTGGCGGATCAGCTGAGTACGTTCCACGGCACGTTGCGTGAAAGCACTCAGCGCCTGAGCGGTCTGTTCGAGAAGCGCTTCAGCGCGGGCCTCACCGTGCACGCGGATGAGCCGGTGACCGTCGCGGGCGTGCAGACCCCGGGCTTGCACCTGGGCAGCGAAGTGTTGAACAACAACTTCAAGGAAGTCGACGAGTTCAAGCAAATGACCGCCGGCGTGGCGACGTTGTTCGTGCGCAGCGGCGAGGATTTCATTCGGGTCAGCACGTCCCTGAGCAAACAGGACGGTAGCCGGGCCATCGGCACGTTGCTGGACCACGCTCACCCGGCCTATGCACGCTTGATGGCGGGGCAGAGTTATGTCGGTCGCGCCTTGTTGTTCGACCGCTCCTACATGACTCAGTACACCCCCGTACGCGACAGCAGCGGTAAGGTGATTGCCGTGCTGTTCGTAGGATTCGATTACACCGACGCGCAGAACGCGCAGTTCGAGAACCTTAAACGCTTCCGTATCGGCCAGACCGGCTCCCTGGCACTGCTCGACGAACAGAATAAATGGCTAGTGCCAATCGCCGGCGTACAAGCGCTGGATCAAGCCGTGCCGGCCATCGTTGCGCTGGCGAAGAAGCCGGGCAAGGGCGAGTTCTGGAGCGACAAATCGAAAGAATTCTACAGCCTCGCCGTGCCCTTCGAAGGCGGACCATGGTCGGTGGTGGCAAGCATGCCGCAAGACGAAATCAGCGCCGTGACCTGGAACGTCGGCATTAAACTGGCGATTGGCAGCCTGCTGGCGATGTTGATTGCGGTGGGTTCGGCAGTCTGGTTGCTGCGCAGCAAACTGGCGCCGTTGGGGGATCTGGTGCGTCAGGCTGAAGCCTTGGGTGCCGGTGATTTGAGCGTGCGCCTGAACGTGTCGAGCAATGACGAAATTGGTCAGTTGGCCCGGGCTTTCAACCAGATGAGCCAAGCGCTGTCGACCATGGTCGAGCACATCCGCAAGGCATCGGAAGAGGTCAACAGTCGTGCCCAGGCCTTGTCCGGTCTGTCCGGCGGCGCGTATGAAGGGATGGAGCAGCAGTCCGGCGAGATCACCAGCATGGCCGGCGCCGTGGAAGAGTTCAGCGCCACGTCCCTGGACATTGCCGACAATATGGGCAGCACCCAGCGTCTGGCCCAGGAAAACGCACAGCAAACCCAGATCGGTCGTACATCCATGGAGGAAGCGTCCGCTTCTCTGGAGCAAATCGCTGGTGCCTTGAACAGCACCGCGACCGTGATTAACACCCTCGGCCAGCGCTCCCAGGAAATCGGCGGCATTGTCGGCGTGATTACCGCGATTGCCGATCAGACCAACCTGCTGGCGCTGAACGCCGCGATCGAAGCCGCCCGTGCGGGCGAGCAGGGCCGTGGGTTCGCGGTGGTGGCGGATGAGGTCCGTAACCTGGCGTCGCGGACACGCGAAGCGACGGACGAAATCTCCGGCATGATCCAAAGCATCCAGCAGGAAACCGGCAACGCCATCAGCACCATGGAGCAGGGCAATGTGCTGATGCAGGAAGGCCTGTCGCGCAATGCCAACGTCGCATCGGCACTGGCGCGCATTGATGAGCAGAGCCGTTCGGCGGGGCAGCAGTTTGCCGCGATCACCACGGCAACTCAGGAGCAGAGCAGCACCGCGACCTTGCTCAGCAGCAATCTTCAGAGCATTGCGCTGGCGAACAGTGAGCAGCGCGAAGTGGTATCCAATCTGGCCATTACCGCCAAAGAGCTTGAGAAGCTGGCGGCGGATTTGCGGCATGAGGTTGATCGGTTTCGTTGAGGCGCCACTGAAATAGCTTTCGCGAGCAAGCCCGCTCCCACATTGGATCGGTGGTGAACACAGAATTTGTGAACACCCGAGATCAACTGTGGGAGCGGGCTTGCTCGCGAAGGGATCACCTACATTTCCGTTTTAACCTCCCACTTCGCATCAACCCGCCCCCAGCCCTCCGGCAGCAATTCTTGTGATGTCACCATTTTTAAGCTTGATGAATCGTTTCAGCAAGTCTATAAAAATGGCACAACTCCAAGAAAGGCACCTCTCATGATCCCGCTAAAACTCTTCGTTGCCCTCAGTGCACTGTCCGCTGCCTCCCATGCCATGGCCTGGGACTACGTCCTGCTCGACACCGACAAAGCTGCCCAGAACTGGCAGATCACCAGCCAGCAACTCGGGGTGACAACCGACAAACCTTTTTCCGTGACCCTGCGTACCTTGCACGGCGGTCGGCAGGAGGGCGTCAGCATCGTCGACATCGATAACGGCAAGATGAAACTCTCGGTAGTGCCGACCCGTGGGATGAACGTCCTGCAAGCGTCTGTCGGCAATGTGCGGATGGGCTGGGATTCGCCGGTCAAGGACGTGGTCAATCCGTCCTTTATCGAACTCAATGGTCGCGGCGGCTTGGGTTGGCTGGAAGGCTTCAACGAACTCGTCGCCCGCTGCGGTTACGAATGGGTCGGCCATCCCGGCCTCGACAACGGCGAGCTGCTGACCCTGCACGGTCGCGCTGCCAACATCCCGGCCAGTAAAGTAACCCTGCACATCGACGAAAAACCGCCGTACACCATCAGCCTGCGCGGCGAGCTGAAGGAGCAGGCGTTCAAGAAAGTCGACTTCTCGGTGCAGACCGAACTGGTCACCGAACCGGGCAGCGTGGCGTTTGCTCTCAACGATACGTTGACCAACAACGGCGACTATCCGAAGGAATACCAGGCGCTGTACCACAGCAACTTCAGCACGCCATTCCTGGAACAGGGCGCCCGTTTTACTGCGCCGGTGAAGCAGGTTTCGCCATTCAACGACAAGGCCAAAGCGGAACTGTCGGACTGGCAGACCTACCGTGCGCCGACCAAGGATTACGACGAGACGGTTTACAACGTCGTGCCGTACGGCGATGCCAAGGGCGACACGCTGACCGTGTTGCATAACAAGGCTGGCAGCCTCGGGGTTTCCGTCGGCTTCAATACTCAGCAGTTGCCAGTGTTCTCGTTGTGGAAAAACACCGATACCCAAGGGCAGGGTTATGTCACTGGGTTGGAGCCTGGGACGAGCTTTTCCTACAACCGTCGGTATCAGCGGCCACTTGGTTTGGTGCCGACGATTGGGGTGAAAGAGCAGAAGCAGTTTCAGATTCGCTACAGCTTGTTGGCGGATAAGGGGGCTGTGGATAAAGCGTTGAATCGTGTTAGCGAGATTCAGGGTGGGCGCGAGACTGAAGTGCGGCAAGCGCCGTTGGTGGATCTGACTAAGGAGTAATCACGGTCAGCTCGCTGTTGGTCGGTATTGCAGCGCTTCCGCCAGATGCTCGCGGCTAATGCCATCGACTTGCTCAAGGTCCGCCAGGGTTCGGGCTACTTTGAGCAATCGGTGGGCTGCTCGTAGTGACAATGTCAGTCGTTCACAAGCGGATTCCAGCCAGCTTTCATCGGTTGTGGATAACTTGCAGTGCATGCGCAGGCCCGGAAGATCAAGGAATGCATTGGCGCAGCCCTGGCGTTTGTGTTGCCGTTCTCTTGCGTCGGCAACCAGTGCTGCCGCGGTTGCCGTGTCGTCGCCAGGTTTGGGAGCAGGATTCAATGCAGTCGCTTCCCGAGCGACGGTCAGGTGCAAATCGATGCGATCCAGCAGTGGCCCCGACAGTTTGTTGCGGTAGCGCTGGACCATGTCCGGTGAACAGCTGCATCTGCCGCTCGGCTCGCCAAGATATCCACAGGGGCAGGGGTTCATCGCGGCCACCAATTGGAAGCGCGCCGGAAAGCGTACGCGGTCCTTGGCGCGGGATATAACGATGTGGCCGGACTCCAGTGGCTCCCGCAAAACCTCCAGCACCTTGCGATCAAACTCCGGGAGTTCGTCCAGAAACAGCACGCCGTGGTGGGCGAGGGTGATTTCGCCGGGTTGCGGTCGTGAGCCGCCACCGACCAGTGCCGGGCCTGATGCCGAGTGGTGGGGCTGACGAAAGGGTCGCTGCGGCCAATGACTTAGCTGCACGCAACTGGCGACCGACTGAATCGCCGCGACTTCCAGTGCTTCATTCTCGGCCAGCGGCGGTAGCAGCCCTGGCAAACGACTGGCCAGCAGGGTTTTCCCCGTTCCTGGCGGCCCGCTGAACAACAAGTTATGCGCGCCCGCCGCCGCAATCAGCAGCGCACGCTTGGCGGACAGTTGGCCCTGCACCTCATTCAAGTCAGGGTAGGGCATGCTGGCGTACAGCAAACCATTGGATACATAAGGCTCAATCGGCGTGTGCCCATTGAAGTGCGCCACTGCCTGAAGCAAATGATCCACCGCGATCACCTTCAACCCCGACGCGAGGCACGCCTCTTCGGCGTTCGCTCGTGGCACCACCAGCGTGCGCCCGGCTTTGCGCGCCGCCAACGCTGCCGGCAACACGCCACGAACAGCCCGCACTGCGCCTGAAAGCGCTAATTCCCCCAGACATTCCACATCATCCAGCGTCAGCGTCGGCACCTGAACACTGGCCGAGAGAATCCCCAAGGCAATCGCCAGATCGAACCGCCCGCCGTCCTTCGGTAAATCCGCCGGGGCGAGATTCAACGTGATCCGCCGCGCCGGAAATTGCAGCCCCGAATTGATGATCGCGCTGCGCACCCGGTCCTTGCTTTCCTTCACCGCGGCTTCCGGTAAACCGACCATCGTCAGTGACGGCAAACCATTGGCCAGGTGCACTTCTACGGTAACGGCGGGCGCATCCACGCCTATCTGGGCGCGGCTATGGACGATGGAGAGGGACATGGTCGTTCCTTGAGCTTCTACGGGAACCGCTTCCTGCGGTTTTTTGAAGGGTAGCCGGGTCGTGCGGCGGCGTAGGTGCCAAACCTTCGCAGGATGTTGCGAGTGTTTTTCTGGTGGGGGAAGCGTAAGGGAGTCGAGTTGCCGACGTAATCAGTCGTGGGATGAGGTTGTTGTAGGACGTTGCCTAGAGAGATGAAGGACGGCGGTGAAAGCTGAATCGAAGGCGAAAAAAAACCGCCTTGAGGAGGCGGTTTTTTATTTGCAGGCTTTGGTGAGGCCAAGGCCCGCGCTTCCTCAATGGAAACACCCACCTGTATTCCCAAAGGTGCGCGTACACCGGAAAGCGCACTGGAGGTTTGGCCTCACGCAAGGAGGGTCAAAGTATGTCTAAGTTTCTTAAACATATATGGAGCCTCGTTAGGAACGCGCTATGGGCTTTTCGCCTGTACGAGTTTCTGCGGGACCGCTGGAATGATCCGTTGTAAGGATTGACCCGGCGGAAACCGCCCCGGCTTCGGCTGGGGCGGTTTTTGAAATGCATGAAAGTTAGGCGCTTCATGTTTCTGGTAGGTGCTGTCGCTCAACGCTGAAGATACGTAATCGATGGCTGGTGGCAATGGTGAGTAATGACTAAGAATGGTATGCGTCCGGTTCACCCTGGCGAGATCCTTAAAGAGGAATACCTGGAGCCTCTGAACCTTACGGCGGCAGCCTTGGCCCGAGCATTGAGCGTTTCGACGCCGACGGTGAATGACATCGTGCTTCAACGTCGAGGCGTCAGTGCTGACATGGCGCTCAGGCTATCTATCTGCCTGGACACGACCCCTGAGTTTTGGCTGAACCTGCAATCGACTTACGATTTGCGTACGGCCGAAATTGAGCGAGGGGCTGCGATCAGGGATCAGGTTGAGCGCCTTCCGCACTGTGCCTGATCCTCTGCTTCTGAACTAACCCCACGTTATAAACGTGGGGTTTTTCTTTGTCGTTCAGAATGCTTGGAGCATTCGCGAAGCACGCTTCCACCACGGCGCATTCCCTGCGCGCTGCGGCCGTTCACCCTCCGGTAGCATGTGCGGAACATCCTGCAGCCGAATCCACGGTTGGTTATTCCAGTGCAGCAAGCTCAATGACATCTCTGGCCAGTTCAGCAGGCTCAAAATCGGGCGTTCGGTTGAGGTGGGTTGTTGCGCGTCCCTGAGGACGGGCACTACGTCGTGGGTCAGCCATTCGCGCAGGCTTCGGTATTCGGGGCAGTAGTGGTAGATCAGTAGTGCGTAGACGCCGGATTCGCTGATCAGCAGGGTGCTTTCGACGGTGCCGTGGCTGAGCATTATCAGGGTTTGGTATTGGTCGGGGTCGAGTTTGCGCACGGCGCGTTCGTCGAGGTAGAGGCGCAGGAGGCGGCCGAGGTCGCGGGCGCTGAACCAGGGTTGGTTTTCGAGGAGGAGGGCGTGCAGGTGACGTTTGTGGCGGGTGAAGGTGTGTGGTGTCAGATACGTGTCGTCACTATTCATTGATACAACTCCTTTTGCTAAAGGGGCTGCCGTCAATCGTCGCCAAACGATTGGGTGGCAGCTGTACGCGGGTTGGCGAACCGGAGCAAAAGGAACCCGGCAGACCCGAAGGTCTCCCACGCACAGCCGCCATGACTCGATGTGGCGGAAGTGAACCCGCCGTCGATGGTCGTCGTACGCCTTAAGCTTCCAGGTCGCCAAACCCAGTGCTGAACATTCAGCATCGGGTGAGCTTAGGAGTCGGGGCTTTGCGACGCTATCGGACGGCGGTACTGATCTTTGTAGGACGTTGCCGAGATTGTGGCGGGGCGGGAGATCAAAAGATCGCAGCCTTCGGCAGCTCCTACGGGGGTGGTCCGTCCCGTGTGGGAGGGCTGGGAGACCGAGGTGTCGCTATTCGCGGGCAAGCCTCGCTCCTACAGGGGAACGCATTGTCAGATGGGTTACTCGGCAGGTGGATTGAGCTTCGCTTCCATCTCCGCGACCTTCGCCTCAAGGCTTTCCAGCCGTGCCCGAGTGCGTGCAAGTACAACCATCTGGCTATCAAACTCTTCCCGGCTCACCAGATCCAGCTTGCTGAAGCCGCTTTGCAACAAAGCCTTGAACTGGCTTTCGATTTCGCTTTTCGGCAGCGGGGTTTCGCCGCTGAAGAGGCGGGAGGCGGTGCCGCTCAGGGCGTCGAGGAAGTCTTTGGGCGCGAGCATGGGAAAGGTCCTGGAAACAATGGCGGGCAGTGTATCACGCAGTGTCTATAGTCAAATCCGCAGCCAAGGATGCACGCTTTTCGCGCAGGCGGACGGACGGCAGCGCACTGTTGTTGTGCGTTATGTCATCGGCGTTTGTGAGAAGCGGCTTGCAGCAGCGACCAAGGGACTGAATTCAGTGGGTTTTGGCGAGATGGCAAGCTTTCTGCTTAGTCGCTAGTGACCCATGCACTGATGCAGTCGCTGTGACGAATGCAGTGCGCCACGTGAAACGGGGAAGTTTCGCACGGAGTGGTTAGCTGGCGTCGGACGGGCAGGTTGGGCCGACGATGCGTTACAAAGCCAGGCACTGCGCTTAGACTTGAGTCGGGTTTGTTTTCCTGGGGCAAGTCCACCAATTCGGGAGAGAGTTTTCATGAAGCTAGTCACTGCCATCATCAAGCCGTTCAAACTGGACGATGTACGCGAGTCGTTGTCCGAGATCGGCGTGCAGGGCATTACCGTTACTGAGGTCAAAGGCTTCGGTCGGCAGAAGGGTCACACCGAGCTGTATCGCGGCGCGGAGTACGTGGTCGATTTTCTGCCCAAGGTGAAGATTGATGTCGCCATTGACGACAAGGATCTTGACCGGGTTATCGAGGCGATAACCAAGGCAGCCAACACCGGCAAGATTGGTGACGGCAAGATCTTCGTGGTCAATCTGGAACAGGCGATTCGCATCCGTACCGGCGAAACCGATACCGACGCAATCTAAGCCGCCACAACCCCAACGCCCCAGGAGAAAACAATATGACTCTGCGTAAATTCGCAGGGCTAGGAGCCCTGTTGTCCATCGTAATGCCCGGCCTGGCTATGGCGGCAGATCCGGTGGCGCCTCCAGTCCTCAATTCCGGCGATACCGCCTGGATGTTGACCTCGACTGCCCTTGTGCTGTTCATGACCATTCCTGGCCTCGCACTGTTCTACGGCGGCATGGTTCGGTCCAAAAACATTCTTTCCGTGATGATGCAGTGCTTCGCCATTACCGGTCTGATCACCATCCTGTGGTTCATTTATGGCTACAGCATGGCGTTCGATACCACGGGGATGGAAGTCAACGTCGTCAACCTCAACTCCTTTGTCGGCAGCTTTGCCAAGGCCTTCCTCGCGGGCATCACGCCTGCCAGCATTACTGGCCCGACGGCGCTGTTCCCAGAGGCAGTATTTGTTACTTATCAGATGACCTTTGCGATCATCACCCCGGCGCTGATCGTCGGTGCGTTCGCTGAGCGGATGAAGTTCTCCGCGATGCTGATCTTCATGGGCGTCTGGTTCACCCTGGTGTACGCGCCAATCGCGCACATGGTCTGGAGCGGTCCGGGTTCGCTGTTGGGCGACTGGGGCGTGCTCGACTTCGCGGGCGGCACCGTGGTTCACATCAACGCCGGTGTGGCTGGCCTGATTGCCTGCCTGGTACTGGGCAAGCGTAAAGGCTTCCCGACCACCCCGATGGCACCACATAACCTCGGTTACACCCTGATGGGCGCGGCGATGTTGTGGGTCGGCTGGTTCGGCTTCAACGCCGGTTCCGCTGCTGCGGCCAACGGCACCGCCGGTATGGCGATGCTGGTCACTCAAATCGCTACTGCTGCCGCTGCACTGGGCTGGATGTTCGCCGAGTGGATCACCCACGGCAAACCAAGTGCACTGGGCATCGCCTCGGGTGTGGTTGCCGGTCTGGTAGCCATTACTCCGGCTGCCGGCACCGTGGGCCCAATGGGCTCGCTGATCATCGGCCTGGCGGCTGGCGTGGTGTGCTTCTTCTGCGCCACTACCTTGAAACGCAAACTCGGCTATGACGACTCCCTGGACGCCTTCGGCGTGCACGGTATCGGCGGTATCCTCGGCGCGATCCTGACCGGTGTGTTCGCTGCACCGTCCCTGGGTGGCTTCGGCACCGTCACCGACATCGCCGCACAAGTCTGGATTCAAACCAAAGGCGTGGGCTTCACGGTGATCTACACCGCGATCGTCACCTTCATCATCCTCAAGGTCCTGGACGCCGTCATGGGTCTGCGTGTGACCGATGAAGAAGAATCGGTTGGCCTCGACCTGGCACAACACAACGAACGCGGCTACAACTTGTAAGACGCACTCAAAAAAACTTGCCCGGCTTGCCGGGCATTTTTTTGTCCAGGATTTGTCATTAAAGACGTAGCTGAAAGGTTTTTTCCTACGGCTTAAGTCGTGTTTACGCCGGGCGTTTTTCTGGGGCGAAAGACTTACAGCATTGCAGGAATATTAGGGCCTTTGTTTTTTCCCAGAGCGCGCTAGAATGCGCCCCGAACGTGCGGAGAACTGTATGTGGCAACAGACTCTGATTACCCTGCGGGCAAGGCCCCGGGGCTTTCATCTGGTAACGGACGAGTTACTCGCCGGCCTGCCTGAACTCAAGGCGTGCCGGGTCGGTCTGTTGCATTTGTGGCTGCAGCATACCTCGGCGTCGTTGACCATCAACGAGAACGCCGATCCGGCGGTACGTCGCGACTTCGAACGATTTTTCAATCGTCTGATCCCACAAGGCACAGACGGCTATGAGCATAACGACGAAGGCCTGGACGACCTCCCGGCGCACTTCAAGGCCAGCGTGCTTGGCTGTCAGCTCAGTTTGCCGATTTCGGCAGGCCGACTGGCGTTGGGGACCTGGCAAGGCGTTTATCTGGGCGAGCACCGTGATTTTGGCGGTGCCCGTAAAGTCCTCGCCACCGTGCACGGTGAAGGGGCATAAACCGCTGGTAGCCAGCGGTTGTAGAATTTTTCCCGGCCGCCTTCGACAGATGGCGAAGCTGGGCTATAACTAATCTGCTTTTCGCAAGTCATGAGGTAGAACATGAGCGACGATGATCTGGAAAACGACGACCTCGAAGTAGGTGACGAAGACGAGGCCGAAGAAGGTTTGGAAGCAGCGGCGGAAGACGTTGCTGACGACGACGGCGGTGATGCGCCGGCTCCGACCGCTAAAGGCAAGGCCAAGGCTGCTGTGTCAGTCGATGAGCTGCCGAGCGTCGAAGCCAAAAACAAGGAGCGCGATGCCCTGGCCAAGGCCATGGAAGAGTTCCTTGCCAAAGGTGGCAAGGTGCAGGAAGTGGAGGCCAATGTGGTCGCCGATCCGCCCAAGAAGCCTGACAACAAGTACGGCAGCCGGCCTATCTAAGCGCCTGCTACTTGCTTGCCGAAAAAGCCCGCCGTCGCTGCGGGCTTTTTCATGGGTGAGGACAAAGGGTCGAAAAGCTTCGCGGGCAAGCCTCGCTCCTACGGGGTATTTGTGATCAATACGAACCCTGTAGGAGCGAGGCTCGCCCGCGAAGAGGCCGTCACATTCAAAATTGATGTCGGATGACCCACCGCTTTCGCGAGCAAGCTTTGCTCCTACAGGGTTTGTGTCAGGCTGAAGTCGCGTTCCACCGTGCCAAGACCGCCGGCAAATCGGTCAGGCTGCGAATCTCCGCATCCGGCAGGCGATCCGCTTCCCAGGCTTTGCCTGTCGGGTTGAACCAGATCGCACGCAACCCTGCCTGTTGGGCGCCAGCAATGTCATCGCCCGGATGATCGCCAATGTGCACCGCCGTATCGGCCGTCGCACCACCACGCTGCAAGGCTTCGTGAAACAGTCGCGCATCGGGTTTGGCGATGCCGATGTCTTCGGCGCACAACGCAAACTTGAAGTAATCCGCGAGCCCCAACCGGCTTACATCAGCGTTGCCATTGGTGACCACGCCGAGGGCGTAATGGTTGGCCAGGATTTCCAGGGTCGGCTCGACCTCGGGGAACACCTGGATCTGGTGCCGTGCATGCAGAAACACTTCGAAACTCTGATCCGCCAGGTCTGAAGCCTGGCCATGGTCGTAACCGGCCTCTTCCAGCGCATGAAACAACACATGCCGACGCAGGGCGCTGATGCGGTGTTTGAGGCTCGGATCGTTGATCAGTACCCGTTCACGAATGGCCCACAAATGCTCCACCGGCACAGCGCCCAGCTTCGGCGCATGTTCGGTCAGCCATTCACGCAAGGTAGCTTCGGCACTGACGATCACCGGGGCGGTGTCCCACAGGGTGTCGTCGAGGTCGAAGGTGATCAGTTGGATTCTCATGACTCATCGCCTTTAATGCGTTTGGCCCGCGGATGGGCACGGTCGTAGACCGTTGCCAGGTGCTGGAAGTCCAGGTGGGTGTAAATCTGGGTGGTCTTGATGTCCGAGTGGCCGAGCAATTCCTGCACGGCGCGCAGATCCTGAGAGGATTCAAGCAAGTGGCTGGCGAAGGAGTGACGCAGCATGTGGGGGTGCAGGTTTTGCCCCAGCTCACGCTCGCCGGCAGCCTTGACCCGCACCTGAATCGCCCGTGGGCCGAGGCGCCGGCCTTGCTGGCTGACAAATACTGCGTCGTCGGCCGGATTGGTCATGGCGCGCAACGGCAGCCAAAGCTCCAGCGCTTCGCGAGCCTTTTTGCCGACCGGCAGCAGCCGAGTCTTGCTGCCCTTGCCGAGCACCTGAACCATGCCGTCGGCCAGATCCAACTGATCGAGGTTAAGCCCGGTCAGCTCCGACAGCCGCAGGCCAGAGGAATAGAACAGCTCCAGAATCGCTTGATCTCGACGTGCCAGAAAATCATCCTCGACCGCGCCTTCCAGCAGTTGCAGCGCACGGTCAGTGTCGAGAGTTTTCGGCAAGCGACGTTCACCCTTGGGCGGCGCCAGGCCATTGGCCGGGTCGTGATCGCACAGGCCTTCGCGATTCAGGTAGTGATAGAGCCCGCGCACCGCCGACAGCAGTCGTGCCAGGCTGCGGGAGGATTGACCCTGGGAATGCAGGCGAGCAATCAGGCTGCGCAATCGCTGAATATCCAGCGCGGCCCAGCTACCGATGTTCTGTTTGACGCACCAGCCCAGCACTTTGTCGAGGTCGCGGCGGTAGGCATATAGCGTGTGAGGCGACACCTGACGCTCACTGCGCAGGTGTTCGCAGTAAGCGTCCAGTTGTCGTTCCACGATCAGCGTACCGAGCGTAGGGAGTTGTTGACCCGTGGCAGCACGCGGCCCATGACTTCGGCGATGTAGCTCAGGAACAGCGTGCCGACCGAGCTCTTGTAGTGCTGCGGATCACGGCTGGCGATGGCCAGGACGCCGTGAATACCTTGATAGCTGATGGCGACGACGGCGGTGGAGCCAATCTGCTTGCGTTGTTCTTCGCCGAACAGGAAGTCCAGTTCGTGCTCGCGCAGGCTGCCGCTGACGCTTTTGTCTTCCGAGAGCAGGCCGCCGATGGCCACTTGCGCTTCGGCGTGGGTGGCCCATCGGCCGACCGGCATCGGGTTGTCGCCCAGCAGGATCAGGCTGACGAAGGGCACCTGGAAGTCCTGGCGCAGGCTGTCTTCGACGCCGATCACCACGTCTTCGAGGCTGGTGGCATCCATCAGCGCGAGAATCAGGCGGCGGGTTTTTTCGAAGAGGCGGTCGTTGTCGCGGGCCACGTCCATCAGGTGCGAGAGGCGGTGGCGCAGCTCAATGTTGCGGTCGCGCAGGATGGTCATCTGGCGTTCCACCAGCGAGATGGTATCGCCGCGCTGGTGGGGAATACGCAGGGCCGGAAGCAGTTCTTCGTGCTCGATGAAGAAATCCGGATGAGCCTCCAGGTACGCGGCAATCGCCGCCGCCTCAAGGCTTTCGGAAGGGGATTCGTCGGGCTGTAGGGCGGGAACCTGAGGCTTATCTTTCATGGATTTGGCTCTCTCAAAGACGCACTTGTCCTTCATATACGCGTACTGCCGGGCCGGTCATCATGACCGGTTGGCCAGGGCCTGCCCATTCAATGGACAGGCGCCCGCCGGGCAGGTCGATCAATAGCGGCGAATCCATCCACCCCTGGCTGATCGCGGCCACTGCAGCAGCGCAGGCGCCGGTGCCGCAAGCCTGGGTTTCCCCGGTCCCGCGTTCCCAGACACGCAGCTGCGCACGGTTCCGGTCGATGACCTGGAGAAAACCTACATTGACCCGCGACGGAAAGCGCGGATGGTGTTCGATTTTCGGTCCCAGTTCATGCACCGGTGCGTTGTTGATGTCGTTGACCCGCAGCACCGCATGGGGATTGCCCATGGACACCGCCGCCAGTTCGACCGTGGTGCCGTCGACTTCGAGCTGATAGCTCAAAGCCTGACCCTCGGCTTCAAACGGGATGTCGGCCGGTACCAGGCGCGGTGCGCCCATGTCGACGCTGATCTGGCCGTCGCTGCGGATATCCAGTTCGATGATGCCGCTTTTAGTCTCGACACGAATCTGCCGTTTGGCGGTCAGGCGCTTGTCGAGCACGAAGCGGGCGAAGCAGCGTGCACCGTTGCCGCACTGCTCCACTTCGGAACCGTCGGAGTTGAAGATCCGATAACGGAAGTCCACGTCCGGGTTGCTCGGCGCTTCGACGATCAGCAACTGGTCGAAACCGATGCCGGTGTGCCGATCGCCCCATTGCTTGGCGTGCTTTGGCAGGATGTGCGCGTGCTGGCTGACCAGGTCGAGGACCATGAAGTCATTGCCCAGGCCGTGCATCTTGGTAAAACGCAGCAGCATGGTTTTACTCCGGCAGCAGGCTTTCGCCAGCAAACAACTCGGCTACCGTCTCACGGCGACGCACTTCAAATGCCTGATCACCGTCCACCAACACTTCGGCGGTACGCCCGCGGGTGTTGTAGTTGGAGCTCATGACAAACCCGTAGGCACCGGCCGAATGCACGGCCAACAGGTCGCCTTCTTCCAGGGCCAACTGACGATCCTTGGCCAGGAAATCGCCGGTTTCGCAGATTGGGCCGACGATGTCATAGGCACGAGTCGCGGTGTCGCGCGGGCGCACGGCGGTGACGTCCATCCAGGCCTGGTACAGCGCCGGGCGGATCAGGTCGTTCATGGCCGCATCGACGATGGCGAAGTCTTTGTGTTCGGTGTGCTTGAGGTACTCGACCTGGGTCAGCAGCACGCCGGCGTTGGCAACGATGTAGCGGCCCGGCTCGAACACCAGGGCCAGCTCGCGACCTTCGCAGCGCTCGCGCACGGCTTTGATGTAGTCGGCCACCAGCGGCGGCTCTTCATCGCGATAACGCACGCCGACGCCGCCGCCGAGGTCGATATGACGCAGGTAAATGCCGCATTCGCCCAGACGATCGATCAAGCCCAGCAGGCGATCGAGCGCGTCGAGGAACGGTGGCAGGCTGGTCAGTTGCGAGCCGATGTGGCAATCGACGCCGAGCACTTCCAGGTTAGGCAGTTGTGCGGCACGGATGTACACGTCTTCGGCATCGGCAATGGCGATGCCGAACTTGTTCTCTTTAAGACCGGTGGAAATGTACGGGTGGGTGCCGGCATCGACGTCCGGGTTCACGCGCAGCGAGATCGGCGCACGAACGCCCAGCTCGGCGGCAACCACTTGCAGGCGTTCCAGCTCATCGGTGGACTCGACGTTGAAGCAATGCACGCCGACTTCCAGGGCGCGACGCATGTCTTCACGGGTCTTGCCGACACCGGAGAACACGATCTTGTCGGCGCTGCCGCCAGCGGCCAGTACGCGTTCCAGTTCGCCACGGGAGACGATGTCAAAACCGGCGCCGAGACGGGCCAGGACATTCAGTACACCCAGGTTGGAGTTGGCCTTGACTGCAAAGCACACCAGGTGCGGCACGCCGGCCAGCGCATCGGCATACGCCAGATACTGGGCTTCGATGTGGGCGCGGGAGTAGACGTAGGTCGGTGTGCCAAAGCGTTCGGCGATGGCGGACAGGGCCACGCCTTCCGCGAACAGCTCACCGTCACGGTAGTTAAAAGCGTCCATGGCGTTCCCTTATTGGTAGACGTCGTGCTTGTGTGCTTTGGATGCAGGGGTCTGTTGCGACGACTTGGCCTGCTCGGCTGGGTCCTGGTTGTCATCGGGCAGATACAACGGGCCTTTTTGACCACAGGCCGACACTAAGCAGGCAACCGCAACGAGCGCGGCAAGGGAAGAGATCAGGCGCTTCATGGCGAAATCCTTGAAAATGCGTTAATTGCGCCGGAGTATACCGGCCACCCGGCAGCTTGCCTATGTAACGCGGCTCCCGTCCGGCGGGGCTTGTGCCGATGCAGGTCGGCCAAGCGCAGCCCATGTGGGAGCGAGCTTGCTCGCGATGGCGTAGTGTCAGGCACCATTGATGTTGAATATGATGGCCTCTTCGCGAGCAAGCTCGCTCCCACAGGTTTCGTGATCGCCCTTGGTCGTTATCCTTTGCAATCACCGGGGCTCGCCCGTATCTTGCGGCGCTTGAGCGTGATCAGACACTTTTTGAGGTTCCTGCAATGAGTTTGACCGAAGCCCGTTTCCACGACCTGGTCGATACCACCCAGCAGATGCTGGAGGATATTTTCGACGAGAGTGACCTGGATATTGATCTGGAGAGCTCGGCCGGTGTTCTTACCGTCAAGTTCGAAAACGGCAGCCAGTTGATCTTCAGCCGTCAGGAGCCGTTGCGTCAGCTGTGGCTGGCGGCGGTGTCCGGCGGGTTCCACTTCGACTATGACGAAGAGAGCGAGCGCTGGATGTGTGACAAGAGCGAAGAGCAGTTGGGTGAGATGCTTGAGCGCATCGTCAAGCAGCAAGCTGGCGCAGAATTCGATTTCGAAGGTCTGTGAAACTGTGGCTCAGCCTGCATCTGTTCGTCCGCCCAAGCCGCTTTACAGTAATGTCAGCGCGGCGGTGCCTTCGCCGTGCAGCGGGGTGTGTCGGTTGGATGAGCAGAAGGTTTGCCTGGGGTGTTTTCGCCATGTTGAAGACATCCGTGAGTGGCGCTCGGCTGATGATGATCGGCGGCGGGTTATTTGTGCCCAGGCTGCTGACCGCCAGCGTCTTTAGCGGCCGGGCTGGTCTTGGCGGCCTTCGGGCCGACCATGCTTTGGGTGATTGAGTACATATCCGTTTCTGCGGTGATGGGGGCTGGCGGTTTCGCCCTTACGGCGACTCACTTTTTTTTCAAACGCCAAAAAAAAGTAAGCAAAAAAAGGCTCGCCCCGAGCGTCCGGCCCCTCGCTTAGGCTCGGCGTGCCTTCGTT
>Ga0066791_10000058_pt1 | contig 42169 bp, 38 predicted proteins | sample OrgsoiDNA2013051_FD_70944 | JGI IMG/M metagenome (GOLD analysis project Ga0066791, IMG submission 70944) | Permafrost soil microbial communities from the Arctic, to analyse light accelerated degradation of dissolved organic matter (DOM) -... | ecosystem: Environmental > Terrestrial > Soil >...
GTTCGCTGTTGTGGAAGATTTGCTGCGGCGTGCCTTGGGCCACCACTTGTCCCTGATCGAGGAACACCACCGAGTCGGCGACCTGCGCCGCAAAGCCCATTTCATGGGTGACCACCACCATGGTCATGCCTTCTTTGGCCAGGGTCTTCATCACTTGCAGGACTTCCCCCACCAGTTCCGGGTCGAGCGCCGAGGTCGGCTCATCGAACAACATGATGTGTGGCTCCATCGCCAGCGCTCGGGCAATCGCCACGCGCTGTTGCTGACCGCCCGAAAGCTGGATCGGATAGACATCGGCCTTGTGCGCCAGGCCGACTTTGTCGAGCATCGCCAACGCACGCTTGCGCGCTTCGGCAGAAGACAGCTTGCGTACTCGCAGCAAGGCTTCGCTGACATTGCCCAACGCAGTCATGTGCGGCCACAGGTTGAATTGCTGGAAGACCATGCCGACGTTGCGCCGAACCTGATTGATCTGGGATTGCGCGGCGCGTTTACGACCCTTGCCGTTATCCGGCACGAAGCCGAGCAACTGGCCTTCGATATGGATTTCGCCTTCGTCATATTCTTCGAGGAACGCCATGCTGCGCAGCAAGGTGCTTTTGCCCGAGCCGGACGGGCCGATCAGGCACACCACTTCGGAATGCCGGACCTGCAGGTCGATACCTTTGAGCACACGCAGGGTGCCGAAGCTCTTGCCGACATTGTGCAGGCGCAACATGGGTTGCGAGTCGCCGGGGAGTTGTTCGGAAGTCTTCATGGGGTCACCTTGTTTCGGGACGATGGGTTTCAAATGACGTTGTAGATCGTTCATTGCGCCTGCCTGCTCATGAAGCGTCCGACTCGCGTTTCCAGGTACATCCCCAGGCGCGAACAGAACTCGACCAGCAGCAGGTAGCCGATACACAGCACCAACAGGGTTTCGACGAAGGCGAAGGTTTGCGAGCCGATGCCGGTCATGACCATGGTCAGTTCCGGGATGGTGATGATCGACAAGACGGCGGTTTCCTTGCACAAAATGGTCACCAGGTTGACCAGCGCCGGCAGGATCATCACCAGCATCTGCGGCACCTGGATACGCAGGATGCATTGCCAGCGGGTGATGCCCAGGCAGTCGGCCGCTTCCAGTTGACCGCGGGCTACCGACTCGAAACCGGTGCGGAAGATCTCCGCGAAATAGACGCTGCCATAGATGCCCAGTCCGAGGACACCGGCCGGAATCGGCTCCAGGCTGAGGCCGAACGACGGCCCGCCGTAGTACACCAGGAACAGCTGGACCAGAAACGGCGTGCTGCGGATCACTTCAATGAACGCTCGTAACGGCGCCCGAATCAGGTTGTTGCCAAACAGTTGCGCCACGGCAATCAACAAGCCGAGGAACAACCCGAGCACGACGCCGGCGGACCAGGTGCCGAGGGTGACTGCGAAGCCTTGGGCGATGTCATCGAGGTGCTCGGTGATGATCCGGTAATCGAAGATCATGAGCGTTGCTCCTTCATGCGTCGTTCCAGCAGACCGCCGCAGAACGCCAGTGGAATGTTGATCAGGCAATAGAAGCCGGCCAGCATCAGGTAGTCCTGAACGAACAGGTAATCGCTGGCCGCCAGGTTCTGCGCGGTGCGGGTCAGGTCAGCGAGGCCGACCACCGACACCAGCGAAGACGCCTTGATCAGCAAGATCATTTCGTTGACCAGCGCTGGCAGGGTCAGGCGCACGGCTTGCGGCACGCGGATGCGGATCAGCATTTGCCCGGTACTCATGCCGAGCAGTCCCGCAGCCTCTAACTGACCACCGGGAATGGCGAGGAAACCACCGCGCAGGATCTCGGCGATGTAGGCCCCGGCGCACAACGACAGGCTGATGATTGCGGCCGTCAGCGGCGACACGTTCGGCAGGCCGACCCGTGGCAGGAAGTAATAAACGAACAGCAATTGCACCAGCAGCGGAATGCCCCGGAACACGAAAATGTAGCCGCCACCCAAACGTCGGAACAACGGCACCGGCGACAGGCGCAGGCTGGCGACCAGAATGCCGATGAAAAAACCGATCACCAGGGCGGCGGTGGAGACTTCAAGGGTCACCAGCAGGCTGGTCAGCAGCAACGGCAGGTTCTGCAAAAACAAAGGCCAATCGAACATCGCGGCGACTCCAACTCAGTTGATCGCCGGCCAGGACTGGCCGGCGATCAGGAGCTCCAATGAACAGGCGGGTTTACCAGGTTGGGGTGAAGTCGGCTTTTGGCACGTCCATCTCGGCACCCAGCCATTTTTTCTGCAACGCAGCGAGGCGACCGTCGTCGTGCATTTTCAGCAGCGCGGCATCGAGGGCGGCGATCAGGCTGTTGGCGTCGTCATCCTTGCGGCCCAGGAAGGCGAAGTAGGATTTTTTGCCGAATGGCGGAAGGATCACTTTGAACGCCTTGCTACGCTCGGCGGCAACGTAGGAGATGTTCGGCAGCGAGTTGGCAACCGCAACGATGCGCTTGGCCGCCAAGTCGGCGTAGGCCTGGTTGTTGTCGACGTATTCGCGGATCGTGACTTTCTCTGGCAGCGTGGCAGCGAAGGTCTTGAGCTCTTCGAGTTGCGCCGAACCTTTGCCCGCACCCACGGCCTTGCCGGCGATGTCTTGCGGTTTGGTGATGGTGGTGTCGCTGGCGCCGACCATCAGTGCAACGGTGGCTTCAGCGATCGGCAGCATGAAGTGATAACGCTCTTTACGGGCCTGGGTCACGATGATCGGGCCTGCGACCATGTCGAATTTCTTCGCTTCAAGCCCTGGCAATACGCTGGGCCATGGCAGGTCGATGAACTTCACCTTGACCCCCAACTCCTTGCCCAACTGATCGAACAACTCTGAGTTGAGGCCTTTCTGCTTGCCGTTATCAGTGAAATCGAAAGGCGCAAATTGCAGCTCGGTACCCACCACCAGTTCACCGGCTTTTTTTACATCCGCCAGTTGATCAGCGTGTGCAGCCAGGGACGCGACAGTCAGGGTCAGAGCGAGGCACAGGCCGTTGAATCGTTTACTGAATAGAGAATCGAGTTGCATGGTGTCACTCCTTCAGGGGATACAGCGAGGTTGGGTGTAAGTCCTGCGGTGATTCAGGAGGGCAACAGCAGTTAACGTGCCACTCCGGTATATACAGGCTCTCAGCCGAGGATTTTTCCCGGGTTGAGAATGCCGTTGGGGTCAAAGCAGTCCTTGAGTTGGCGCATCACCGCGAGGGCTTCGGGGCCGACCGAGTGATGAAGAAACTCGCGCTTGAGCAGGCCGATGCCATGCTCGGCCGAGACCGAACCACCCAGCTCGCCGACGGCGCTGTAAACCAGCTCTTCTATTTCCAGAATCGGCGCCGGCTGCGGCAAAGACTGGCAGTCCACGGTCAGGTGCAGGTTGCTGTCACCGATGTGTCCGAAATACACGCTGCGGTTGCCCGGCCAGCGTTCTTCCAGACGTGCGCGGCAACGCTCGACAAAGTCGCCGATAAGGCCGATGGGCAGGCTGACGTCGAAGTTCAGCGGGGTCATGCGGGTCGGGAATTCACCGGTGGCTTCACGGATTTTCCAAAGCCCACGGGCTTGGGTCTGGGAGCTGGCGAGCACCGCATCGAGCACCTCACCGGCGCCGAACGCTTCTTCCAGCGACGCTTCGAGTTGATCCTGCGGGCCGGCCGATTCGAGCAGCACGTACAGCGGATGGTCCAGCGACATCGGGGCGGTTGCGTTTTCCAGCCAACTCACTCCGAGACGGAAGAAGTCTTGCCACATCAGTTCATAGGCTTGCGGCGTGCCGACGCTGCGCTGAATCCGCCGCAACAGGCTGACGGCACTGGCGTAGTCGGGCAGGGCGCAGAGCAGGGTGCTGGTCTGGCCAGGTTGCGGCGCCAGCTTCAACACCGCGCGGGTAATCACGCCCAAGGTGCCTTCACTGCCGATGAAGCACTGTTTCAGGTCATAACCGCAGTTGTTCTTGATCATTTTGTTGCGCAAATCGAGTACCCGGCCATCGGCCAGAACCACCTCCAGCCCGAGCACCAGATCGCGGGTCATGCCGTAGCGAATCACCGCGTTGCCACCGGCATTGGTGGCGATGTTGCCGCCGATCTGGCACGAGCCTCGGGCACCCAGATCCAGTGGGAAGACAAACCCTGCGTTGAGCGCAGCTTGCTGGATCTCCTCCAGCGTGGTGCCGGCCCACACGCTGATGGTGGCCGCCGCCGGGTCAATCTCTTCAATGCCGCGCAGGCGTTCCAGGGACAAGGCGATGTCGCTGGCCCGAGGCACCGCGCCGCCAGCCAGCCCGGTCATGCCGCCCTGGGGAACCACCGCTTGTTTGGCCGCGTTGCAAATTCGCAGGGCGCTGGCGACGTGCGCGGTGGTCCGGGGTAACAACAGCGCAGCGGGGCAGGCCGGGGCGTGGCCGGTCCAGTCGCTGTAGTGGCGTTGACTGATATCGGCGCCAGTGATTACCGCGTCGTCACCCAGTGCCTGACGCAATTGTTCGAGGGTGTGTTGTAGATCGGTCATCAGTTCAACTCACGGTCAGGGGAAGTGGCGGTTGTCGTGATCAGTGCACGACGATCAAGTTGCTTAAGGTCCGGAGTGCCCAGCAAAGACAAGGCCAGGCGCAGCTCTTGCGCCAGCAGATCGAGGGCATGACCTGCACCTGCCTGTCCGCCGACGGCGACTCCATAAAGCGTAGATCGCCCCAGCAACACCGCATCGGCGCCGAGTGCACAGGCTTTCAGAATGTCGGTGCCGCGACGTATACCGCTGTCGAGCAGCAAAGCGAGTTTGCCTTTGGCCACGGCGGCAATCGCTGGCAGGCAGTCGAGGCTGGCGGGAACACCGTCCAGTTGCCGGCCGCCATGGTTACTCACCACTAATCCATCGAGCCCCAGGGCCACGGCTTTCTCGGCATCTGCCGGGTGCAGCACGCCTTTGAGTAACAGCTTGTGCGGCCAGCGTTCGCGCAATCGGGCGAGGGCGTCCCAGTCGAGCCCGGTGTCCATCTGGCTACCGATGAACTGTGCGGCGCCTTCGATGGTGCGTTGTCCGGGTGGTAGATAACGTTCGATGTTTCCGAGAGTCGGCAGACCGTGCGGCCACAACGCTTGGGCCATCCAGCGTGGATGACACAGCACGTCGAGCTTGTTGCGCAGGCTCAGTTGCCGGGGGCGGACGAAATTGCGTCGATCCCATTCCCGATTGCCCAGCAACACCGCGTCGCTGGTCAGCAGCAGGGTTTTGCAACCGACCGCATCGGCACGTTGCAACAGGTCTTCACGCACGGCGGGGTCGCGCAGGCAATACAGTTGAAACCAGAGATTCACCTCGGGCACTGCCGCTACCACATCCTCGAGGGAACTGGTGGAGACGGTGCTGAGGGTGAAGGGCAGGCCACGCTCCGTTGCGGCCCAGGCCAAGTGAATATCGGCGTCGCGATAAAGCATGGCGTTGTAGCCAGTCGGACCGATGGCCATTGGCAGCGGCAGGTCTCGCCCGAACAGCGAACACCGGGTTTGCGTGGTCGCGCAAGGCATCAAGGTGCGGGGCAGCAAAGCGATGTCGGCGAAGACCTGGCGGTTTCGCCGCAACGTCAGTTCTTCCTCGGCGCCGCCTTCCAGGTATTCCCAGGCGAAATGCGGCAAGCGTCGCCGTGCCATTGCAGCCAGTTCGGCAATGCTCTGTGCCCGATGAATATCCGACCCTGAATAGTAGCGACGCATGGCGATCCCTTTGGCGTGATGAAAGCGGCGCAGACAGGCTGCGCCGACGAGTTTGCGATCAGGCGTACAGGCGTTCGGCAGGCAACCAACGCTCGAACCCGGCACCTTCCACCCAGGCGCGAGCGGCCACGATGTCCGGGGCGAAGTAACGGTCTTCGTCGTAGTGCGCGACTTCGCTGCGGATCATCGCCAGGACTTCACCAAGTTTTTCCGAGGTCTTGAGCGGGGCATGCAAATCCAGGCCCTGAGCTGCACCGAGCAGTTCGATCGCCACCACGGCGCTGCTGTTACCGGCCATATCCAGTAGGCGACGGGCCGCGAAGGTTGCCATCGACACGTGGTCTTCCTGGTTGGCCGAGGTCGGCAGACTGTCGACCGACGCCGGGTGCGCCAGGGTTTTGTTTTCCGACGCCAGCGCGGCAGCGGTCACTTGAGCGATCATGAAACCCGAGTTCAGGCCACCTTCGCGCACCAGAAAGGCCGGTAGGCCGGAGAGCGCCGGGTCAACCAGTTGGGCAATCCGGCGTTCCGAGAGCGCACCGATTTCGGAAATCGCCAAGGCCAGTACATCGGCGGCCATCGCCACCGGTTCGGCGTGAAAGTTGCCACCCGACAGCACGTCGCCGTCAGCGCTGAACACCAGCGGGTTATCCGAAACTGCGTTGGATTCACGCAGGAACACACCCGCAGCAAAGCGCAAATGGTCCAGGCAGGCGCCCATGACTTGTGGCTGGCAGCGCAGCGAATACGGGTCTTGAACCCGTGTGCAATCGATATGCGATTGACGAATCTCACTGTTCGCCAGCAGTTCGCGGTAGTACAGCGCCACATCGATTTGCCCCGGCTGACCGCGTACGGCCTGGATGCGTGGGTCGAACGGCACATCGGAGCCTTTCAAGGCTTCCACGCTCAGACTGCCGGCCACTACGGCCGCGGTGAACAGTTTCTCGGCGGCAAACAACCCGCGCAGCGCCAGAGCCGTGGACACCTGGGTGCCATTGATCAGCGCCAGACCTTCCTTCGGCCCCAGCACCAGTGGTTCCAGACCGGCAATCGCCAGGCCTTCGATGGCGTCCATCTCACGCCCGTTATGACGGACGCGGCCGACACCAATCAGCACCGCCGACATATGCGCCAACGGGGCCAGGTCACCCGAGGCGCCGACCGAACCCTGAGACGGAATGCACGGATAGACCTTGGCGACATACAGCTGAACCAGTGCTTGAATCACTTCCCAACGGATGCCGGAAAAACCCCGGGCCAGGGACCCAACCTTCAACGCCATGATCAGGCCGACACTGGCGTCATCGAGCAGCGGACCGGTGCCGGTGCAGTGCGAGAGCAACAGATTGCGCTGCAACTTGGTCAGCGACTCGGTCGGGATCTTCGTTCTGGCCAGCAGGCCAAAACCAGTATTGATGCCGTACACCGTGCGTTCGTTGGCAATGATCTGGTTCACGGTGCGGGTGCTGGCCTCCACGGTTTCGCGGGCCTGCGGGTCCAGTTCAATGGCGCATTGCTTCTGATAGATGACGCGCAATTGATCGAGCGTGAGTTGACCGGGTTTGAGCAGCAGAGGTGTGTGCATTGCAATGTCCTGGGGCAGTGGTGGGTGGAATAGGCAGCTATATCATCCTGTATATACATGTAGAGCAATATGCGGGCCAAAATTACCATTACCGTCAGAGATGCGCGTTTCAGACACGCGCTGTGCAGGTTTTAAAAGAGCCCGTCGGCTTGCCAGCCTTTGAATGTGTAACCGAAAGCTGCACCAAATGCGCGCTCGGCGCACACTGTTGGGGCGTATGGAAACCAATGAACACTGGAGATTAGATCGAGTCTGGATTATTGAACAACCAACGCGAGCCTTGGCGTATGGGGATTGGTGAAACGGAATCGGGGAACGGCACAGTAAATGCTTTTAGCTGTATATACAGGTAGCTCGCTGTTGAGTCAGCTACCTGATCAACCACCCAGCACCATGACCCCAGGAGTGAGCATGTCTTCTACTATTCATCTGCCTCTGATCGATATGTCCGGTGTTCGCGAAGGTGACAAGGCGAGTATTCGTCGAGCCGCCGACGCGATTCGAACTGCCTGCTGCGACATCGGCTTCTTCTACATCATCAATCACGGGGTGCCGCAGCCGGTGATCGACCGGGCAATGTCGGCCGCCGGAGAATTCTTTGCCTACCCGGCCGAGGTCAAGCGTCAGGTAGCGGTCAACAAACGGCATCGTGGCTGGCACGCGTTGGGCGGGGCGACCATGTACGAAGCCACCAAACCCGATCACAAGGAATTTTTCAGTATCGGGCTCGAACTGGACGAGGATGATCCCAGCGTGCTCGCCGGTGAGGCGCTGCGTGGGCCGAACCAGTGGCCGGAGTTCATGCCATCGCTGCGTGAGGCTTTGGCCGATTATTACCGGGAAGTCGCCATGGCCGGAGCCGATCTGTTGAGGGTGGTGGCAGTGGGGCTGGGCATTGACGAAGATTTTTTCACCGACAAATACACCAAGCCCTTGCAGCGCACCCAGATGGTCTATTACCCACCGCAACCGCCCCAGGCTGAAGCGGATCAGTTCGGGGTAGCGCCGCACACTGACTACGGTTGCATCACGTTGCTGTATCAGGACAACAGTGGTGGTTTGCAGGTCCGTGAACTGGGCTCCAACCGCTGGATCGATGCCACGCCGATCCCCGGCAGCCTGGTGGTGAACGTCGGTGACCTGTTGGCGCACTGGTCCAACGATCGTTTTCGCTCAACGCTGCATCGGGTAATCAACACCTCGGGCCACGAGCGCTACTCCATCGCCACGTTCTACGACCCGACCTATGGCGCCAACGTCGATCCTTGCGACTTGGGCATCGACCCGGCGCAGAGCCTGTATCCACCGGTGGCGGCGGGGGATTACATCCTCAAGCGGATCGATGACTCGATGGCGTATCGCAAAAAGCAGGCATAAGCCTGAGGATTGAAATGCACTCCTATGGGAGCGGGCTTGCTCGCGAAGAGGGCGTGTCAGTCGACATCAATGCTCACTGAACCACCGCTTTCGCGAGCAAGCCCGCTCCCACAGGTTGTGCGCCTTAACTGACTGACGTTTGGCATAGCGCCAATCAAAGGTGACCGAAGTTCAGCGGGTACTGAACCACGACATAAACCCTGTCGATGTCATCGCCCGCCTGGGCGGTGTTGGCCCGATGCGACACATGGGACAGTTGCAGCGACAAGTCCTTGGCCGGGCCGGATTGCACGACGTAGCGCAAATCGATGTCGCGCTCCCAGTGCCGTCCGCCATCGCCTTGCTGGGGTTCGTACTCGCCGGTCGCTGCGTCGAACGGGTTGTAGGCACCGCCCTTGGGCGCATGGGTGCCGTCGATGTCGCGGCCGGTCACGTAACGGGTCATGAACTTCAGCCCGGGAATGCCGAATGCTCCCAAATCGAGGTCGTAGCGAGCTTGCCAGGAGCGCTCGTGGGCGCCGTTGAAGTCGGCGTACTTGATCGAGTTCGCGAGGTAAATGGAGTCGCCACCGACGAAATCGAACGGGGTGTCGCCATTGATTTGCTGATAGGCCAGGGTGAATCCATGCGCGCCAAGGGTGTACTTGCCTGACAGGCTGTAGGCCGTGTTGTCGATTGCTCCCGCCAGTGCCCGGCCGGTGTCTTGCGTGTGATAGAGATTGGCGTCGAGGAAAACATCCGATTGCTTCAGGTGCAGATTGCCGTAGTACTGGTGCCAGGTGTCGCTCAGTTCGGAGGCGTACAACGCGCCGCCCAGCGGGCTGTTGGTGAACAGGTCGGCGCCGAGAAAGCTAATGCCGCCCGCCTCAGTGTTGGCACCGTAACCGTAAAAGTCGCCCTTGCTTGATGAACTGTCCTGGTTCTTGAACGCCGTGAAGTGCCCGGCCACCAGGTTCATGCCGTCGATTTCCCGGCTGTTCATGAGAAAACCCGTGGCGTACTCCGGTTGCAGGCGTTTGTCCGAGGTGTCGAACACCGGGGTTTCCACGGTCATTTCACCGAAGGCCAGGGTAGTGCGGGAAGCCTTGAGCTTGATCGCGCCGCCGCCACTGGAGTAGTTGCTTTCGCTGCGGCCGTCATCATCGACCGGCAGTAATCCGGTGCCGGAATGCCCCTTGCCGCCGTCTAGCTTGAGCCCGAGAAACGCGTGGGCGTCGAGGCCAAAGCCAATCGTGCCGTCGGTGAAACCGGATTCAAAAGAGCTGATAAACCCTTGAGCCCACTCCTGTTTGTAGCTTTTTCCGGAGGGCGAGGGTGAGCGGTAGTCGCTGTTGAGGTAGAAGTTTCGACTCAATACACCCAGCGTCGCGCCCTCCAGGAAACCTTGCGCGGTGGGTGCCGGTTCATCGGCCAGGACGGTGCCGGCGAACAGAATCGTCATGGCGGCGAGGAATTTACAGTTTTGTGCAGAAAAGGTCATGGGCGATCACCACGAGGCAGCGACTGCGCAGGACGCGCAGTCGCTGTTGTTGCTTAATGGCCTTCGGAGGCGCCGAACATGGTCTTGGCGTAGATCAAGCCCAAGCCATAAGAACCACCATTGGCGATCGAGGTTTTCACGGTTTCTTCGTAAGTCTCGGTACGCGCCCAGTCACGTTGCAGTTCCAGCAGGTATTGCAGCGACGTCATTGGGCGGGCGCCGAGCTGGACCATGCGCTGTATGGCCATTTCATGGGCTTCGATGGAAACATCGCCGCAAGCATCGGCGATGAAATACACCTCGAAACCCTGGTCGATGGCCGACAGGGCCGGGCCGACGATGCACACCGAAGTCCACAGGCCGGCCAGGACGATTTTCTGCTTGCCGAACTTGTTGACTTCAACGGCGATGCGCTCGTCTTCCCAGGTGTTCATGCTGGTGCGGTCGATCACGTGGTGTTCCGGAAACACCGACTTGATTTCGTCGAAAATCGGCCCGGAAAAACTCTTCTCGGCGACGGTGGTGAGGATGGTCGAGACCTTGAAACCACGAGCAGCCTTGGCCACCAGTGCGGCGTTGTTGCGCAGGGTCACGGCATCGATGGACTTGGTCGCAAAGGACATCTGCGACTGGTGGTCGATCATGATCAGGGTGTGGTCGGTTGGGGTCAGCAGGGTTTTACCGGGCGCTGCTTTTGCAATGGCCATCACGAGGTCCTTACGGGGGTGAGTGAAGGGCCATGGTTGCGCAGATTTGGGCGGGGATATTGAGTCGGTGTGCTGTGTTTGGTTTTTTGCGGGATAAGGCAGTCAGCCCTGCGCGATGCTCATTCATCGCGCCGGGCTTCACATCATTGCTTCACATAGCGCCCCGGCGCCGATTCGATTGCCGGGTAACGGGTATTGCCGGTATGCAGCACCGAAGGTTGGCGCTCCCCGGCGTGACTGGCCAGCCAGACGCACCAGTCATTCCACCAGCTCCCCGGGTGCTGATCTGCATTTTTGAACCAGGTGTCCGGGTTTTTGCTGACGCGATTGTTGGTCCAGTAATGACGCTTGTGGTTGGCCGGCGGGTTGATCACCCCGGCGATATGCCCCGAGGCTCCGAGCACAAAGCGCTTGGTCCCGCCCAGCAGGTTGGTGCTGGCGTAGGCGCTGCGCCACGGCACGATGTGGTCGTCATGGGTGGCGAGGATGTACGCCGGCGCCTCGATGGCTCGCAGGTCGAGTTTGACCCCGCAGCAATTCAGTTCGCCGGATTTCAGGTCGTTTTGCAGGTAGGTGTGGCGCAAGTACCAGCAATACATCGGGCCGGGCAGGTTGGTGCTGTCGTTGTTCCAGAACAACAGGTCCAACGCGATTGGCTTCAGGCCCTTGAGGTACTTGTCGACGTTGTAGTTCCACCACAGGTCATTGGGGCGCAGCAGCGAGAAGGTGTTGCCCATGTCCTCGCCCTTGAACAGGCCGATGGGGCCGTCCTTTCCGCCAATGGTGCGCTCGCGGTAAGCCACCAGTTGTTCGTCGACGAAGATGTCGATGGGGCCGGTGTCGAGGTAATCGAGGAAAGTGGTCAGCAGGCTGACGCTGGCGATTTCTTTATCGCCGCGCGCGGCCAGGACCGCCAGCGCCGTGCTTAATAACGTGCCGCCGATACAGAAACCGACGCAGTTGGGCCGTTGCTCGCCGCTGATTTCGCGGGTCACTTGCAGGCCCTTGATGATGCCGGTTTCGATCAGGTCATCCCAGGTGGTGTTGGCGTGCGCCTGGTCGAAGTTGCGCCATGACATCAGGAACACCGGGTGCCCTTGCTGCAACAGGTGGCGGATCATCGAGTTGTCGGGGCGCAGGTCGAGGATGTAGTACTTGTTGATCGACGGCGGCACGACGAACACTGGGCGGCGGTACTGGGTTTCGGTTTGCGGGTAGTACTGAATCAGCTGGAACAGTTCGTTCTCGAACACCACCTCGCCGGGAGTGGTGGCCAGGTCGCCCCCGACCTTGAAGGCGTTGCTGTCGCACTGGCGCATCTTGCCTTCTTTCAGGTCGCTGGCCAGGTGCAGCAACCCTGTGAGCAGGCTGGCGCCCTGGGTCTCGACTGCCCGTTGCAAGGCATCCGGATTACTCGCCAGGAAGTTGCTCGGGGCACCGGCGGCGATGGCTTGCTCCACCAGATACAGCAGGCGCTGGCGTGGTTTCTTTTCCTTGATCGGCAGCTTGTCCAGCAGCTTCAACAGGAACCCGGCGTTGAGCAGGTAAAACGCGGCGAGGGAACCGAACAGCGGTTGACTCCAGTTGCCGCTGGCAAATCGTCGGTCTTCGAAGGTAAACGGCTGGCCGGTCATCAGGCGTTGGCCGAGGTCGCCCCATTGCAGCTGGTAGTCCGATTGCAGGCTGTCGAGGGTGCTGTGAGGCAGGTCGAACCAGTCGTTGTATTCATGCCCTGTAAACCATGGATTGGTGCTGACCCACAGGCGTAATTGTTGCACTGCAAAGGACGCAATGAACGGAACCTGGCCAGACCAGTAGGTGTTGAAGGTGTGCGCGTTGTTATCCATGGAACTCCTTGCCCACAAAGATAAACCGGGCAGAAAAAAGCGCGACACCGCGGTGCGGTGCCGCGTCAGTAGCTAAGGCAAGCAGTTCGGTGTGACTAGCGCTCGATGACCAGGCTGACGCCTTGCCCGCCGCCGATGCACAACGTGGCCAGGCCTTTGTGGCCATCGCGACGGATCAGCTCAAACAACAGCGAGACCAGAATCCGCGCACCCGATGCGCCAATCGGATGACCGAGGGCAATTGCACCGCCATTGACGTTGACCTTGCTGGTGTCCCAGCCCAGTTCCTTACCGACCGCCAGTGACTGGGCGGCGAAGGCTTCGTTGGCTTCGATCAGGTCCAGGTCCGTGAGATTCCAACCGGCCTTCTCCAGTACCAGGCGGGTCGCCGGGACCGGGCCGATGCCCATGATCGATGGGTCTACACCGGCGCTGGCGTAAGCCTTGATCCGCGCCAGAATCGGTAGCCCCAACGCCTGAGCCTTGGCGGCACTGGCCAGCAACAGCACCGCGGCGCCATCGTTGAGGGTCGAAGAATTGCCGGCGGTGACGCTGCCGTCTTTCTGGAACGCCGGTTTGAGTTTGCCCAGGGACTGGAGGCTGCTGTCCGGTCGTGGCTGTTCATCGGTGTCGAAGGCTAGCGGCTCACCCTTGCGCTGGGGAATCAGGATCGGGGTGATTTCACGCTTGAAGTAACCGGCCTCAATGGCGGCAGCGGCTTTCTGTTGCGAGGCGGCGGCGAAGGTATCTTGTTGCTCGCGAGTCAGGCTGTACTTCTGCGCCAGATTCTCCGCAGTAATGCCCATGTGGTAGTCGTTGAACGCATCCCACAAACCGTCCTGAATCACGCTGTCTTGCAGTTGCGCATGGCCCAGGCGCAAACCGGTTCGGGCCTTGGGCAATACGTAGGGCGCCAGGCTCATGTTTTCCTGACCGCCGGCAATCACCAGTTCGGCGTCACCACAGCGGATCGCCTGGACCGCCAGTTGCACAGCCTTGAGGCCCGAGCCGCAGACTTTGTTCAGGGTCATCGCGGGGGTGGTGAAGGGCAGGCCGGCCTTGATCGCGGTCTGGCGTGCCGGGTTTTGCCCTGAACCGGCGCTGAGCACCTGGCCGAGGATCACTTCATCGATTTGTTCACCGCTGATGCCCGTCTGTTCCAGCACGCGGCGAATCAGCGCCGCGCCCAGCTCAGTGGCCGGTATCGCGGACAAGGCACCCTGGAAGCTGCCGATGGCGGTACGAGTGGCGGCAACGATTACGACTTCGTTCATGCGTGACCTCATTAGAATTTTGTCGAGCGGGAGCAGGGCATCCATGCCCTGACAGGCCTACTGCATGTTCATGCCGCCGTTGACCGAGAAGTCGGCACCGGTGCTGTAGGCCGATTCATCAGACGCCAGCCAGGCGACGATGGAGGCGATTTCTTCCGGTTGGCCCAGGCGCCCGACCGGGGTGGCGGCGATCATGCTGTCGAGGATGTCCGGGCGAATGGCCGCGGTCATGCTGGTCTGGATGTAGCCCGGCGAAACCGTATTGACGGTCACGCCCTTGCCCGACACTTCCCGCGCCAGGGCCATGGTGAAACCGTGGATGCCGGCCTTGGCCGCGCTGTAGTTGGTTTGGCCGAACTGGCCGCGCTGACCGTTGATGGAAGAGATGTTGATCACTCGTCCCCAGCCCTTGCTCAACATGCCTTCAATCACCTGTTTGGTGGTGTTGAACAAGCCGCTGAGGTTGGTGCCGATCACGGCGTTCCAGTCTTCGGGGGTGAGTTTTCGAAACGAGGCGTCCCGGGTAATGCCGGCGTTGTTGACCAGCACGTCGACCGGGCCGAACGTCTCCCTGACCAGCTCGAAAGCCTTGCGGGTCGACTCCCAGTCGGTGATGTCGCCGTACACAAACTCGAATTCATAGCCCGCTGCCAACTGGCTCGCGGCCCACTCGTTCTTGCGGCTGGAGTTGGCGCTGCAACCCACCACAACCTTGAAACCCTCCTTGTAAAGACGCTGGCTGATCGCCGTACCAATCCCACCCATACCACCGGTTACCAATGCAATACGACCAAGCGACTTCATAGACTCCTTTCCTTTTTTCTTTTGCGTTGCAAGATAGGAGGATTGTTCGGTATTGGCGGGGGCTGCGGAAGTGTTGTGAGGTGACTGTCTGGTGTCCAACGGCGCCACGGCTGGCTAAAAACGAGGAGTACCTATACTGGGATCAACACTCACAACCGAGCGCCCCGTTATTATTTGATTCAGTGCAGATCGGTTATGGCTCCGGACAGGATGTTCGGTTCCACAGGTCATTGAGGACGCCATGTATAGAATGAGTTCAGGCTATGCCAGCGTGCTGGTCAATACGCTCTCGGCTCAAGGGCTTGATGTCGCCAGTCTGTGCCTTGAGGCTGGACTGGATATTAATCTCGCCAACCAACCCGGAGCGTTTTGCGAGCGACGTGCGATCTATCAATTGTGGGAGCTGGCCGCACAGGCCAGCGGTGATCCCGACATCGGCTTGAAGGCCTATGGCAACTTCCATCCCGGCAGTTTTCAGATTGTCGGCTACACCATGATGTCCAGTCTGAACCTGAAAAAAGCCCTTGAACGGTTGGTGCGTTTCAGCCCGTTGATCGGCACCGGATTCAGCCTGTTCTTCATGGCCGAGCAGCAGAACTACCGATTGGCCGCGCTTGATCATCAGCAGGCCGGCTCGGTCAAGCCCCGGCAATATGTCGACGCTGGCCTGGCGTCTTTGATGGGTTTTTGCCGTTGGCTGGCGGGCGGTAAATCGCCGCAACCGCTGAATGTGGAGTTCAGCTATCCCGAACCGGAAGACACCTCCGAACATCGGCGTTTGTTTGGCTGCAACCTGCAGTTTGACGCGGCCTACGACAGCATTCTGTTCGACGGCCAGGAGGTGTTGCGTCCGTTGAGCATGGCCAACGAGGCACTGGCGGTGCTGCACGAGAATTTTGCCGAAGCGCAACTGGACCTGCTGTTTGGTTTCTCGATTGTCGGCAGGATTCGGGCGTTGATTACCGAGCGGTTGAGCCAGGGCCAAGGGCAATGGGATATGGAGTCGATCGCTGGGGAGTTGAATATCAGTAAGCGCACATTGCAACGAGCGCTGGAAAAAGACGGGACGCAATTCAAGGACGTGCAGAACGCGGTGCGCCGGCAATTGGCCGACTTCTATCTGCGCCATTCTCATTTCAACATGAAGCATGTGGCGTATCTCCTTGGTTTTCATGACCACAGCAGTTTTAACAAGGCTTGCAGCCGCTGGTTTGGGATGACGCCGGGGCAGTATCGGGCGGATGAATCCTTCGAGGTCGAAGTAGCCGCGCCGGTTTGAGTTTGGCTTTTTAAGATCAAAAGATCGTCCGAACGCGGCCCGAGCCTTCGGCAGCTCCTACAGAGGATGGTTTCTGTCTGTAGAAGCGCCGTGGCGGGGTTTATTTGGTGGTTGGTTTTTTGGCCTTTTTTCGGGGCTTGGCGGGTTGGTGCGTTGGGACTTCGACCTTGGCGACGGGCGCAGGCACTGGAGGCGCTGCTTCCACAGGGACATCCGCTTCGCCCGGCGGTTGGGTCAGGTTGAAACCGGGCAGGGGGACTTCAAGCAGGGTATGGAGTTCGCACCAGAAAGCGTGCCCGGTCGCGGTATCGCTCAGCAACGCTGGCAACAGGTTGGCGACGGCGGCCAATACCTGCTGACGTTCCTCCGTTTCGGGCAGCAACAGCGGCAGGCTGCGCAGGCTTTCTTGCGGGTGAGTGAGCACCAGCATTTTCTGGGTTTGCAGGGTTTCGCGAAGGTCCAGCGGTTCGGCACTGTGGTCTTGCAGCAACACCTGAAATTGCTCAAGCAGTTTCTCGATGTTGGCCTTGCCCGGCACGTCGTTGTCGCGCTCCAGCAGGAACAGGATGCGGATCAACGCTTCCATCAGCCCGCCAAGGGGCAGGGCGGTTTTAAGGTGTTCGAGCAGCTGTTTGTCGTGCTGCTCGGCGTGGGCCTGAAGATCGCGCTTCGGTGTGTTGCCACCAAGGCTATTGAGTGCGCCATACACGCCGTAGAAACACAGTTCCTGAGTCGCATCGCGCAGATCGCGGTAGCCGTTCAGTGCGTCCTGAATCTGGTTGGCGAACAATGCCTGCCAGGCCAGCAACGGATTGTCCGTGGCAGCGGGGCGACGATCCTTGCGCACTTGCGCGGCGCTGCCGGCCAGCCACCACAGCGCCGGGTTCAAACTGCTCCAGAGCACCTGCTGCTGATGGAAGGGATGGGTTTTGCGCATCAGCTCGGCGCTTGGCTCGTTGATCAACGGGCGCAACCACGGACGAACAAAACCGTCGTAGAGGCTGTTGTTGATGCTTGAGGCACGCTCGACCAAGGCGAATTCGCGATCATCATCGCGGGGCGGCTGCACATCGCCATGGATGTCGGCAATGTGCCGGGGCTCGAAACGCACGGTGTATTGCGTGTCAGGCAGATCCTCGATCAGCATTTCATAGAGCCCGGCGGGCAGGGCGTTGATGGTTTCGACTGCGCCCAGCAACTCACGGTGCTCACGTCGGGCGACTTCGCCGGAGACGAAGATGCCGAGATGGCCGATGCTGGCGTGACGCAGGTAGACGATGGTGCGCCCGGCGTTTTGCAGGGCGAGGTCGCTGGGGTACACATCGGCGATCCAGTCCAGCGCCTGTTGCGGCGAGGTGATGTTGTCGCCAAAGGAACAAAACACCACCACCGGCACTTCGATGCGCTTGAGGTCGAGCCCGCTGCTCTTGCGGCCCAAGCCGCCGGACAGCTGATTACCGATGAACAGATCGTCGACAATCATCTCGATTTCTTCGCTGTTGAGCAGCGTCGGGCTACCCCACCAACGTTCGAAATCGAGAAACCGTGCCGCTTCCGTGTCGACTTCGCTGAACAGGTGGTAATACTTGCCCCAGTAGGTGTTGGCCGGGTCGAGGGTTTCGAAATTACTGACCAGCCAGGCGCCGTCGAACCGATCGTTGCCCAAGTCACTGCCCAGACGCGCCATCCAGCCACCGCCCAGCAAACCGCCGGTGTAGCGCATCGGATTGCGCCCGTTGACCCCGGCCCAGTACGATAACGGCGCGCCGTTGACAATGATCAGCCCCGGCAGCTCTGGCCGGGTTGCCGCCAACCCCATCAACGCCCAGCCAGCCTGGCAGTTGCCGATCACCACCGGTTTGGCACTGGCGGGATGCCGGGCGCTGACCACTTCGATGAACTGCGCCTGTGCCTCGACGATATCCGCCAGGGTTTGCCCGGGGCTTGGCGAGTGACTGAAGCTTATGAAGTAGGTGGGATGACCGGCGCGCAGGCTTTCGCCGATGACCGAATCCTGTTTGAAGCCGCCGATCCCAGAGCCATGGCCGCCGCGCGGGTCAATGATGATCACCGGTTGCTGGTTGTCGACCGATTGCTCGGGGCTGCTGAGGATGCGTAATAGCGAATAGTTGACCGGGCGCGCCAGGTTCGCGCCGTTGAGCAGGGTTTCATGGTCGAACTTGAGCAACAGCGGAAAGCCTGCGCGTTCATGGGCCAGGGTGTTGTCGCCGCGCTGGCGCAAGGTGTCCCAGAACAACAGGCTGCGTTGGCTCAGGTCAGTGAAGTATTCCTGCCAGTGCGCTGCAGTGGGTTGTTTGAGCTGACCCTGACTTAGCGGCGCGAAGGTTTTTGCCTGGCGCTGGTGCACGGCGTCGAGCACGTTGCGAGTGTTGAGCCGTTGCAGGTGATTCAGGTGCTCGAACAACCCGTCTGCCGTGGGAAGTGCTTCTTCTTGCGATGCAATAATTGCTTCCTGGCCCATGGTGATCTCCTGAGACTGTGCGGGGAGTCGTCAGCCAGACTAGCAATGGCTAGGCCGATCATCGGATTTCACGAGTCTATAGCGAATCACCGCGCAGGGAATACCGTTTATTTTGCAGTGCACAAAATATCCGTTGCCAAACGGTTTTGTGCACTGCAATATCAAGGCTATCGCGATGACTGCCCGGATTGCTGTCGCGTCCTCAGGCCTGAATGGGCCTTCCAGTACCAGGAGATTTCAGCATGTCTTTTTTCAACTCGGAAAAACTGCAAGCCACTCAGAAAGCCAACCTCGACCTGTTGCAGCAAATCAGCGGCAAAGTCTTCGCCAGCGTTGAGCAACTGAGCCAGTTGCAGTTCAAGGCACTGCGCGACTCCACCGAAGAACACTTCGAAGGTGTGCGCAAGCTGCTGGCGGTACGTGATCCACAGGGCTTCGCTGATTTGCAGGCATCGTTCACTCAACCGAGTGCGCAAACTGAGCGTCTGGCCGAATTCAATCGCCAGGTACAAGCACTGATCGTCGGCACCCAGTCGGACATCGCCAAACTGACCGAACGTCAGGTCGAGGCCGGCACTCAGCAGGTGAATGAGTTTGTTGAGTCGATCAGCAAGAATGCCCCGGCTGGCTCCGAGCCAGTGGTCGCAGCGTTCAAGTCGGGTCTGGCGAATGCCAGCACTGTGTTTGAGAGCGCACAGAAAGCCGTAAAACAGGCGTCTGATGTGGCTCAGAGCGGTTTCGACGCAGCGACTGCTGCCGCCGGCAAAGCCGCTCCAGAAGCGGGCGCTAAGGCCACCAGCGGTAACAAGTAAGTCAAATCAGGCTGGCGGCACCGATGGCGATGGGATTATTCCCCATCGCCATTTTTTTTCGGGTCGCTATCGGGGGCAGGTTTGGCGCCGAACATGCCGAACATGTTCTGGGTATTGAGGTACAACGCCTTGGACTGGTCGACATACTGGCGCATCAAGTCCTGCATCACCGGCGCCTGCTGGTGCATGAAGGTGCTCCAGGCCTCGGTCGACTGGGCGCCAGTCTGGGACTGGATGTCGATGACGGTCTGGATGCTTTTATCCAGGTAGCTGCCGAGCACGCCTTGATACGGGCCGTAGAACTGGATGATGCCCATCAGCATTTCGCTGCTGAAGATCGGCTCACCACCGCTTTCGGCTTCGAGAATCACCTGCAGCAGAATACTGCGGGTCAGGTCCTCGCCACTTTTAGCATCGACCACCTGAAACGGGACTTTATCGACCACCAATTGACGAATATCGGCCAGGGTCAAGTGGCTGCTGGTGTGGGTGTCGTACAGGCGGCGATTGGGGTATTTCTTGATCAGGCGGGGAGTGTTCCGACTGTTATCTGTCATGCGGGGCGTCTCGTGGCGAGCCTGATTTAAAGGCATCTTAACCTACTATCGCCAGTGTCGCGGGTTGGTGTCGGAGGAGGTCTGACTATCCGAGTCCCTGTAGGCGCGAGGCTTGCCCGCGAAGAGATTGTGCCGGTCAATATCAATGTTGAATGTGCCGACGTTATTTAGCGGGCCACTCCGAGTTTCTCGAAGCCTGCGATGCACGGCTCAATGCCTGCGTGTTGCTGGACGTGCGCATGCCTGGCATGGGCGGTTTGAACGTTCAGGAAGCCATGCGTGAACGCGAACTCGACTTGCCGATCATCTTCGTCAGCGGCCACGCCGATGTGCCAATCGTGGTCCGCGCATTCAAGGCCGGCGCCCATGACTTCATCGAAAAACCCTACAACGAACAGTTGCTGCTCGACAGCGTGCAACAGGCGCTGAGTAACTGCGCGGCCAATCGCTCAGGCAATCTGGGTCACGAACAATTGCAGGAACGCATGCTGACGCTGACCCCACGCGAGCGCGATGTATTGCTGCCGCTGGTGCAGGGTTACACCACCCGCGAAATCGCCGAGCAACTGGGCGTCAGTGCAAAAACCGTCGACCTGTATCGATCGCGGGTGATGAAACGCATGCAGGCCAATACCTTGCCGGATCTGGTGGGCATGGCGATTGCGGCGGGGTTGGTTGATCCGTTGAGGCTGCGGTAACCGCGATGTCTTGAAGCGTCTCCTATACTTGATCCGCGTTGACCCGTTCAACGCAGAGAGTTTCCCCCTACGAACTCACAGTAAGGAGAACGAACATGACAATCCGCATTGGCGACGAAGCGCCGGACTTTACCGTCGAAAGCACCGAGGGCACGCTGCATTTCCACGAGTGGATCGGCGACAAGTGGGCGATTCTGTTCTCGCATCCCAAGGACTTCACCCCGGTGTGCACCACTGAACTCGGCTACATGGCAAAGCTCAAGCCAGAGTTCGATAAACGCAACACCAAGGTCGTCGGGCTCAGCGTCGACCCCGTCAGCAACCACCAAACCTGGGCCAAAGACATCGAAGAAACCCAGGGGCATGCGGTCAACTATCCGATGATAGGCGACGAAAACCTGGTGGTGGCCAAGCTCTACGACATGATTCATCCGAACGCCAGCGGCGGTGCCCGGACTGCTGTAGACAACGCCACGGTGCGCTCCGTGTTCATCATCGGGCCGGACAAAAAGGTCAAGGCGATGCTGATCTACCCCATGAGCGCCGGTCGCAATTTCGATGAAGTGCTGCGTCTGCTGGATGCGCTGCAATTGAACGCCAAGCACACTGTTGCCACGCCAGTGAACTGGCGCCCGGGAGAGGATGTGATCATTCCGACTTCAGTTTCTGATGAAGACGCCCGGAAAAAATATCCGGATGGCTTCAGGACGGTTAAGCCTTATTTGCGCACGGTGGCGCAGCCGAAGTAGAGACGACTGGGCTGGGTGACCAGCCCAATGCTAAAGAGCAGTCAGCCGACCGGCTCGGCTGTACAACTCATTGCCCCTGAGCCTGGTTTCTGGAAAAGGACCTCGTTGCCGTTCTGCCAGAAGCTGTAGTTACCCTGGTTATCTTTGCCGGTGTAACGGGCTCCCGAATCGCTCGGCACCTGGCTCAGGGTGATCGAAGTGTTCGCCCATTTCAGGTACACGACACCTGGCTGCGTGTTGAAGAAGGTGGCGGCAATCAGCGGGTTAAACCCAGTACAACGAAAAGCCAGGGGGCCTTCGGTGAGTCTGTCTGGGTCCTTGGTCCTGACAATGGCCGAGCCTTGGCGTAGCTGGTGGGCGCGCTCGGCATAACTTCGGATCGCGCACGCTTTGGGCTCAGGCCCGGAGCCACACTGATTGCGGGATTCGATCCAGAACTGCTGGTCGATCGTGACTTTGTCTGGAGGCGGTACTGAGCGTTCATCCGTGAGCGCCAGGTGATAAAGACGCGTCAGCTCGATATCCATTTGCGTCAGTTGCGGATCGCGACAGATCAGCTTTTCGATGGATGCACGTGCGCTGGCACAGTCGAAACTGGTCTTGATGGGTGGCGGAGGCGACGCAGCATTTGCACAGAGGCTTATCGCCGTGCACAGGCTGGTAGCGAGTAGACCGGTGAAAAGGGCCGTGACCGTTTTCATATTGGCTTCACCCAGATCATTTACTGAGTGGGACTATATCCTCAAGCGAGAGAAGTTCCACCCAGACATATGATTTAACTACCGGGCGACGTCAGATGCTCATAAACGCCTGGCGGCACCTTAGGAGAGCTTCTGTACTGTGAAGGACGCAAAGCCGATGCATCCGACGCCGCCAGCCGACGTCAGTGCAATGCATTAGCGGTGACGTTCCGAAACTGGCATATCCTGACGTCACAGTGTGACTAATGTGTCTATGCCGATTGCCACCGCAGCACTGACGTTTGCCCTATGACGGGTATGGTATGCCTGAAGGATTTGTCTTGTTTTTTTGCGGCAAAGACAGAGCGATCTCGGCGAGCGCTACTTCATTATCGCAATCATCTCGAGGCCTGCTATTGCATTGGCGGTGAGGGCAAAATCGAAGACATGGACGGCACCATCCCTGCAATTCGTCCGGGACATATGTATGTACTGGACAAACATGATCGTCACTATCTGCACGGCGGCAAGTTCACGGATCTGATCCTGGTCAGCGTTTTCAATCCTCCTCTTCGACGGGGCCAGTCGTTTCTAATCTACGAGTAACGAGACGACAGGGCTTCTATCAGACGCTGTCGAGTGATTGTGTGGAGTTGAGATATGAAATTGTTCCGGCCGCTACTGCAGCGGCCCGTAGCCTTGCTGTGGGGAGGGTTGGCGCTATCCTCAATTGGTGACGAACTCTTCGCGATTGCCATCGCCTGGATGGCGGTGCAAATCGCTGGCACCGATGCGAGCTGGCTCAGTGCTTTACGCGGTGCTGCCGCGTTGGCAGGCGCGTTGCTGGGTGGAATATGGGCGGAGCGGTGGGATCATCGTCGCACGATGATCGGTGCCGATTTGGCGCGGGCCGGTCTTGCCTTGATTCCGGTGATCGCTTGGGGGCTTGGCATCATGAGTCTGTGGATGCTGGCGGTGCCGCTCATGCTTATGATGATCGTCAACTCGCTCTTCGAGCCGGCGCTGCGTGCCAGTCTGCCGCGCATTGTCGCGACGCCGGACCAGTTGCAATCGGTCAACGCGCTGTTCGATGCCATCATCCGGGTTGCCCGAGTGATTGGACCGATGTTGGCTGCGGCTATTACGTTGCTGATTCCGATCGAACATCTTTTTACCCTCAACAGCGTCACGTTTCTGATCTCCGCGTGGGCAGTCATGAAGCTGGGTAAAGCGTTGCCGCGACAACCTGTCAAGGCGACAAGTCGACGTGCCGGCTTTACTGCCGGTTGGCGAAGCCTTGTGAGGCGCAGGCAAATGCAGGCGGTGTATGTGTGTGCGGGACTGGGCAATGTTGCCTGGAGCGTCGGGATTTCGATCGGCATGGCGCTGGCTGTCGTCAAATACGACATCCAGGGTTTTGGTGTCCAGGATTTTGCTGCCTACGGCTTGATCATGGGCGCCTATGGAGCAGGAAACCTGATCTCCATTTTTGTCGTGGGCAATCTACAAATCCGCAGTTTGTATCACGGGTTTACCTTTGGTTCCGTGGTCAACGGCCTGGGTATCGCGACCATCGGTGCCGCCGTAATGTATCTGCCTCCAGAGCATGTTCTGGCGGGGATGATGATCGGCGCAGGTCTTGCTGCACTCGGTGGGCCGCTGATCGATATCTCATTCATTCTGCTCATTCAAACCAAGTTCAAGCAAAGCGAGATCGCCGGGTTGGCCAGGCTGCGCTTTGCGGCGTTGGGTGCGTCGATTCTGATAGCCGGTGCCTGCGGTGCTGCGCTGTATGCCCACTTTGAAACCGGCCTGGTTATTGTCGGCGCCGGGGTTTTTGAAGTGATCGTCGGGGCAATTGTGCTGTTCGTCCCCGCGGATGACGAAGCCGTACAGGCGAACAAGGAAGAAGGCAGTGCGTCGTCGTCATCCTTGGCGGATGGTAGCGAGGTGGCCAGATGAAAGAGTTTCATGACTATGTAAAAGACCACGCCGAGCGAACGCCGGACAACATGGCACTGACCATCAGTGGTCGAGAGATCACTTACAGAGCGTTGGACGAATATGAATAGGTCTCAAACGGGTGCAGCCGGCGCTGAATGGGTGCGGTTACTGGCTCTTATTCGGTGCGTTTCGATTTCGGTTCTCCGCCCTTGCAAACTGGCATGTCCGAAATATCGTTCCTTTAAATATCCCTGTATTGGTTCGATGAACATCAAAAAATCAATCTATGCACTTTTTTGAATCGCTCCAGTGTTGTGCAGCGAATGCAGTTGCATCTTGCTGATGAAACGATTCATCTTATTTTTGAGTATTTATGTCGCCATTAATAAAGAAAACCACCCAAGGGTGATTGCTTTTATATAAATGACGTTATTTCTGCCGGTCCTCCGTGTTCCCGGCACCTCCATTGCAACGCCCCTTCTGGCAGTTTCTTCACTGTCATCAGTAAAGAGAAAGCAGGCCAATCCAAAGCCTTGTTCAAGCGCTTCGACGCTGAGTCGGGCATCCCTGAAACGCACCGTAATAAATTTAGAAGTTATGGAGATCCATCCATGTCGATGAAAGCAGAAGGACGGCTGTCGGTTGAACACTCACAACAGGGTGATAAGAATGCATGGTTAGCCTCACATGAGGCGGGGTATCACCAGAATTTAAGCAAGCGCCATGTACAAATGATTGCGTTAGGAGGCGCGATAGGTACGGGGCTTTTCCTCGGGGCTGGTGCGCGATTACAAATAGCCGGGCCTTCGTTGGCCATCGTTTATCTGGTGTGCGGTTTATTTGCGTTTCTCATTTTGCGCGCGCTGGGGGAGTTGGTGATGCATCGGCCTACCAGCGGCAGCTTCGTGTCCTATTCACGAGAGTTCATGGGAGAAAAGGCTTCCTACGTCGCTGGCTGGATGTACTTCCTGAATTGGGCCATGGCCGGGATTGTTGATATCACCGCTGTGGCGCTCTACATGCAATATTGGGATGCGTTCGCTTCTGTACCGCAATGGGTCTCAGCCCTGGTGGCGCTGGCTATCGTCACCGTGATGAACCTGATTGGCGTTAAGTGGTTCGGTGAAATGGAGTTTTGGTTTGCCTTGATCAAGGTCGCCGCTCTGACGCTGTTCCTGGTGGTCGGTTCGATCATTCTAGGTGGCGGAATTGCGGTGGGCGGTCATCCTACGGGGCTGCACCTGATTACCGAAAACGGGGGCTTCTTTCCCCATGGAATGCTGGCGGCCCTGGTGTTGGTGCAAGGCGTGGTATTCGCGTACGCCGGTATCGAATTGATCGGCGTTGCCGCGGGAGAATGTCAGGACGCCAAAGCTGTACTGCCCAAAGCCATCAACAGCGTTATCTGGCGGATTGCAATTTTCTATGTGGGCGCAGTGATTTTGCTGGTGTGCCTGTTGCCTTGGACTGCCTATAAAGCAGGTGAAAGTCCGTTCGTTACCTTCTTTGCGGCCCTCGGTATCCCATGGATCGGTTCGGTGATGAACGTGGTTGTATTGACCGCAGCCCTGTCCAGCCTCAATTCGGGGCTGTACTCGACTGGACGCGTGCTGCGGGCATTGGCAATGGGTGGTTCGGCGCCAACCTTCATGTCGCGCATGAGTGCGCAATCGGTGCCTTACGCGGGGATTCTGGTGACTGTTGCCATTTACATAGTCGGGGTTGTACTGAACTACCTGGTGCCGTCTCGGGTGTTCGAAATTGTGCTGAACATCTCCTCGCTGGGTGTGATCAGTACTTGGGGATTCATTGTTGTCTGTCAGATGAAGTTCCGTCATGCCGTAGCACGTGGAGAGGCGCAGGCGGTGTCGTACAGGATGCCGGGAGCTCCGGTCACTTCATGGTTGACTTTGCTGTTCTTGGTGGGCGTGCTGGGGATGATGGCCTTTGATTATCCAAACGGAACAATGACTGTGGCTGCGTTACCCGTTGTAGCGCTCTTGTTGGTGGCCGGCTGGCTCCTGTTGCGTCGTCCCAAGGCTGTAATGATGACCCCGACGATGCCGTCGGTGACCCTGACCCGGAAATTCCTCGAGTAAACCGTAGTTAGTCATTCCGTTACACGGACGGCAAGACCTCAGAACCCAAGCCGTCCTTTCTTCGCATTCTCTTTGCATCACTACTTGGCATTTTCGTTCCGGCCGCCGGTTCGTGGTGCATTTTTACGAACATTAATAGTGCGTCGATATTAATCGGCATGCCGCGCTGAACGCGTTGTATTACAAGGGCAATAAAAACGGTGAGTAAAATTTTCACGTTTAGAGGGCATAAAACTGACTGGAGTTGCCAATTGCACCATTTTCGCTCGCTCCAGAGTTGTGCAAGTTAAAAGAGGAAGAATCGTTTCAGTGGCTTGGCCTACTTTTGTCTCAATAATGAAATAAAACGTCGCGCGAGTATCTTTTGTGGGGGATTTTCCGCTTTTTATCATTCCTTACGGTACTTGGGCACAGCCCTTGCAAAAGTACATTCAAACCACCGGAAGTGCGGTTTCAACGAAAAAAAGATAATGGAGATCGTTATAAATTGGGCGTCAGAAATCAAACAAAATAGCCAATTATCTGGCGTGGGAATGCGTCAAGAGGTTGCCGGAATCATGAGGAATGTATTTCCGCATGAAACAGGAAGTTAACGACGCACACTGAGGTGCTTAACAGAAACAGTACTCACTAAAATAACGTAAGGCCTCATCTTATTTGAAATAGCGAAGTTATAAGAAAATGCCGTATGTATCGCGGCAAGGAGTAGGGTATGTCCCGAGCTTTTTTTAACGAAATGTATGATGCGAGTGGTGGCTGCCGCCCACATTACCAGGAGTTCGCGCGTTGGTTGGCGGACACGCCTCTGGAGTTGCTGGATCAACGTCGTCGCGAAGCCGACCTGTTGTTCCACCGAGCCGGCATCACCTTCACTTTATACGGGGACGAGCAGGGCACCGAGCGGTTGATTCCGTTCGACATCATTCCGCGCAGTATCAAGGCCAGCGAATGGCAAATGGTCGAGCGTGGCTGCATTCAGCGGGTCCAGGCCTTGAACATGTTCCTGGCCGACATCTACCACGGCCAACGCATTCTCAAGGAAGGCATCATCCCGGCCGAACAGGTCCTGGCGAACGAGGGTTATCAGGTCGCCATGCAGGGCCTGAATCTGCACCGCGGCATCTATGCCCATATCGCCGGGGTCGATCTGGTCCGAGACGGCGATGGCAGTTACTACGTACTGGAAGACAATCTGCGTACCCCCAGCGGCGTCAGCTACATGCTCGAAGACCGCAAGATGATGATGCGTCTGTTCCCTGAACTCTTCGCCGCCCAGCGCGTGGCGCCCATCGATCATTACCCGAACCTGCTGCTGGACACCCTCAAGAGTTCCAGCCCGCTGGACAACCCCACGGCCGTGGTGCTGACCCCCGGGCGCTTCAACAGTGCTTACTTTGAACATGCATTCCTGGCCCGTGAAATGGGTGTGGAATTGGTCGAAGGCGCCGATCTGTTTGTCCGTGACGATCATGTCTATATGCGCACCACCTCCGGCCCGAAACAGGTAGATGTGATCTATCGCCGTCTCGACGATGCGTTCCTCGATCCGTTGTCCTTCAATCCGGACTCCATGCTCGGGGTGCCCGGGCTGGTGGCGGCGTACCGCTCGGGCAATGTGGTCCTGGCGAACGCCGTGGGCACCGGGGTCGCGGACGACAAGTCGATTTACCCGTACGTCACTGACATGATCCGCTTCTACCTCGACGAAGAACCGATCCTCAAGAACGTGCCGACCTGGCAATGTCGCAAACCGGAAGAGCTGTCCCATGTGCTGGCCCATCTTCCCGAGCTGGTGGTCAAGGAAACCCAGGGCTCCGGTGGCTACGGCATGCTGGTCGGCCCGGCAGCCACGGCGGCGGAAATCGAGGACTTCCGCGCGCGGCTCAAGGCACGCCCCGAAGCCTATATCGCCCAGCCGACGCTATGCCTATCTACGTGCCCGACCTTTGTCGAAAACGGCATCGCCCCACGCCACATTGATCTGCGCCCGTTTGTATTGTCGGGCAGCGAAACCCGTCTGGTGCCCGGCGGCCTGACCCGCGTGGCATTGCGCGAAGGCTCGCTGGTGGTGAACTCGTCCCAGGGCGGTGGCACCAAAGACACTTGGGTAGTGGAGGACTAATACATGCTTTCAAGAACCGCTTCGGACCTCTACTGGATGTCCCGTTACCTGGAGCGCGCCGAAAACCTGGCGCGCATGCTCGAAGTCAGTTACTCGCTGTCGCTGATGCCCCAGGCCGGGCGCACCGATGGCCGCGCCGAGCTGGCGATGTCGCTGCTGGCCGCTGGCACGCTGGATGATTACAACGAACGTTTTGGCGAGCTCAACACCGAGCGCATGCTGCACTTCTTTGCGCTGGACGAAACCAACCCCGGGAGCATCTATTGCTGTTTGCAGGCCGCTCGGGCCAATGCTCACGCCGTACGCGGGCGTATCACCGCCGACATGTGGGAGAACATCAACGCCACGTGGCTGGAGATGCGCAACATCGCCAGCAACGGCTTGGCGCGTTATGGCATCAGCCATTTCTGCGAGTGGGTCAAGGAGCGTTCGCACCTGTTCCGCGGCGCGACGTCGGGCACGATCATGCGCAATGATGCCTACTGCTTCATTCGCTTGGGGACGTTCCTTGAGCGCGCCGATAACACCCTGCGCCTGCTGGATGCACGCTACGAAATGTTCGGCGAAGAGTCGGAGGAGGTCAGTGACAACTCCGCGCGCGGCTACTACCAGTGGAGCGCGTTGTTGCGGGCCTTGTCGTCCTTTGAGGCATTCAACGAGATCTACCGCAACGCACCGGGCGCCGAGCAGGTGTCCGAGATGTTGCTGTTGCGCGGCGATGTGCCGCGCTCATTGCACGCCTGCATCGAGGAACTGGACCATATCCTCGCCAGCCTGCCGGGTAGTAATGGGCGAGCGGCTCAGCGCTTGGCTGCCGAATTGAATGCTCGGCTGCGCTACACCGGTATCGACGAGATTCTCGGCTTCGGTCTGCACCAGTGGCTGACCGATTTCATCTCCCAGGTTCGCCATCTCGGTCAGACCGTCCACGAATCCTATCTGGAGGTCGTATGAAACTGTCCATACGCCACGACACCACCTACAGCTATGCCGATGAAGTCTGCACCAGCATCCAGTTCCTGCGCCTGACGCCGCAGAACAGCGAACGCCAGCACATCCTGGAATGGCACCTGGAATTGCCGCGCATAGTCCGTAGCCAGTTCGACCCTTATGGCAACATCCTGCATGTATTGACGATGGACGAGCCCCACGGTGCTCTGGTGCTGACGGCTTATGGTCAGGTGGAAATCGACCCGGACCGTGAGCAGGAGCGCGACAGCCAATCTCCTTTTCCGTTTTTGCGCACCAGTCATCTGACAAAAACGGACGACGCCTTGAATGCCTTCGCCGTGCAGCACTGCGGTATGCGACGGGATCGGACGGCGCTGATTGACCTGATGAATGGCCTGGCCGACCACATGGTCTACAACCCGGGTGCGACCACCGTGGACACCACAGCAGCCGAGGCTTTTGCGGGGGGAGCCGGGGTCTGTCAGGACCACACCCACGCCTTCCTGGCCTGCGCCCGCAGCCTGGGAATTCCCGCACGTTACGTCTCCGGTTACCTGTGCACCGAAGATGAAAACCACCTCGCCAGTCACGCCTGGGCCGAAGCTTGGCTCGACGACGGTTGGTACAGCTTCGATGTGACCAACCGCTTGGCCCGTCCAGAGCGTCATCTGAAACTGGCGGTTGGCCTGGACTACCTCGACGCCTGCCCTGTACGCGGCATGCGGCGTGGTGGCGGGGCCGAGTCAATGCTGGCGCGGGTTCAGGTCAACTCGATGTTCCAGGTCCAGCACCAGTAGCCCCGGTTCACAACTGCAACCGTTACCGGCCGTACCGTTATGAAACGGTACGGTCGTTCATCCCAAATTCACGAGTTAACACGAATGACTTATTGCGTCGCTATGCACCTGGCCGACGGGCTGGTGTTCATCTCCGACTCACGAACCAATGCGGGCATTGATCAGATATCAACGTTCCGTAAGTTGTTTATTTTCAGCACGCCGGGCGAGCGACTGATTGTGTTGCAAACGGCGGGCAACCTGGCCACCTCGCAATCGGTGGTCAACCTGCTCAAGCAGCGTTCCACGGGGCAGGGACCACACTTGTTGAGTGTCCGCACGCTCTATGACGCCACCGTGCTGGTGGCCGAAACCGTTCGCGAAGTCGTCGCCCGGGATCGTACGAAGCTGGCCGGCAAGACCGACTTGAGTTGCTCTTTTCTGGTCGGTGGGCAGATCGCGGACGGGCCCATGGATGTGTACAGCATTTATCCGCAAGGCAACTTCATTCAGGCGACAGAGGACACGCCTTTCCTGCAATTGGGTGAAAGCAAGTACGGCCGGCCGATACTCGATCGCAATCTGACGTATCGCACATCACTCGAAGAGGGCCTGCGCTGTGGGCTGATCTCGTTCGACTCGACCATGCGCAGCAACTTGTCGGTGGGCATGCCGCTGGATCTGTTGGTGTACAGGAAAGACAGTTTTACCGGTGCGAAAAGTTATCGCATCACGGCCGACGACCCGTACTTCATGCGTATCCGAATGCAGTGGGCTGCCGGACTGCACGACATGCTCGCGGCACTGCCGGAGCCGCCAGACGCTTACATGACGGCGGCCGCCAACAAAAACTAGCTTATTTCAGGCATCGTCAATGGCACTTCGAATTTCATTCTGACCCAGATATCCGGGCACGGTAAAACCTATGCGGCAGCCTTGGCAGAGGCCCAGCACCAGGGGGACGCTGAGGCTGATCGCGTCCTTCGACTTGAATGGCAACGATGCAGCCCACAAACGCCAGCACCCGGTGAAATTTGAACGGCTACAAGATCTGACCCTATACCGGGGCGGCTTGCTGTTCGGTGAAAGAAAGCTACGGACACCCAAGACGTTGGCTGCCTTGCGCACGAAACGCATGGTCTGATCGAGGGCGCCTTCATCACCCTTTACCCATTCTTTACCTGGCCTTGCGCCTCGTTCGCCTGCGGGTCGGTTAGGCTGCTAGCCATCTTGATCTGGACGACTTTGTGAATCGAATGAACCTTCAACCTCGGTACTGGCTAGCGGTGGGCGCCTTAGTGGGCAGCCTGGGATTGATCTCGGGTTGTGCGGGCGATCCGCCAGACCCGCGCATCGCATTCACCGAGCGGGTCAATAAAGAGCTGACTACCGCCTATCAACCGTCCCACAACGAAACGGTCGGCTGGGGCGCAATCTGGCAACTCGATCAGCAATCGGTGGATGTTGCGTGGTTGGCGCCGGTTATCCATGAGCGTTTGCCGCTGATTATTTACTTGCCGGGATTGGGTGAGCCGGCCTCGGGCGGAGTGGAGTGGCGCAAGGCTTGGGCGCAGGCCGGTTATGCGGTGCTGTCTGTTCAGGGGCACGCCTATGATCAGTCGATTTTTGCGTCGCAGCAGGCGTTGTATGGAGACTTCCGTGGGATGGCGAGCAGTCATTACACCGCCGCCGCCTTACGCGACAGGCTGTCCACACTGCAGAAAGTCCTGACCGAGGTTCGGGCGCGAGCCGCGAAAGGAGACGCGCAACTGGCTGCCATCGACTGGAATCAAGTTGTGGTGGCCGGCTTTGATTTTGGGGCGCAGACCGCAGAGGCACTGGCCGGGGCGCTGGAACCTGGCGCTACGTCGGGCGTCGCGATTCAGCCCAAAGCGGTGTTGCTGCTCAGCCCTTATGTGGAAGCCGGTGCCCGGCGAGAAGTCTTCGCCCAGATATCGGCGCCCGTGCTGTCGATGACCGGTCAGGAGGATGAAGATCCGTTCAACTGGGTCAGTTCTTATCGCCAGCGACAAGTGTTGGGCGAGTCGGTGACGGCGGCGGGAAGCGTTCAGTTGGAGTTGAACAACGCTACGCACAAGACCTTGTCGGGTACCGAGTTGTTCAACCGGCCGGTGAAAAAGGCCGATAAGGGTAGCAATCCATCCGGCGATGCTCCCAAAGGTAAAGGGCACAAGCGCGGCGCCAAATCCGGCGGCGGTTTCCATAGCCCGGTGGTGGGCGAGCCGGCCCCGGATCCCAAGCAAGTTGCTGCGATTCAGGCAATTGGTGTGGCGTTTCTGGATAGCCGCATCAAACACAATCCCGCGGCCACTGAATGGTTGCAGAAAGGCGCGCCAGGTTGGCTGGATGGAGCGGGGCGGTTGAAGTAGTTTTGTGTGGGGCCAACTGCTGTTGCCGGCAGCAGTTGGCGGCCTTGGTTATCGCTGCTGGGAAGTCGTGCACCTGCCCCACAAAACCATCCATGGATTTTGAGACCCGTTAGCCAGAAACTAAGTTAGAGTGTTCATCAATGCCTGTTCATAAGGGCCCTCCACTCGATTCGCGTAGTCGCGCCAAGCGGTTCCAGCGAACGAACCGGGCAAAAAAAAACCGTATATCAATCGTTATGTGAAGAATGAATCGTCCGCTGTTTGTTTCTCTAGATGGGCCCAAAGGAACCGGCAAAACCACACTGCTGGAGGCCATTACGAAAGTACTGAGGGCAGACAACAAAAAGGTGATCCGACTTTGCGAGAAAAAAAGCGATCCCTATAGGGGGGAAACAATGGCCCTCGTTAACAAGCTCGTCAGGAATCCCACCCGGGATTTGGAGCTGGGGGTTTGTGAGCGCTTTGCTGATAGCCGTACCTGGATTTCCCAGCACGTGGTGGCTAAACAGCCACCAGGCAGCATCATCTTGATCGATCGCTGGTACCCGTCTGATGCCGCGTTTCGCCGGATAATCCCGTTTGCAGAGATTCTACAGTTAAACATTGATCGAAACGTGCGAGTGCCAGACCTGCATGTCGGGGTTGTCACCGCCCCTGAGATTTCATGGGCGAGGGCAGCGGCACGACGGCGTGGGCTGAGCAGTACTGTGATCCATAAGCTGGAAGAACATATCGCTTGTACCAAGGCGTTCGAGCGAGCGATTGCAGATCACGGCTGGGTTTTATGCCGTAATGAAGGAACGATCGAAGAAGCAACGATGCAGGTGGTTTCTGAGATCTATAGAGTTCTTCGATGCCCCGTAGGCGAAGTTCACTGCGCCGGTCTTGCTCTGAACTAAAAAGCAGAATTCCCTCACGGAAATAGATATTAAAAATCAAACAGTTACGAAGGCGTTCGTGAGCAGCCTTGGTGGTTTAGTTTAGGCTTTTGACTCGAAATTAATATTCTCTGGGACAGCCGGAACTAAAGCTTGGAAAGTTTGATTGAGTGGGGAGTGTACATTTATTGCTGAGTGGCACATACATATTTATATGGCAATATATTTTCAATGGATTAAATATTGTTGCGAATCAATATGCCCATGCACGTGTTGACTGCGCTAGTCCAAACTTGAATGCCCGCCAAAATTTATATAAAGGAATGCTATCGAGGCTGGTTATATCGCCAGCTACAGTATGTAAAAGTAGGGTGGGTATGATCATGTAGTTACAAAAGGAGATGCAGGCGCTGAGGCTCAAGGCCGAGCAGGAGCGCTTTGCGCTGGAAGCGGTTTAGCCATTTGGTCTGCGGTCCCGAGATGGTTTTTTGAATGGCACTTCCGGTACAACTAAACATCGTCCACCTCCGCGATATTTAAATAAGTGCCTGATTCCGACACCCTCTGCCGGCAGCCGACAGACGCTTTCATCTTATTTTCTTACTCTCATCTGGCCCGACGTTCATTGCTTCACGTCGGGCAATCAGTCCTACCACTGCACACCCCGCCATAAGCTCTAACCGAGCGGACGACAGTGTTTTCGCCCTATTTTCCGCGAGTAAAGCAATAACCGGTACAGCGGTGCTTCAGTTGGTCGAGGAAGGCCGACTGGATCTCGATGCGCCTGCCAGGGACTATGTGCCGATGATCGGAGAACTGAAGTAGTCGGTCATGACTGACCTTGCACGAGCACCTTTCGGGCTGTGCGACAGGTGAGTGACGGCGCGCCGAGCATGCTGCGCATCTCGGGTTGTCGCGCAGTCATGGTGACAATGCGTGGTTATCGAAGGATGTTGCACCTTGCATGGCCGGCCACGTCTCTGGGCCGGCCATTATCTCTTGGGCACTCAGCAGGCAGGCGTCGAGTTCTTCCTTCAAAGCGTCCAGGTCGAGCCCCTGGCCTATGAAAACCAGTTCCTGTCGACAATCGCCGACAATGTCGTCCCATTTGGCCAGGATCCGCTGCCGCCGGTACTCATCACGGGGCCATTGCGATTGCTCGATGAAGGTCCACCAGCGTCCGACATAGTCCCAACGGAACTGCCTGCCGCTTTGCGCCAGCATGCCGATTTCCAAATGCCGGCTGGCTACCCAGAAGTAACCTTTGCTGCGCAGCAGTCGGCCGTTGTGCCACGGCTTGGTGAGAAAATCGAGCAGTCGCTGTGGGTGAAACGGTGCGCGTTCGCGGTATACCCAGGACGTCATGTCATAGGTGTCCGACTCAGAAGGTGGTTCATCGATATCTTCCATCTTCTTCATCCAGCCGGGCGACTGTGCCAGGCTGGGTAAGTCGAATAGACGGGTACCGAGAATCTTCGACAGGTCTATGGCGCCGTGGGTCATGGGCAGGATTTGCGCTGCCGGATTTAGCTCTGCAAGGAGTGCGCGCAACGCCAAGTAGTCACTTTCACCCATAAGGTCCAGTTTGTTGACGAGGATGACGTTGGCGTACTCCACCTGTTCGATCAGCAGGTCAGCCAAGTGGCGCAGTGGCTTGTCTGTTCCGTCTTCGCTGGCCAAGGTGTCTGTCGAGGAGAGCAGTGCCTGGAAGTTGCTGCCATCTACCACCGTCACCAAGGTATCGAGCTGTGCCAGTTCGCTGAGGCTGAAACCTTCGGGGTCAAGGAAGGCGAACGTCTCGGCGACGGGCATGGGTTCGGAAATACCCGTGGACTCGATAAGCAGGTAATCAAAACGCTGCTGACGTGCCAATAGGCTGATTTGCTCGAGTAAGTCAGCACGCAGCGTGCAGCAGATGCAGCCGTTGCTCATCTCAATCAATTCATCGCTGCCGCGGTGCAACGACATGCTGTGTTGCACCTCCTCGGCGTCGATGTTGACTTCGCTCATATCATTGACGATGACTGCCACTCTCATGCCGGCGCGATTGCGCAGAATGTGGTTGAGCAGGGTTGTCTTGCCAGCACCGAGGAAGCCCGAAAGGACCGTCACCGGCAGCCGGTTCAACTAGGTGCCATCAATCATGCGGTCACCGTTTGCTCGGCTACAACTTTGTCCAGATAGCTTTCGAACAGGTCTACGACCACCAGGCCATTATCGTTGGCATCGCCCCAAAGATCCTTGACCCGGAATTCGACGTGATAGCTCGGTTGATGTATTGCACGCTTGTCGCCATGGCCAATGGTGTCCGGGAAAGGCCATTGTTCGGTGGTGCGATGACGGATCACGCCTTCCTTCCCGCGGACATAGCCCGGCATGCGGACATGCCCCGCCACGTACTCGTCGCGCACTACCACCCGGTCGCCGACTTCGAATGGCGCCCGACCGGTGATGGCAGGACGACCCTGGGAGTGGGGCGGGTTGGCCAATTTGAATGGTGAACCCAGCGCCTGATCGAGTTCGTCCTGGGTAATAACTCCAGCTTCGACCAACAGCGTCGCGGTGGCGATGACGTAGCGTTCGTAATACGTCGTGCCAACGTGTTGGCGCACATCAAGGCGCTCGACGGCATGGCGCGCCTCATCGATGCTGAACTGTTTCAAGTGGTCTGCCGCGACGAACATCAGGCTGTAAGCCAGATGCTCCCAATCTTCTTTAAACACGGTCTTATAGCTCAGGCTGTTGATGGTGTGGGGTATCTTGCCAAACCCCTGAAAGCCACCAAGATCATGAAAGCCATCCATATTGAACACCTCTTTAAATTGAAAAAAATGGAGCGTCTTGGTTAGGGCACGCAGGGCAGGGCAACACCAATCAGAACATCCTTGGTGATCAGTTTCTGAAGCTCTTCTTCATTCATGTGCTCGCTGCCTTCGGGTCTTACGGGCAGCACCAGGTATCGGCTTTCAGCGCTGGTATCCCAAACCTTGACGGTTACCTCACTAGGCAATGGCGTGCCCAATTCACGCAGTACGGTGCGCCCTTCGCGGACCAGGCGTGCGCGGAACTCGAAGCCCTTGTACCACTCGGGCGGCAAGCCCAGGACCGGCCAGTTGGTGCAAGAACACAGGCTGCAAACAATGACGTTCTTCAACGTGGGCGTATCTTCCAGGGCCACGATGTATTCCCCCTGCGGGCCGGTGTAACCAAATTGAGCACATGCCGCGGTGCCGTCCTTGAGCAACAATTCGCGAAATTGCGGATCTACCCAAGCCTTGGCAACCACGCGAGCGCCATTTTCTGGGCTCCATTCGTGCTCCATCAATTGGGTTATTGCCTCGATATAGCCGTCGGGGATCAGGTCCTTGCTCTTGAGAACCTGAAACAGCGCCCGCGCCCTCTCGCCCGGAGTCGAAGTAGATTGTTGGGGTGTTGGTGTGTTCATTGGGTAACTCCTCATCGTTCGAATCGGTCTGGAACTTCATAGCAAGGCTGAGCTTCTTTTTTATTTTTTCGGACTGCAGTGGCACAAACAGGCTTAAAGGGATTTCCAGTCGACAGCGGCCTCGAACGCTGCAGCAGCCTGGTAGATCGTGCCTTCTGCATAGTGCTTGCCAACCAGCATCAGCCCGACGGGCAGACCGTCTACCAGGCCGCAAGGGATCGACATGGCCGGATGGCCGGTGATGTCCTGGGATGAGGCATTGCCGATCATTTCCAGTGCCCGGGCCACGTATTCGGTAATTGAGCAACCGGGTTCCGGGTGTGGCTGGGCAATGATGGGTACCGTCGGCATCACCAGCAGGTCATAGCTGTCCAGTGCCTTGTCGTAGCCGGCGCGTGCGTAACGTGCGAGGTTCTGTGCCTTGGCGTAGAAACGGCCGTTGTAGCGCTCCAGGCCGTACTGGCCGACGAACATGCACAGCTTGAGCGATGCGGACAATGCGTCCGCCTGTTCGCGCCAGCCGGCCTGTTTATCCAGCAGCGCGACGTCGTAAAGGCCCTTCCAGTTAAAGCCCGAACCATTACCGTGCATCATCTGCATGGTCAGACCTTCGCAGCCAATGGGGTGCCACAGCGAAGCCGCAAGGTTGTGCTCGGGAATGGATACTTCTTCAACACGAGCGCCTAACGCCTCAAGTCGGGCGATGGCGCTGCGTACCTTGGCGGTGACACGCGGGTCCTGATTGGCCAGTTGGAAGCCTTCCTGGAGGATGCCGATCCTGAGCCCGCTGACACCGCGCTCCAGGTAGTCGCTGTAGGTGTCGACCTGCGGCGAAGCCTGGCGTGGGTCGAGCCCGTCCGCACCGGCCATGACTTCCAGCATCAATGCGTTATCACGCACATTGCCGGTGATAGGCCCCGCATGGTCGATAGTTGCCTCAATCGCCATGATCCCGGTGTAGGGCACCAGGCCGTGGGTCGGCTTCATCCCGTAGGTGCCGCAGAATGCTGAAGGGATACGGATAGAGCCGCCCTGGTCGCCGCCGACCGCCATGTCCACCTCGCCTGCGGCCACCAGCGCCGCGCTGCCGGAGGAGGAGCCACCGGAGGAAAAACCGTGGCGGTGTGGGTTGTGTACCGGCGCCGGGTCAGAGGTGTGACTGCCACCAGAGAGGCAGTAGTGTTCGCAGGTTGCCTTGCCGAGGATAGTGGCCCCAGCGTCCAGCAATCGAGTCACTACGGTGGCATCGAATGAGGGCACGAAGCCTTCCAGCGGCGCAGCACCGTTCATCATCGGGACGCCGGCCAGCGAAATGTTGTCCTTGAGCGCTACGGTCTTGCCCGCCAGTTTCCCCTTGCGAGCGCCGTTCACTTCGGCCCTGTAGTACCAGGCGTTGAGCGGGTTTTCCTTATTCGATGGGCGATAGCCCGAACTGCGGTCGTACCGCACTGGCGGAGTAAAGTCGGGTAACTCGTCGATGAGATCGTATGCGTCGAAACTCGACTGCATGAGCGCCAGATATTCACTGGCCTGCTCAGGGGGCAACTGCATGTGCAGATTGCTCGCGATGTCCAGTAATTGGTCGAGGGTGGGGCGAACGATTGCCATGGTGGGATCCTTTTTTTTCTGGAAGCCCGGCGAGACCGAGCGCTTCGTAAATGAGTTGTACAAATATTTTGCTGGTTGCTGTGCGTGCTCTTGGTTCCGCGAAAGCAACACTCTCATTGGGTGTCAGTTGACCTGGGATTAAGATAAGCCGGGTCCCCGTGCTGTCGCTTGGTTGAGCCGGACAGCCACTTGGTTGAGCCGGACACGCTTTTTTTATCTTCCTGGCCTCGGCTCGGTCGTTGTCCCGAGGTCTGTTGGGCTTAAAACACTCGTGCGTAACGCAGGTTCATCCGGAAGTCCTCTTTGGGCCCGTTATCTACCGAGAGATCCTTGCCCAGCTGCAGCTGGATCTGGTCTTGAGCGGTGAAAAACTTGGTGGCGGTCAAACGGAAGTTGGTGGTGTCTGCTTCGTTGTCCTGATTGACATGTTCGATGTTGGTTTCTCCGCCCCAGGTATGTCCGAAACCTATGCCGAAGGCCGTAGTGGCATCCGGCATGTAGCGGCCCATAACCTGCGCGGCGTAGGAGACGTCCTGCTCAAGCCGGTTGGCGTTTGCACTGTAGTCATCGTTGTCGCCATACCACGTGGCGCCGCCGACCAGGTCCATGGCCCATTTTTCCGTGAAGTGTTTGACGTAGGCGCCCTGAAGCTCGAACTTCCAGCGGTTCTCGCCAATATTCAGGGGGGCGTCCTTGTCGTAGCTGCCGGTGGGCACGAAAAGGTAGGGCGCGAGGCTGAGGGTGTCGCGGGCGTCGTTGAGTCGCAACTTGACCGGAGCCGTCAGGATCAGGTCGCCAATGCCGCTCGTACTACCTAGCGTCGAGGCATCGCCGCCGCTGGAGACGTGCCCGAATGGCAAAAGGAATTGTGGGTCAATGGTGACGGTGTCACTCAGCGCGTAGACGTGCAGCAGACGCAAGATGCCAACGTCGGAGCTCAAGTTGAAATCAGAACTGACCTTGTGACCCTTGGCATAGGCCGAGTCGGTGGTGGCGTGCTGGTAGTAGATGACGCCGATGGTTGCGTCCGCCGGATATTGCTCATAATCACCGGGGGCCACTTCGACGGCTTGCGCATGAAATGCGGGCAGCAGAGCAGGGAGCGTCAGCAGACGGATTTTGTTCATGATGGATTTCCTGGCACAAGGAGGCCGTACCGCCTTTCAAGGCGGCAGGCTGTGGCTATTCACTGGTTGGGTGTAAGCGCAGGTGCGCTCAGCTTTGTGCCGGTAATGCGTCGCGAAGCATTCCCGTTTGCGGATGGCAGTTGATGTATTCGAACACCTGATTTTTGGCATCCGACACCGACACTTCGTGGTAAAGCCGCAGCTTCACCAGCCCGGCAGCCACGCGGAAGAACGTGACGAAAATGCGCAGATGGGTGGGATGGGATTCTGCCCAGCGTTCCAGCTTCTCGACCGAGCGCCAGTGACCAATGTTGTAGCTCAGGTCGAGGAAGTTGCCGTCCATGTCGATGTTGCGCACGAATCTGTTGCTGTAGCAGCCCAGGGGTTGGCCGTTGTCACGCAAAAAATCCATGCCGTTCTGCAGCGTCGGCAGGATTTCGTCAAGATACAGTGAGCGTTCCTCTGCCTCGGCGTCGGCCCAATCCTGGCCGGAGCGGATCAGCGCTACGTTGTCGTGACCCAGCACTACGACGCGCCCACCTTTAGCCGGGTCTCCAGCGACCACTTGCAGTTCGCCCGAAGGGTTCATCCAGTCGGTCTGGGAAACCGGGAAGCGGTCGCGCATCGAGCCCCAGTAGCCGTGCTCTTCGATTTCGCCGCTGGTGTTGTCCATGATCGCGCCGATGCCGGGCGGCTTGTCCTGGAAGCCGTATAAAGTTTCGAACTGCTCGGCACGCGGAGCGATGATCTCCCGAAAATACCCGAGGCCGTCACTGAGGCGATCCTGCGACTCCCACCAGTCGTTCACTTCTGGTGATCGCAACCAGCGGCAATGGGCCACTGGATCTTTCCAGTAACCGACGATCATCAGGTTGTCATAGCCGCTGTTGTCAGTGTGATGCGTCAAGTCATGGGTTAGCGGACCATCGGGCAGGCTGAAGCTGCTCACGATGTGCCGCATGGCCTGCAGCGCCGCCTCGCGCTGTGCTTCACCGCGAAACTGCACACCCAAGTAGCCCATCACCACCTGTTTCAATTGTTCGTCGGCGCGTCCGACCCACATGGGGAAGGGCGGTTGGTAATTTTCGGGAACTCGACGAGAAAGCGTCCGAGGACATGTGAGGTGTTTGTCGATCGCGGATTCCATGAAAGGCTCCTTTTTATTTTTGGTTCAGGCGTAAGGTTTGGGTTCAATGTCCCGGTGACGGATTGCGGTTGGCACCTTCCTGTCGTCGGAGCAGCGCCAGAACTCCCCACTCGATCAGCCAGCAAACGAACTCCTCAGGTGCCAGGTCGCGCATTTGCAATAACCAGGATGAGTCGGACAATCGTTTCTGTTTTTGAAGATGCATGGGATGCCTCATCAGCCGTGGTTGCAGGGAATGCTGTGAGGTAGAAGTTATGCAGGATCGGGTCAGTGCGCTTTGTTCGCAAAGACAACCGTTTGGTTGGAAAGGACAGACCCAACAAAACCGGTACGCGCTTGAGCCGTACTGGTGCGCTGAGCCCCAAAGGCAAGGGCTCGCGCCTTGAAAATGGGCATAACACGCTCATCAGCGATGGCAGCAGACGTTTAACGCTGGCGGGGTTTGCTGACGAGGTTTCTGGTAGGCGCCTCTCCTCAGAGCCATATTAGGCCGGCGCCAGAAAGAGCGAATGGCCTATTAATTGCTAAGTGATGAGCTTGCGTTAGCGCTCCCCGCTTTCTTTACGTCGCCGCACCGAGGTGAATGCCATGAGCCAAAGCAGTCAGTATTCAACCCTCGCAGTTTCGGAGCCACGTCGCTTTGATTACTGGAAAGAAGTGGTGTGTCGTCATTGCCTGGCGGCTGACAGCAAAACCTTGTCGCAGAGCAATTTCGAGGGGGCGCTAAAGGTCCACGACATGGGGGCGCTGGATATCTGCACCTTGTCCTCGCCTCTGCACCATTGGGAGCGTTCCGCCCAGCATCTGCGCAGCGGTCCCGCCGAAGATTTGTGGTTGGGTTTCACCCGAATTGGTCATGGTGAACTGGAGCAGGGAGGGCGCAAGGCAACATTGGCTGCAGGCAATCTGTTTCTTTATGATGCATCCCAGACGTTTCGATTCAGTCTGGGTGGTACCGAAAATCACTTGATCCGAATTCCACGACAGTTGCTCAGCGAGCGGTTGCCCGGCGTAGCGGATTACACGGCGATGGTTCTGGACGATCGTCGTCCAGGCGTGATCCCGTTACGCGAGATGTTGCGCCAGGCGGCGAGCGCACCGTCAATCTTGCAGGATGGGGGAGTCTCTAGTCGGTATTCCAGTGCGTTGCTCGACCTTCTGGTCATCAGCCTGGAACTTCAGGACTTGAAGACAACCCATGAAGAGTTGGATCTTTATGGACGGATCATGAATTACATCCGCCGGAATTTGACCGACCCGAACCTGTCGATCGAACTCATCGCTCAAGCGCACCATGTGTCCACCCGAACCGTCACGCGTGCTTTCGCCCGCTACCAGAAAACCCCAGTTTCGGAGATCTGGAAAGAGCGCCTGAATGCCAGCCGCGAAGCCATCGAGCGCGGCCAGGTACGCAGCGTTTCTCAAGCAGCACTGGATTTCGGGTTCTCCGACTTTTCCCATTTCAGCCATGCCTTTCGCAAGGCCTTTGGTGTTGCTCCTCATACTCTCCTGCATCGCAATTGAGAACGTCTGGCCTCAAATGGATGCAGCGCTAGGGCTTGTGGGGTTGAGGGCGAATAAACCAACGAACTCGCTACCGTCCTACCGGACCGCAGCGCGCCC
>Ga0066791_10000064_pt1 | contig 41191 bp, 36 predicted proteins | sample OrgsoiDNA2013051_FD_70944 | JGI IMG/M metagenome (GOLD analysis project Ga0066791, IMG submission 70944) | Permafrost soil microbial communities from the Arctic, to analyse light accelerated degradation of dissolved organic matter (DOM) -... | ecosystem: Environmental > Terrestrial > Soil >...
CGTCTCCTTTCGCCGCAAAAAGGTTGAAGTCGGGGCGACTCAGGGGCCGTTTTCTACATCAAAGTAGCCTACTTGGCGACTCTGAAACAATTTCGTTGTTTTAACCGGGACGGCTGACGTAAAAACGGCCATCCGCGGATGGCCGTTTCAGTGTGCCTTGAAGGGGCGGCACGTCAGGACTTATCGACCGCTTTCTTGATCGCGTCCTTGGCTTTGCCGACCGCTTGCTGTGCCTCGCCTTTCTTCTCCTGCATCTTGCCTTCAACTTGCAGTTTGGTGTTGTCAGTGGCCTTGCCGACGCCTTGCTTGACGTTGCCGACCGCTTCGTTTGTCACGCCTTTAACTTTATCGCCAGTGCTGCTCATGGTGTTTCTCCTGTGAACAATTCAAAGGGCATAGTCGTTACACAAAGATTGACCGGCAGCGTTTGCACGGAGTTTCATTTATTTTTAACGCGACATTTCATCGCTGCGCGCAGGTTGGGCTTTATGTTTGCCGTCCAACCCCCGAGAATGCGCAACGTATTCAGGCCATGGCGCTGAAGATCCAATCCCGTAGGAATGTTATGAAACTCGATAAAAAGCAGGCCATTGCCCGCAGAAACCTGGAGCTCGGCGGTGCTGTGCTTGGCGTCAACAACTGCCATTTCACCGAATTGAACCGCAATCGCAACATCTGGTGGTTCGACATCCCGGTAGCGCGCCTTGCCGTTGGTCAGTACGAATGGGTTCACCTGCTGATGCACACACCGGACACCGACGAACTGGTGCACCTGAAAGTGCCGACGGTGTTCCTGCGCGAGAAGCTCGAAGGCCTGGTGGTGCGCAATGAAGGCAAACGCAAAGCAGCCCTGAGCCTGGAACTGAGCGCCGACAAGGACTCGTACCTGCAGGACATGCGTCCGGCGGGCACCAACGTCAACTTCGCGCCGTTCCGACTCTAAAAGCCAACGCGGACCATTGTGGCGAGGGGGCTTGTCGGAATGCCGCACCACCCCGTTCGGCTGCGAAGCAGTCGTAAAACCATCTTATGCGGTGCACCTGATGCACCGCGGTTGCAGGTTTTAGGGGCGCTTCGCACCCCAACGGGGTGGTGCGGCATTCCGACAAGCCCCCTCGCCACAGAAAGCTCTTTACCCACAAGAGCGCGCCTGATATTTCGGGCAAACAAAAAGCCCCGCATCTGCGGGGCTTTTGTGTTTTACGCGGGGCTTACTTCTTCAGGCCCAGCTTTTTCAGCTCTTCGTCGCGCAGTTCGCGGCGCAGGATCTTGCCGACGTTGGTGGTCGGCAGCGCATCGCGGAACTCAACGGAACGCGGGACCTTGTACCCGGTGACGTTGGCGCGCATGTGCTCCATCACCGTTTCCTTGGTCAGCGTGACGCCCGGCTTGGCAACGATGAAGATCTTGATCGCCTCGCCCGACTTCTCGTCCGGAATACCGATGGCTGCACATTGCAGCACGCCCGGCAGGGTCGCGAGCACATCTTCCAGTTCATTCGGGTATACGTTGAAACCCGAGACCAGAATCATGTCTTTCTTGCGATCGACAATGCGCATGTAGCCATCAGGCTGGATCAGCGCGATGTCACCGGTCTTCAACCAGCCTTCGCTGTCGAGCATTTCATCGGTGGCTTCCTGACGCTGCCAGTAGCCCTTCATGACTTGCGGACCTTTCACACACAGTTCGCCGATTTCGCCTAGCGGCTGTTCAACACCGGCATCGTCGATGACTTTGCACAGGGTCGATGGAACCGGAATACCGATGGTGCCGACCTGAATGTTCTGGATCGGGTTGACCGTGGCCACCGGGCTGGTTTCGGTCATGCCGTAACCTTCGCAGATGGCGCAACCGGTGACCGCTTTCCAGCGCTCGGCGGCGGCCAGTTGCAGGGCCATGCCACCGGACAGGGTGACCTTCAGCGCCGAGAAATCCAGCTTGCGGAACGCTTCGTTATTGCACAGCGCCACGAACAAGGTGTTCAGGCCAACGAAACCGCTGAACTTCCACTTCGACAGTTCCTTGACCATCGCCGTCAGGTCGCGTGGGTTGCTGATCAGGATGTTGTGGTTGCCGATCAGCATCATCGCCATGCAATGAAAGGTGAAGGCATAGATGTGGTACAGCGGCAGCGGCGTGATCAGGATCTCGCAACCTTCATTAAGGTTGGAACCCATCAGCGCCTTGCACTGCAGCATGTTCGCCACCAGGTTGCGGTGGGTCAGCATTGCGCCCTTCGCTACGCCGGTGGTGCCGCCGGTGTATTGCAGCACCGCGACATCGCCGCTGTCCGGGTTGGCTTCAGCCACTGGCTGGCCGTGGCCCTTGCTCAGCACGTCGTTGAACTTGACGGCCTTGGGCAAGTGATACGCCGGGACCATCTTCTTCACATACTTGATGACGCTGTTGATCAGCAGACGCTTGAGTGGCGGCAGCAGGTCGGCGACTTCGGTGACGATGACGTGCTTGACGCCGGTTTTCGGCACCACGATCTGGGCCAGATGCGCCATGTTGGCCAGGCAGACCAGGGCTTTGGCACCGGAGTCGTTGAATTGGTGTTCCATCTCCCGCGCGGTGTACAGCGGGTTGGTGTTGACTACGATCAGCCCGGCGCGGATCGCACCGAATACGGCGACCGGGTACTGCAACACGTTAGGCAGTTGCACGGCGATTCGATCACCGGGCTGCAAGTCGGTATGCTGTTGCAGGTAAGCGGCAAAGGCACCGGACAATTCGTACAGTTCACCGTAGGTGATTGTCTTGCCCAGGTTGCTGAATGCCGGTTTGTTGGCGAAGCGTTGGCAGGACTGCTTCAACACTGCCTGAATATTCGGATACTCGTCTGGATTGATGTCGGCAGCAATCCCGGCAGGGTACTTATCCTTCCAAAAGTCTTCGATCATGGAAGCCCACTCCTCAGCAACGCGAATTCATCACCGCATTTGATGCGATTATTATTGGTGTATGTTTTTTATTGGTGAGTCTGGCTTTTATATAGCCGAGATGTCACAAAGCGCGCCGAGAGTAGCAGCTTTGCAAAGGGCCGCCTAGAGCCCAAAACAGCCTCCACAGTCATATTAGTGACTCAAGACCAATCAATGGTCTTTTTTAGAGCAAAGATTCTATAGCGACAGAAAACGCTCTAAAACAAGCCTTACAGCCAAACAGCGAATACAAAAAAAGGGGCGACCGCATTTGGTCGCCCCTTTTTGCTGTAGCTTCGCTAACAATTCATTACGCGATATCGCGTAACTCCCGCCGCAAGATCTTGCCCACCGGCGTCATCGGTAACGACTCACGCAACACAATATGCTTGGGCACTTTGTAGGCGGTGAAGTTTTCTTTGCAGTACGCCTTCAACTCTTCAAGGCTGACTCCCGACTCACGGGCCACCACAAACAACTTCACCGCTTCCCCCGAACGTTCGTCCGGCACGCCGATGACTGCGCAGTTGGCGACTTTCGGGTGAGCCATCACCACGTCTTCGATTTCGTTCGGGTACACGTTGAAGCCCGAGACGATGATCATGTCTTTCTTGCGATCGACGATACGCACGAAACCGTCCGGGTCGATCACCGCGATGTCACCCGACTTGAACCAGCCCTCGGCATCCAGCACTTCGGCGGTGGCTTCGGGTTTCTGCCAGTAGCCCTTCATGATCTGCGGGCCCTTGATGCACAACTCGCCCCGCTCGCCCAACGGCTGCTCAATGCCGTCATCATTGATAATTTTGAGCGTAGTGCCCGGCACCGGCAGGCCGACCGTGCCGATTCGCGACTTATCGCCATACGGGTTGGTGCAGGCCACCGGTGAGGTTTCGGTCAGGCCGTAACCTTCGGTGATGCGGCAACCGGTGAGCTGTTCCCAACGCTCGGCGGTGGCCTTGACCAACGCGGTGCCGCCGGAGTTGGTGAGCTTGAGGCTGGAGAAGTCGAGGGTCTTGAAGTCCGGGTGATCCATCAGCGCCACGAACAATGTGTTGAGCCCCAGCAATGCCGAAAACCGCCAGTTCTTGAGTTCCTTGATAAAGCCTTTGATGTCCCGTGGATTGGTGATCAGCACATTGTGGTTACCGGTCACCATCATGCACATGCAGTTCGCCGTGAATGCATAGATGTGGTACAGCGGCAGCGGCGCGATCATCACCTCCTGCCCTTCGCGCAGCAGCGGCTGACCGTCGTCGCCGAACTGCCCCAGGCACGCCCGCGCCTGCTGCATGTTTGCCACCAGGTTGCCATGAGTGAGCATCGCGCCCTTGGCCAGACCGGTGGTGCCGCCGGTGTATTGCAACACCGCGATGTCGTCGAGGCCGACGCTCAGTGGCTTGATGCCCAGGCCCCGGCCCAGACGCAGCGCGCTTTTGAAGGAAATAGCCTGGGGCAAGGAATAGTCCGGGACCATTTTCTTGACCTTGCTCACCATCGTGTTGACCAGCCAGCCTTTGGCGGTGGGCATCAGGTCGCCCATCTTCGCTTCGATCAAATACTGGATGTCGGTGTCGGCCAGCACTTCCTGAACCTTGGCGCCGAACATGTTCAGGTAGACCAGCGCCCGGGCACCGGAATCCTTGAACTGATGACGCATCTCCCGCGGGGTGTACAGCGGGTTGGTGTTGACCACGATCAGCCCGGCGCGCAAGGCACCAAACACCGCTATCGGGTAATGGAGGACGTTGGGCATCTGCACCGCGATGCGATCGCCCGGCAGCAGGTCGGTGTGGGCTTGCAGGTAACCGGCGAAGGCAGCGCTGTGGCGTTCGAGTTCGGCGTAGGTCAGGGTCACGCCCATGTTGCTGAACGCCGGGCGATCCGCGAACTTCTTGCAGGAACGCTCGAACACCTCGATCACCGACTTGTAAGCCCCAAGATCAATGTCCAGGGGCACGCCGGCCGGGCGTTTGTCATTCCAGAAATCAGGTTGCATTGTTCTTGTCCTCTTTACCTGAATCACCTCGGCCACTTTTCTGTCACTTCTGAAAAAACAAAAAGTGAAAAGCGGAGCTTCACGGACACTAGCAGCTATGGCGAATCAGGCAAATACGGCCAACACCGTTATTGATCGTGTGAATCTTCCTAGCGTGCTGTGGGCTGATCAGACGCCGGGCGAGGGATGCGCTATACAATGCAACCACATCGTGCAAAGGAATCGCCATGATCCACGACACTTTCTGGCTGACCGCGTCTGACCACAGCCGCCTCTTCGTCAACCAATGGTTGCCCGCCACGCCTTTAAAAGCCGTGATTCTGCTGGCCCATGGCATGGCCGAGCACAGCGGTCGCTACGGGCGTCTGGCAGAAAAGCTCTGCGAGCAGGGGTACGGTGTCTGCGCACCGGACCTGCGTGGACATGGCAAAACTGCCGAAAACGGGACACTGGGCCATTTCGCTGATGACGATGGCTGGTGCAAGGTCGTCGGCGACCTGGCCAGCCTCAACCAGCACATCGGCCAGCAGCACCCCGGGGTGCCGATTGTGCTGCTTGGCCACAGCATGGGCAGCTACATCGCCCAAGCCTATCTGCTGCATCACAGCGCCAGCCTGCACGGGGCGATTCTCAGTGGTTCGAACTTCCAGCCCGTGGCGCTTTATCGCGCGGCGCGGCAGATTGCCCGTCTCGAACGGTTGCGTCAGGGGCCGAAGGGGCGCAGCGCGTTGATCGAGTTCCTGTCCTTTGGCTCGTTCAACAAGCAATTCAAACCGGCGCGCACGCGATTCGACTGGCTGAGCCGCGACCCGCTCGAAGTCGATAAATACGCCAACGACCCGCTCTGCGGCTTTCGCTGTACCAATCAGCTGTGGATCGATTTGCTCGGCGGCTTGCAGCAAATCAGCAAAGCGTCCAATCTCGCCCAGGTCGATCCGGGCCTGCCCTTGCTCGTAATAGGCGGCGAATGTGATCCGGTAAGCGAAGGTAAGCGTCTCAAAGATCTGGCTCATGCGCTACGCGCGGCCGGCAGCCAGAACCTGCAATTGAATATTTACCCGCAGGCACGGCATGAGCTGTTCAACGAGAGCAACCGCGATGAAGTGACCGCTGACGTACTGAACTGGATCGCCCAGGCGCTCAGCCACCGCCGTCCGGCCAGAACCGAATAGTTTTTCGAATAGTTTTTTTGTGGATTTTTAAATTCGTCACAGGAATTGAGACAGATGACCCAGGTTACCAACACCCCTTACGAAGCCCTTGAAGTCGGCCAGACCGCCAGTTACAGCAAGACCGTCGAAGAGCGCGACATTCAGTTGTTCGCCGCGATGTCCGGCGATCACAACCCGGTGCATCTGGACGCCGAATTCGCCGCCGGCACCATGTTCAAGGAACGTATCGCCCACGGCATGTTCAGCGGCGCCCTGATCAGCGCTGCCGTCGCCTGCGAGTTGCCTGGGCCGGGCACTATTTATATCGGTCAACAGATGACCTTTCAGAAACCGGTGAAAATCGGCGACACCCTGACCGTGCGTCTGGAAATTCTCGAAAAGCTGCCCAAGTTTCGGGTGCGCATTGCCACTCGCGTGTTCAACCAGCGCGATGAGTTGGTAGTGGATGGCGAGGCGGAGATTCTGGCGCCGCGTAAGCAGCAGACGGTGAACTTGCCGGTTCTGCCGCCGATCAGCATTGGCTGAAACGCCGCTTATCTGTGGCGAGGGAGCTTGCTCCCGATGGGGCGCGAAGCGGCCCTAGAGTCTGAAACCGCGGAGTATCAGGTACACCGAGTGCAATGGTTTTACGACTGCTGCGCAGCCGAGCGGGAGCAAGCTCCCTCGCCACAGTGATTAGCAGGCACGAAAAAACGCCAGTCAGACTGGCGTTTTTTATTACAGCCAAGAACCCTTACGAACGAGCACGAGCCTGGTTACGCAGGGCTTTCACCTGGTCGTGGTTGCGTTGCACGCCGTGATACTGACGCTCAACCAGGTCACGAATACCCACCAGGTTGTGTTTGGTAATTTTTTCCAGCGCTTCCTTGTACGCCTTCAGCGCATGGTCTTCACCGCGCTCGGCTTCGTTGAGCACAGCCTCCTCGCCCTTGCCGGTAAACATTGCTTTCACATCGACCCAGCGACGATGCAAGTCACCGCTAACGCTGGTGGAGGTTTCCGGATCGCCACCCATGGAACGCACAGCGCTCTGCAGTTCGGCAGCAGCAGTCGCGCAATCGGCGGAACGCTGAACGAACAGGGTTTTGAGTTCTGGGTGTTTGATGTCTTCAGCGCAAGTCTTGAACCCTTCCTGACCGTCTTTGCTGGTTTCAATCAGGTCGTTGAGTACAGAGATCGCTTCTTTATTGAGGTCGGTCATTTTTCAATTCCTTGCGGGTTGATGAAAGATGCAATAGTTGTTGCAGCTCGCATGCCAGCCTTTAATTGATAATTTATTTGTTATTTTTCAATAACTTAACCTTTAATCAGAAATCTGCATCCGCTTTATTTGCATGATCTGTCAATTGGCCTGCATGCAGAATGCCTGTATTTTCCAGACTGTTTGAATCAAGACGATTAATTGATGAATCCTGAAAAGCTCGAACTGCTGATTACCCGCGAAATGCCCTTCGGCAAATACAAGGGCCGCATCATTGCCGACCTGCCCGGCCAGTACCTGAACTGGTTCGCTCGCGAAGGTTTCCCCCATGGCGAACTGGGGGGATTGCTGGCGCTAATGCAGGAAATCGATCACAACGGTTTGTCGGAACTGCTCGAACCGCTGCGCGCCAAACATGGTAGACCAGCACCCCGCCACTGAATTGATTGAGTAGCCCATGCCCGAGAATACTCGCCGTGCCCGTGATGAAGCCTTCTGGCAAACCTTTGCCGACCGTTACGCAGTCGAACCTGGCCCCATCAACCTGGAGAACGGTTACTTCGGGCGCATGTCGCGCACGGTGGTCGAGGAGTACCAGCGCAATATCGAGCTGATCAATCGCAGCAACTCGGTCCATGTGCGCCAGCGTTTCGAACAGGGCGAAAGCCTGGACATTCGAGCGCAGCTGGCCGAGATGATTGGCGTGCGCGCTCAATCCGTCGCCTTCACCCGCAACGCCTCGGATGGCCTGCAGTCGCTGATCCGCAACTACAACCGTTTACAACCCGGCGATCAGGTGCTGCTGTGCGACCTGGAGTACGACACGGTCAAGGGCGCGATGCGCTGGCTGGCCCGGCATCGCGGCGTCGAAGTAATCGAAATCGACCACCAGCACCCCGCCACATTCGAGAGTTTGCTGGCCACTTACCGCGAAGCTTTCGTGCGCTATCCGCGACTCAAACTGATGGCCCTGACCCATGTCACCCACCGCACCGGCCTGGTGATGCCGGTGCAGGCGATTGCCGCACTCGCCAAGGAGCACGGCATTGATGTGATCCTCGACGGCGCTCATGCCCTGGGTCAGATCGACTTCGATCTGGAAACGCTGGGCATCGCCTTCGCCGGCTACAACCTGCACAAATGGATCGGCGCGCCGCTGACCCTCGGGTTCATCTACATAGCTCCCCAACGCCTGGCCGATATCGACCCGGACATGGGCGAGATGCATTTCCCGGTCAACGACATTCGCGCCCGCACGCCCTACAGCACGCCGAACATCCCGGCGCTTTTGACCTTGCCGCTGGTGTTCGAAGAACATCTGGCCATGGGCGGTTCCGCCGCCAAGGGTGCACGGCTCAACTACCTGCGAAATCGCTGGGTCAACGCCGTGCGCGAGCTGCCGGGGATTGAAGTCATGACCCCGGATGATCCTCGACTGTATTGCGCCATCACCTCGATGCGTTTTACCCGTCATGCCGATCAATACCTGATGGTCGAACGGCTGCTCAACGACTACAACCTGTTCACCGTGGCCCGCAGCGGCGCGGCGTGCGGGCCGTGTATCCGCATTACTCCGGGGCTGACTACCACCGCGGCGCAAATGGACCTGCTTGTGCAGGCACTGACCGACCTGCGCTGACGCACTGAGGACTGGCGCCTACACCGTGTACTTGTCGAAGTCCTCGGGCCTGATCTGGCTCGACACCGCAAAGGTGTCGATGCCAATGGTCAATTGCCCGAAAAAACCGTCGTCATGGGACTCTCGACCGATGGAGTGAACATCCAGGGTCGAAGCCTCACCGCCCATGCGTTCGTAGTAGTGGTCTTGATCGTTGGTCAGCCGCGACACGGTTCGGCCCCGATACTCCCGCGCATTGAGCACCGACCGGGACGCCACTTCGGGGAAGTAAAGCTGACCGACCCAGGCGACATGCCGCTCTTCCAGATAATTGTTGCCCGCCGTGATTCGAACCGCTACGTGAATGTGCAGCGCACGACCGGCATAAAAACCCGGGTAGATGGTGGTAAACCGCACGACGCCTTTGTTGTCGCTGAATTGCCCGCCGCGCAGGTAGGTGTGGTCATCCGTACGCGGAATCGAACCGATGGTGTCAGCGTCGACCTCTTTGTCCGGATCGACTTTGCTCCAGCCCGAGTAAGCCCCGCGAGCATTGCAATGCCAGATGTCCACCAACGCCCCGATCACCGGCTCGCCTGTCATGGCATCGACAATCGCCAGCCGCATCACCAGGGGAATGCCATCCTGGCCTTCGCTGATGTTTCTTCTGATCAGTTTCGAATTGCGGAAATAGGGACCGGCGATTTGCTCCGGGGACAGCAGGCAGACGGTTTCGCGGGGAGTTGCAGTGTTGTAATCCATGAGGTTCTCTCTTCCATAAGATGATTCAAGGATAGAGAGAGATGCTGGCGGGTATGCGGTAACTATGTATCGTCTGATGTTTTTGTGTAGGAGCGAAGCTTGCTCGCGAAGGCGGTCTGACATTCAACATTTTTGTTTGATGTGATGGCCTCTTCGCGGGCAAGCCTCGCTCCTACAGAGGAATTCTTGTGAGGGACACAGGCATTTTTTTGGGCAAAAAAAAACGGTGCACCGACCAAGTGCACCGCTAAAGCCGTAGAACACACAACGAAGTGTCAGGTAACAATCAGTCCAGCATCAGTCCAGCAGCGCCAAGGCCTCGGCGGTGCATTCCTGAATGCGGGCCCAGTCGCCGTTCTTGATCCACTCCGGATCAAGCATCCAGCTACCGCCCACGCACATCACGTTTTTCAACGCCATGTAGCTTTTGATATTGGCCGGGCTCACGCCGCCAGTCGGGCAGAATTTAACTTCGCCGAACGGACCGCCCAACGCCTTGATGGCCGCGACGCCACCGCTGACTTCCGCCGGGAACAGCTTGAAGCGGCGATAGCCCAGGCCATAGCCTTCCATGATGCCGGAGGCGTTGCTGATGCCGGGTAACAGCGGGATCGAGCTGTCGACACTGGCTTCGAGCAAGTCACGGGTGATGCCCGGGGTCACGATGAACTGCGAACCGGCCCTTTCGGCGGCGGCCAACATGGTGCGGTCAAGCACGGTGCCGGCACCGGTCACCAGTTCCGGACGCTGCTCGCGCAAGATCTGGATGGCTTTGAGGCCGAACTGCGAACGCAGGGTCACTTCCAGGGCTGTCAGGCCACCGGCGGCCAGGGCGTCGGCCAGAGGCAGAATGTCCTGTTCGCGAGCGATGGTGATCACCGGCAAAATCCGCGCTTTGGCGCAGAGGCTGTCGATCAGGGCAACTTTGTCCGCCATGGAAACGGTCGGGGATGTGTTTGTCATAGCGGCTGATCCTTGGCTCATGGGCACCAGTAAATCTCTAACGTAGGTTGCAGAAACGCGCGAATCGGCATGGCGGCGACATCGTCACCGGCCAATGCGGCACTCAGGGTGGTCAGCTTGGACTGACCGGAAATCGATAGAACGGTGTTCTTCGCCGAAGCCAGCAGCGCCAGGCTCATGGTCAGGCGCTGATGCGGCACGGTCGGCGCCAGCATCGGCCAGCAACGACGGCTGCTGTCGACTTTCAAGGCGTCGGCCAGGTTCGGGCTGTTGGGGAACAGCGAGGCGGTGTGACCGTCGTCGCCCATGCCCAGGATTAGTACGTCGATCGCCGGTAGTTCGGCGAGCAAACGGTCGGCCTGCTCGGCTGCCAGTTCAAGGTTGGCCGTGGCGCTATAGAGGCTCAGAAACTTCGCCTTCGACGCCGGGCCTTGCAACAAGTACCGCTTGAGCAACCCAGCATTGCTGTCGGCGTGCTCGACGGGTACCCAGCGCTCGTCGGCCAGGGTCACGACAACCTTGGACCAGTCCAGCGTCTGCTTGGCCAGATGCTGGAAGAACGCTACCGGGCTGCGACCACCGGAAACCACCAGGGTCGCGGTGCCGCGAGCGTCGACCGCCTCACTCAGTTGCTTGGCCACGCTCAGCGCGAGGCCTTCGGCCAACAACGCCGGGCTCTTGAACTCATGGGCGCTGACGCCCTGAGGCAGTTTCAAATTAGATATCGCCATACCACGACCTCCCATCCCGCGTGATCAGTGCAATGGAGCTCATCGGCCCCCAGGACCCGGCCGCGTACGGCTTGGGCGCATCACCGGATTTTTTCCACCCGGCGATCAACTGGTCACACCACTTCCACGCGGCTTCGATTTCATCTTTACGGACAAACAGGTTCTGATTGCCGCGCATCACTTCCAGCAACAACCGCTCGTAGGCATCGGGAATCCGCGCGCTGCGATAAGTGTCGGAAAAATTCAGCTGCAACGGACCGCTGCGCAGCTGCATGCCCTTGTCCAGGCCTTGTTCTTTGGTCATCACGCGCAAGGAGATGCCTTCGTCCGGTTGCAGGCGGATAATCAGCTTGTTGCTGATTTGCAGGCGCTGCTCGGGAGCGAAGATGTAGTGCGACGGCTCCTTGAAGTGGATGACGATCTGCGACAGCTTCTGCGGCATGCGCTTGCCGGTACGCAAGTAAAACGGCACGCCGGCCCAGCGCCAGTTGCGGATGTCAGCACGCAGGGCGACGAAGGTTTCGGTGTCACTCTGGGTATTGGAATTCGGCTCTTCCAGATAACCCGGCACCGGTTTGCCTTCGCTGTAACCGGCAATGTACTGACCGCGTACGACCTGAGTGGTCAGGCCTTCCGGACTGATCGGCGCCAGCGCCTTGAGCACTTTGACTTTCTCGTCACGGATGCTGTCGGCGGACAGGTCGGCCGGTGGGTCCATGGCGATCAGGCAGAGCAGTTGCAGCAGGTGATTCTGGATCATGTCCCGCAGCTGGCCGGCCTTGTCGAAGTAACCCCAGCGGCCTTCGATCCCGACCTTCTCGGACACGGTAATTTCCACGTGGGAGATGTAATTCTGGTTCCACTGGGTTTCGAACAGACTGTTGGCAAACCGCAGGGCGATCAGGTTCTGGACGGTCTCTTTGCCCAGGTAATGGTCGATGCGGTAGGTGCGGTTCTCCGGGAAGAACTGCGCCACAGCGTCGTTGACCTTGCGCGAGGATTCCAGGTCCGAACCGATGGGTTTTTCCAGAACGACACGGGTGTTTTCAGTCAGACCGACCTTCGACAGGTTGTCGCAGATGGCGCCGTAGACCGCTGCCGGGGTGGCGAAGTAAGCAATGACTCGCTGAGCGGTCCCGGCCTGTTCGGCCAGGGCGACGTAGTCGTCAGCCTTGAGGAAGTCGACGTGCAGGTAGCTCAACCGAGCGAGGAAGCGTTCGAGCACGGCCTCGTCCAGCTCTTTGGCGTCGACGTAGCGGCGCAGCTCCGAGGCGATGAACGCCAGGTGTTGCTGCTCGCTGCCGGGTTCACGGGCCAGCGCGATGATTCGCGAGTCCTCGTGCAACAGGCCGGCGCCGTCGAGTTGATAAAGGGCAGGAAACAGCTTGCGCAAGGCCAGATCGCCAAGGGCGCCGAACAAGGCAAAGGTGCACGGTTCAACCGTAATCGAAGGCATGATGTTTGTTCTTTTATCAAGTTAAGCTACAAATACCTTTTTTCAAGGCATCACTCAAGGGAAAATGTAGTAATAACCACAACATTTTCTCAAAATACAGATTCCGAGTGGTGGTCGGTCGGAGCCATCAGTAGGATAGGCCACCGTTACGGGCCACATCAAAGGCCCTTTTTGCATAGCAGACTGCGTGTTTGCGCTGCTGACTCAAGGAACATCTATGGACCGCGTGCGAAATTTACTGGAACAAATCCAGAGTCGCCTTGAAGACCTGAACAAGGCCGAACGCAAAGTCGCCGAAGTGATCCTGCTCAACCCACAGCAGGCCACCCGGTTCAGCATTGCCGCCCTCGCCCAGGCCTCAAAGGTCAGCGAGCCGACGGTCAACCGTTTCTGCCGCTCATTCGGCGTCAGCGGCTACCCGGAACTCAAACTGCAACTGGCCCAGAGCCTGGCCAGTGGCGCGGCGTATGTCAGCCGAGCGGTTGAGGCCGATGACAATCCTGAAGCCTACACCCAGAAGATCTTCGGCAGCGCCATCGCCTCGCTGGACAGTGCTTTGCAGGCCCTGGACCCAAGCCTGATCAGCCGCGCCGTCGACCTGCTGATCCAGGCCCGGCAGATCCACTTTTTCGGCCTCGGTGCTTCGGCCCCGGTGGCGCTGGATGCGCAGCACAAGTTCTTCCGTTTCAATCTGGCCGTTACCGCCCACGCCGATGTGCTGATGCAACGGATGATTGCCTCCGTGGCGCACACCGGCGAGTTGTTCGTGATTATTTCCTACACCGGCCGCACCCGCGAACTGGTGGAAGTGGCGCGCATCGCCCGGGCGAACGGTGCTTCGGTGCTGGGTTTGACCGCCGAAGGTTCGCCATTGGCCAAGGCCAGTACCCTGAGCTTGAACATTCCGCTGCCAGAAGACACCGACATCTATATGCCGATGACGTCGCGGATTATTCAACTGACCGTGCTGGACGTGTTGGCGACCGGCATGACCTTGCGCCGCGGGGTGGATTTCCAGCCGCATTTGCGCAAGATCAAAGAGAGTTTGAATGCAAGCCGATATCCGGTGGGTGACGAGTTCAACTAGTCAGATATCTTCATTGGCTGTCCCGGCCTCTTCGCGGGCAAGCCTCGCTCCTACAGGGATAGGTGATCTTCTGTAGGAGCGAGGCTTGCCCGCGAAGGCGTCAGTAGCAACACCGCAGATTTTCGCCTACACCCCAACCCGCGCCTGCAAACTCAAATGCGCCCTCTCCCCCGGCGCCAGGCTCAGGCTGTCGGTCCCGCCACTCGCCGCTTCCACACAGACAAATTCCAACACCTCGTTCCAGCTCACTCCCAGCAACGGCCGCGCCCCCGGATGCCAGACCACCGTGTCTGCATGGTCACCGGTGTCGATGCACAATTCGCGCTGCCAGGCGTGATCCTTGAGCTGCAATTCGCCGTCATGCTGGAACACTCGCTGACAGCCGCCGTCGACCCGCAACTCGCCTTCCTGATGACAAACCTGGCGGTTCAACTGATCGTAACCTTGCGCCCCATCAAGCCCGGACAGCGCTACCTCACCCACGTCACCAATACGCCAGTAAGCATGCAATGCCTGACTCAGTTGGCACGGTAAGGTGTCTTGATGCTCAGTGCTCAGGCGCAAATCCATGCGTTCGCCCAGGTGCGCATGCAGGTCCACCGTCCAGTCGCACAGCTGCAATTGCCAATGCAGGCGCACACCATCGTCGTCATGACTGCTGTCGAGCAGCTTCCAGTCAATCAGCCGCGCCCAACCATGGGACGGCCAGGCGTTTTCGCTCGGATGACGACCAAACCACGGCCAGCACACCGGCACGCCGCCCCGAATGGCACCCACCTGCGGCCATTTCGCTGCGCACCACAACCAGGGTTTCTGCCCCTTTGGCTGAAAGTGCAACAACTGCGCGCCCTGGCGACTGAACACCGCCTGGCACAGCGGATGATCGATCACCAGCACATCGCGCATCTGATAGCGTTCCCACGCAAACACCGGACGTTCGCGCAAGGATTTGAAGAAGCGTTGTAGCGGATGCTCATGCATGTGCCGCGGTCCTGAAAATCATCTTTTACCCGGGGTGCGCAGCCCCCAAAAAAAAGCGGATAGCCTTGGCCATCCGCAAATATGCGCACATAGAGAGGAGCTTATCGCAACAGCGTTAGAACACCGACTGAATTTTCAGACCGGCCACCAGCGCGTTGTCGACTTCATCAACACCGCCCGGGTGAGTGATGTATTGCAGGTTAGGACGCACAGTCAGCCAGTTAGTAACGTGGAAGCCGTAGTTGATCTCGTAGTTGTATTCGGTGGAACGCAGCGGCGAGAACAGCGGATCGTCGTAGTTGGTGGCACCATCGGCGGCGTTGACCAACTCGGCGTTTTTCTTCACGTCATCGTTGACATGGATACGGGCGAAACCGATCCCGACGTCATCTTTTGGACGTGCATCAAACGGACCTTTGTAGACAAACATCAGCGACTGATAGTTGTCGACGACGTTGGTGTCTTTGTCGTGGAAGGTGGCGTTGGCCGCAACGTTCAGACCGCGGGAAGCGTCGCCGTTGTGGGTCGTAAGTTGCTGTTGGATGACGCCCCAGTAGCCGTGCTTGCTGTCGTGAACGCGATAGGCTTCACCGGTGGTCGCTGCGTCATTGCCGTTGCTGTCCTTGAGAACGTCATTGGCGTTGGCCGTGCTCTTGTAGTAACCCACACGGTATTCACCCGGCAGGCCGTTGAGCTTCGGCGACCAGACCAATTCGACCGGCAACACGGTGCCCGCGGTACCACTGCCGCTGAGTTTGAAACCGTTGCCGTGTTCCAGTTGCGACGGGTTCTGGTTGTACGCACCGATCTGCGCATACAACTCAGGTGTGATGTTGTACTTCACACGCAGCGCGGCTTGGCTGACTGGCCAGTTGTACCAGATACCGGTCGCCCAGTTCCCCGCCTGGGAACCGCAGAACGCCAGGTTCTGGAACTCGCACGGGAAGGTGTTGAAGTCTTCGCCTTCGCCGAAGTAACCGGCCTTGACGTCCAGCTTGCCGTCGAGGAACTGGTGCTGAACCCACAACTGGGTCAGACGGACCATATGGCCACGGCCGTAGACTTCCTGGGAGGAACTCAAGGTGCCGGCACGCGGGTCGCCCACACGGTCATTGGAGATGTTCTGACCGTTACGGCTGGTAAGCTCGATCTTGGCCTGGGTGTTATCCCAGCCCATCAGTTTTTGCAGGTCCAGCGCCACGCCCAAGCCAAACTGGTCGGCGTAACGCGCGGTCTTGTCGTTGTTGTAGCCGCCATGAAGGTTGCCGCCCACTTCACCGACGTAGTCAGCCTTGATGTCGACACCCTGCTCAAGCAGCTTGGTCCGCTCGCCACCCCAGTCACCGGTCATCCACTTGGAATCGGCGCTGAACGCGTCAGCCGCGTGAACGCTACCGGCCAGGGTTAATGCCGCCGCAACAGCAGACAACTGGCAGATAAGCTGAGCGTTGTTCTTCTTCTTCATCCCTACATCCTCGTTTTATTGTTATTAACTGTTTTTATCTAACGCGGTTTACATTGAATGCGACGGATGTCCCCATCCGTCGCGTATCCCCTTGTGGGAGCGGGCTTGCTCGCGAAAACGGTGTATCTGTCGACATCACAGGTGAATGTCAGACCGCTTTCGCGAGCAAGCCCGCTCCCACATTTGATCTTCAGCGACCCTTGAACTGGGCGATGTTGCCTACCGATGCTTCGGCTTTTGGCACACCGGCAACCCCCAGGCGCTCCCCAGTCTTGGCATCGAACAACAGCACTTTCGACGGATCAAATTGCAGGGTCAGGGTCTCGCCCACACCCGGCGCAACGTCTGGCGCCAAGCGGCAGCAGACCTTGGTTTCATTCAGATTGACGAACACCAGGGTGTCCGGACCGGTCGGCTCAGTCACCTGGACTTCGGCACGAATGGTCGGCAAACCATTGGCTTCGCTGCCGGCCAGCACGATCTGCTCCGGACGCAAGCCGAGGATCACTTCGCGATCTTCCAGCCCAGCGTCTTGCATGCCCATTGGCAGTTCGCAACGGGCCTGGCCGCTGTCGAGCAGCGCTACCAGACGACCATCCTTGCGCTGCAAACGCAGCGGGATGAAGTTCATCGGCGGCGAACCGATGAAGCTCGCCACGAACAGGTTGGCCGGGTTGTTGTAGATGTCTTTCGGCGTACCGAACTGCTGAATGATTCCGTCCTTCATCACTGCCACTTTGTCGCCCAGAGTCATCGCTTCGATCTGGTCGTGGGTCACGTAGACCGTGGTGGTTTTCAGGCGCTGGTGCATCAGTTTCATTTCGGTACGCATCTCGACCCGCAGCTTGGCGTCGAGGTTGGACAGCGGTTCGTCGAACAGGTAAATCTTCGGCCGCCGCGCCAGGGCACGACCCATGGCCACACGCTGTTGCTGGCCACCGGAGAGCTGGCCGGGTTTACGGTTAAGCAAGTGTTCGATCTGCAACAGCTTGGACACCCGCGCCACTTCGGCTTCGATATCGGCGGCGGGCATTTTGCGGATCTTCAAGCCAAAGGCGATGTTCTCGCGCACGCTCATGGTCGGGTACAGCGCGTAGGACTGGAACACCATGGCGATGTCGCGGTCTTTCGGGCTCATGCCACTGACGTCCTGGTCACCGATCATGATCGCGCCGCCGGTGATGGTTTCCAGGCCGGCGATGCAGTTCATCAGGGTCGACTTGCCGCAACCCGAAGGTCCGACCAGGATCAGGAACTCACCGTCCTTGATCGACAGTTCGATGTTCTTGAGGGTGTCCGGCAGGCCGGGGCCATAGGTCTTGTTTACATTGCGAAGTTCGAGCGTAGCCATGATTACCCCTTGACTGCGCCGGCCGTCAGCCCGCGCACGAAATACTTGCCTGCGACCACATAGACCAGCAGGGTCGGCAGCCCGGCGATCATCGCCGCCGCCATATCAACGTTGTATTCCTTGGCACCGGTACTGGTGTTGACCAAGTTATTCAGCGCCACTGTGATGGGTTGCGAGTCACCGCTGGAGAACACCACGCCGAACAGGAAGTCGTTCCAGATCTGGGTGAACTGCCAGATCAGGCAGACCATGATGATCGGGGTGGACATCGGCAGGATGATCAAACGGAAGATGGTGAAGAAACCCGCGCCATCCAGCCGCGCCGCTTTCACCAACGCATCCGGAACGCTGACGTAGTAGTTACGGAAAAACAGCGTGGTGAACGCCAGGCCGTAGACCACGTGCACAAACACCAGGCCGGTGGTGGTGCTGGCCAGGCCCATTTTGCCGAGGGTGAACGAGGCTGGCAGCAGGACTGTCTGGAACGGCAGGAAGCAACCGAACAGCAACAGGCCGAAGAACAGCTGCGACCCACGAAAGCGCCACATCGACAGCACATAGCCGTTCAGCGCACCGATGGCCGTGGAGATCAAAACCGCCGGGACGGTGATCTTGATCGAGTTCCAGAAATACCCGTCGACCGTGGCCCAGGCCTTGACCCAGCCAATGCCGCTGACCACGGTCGGCCAGCTCAGCAGGTTGCCGGTGTTGATGTCTTCCGGCGTCTTGAAACTGGTCAACAGCATGACCACCAGCGGTATCAGGTAAAGAAATACCGCAAGGATCAGCACCGCGTAGATCGCGATGCGACTCAGGCTGATGGAAGGTTTGGCGGCGAAACTAGTCATGACGCTTGGTCCTCAGCTCGGAGTACAGGTAAGGCACGATGATTGCGAGAATCGCACCGAGCATCAGAATCGCACTGGCCGAACCCATGCCCATCTGGCCGCGACTGAAGGTGAAGGAATACATGAACATCGCAGGCAGGTCGGAGGAGTAACCCGGACCACCGGCAGTCATTGCCGCCACCAGGTCGAAACTCTTGATCGCGATGTGGGCCAGGATCATCACGGCGCTGAAGAACACCGGGCGCAGGCTTGGCAACACCACTTTCAGGTAAATGCGCGGCATGCTCGCGCCATCGATCTGGGCGGCACGGATGATCGATTGATCAACGCCACGCAGGCCGGCGAGGAACATCGCCATGATAAAACCCGAGGCTTGCCATACCGCAGCGATCACCAGGCAATACACAACGCGATCCGGGTCGATCAGCCAGTCCAGGCGGAAGCCTTCCCAACCCCAGTCACGCAGCAATTTGTCCAGGCCCATGCCCGGGTTGAGCAGCCATTTCCAGGCCGTACCGGTGACGATCATCGAGAGCGCCATCGGGTACAGGTAAATGGTGCGAATGAAACCTTCGCGACGAATGCGCTGATCCAGGAACACCGCCAGCAGCACACCGATCACCAGGGTGATGCCGATAAACATGCCGCCGAAAACCGCGAGGTTCTTGCTTGCTACCCACCAACGGTCGTTCTCGAACAGCCGCTGGTATTGCGCCAAACCGGCCCATTTATAAGTCGGCAGGAAGGTCGAAGTGGTGAACGACAGGACGAACGTCCACAGGATATAGCCATAGAAGCCCACCAGGACGATGAACATGCTAGGCGCCAGCACCAGTTTTGGGAGCCAGCGCTGCAGTGCATCTAACGGCGAGGCCTTGCTGAACACAGCAACAGAACTCATGGGAAGATCCAGTACGTAGAGAAAGGATTACAAGCGCATTCCCTTGTGGGAGCGGGCTTCTGTGGGAGCTGGCTTGCCTGCGATGGCATTACCTCGGTGCAACTGATAAACCGAGTTGTCTGCATCGCGGGCAAGCCCGGCTCCCACAAAAGCCACTCCCACAGGGGGCTGCGGCTCTAACAGTTACTTGGCAGACTTGACCGCTGCGCCGAGTTTCTTGGCAGCATCGGCCGGATCGGCTTTCGGGTCGTTGATGAAGTTGGTCACGACATCAAAGAACGCACCCTGTACCGCCAGCGTGGTCGCCATGTTGTGCGCCATGCTCGGCTGCAGGCCGCCGGACTTGGCGTCCGCCAGGAAGTCCTTGGCAGCGGTCTGGGCGCAGGAGTCGAAGCCGTACTTGGCCATGTCGTTCAGCATGTCGATTCGAACCGGGATCGAGCCCTTGTTGATGCTGAAGACTTTCTGGAAGTTCTCACCCAGCACGACCTTGGCAATGTCCTGCTGACCGGCAGCAGTGCCCGCGTTTTTCTGCTTGAACACGGCCAGGGAGTCGATGTTGTAGGTGAATGCCTTGTCGGTGCCCGGGAAGGCTACGCACTCGTAGTCCTTGCCGGCGACTTTCTTGGCCGCTGTCCACTCGCTCTTGGCCCAGTCACCCATGATCTGCATGCCGGCCTTGCCGTTGATGACTTTGGCCGCTTCCAGGTTCCAGTCCTGGCCTTTGCCGTCGACGTCCATGTAGGTCGCGACTTTCTTCAGCTCGGTCAGCGACTTGACCATTTCAGGACCGGTCAGAGCAGCGTTGTCCAGGTCGACCAGGGCTTTCTTGTAACCGTCGACGCCCATGACAGAAAGAACCACCGCTTCAAACACGGTGCTGTCCTGCCAAGGCTGGCCGCCGTGGGCAAGCGCGATGAAGCCCGCTGCTTTCAGCTTGTCGCCGGCTGCGTAGAATTCCTGAAGGGTGGTTGGGGCTTTTTCGATGCCGGCTTTCTTGAAGACTTCCGGGTTGATCCACAGCCAGTTGACGCGGTGGATATTCACCGGCACGGCCACGTAGTCGCCGTTGTACTTCACGGTATCAGAGACTTTCTTGTCGAGCAGGCTGTCCCACTTCTCTGATTTGGAAACGTCTTTCAAGACGTCGGTGTCGAGCAGACCGGTAGACGCCCATTCCTGGATGTCTGGACCTTTGATCTGTGCGACACCCGGCGGGTTACCGGCAACGGCGCGGCTCTTGAGCACGGTCATGGCCGTAGCTCCGCCACCACCGGCGACAGCGCCGTCCTTCCAGGTGAAACCGTCTTTTTCGACTTGGGCTTTGAGCACGTCAACGGCAGCTTTTTCGCCACCGGAGGTCCACCAGTGAACGACTTCTACCGAACCTTTGGATTCGGCGGCAAGCGCACTGACAGGGAATGCAGAGATAGGAAGCAATGAGGCAAGAGAAATGACAGTAGCGAGGCGAGAAATCGCATTCATCTAGAATTACCTTTCTTGTTGTTATGCATGCAAGTCTGGTGCTTGCGCTGCATGGGATTTTAAACAGGAGTTATCCCTTCGCAGGTAACGAAGGGACGCTTGAATGTCACCACATGGTTACACAGGAGCGCTCTGGGACAACTGCCCCAAGGCAGTCGCCATGCTCGGCGCCAGCGGCAGGCGCGGAATCAGCACGGCTTGCCAGGCGTGATACAGATCCGGTTTGCCGGCCCAGATATCGGCGCTCGGGCGGTTTTGCGGATCGAGTTCATGGTGCCAACTGCCATCGCAGCGGTCGATGAAATGACTGTCACAGAATTCCCAGAACAGTCGGTACCAGGCTTCGTATTGCTCCTCGCCGGTGCGTTTGAGCAGCGCACTGGCAGCGGCGCTGGCTTCGCAATGGGTCCAGTGCAAGCGATGGCGAACCACCGCGCGGTTGTCCCAGTCGAGGGTGTAGACAATCCCCGGCAGCCCGTCGACATCCCAGCCGTGACGGCAGTTGTGATCGAAGAGTTTTTGCGCATCGGTCGCCAGCCAACCCGGCGTGAGCATCCCCGCCTGCACTCGCGCGGCTTCGAGGTGCAGCAACAGCCGCGCCCATTCAAAACCGTGGCCCGGCGTGGTGCCGTAGGGGCGAAAACCGTCGGCAGGGTTGTCGTGGTTGTACTCGCGCAGCGGCTGCCAATCGCGATCGAAATGCTCGACCACCAGGTAATCGTTGGCGGCGGCGTGAGCGTGGATCACTCGCTCGACAATCCGCTGGGCGCGGACCAGCCAGCGGTTGTCCTCGGTGACATCCGCCAGCGCGAGGAAGGCTTCGGTGGCGTGCATGTTGCTGTTGGCGCCGCGGTAGGCTTCTTCGCAACTGAAGTCGCGATTGAAGGATTCGCGCATCGCGCCCTCCTCCTCGCTCCAGAAATGCGTGTCGATGATGTGGATGGCATCATCGAGCAAGGCGTGTGCGCCGGGCCGTTGCGCGACTACAGCGGAACTTGCGGCGAGGGCGACGAAGGCGTGCAGGTAAGCGGCTTTGCCGGTGTTGTCATCACGATGATGGGCGGTGGCGAACCAGCCACCGTGCTCGGCATCCTTTAGCGGGCCGCTGAGCGCCTGGACGCCGTGATCCACCAACTCGGCAAACCCTGGCAGGCCCTGGATGTGAGCCATGGCGAAGCTGTGGGTCATGCGTGCGGTGTTCATGGTTTCGGCTTGGGCATTGGCCGGGAGGCGGCCCTTTTCATCGAGATTGCCGAAGCCTTCAGGGAGCTTCGAAGCCTTGGCGAACGCCAGCAGGCGCAGCCCTTCGGCGGCGAGCCATTGCTGGTGGGCAGGCGCGTTCAGCCAACTGCTGAAAGCGGGTTGGAAGGTGTCCATGGGGTACCTTTTTTGTTGTTATGACTGGAGGGCAGTCTAAACAACGGTTGAGGCGAGGCAGGTAACGAAGGGGGCGAGTTATGTCACTGAGCCGTGACAAAGCAAAAGCCAGATCAAAAGATCGCAGCCTTCGGCAGCTCCTACAGGGTGTAAACAATTCCTGTGTAGGAGCTGCCGAAGGCTGCGATCTTTTGATCTTTTCAATCGATTGATCGAGGAAGCTGCAACGTCACCCGCAATCCGCCTTCGCGCAGATTCTGCAGGCTGACCTCGCCACCATGGCTATGGGCAATATTGCGCGCAATCCCCAACCCCAACCCATAACCCTGCTGCTGTCCGGCCAGGCGGAAGTGCGGCTCGAACACCTGCTCCATCCGCTGCTCCGGCACTCCGGGCCCTTCATCATCCACATGCAGGATGAACGCGCTCTGGTCGTCATCGATGTGCAGGTGCGCGTTCTGTCCGTACTTCAAGGCGTTGTCGATCAGGTTGCCGATGCAGCGCTTGAGCGCCAGCGGCTTGCCGGGGTATGCCGCCAGTGCCCGGCCCTGCTGGGTCACGCGACCATTGCCGTTGGGCGCCAGGTACGGCTCGACCAAACAATCGAGCACGTGATTGAGGTCCACCGGCTCAATGTTTTCGTGGATGTCGGTGTCTTTCACGCATTGCAGCGCGCCTTTGACCAGCAGCTCCAGCTCATCCAGATCGCGGCCGAACTTGGCTTGCAGCTTTTCGTCTTCGAGCAATTCGACCCGCAGTCGCAACCGGGTGATCGGCGTGCGCAAGTCGTGGGAGATCGCACTGAACAACTGACTGCGCTCGGTCAGGTAGCGGCTGATGCGCTCGCGCATCGCATTGAAGGCGCGGCCTACCTCGACCACTTCACTGCCGCCACCTTCGGGCACCGGCTCGACTTCCGCACCGAGGGACATGTCCCGTGCCGCCCGCGCCAGGCGCTTGAGCGGACGGCTCTGCCAGTGCACCAGCAGGCCGATGAACAACAGCAAAAAGCCGCTGGTTAGCACGATGAACCAGACTTGCTGCGCCGGCAGGCCTTGCTCTTCAAGACTGGTGTAGGGCTCAGGCAGCAGCGAAGCGATGTACAGCCATTCGCCCGGCGCCATCTGGATTTGCGTGACCAGCACCGGCGGGTTCACCGGTTCCAGGGTCAACGCGTAGTGCGCCCAGGACCGCGGCAATTCATCGAGTTTCAGCCCGCTGTTGAAGATCCGCAGGTCTTCGGGGCTGACGAAGGTCACCGAGATATCCGTGTCGTGGCCCAGGGACTCGCGCAGCACCTCGTCCACCGCTTTGAGCACCGCTTCTTTGCGCGGGGTGATCGGCAGCACTTCCATGCCCAAGGGTTTGTCGTTGAGGGTCACCACGAACCGGGTGCCGCCCATGCTGCGTAATTGATCGAGTACCAGCGGCCGAAACGCCACCGGCAACGAACGGAAGTAACTGACGCTGGCGGTCATCGAATGCGCCAGGCTACGGGCGCTGGTGACCAGGCCTTCGAGCTGAGTAGCGCGCAGCTGCGAAACCCAGATCACGCTCGACAGCGCCTGAGCGAAAAGCACCACCAACAGCGTCAGCAGCAACATCCGCCCGAGCAACGAGCGTGGCACCGGCACCTTGGCGGCGAGCCGGCGCAACCACTCAGTGGCCATTGCTGGCAACCACATTGGCGGCCAGTTGGTAGCCACTGCCCCGCACGGTACGGATCAGCCGCGGTGGTTTTTCGGTGTCGCGCAGGCGCTGGCGCAAACGGCTGACCGCCATGTCGACGATCCGATCCAACGGCATCAAATCGCGGCCACGGGTGGCGTTACCGATGGTGTCGCGGTCGAGAATCTCCTGGGGATGATCGAGGAACAGTTTCAGCAGCGCGAAGTCGGCGCCGGAGAGAATCACTTCTTCGCCATCGATGTGGAACAGCCGATGGCTGACCATGTCCAGCCGCCAGTCATCGAAGGCCAGTACTTCACTGCCGGAGCGTTCCTGACCGAACTGCGCACGGCGCAACAACGCCTTGATCCGTGCCTGCAATTCCCGGGGGCTGAAGGGTTTGCCGAGGTAATCGTCGGCGCCCAGTTCCAGGCCAATAACGCGGTCGGCCTCGTCGGAGCTGGCGGTGAGCATGATGATCGGCACCTGGGCCTGACGCGGGTGCTGGCGAATCCAGCGGCAAAGGCTGAAACCGTCTTCGTCCGGCAGCATCACATCGAGGATCACCAGATCACTCGGCGCCTCGTTCATCGCCTGGCGAAAGCCTGCGCCATCGGGCGTGGTGCGCACCTGAAAACCTGCACGGGTCAGGTAGGTGTCCAGCAACTCGCGTATCTCTTGATCGTCATCGACCAACAAAATCGACTTGTTGACTGAGCTCACAGGGGCGGCATCCTTGTTGTTTGAATTGGGCGGATTATGCCTTACCACAGAATCTACAAACACCGCAGATCCCATGTGGGAGCGGACTTGCTCGCGAAAGCGGTGTATCAGTCGACATCAATGTTGAATGTCAGTCCGCTTTCGCGAGCAAGCCCGCTCCCACAGTTGATCGTGTTCAGGCCTGTTCGAGCGCCACACCCGCGCCCATCAGGCCGGAATACGGCGCCGTCACCAGCCACACCGGAATGCCTTTGAAGTAATCGCTCATGCAGCCCTTGTCGGCGAAGCATCGGGCAAAACCGCTTTCAACGAAGAAATCGGCAAACCGAGGAATCACCCCGCCCACGATATACACGCCACCGCGCCCACCCACCGTCAGCACGTTGTTGCCGGCCACGCGACCGAGCCAGCAGCAGAACTGCTCCAGCACTTCCAGCGCGACCGGATCACCGGCCAGTCCTGCCGCCGTAATGGCTTCGGGAGTGTGGAACTGCGGTTCATGACCATCCACCGCGCAGATCGCCCGATAGACCCGCGGCAAGCCGCTGCCACTCAAGGCTGTCTCGGCACTGACATGGCCAATCTCATTGAAGATGTGTTGCCACAGTTGGGTTTCCCGCGGGCTGCTGAGCGGCAAGTCGACGTGACCGCCCTCCCCCGGCAACGCGGCAAATCGGCCTTCGCCGAGGTCCAGCAACGTGCCAACGCCGAGCCCGGTGCCCGGGCCGATTACCACCGCCGGCCGCAACGGTTCCGGCGTACCTTCGCAGACCACCCGAAACTCGTCCGGCTGCAAACGGGTCATGCCCAGGGCCATGGCCGAGAAGTCGTTGACCAGCAGCAGTTGATCCACCTGCAAGGTCTGGCAGAACGCCTTGCGGCTCAGGCGCCAGTGATTGTTGGTGAACTTGAATTCATCACCGCTCACCGGACCTGCCACCGACAGGCACACCGAACCGATCGCGCCAGGCGCCAGGCCCAACCCGCTCAGGTAGACAGCGATAGCCTCCTCCGGGCTGGTGTGATCTGCCGTCGGCAACACCTGGATCGATTCCAGTTGCTGGTTTTTCCACAACGCGAAACGTGCGTTGGTCCCACCGATGTCACCGACCAAAGCCAGTTTCAATTAAGCGTCTCCAGGGCAGAAGTAAAGGCGCTGGCGCCCTGCTCTGCGGAGCTGAAGGCCATGCGCATGAAACCAAACAGTTCGCGCCCGCTGCCGATGTTGTTGCCCAACAGGCCTTTGGCTGGCGTGCGCGCTGCGAATTCTTCGGCGTCCACCTTAAGCTCCAGGGTGCCTTTGACGCCATCGACGCGGATGATATCGCCCTCTTGCACGCGCGCCAAAGCGCCGCCCACAAACGCTTCGGGACTGACGTGGATCGCCGCCGGGATTTTTCCCGAGGCGCCGGACATGCGCCCGTCGGTGACCAGCGCGACTTTGAAGCCGCGATCCTGCAGCACACCGAGGAACGGCGTCATCTTGTGCAGTTCCGGCATGCCGTTGGAGCGCGGGCCCTGGAAGCGCATCACCGCGACGAAATCTTTCTCCAGCAAACCGGCCTTGAACGCATCGGCCAGATCCTGTTGATCCTGGAACACCATGGCCGGTGCTTCGACGACCTGGTTTTCCAGGGCCACGGCGGAGACTTTCATCACCCCGCGACCAAGGTTGCCTTCCATTACCCGCAGACCACCCTCGGGCGAGAACGCACGGGCGACCGGACGCAGAATAGTTTCGTCGAGGCTTTCAATCGGGCCTTCGCGCCAGACCAGTTCGCCGTTATCGAGGAACGGTTCCACGGTATAGCGGCTCAGGCCATGACCGAGCACGGTGTTGACGTTTTCGTGGAGCAGGCCGGCTTCCAGCAGTTCGCGGATCAGGAACGACATGCCGCCCGCGGCCTGGAAGTGGTTGATGTCGGCTTTGCCGTTCGGGTAGACGTGGCTCAGGGTCGGCACCACCTCGGAGAGGTCGGCCATGTCCTGCCAGGTCAGTTGAATGCCCGCCGCCATGGCGATGGCCGGCATGTGCAAGGTGTGGTTAGTCGAGCCGCCGGTGGCGTGCAGCGCCACAATCGAGTTGACCAGCGAGCGCTCGTCGACGATTTCGCCGATCGGCATGAAGTCGCCGTTCTGCTTGGTCAGTCGGGTGACTTGGTGCGCCGCTTCACGGGTCAGGGCATCGCGCAACGGGGTGTTCGGGTTGACGAAAGAGGCGCCCGGCAAGTGCAGGCCCATGACTTCCATCAGCAACTGGTTGGTGTTGGCGGTGCCGTAGAAGGTGCAGGTGCCAGGGCTGTGGTAGGAATTCATTTCCGATTCCAGCAATTCTTCGCGGCTGGCTTTGCCTTCGGCATAGCGCTGGCGCACATCGGCTTTCTGCTTGTTGGAAATGCCCGAGACCATCGGTCCGCCCGGCACGAAGATCGTCGGCAGATGACCGAAACGCAGCGCGCCCATCATCAGGCCCGGCACGATCTTGTCGCAGATGCCGAGCATCAGCGCACCGTCGAACATGTTGTGAGACAGCGCCACGGCGGTGGACAACGCGATCACTTCACGGCTCGGCAGGCTCAGTTCCATGCCGGGCTCGCCCTGGGTCACGCCATCGCACATGGCCGGGGTGCCGCCAGCGAACTGGCCGACCGAGCCGATTTCGCGCAGGGCTTTTTTGATCTGTTCAGGAAAGACTTCGTACGGCTGATGCGCCGAGAGCATGTCGTTATATGACGAAACAATTGCGATGTTCGCGGAATTCATCATCCGCAGGCTGTTCTTGTCGTCAGTGCCGCACCCGGCCACGCCGTGGGCGAAGTTGGCGCATTGCAGCTTGCCGCGCATCGGACCATCGCTGGCAGCGCCGCGAATGAGCGCAAGGTAAGCCTCGCGAGTTGCACGGCTGCGGGCGATAAGCCGTTCGGTGACCTCAAGGACGCGGGGATGCATGTGTAGAACTCCAGGCTAACGGATGTGGCGACCTGATTGTCTATGCTGATCAAGGGCCGTTGTCGATGGGCTGACGGGCGGCTTTCTTGATCGATCGGACCAGTTGATTCAGGTCACTCGTTGTAGATTGAACAAAATATTGCCATTAAAAAGGCTTGTTTTCTATTTTTATGCGAATAATCTTGTAATTCCAACAACAAAACGACGGCGGCGCTGTTAAATGACTCTTCGAATCGCAATCAATGGTTTTGGCCGAATTGGCCGTAATGTCCTGCGCGCACTGTATACCCAAGGTTATCGTCAGGATCTGCAGATCGTCGCCATCAATGACTTGGGCGACAGCTCGATCAACGCTCATCTGCTCAAGTACGACACCGTTCACGGCACTTTCGACGCTGATGTCCAGCACGATAACGAAAGCCTGACGGTCAATGGCGACCGCATTTCGGTCAGCGCCATCCGCAACCCGGCTGAACTGCCGTGGGCTGCCGAGAAGATCGATGTGGTCTTCGAATGCACCGGTCTGTTCACCGACCGTGCCAAAGCCGCCGCGCATATTACGGCCGGCGCGCGCAAAGTGATTATCTCGGCCCCGGCCAAAGGCGCCGACGCCACCGTGGTTTACGGTGTTAACCACGACATTCTGCGCCAGTCGCACCAGATTATTTCCAACGCCTCGTGCACCACCAACTGCCTGGCCCCGGTGGCCCAGGTGCTGCACCGCGAGTTGGGCATCGAAAGCGGTCTGATGACCACGATCCACGCCTACACCAACGACCAGAACCTGACTGACGTCTACCACACCGACCCGTACCGCGCCCGTTCCGCCACCCAGAACATGATCCCGAGCAAGACTGGCGCTGCCGAAGCCGTCGGCCTGGTGCTGCCGGAGCTGGCGGGCAAACTGACCGGCATGGCGGTGCGTGTTCCGGTGATCAACGTGTCGCTGGTGGACCTGACCGTGCAGCTAAAACGTGAGGCGAGCGCAGAGCAAGTGAACGCGCTGCTGAAAGAAGCGGCCCAGCACTCGAAGATTCTCGGCTACAACACCCTGCCGCTGGTCTCCAGCGACTTCAACCACAACCCGCTGTCGTCGATCTTCGACGCCAACCACACCAAGTCCAGCGGCAAACTGCTCAAGGTGTTGGCCTGGTACGACAACGAATGGGGCTTCTCCAACCGCATGCTCGATAACTGCCTGGCGCTGTGCAACGCGGAATAAGCAACGTGATGGGGCACGTCGCCTCATGACGGGTTGACGCGGACCTGTAGGAGCTGCCGAAGGCTGCTCCTACGCGATATTTGCAAGGCCCCCACCGAGAGCAACATTCAATGATCGGTATCAGCTTTACGCAAAAGACCCTGGCGGCGCGCAAGCGTATCGCCCTGGTCGCCCATGACCACTGCAAAGTGTTTTTGCTGGACTGGGCCGAGCGGCAGAAAGACAAGCTGGCGCAACATGAACTGGTCGCGACCGGCACCACCGGGTTGTTGTTGCAACAACGCCTCGACCTGCCCGTGGAAAGCATGATCAGCGGCCCGTTGGGCGGCGATCAGCAACTTGGCGCGCGTATCGCCGAGCAACGGGTCGACATGCTGGTGTTCTTCTGGGACCCGTTCGAACCGCAGCCCCACGACCCGGATATCAAGGCGTTGCTGCGAGTCGCGGCGGTCTGGAACATCCCGGTCGCCTGCAATGAATGCAGCGCCGACTACCTGCTGAGCAGTCCGTTGATGGATCAGGCGCACGAGCACCGGATCCCGGATTACGCGACCTATCTGTTGGGCCGCGCCTAGCCCTCCGCAAATCAGCACTTGACCATTTGAGCGGATGATAAGCATTATCATTCGCTCAAAATGGATCAGGTCCTCCCGTGAGTCAATCGCGCTTCAATCACGTCTTCATCGCTCAGCGGGTTTCGCTGCTGCGCACCTTGGAGCGGATGGTCAACAATCACAGCACCGCCGAAGACCTGTTGCAGGAAACCTACCTGCGCGTGACCCGGGCGCTCAGTGAGCGGGCCATCGATCACCTTGAACCCTTCGTCTTCCAGACCGCCCGCAACCTGGCGCTGGACCATTTGCGTGCGCGGCGCATTCAGTCGCGCACCCTGCTCGATGACGTCCCGCTGGACGTGGTGGAAAGCATCGCCGCCCCGGTCAGCAGTGCCGAGGACGCCGCCCATGCCGAACAATTGCTGGAGCGTTTGAACGTGAGCCTCAGTGAACTTAGCAGCCGTCAGCAGCAGATTTTCATCCTCAGTCGCCTGCACGGCCACAGCTATCTGGAGATCGCCGAACAACTCGGCGTGTCCCTAAGCACTGTGCAAAAAGAACTGAAGCTGATCATGGCGATCTGCATTGGCGTCGCGCAACGGTTAAACGGCGACTGAGTCTGTAGGTTTACTCGCTACCTGCCGAGATCGACTGCGCAGGGCCTTCGAGCTTTGCTACCCTTGCCGCACTTCCACGCTCTACTAAAAAAAACAGCGGTGCACAGACACTGCCGAGGAAACACCGTGACGGACACCCACCGCTCCCAAACGCCTGACCCGGCGCGGGACACTGCAAGCGCGATGGACCAGGCCCTGGACTGGCTGATCGTGCTGGGCAGTCCGAGTGCGGAACAGAGCCGACAGTTCCACGAATGGCTCGCCGCCGATCCATTGCATGCCGAGGCGTTCGCCAAGGCCCAGGCGATCTGGGACGGCCCATTGGTCCTCCAGTGCGCACAAAACCTGGCCGCTAAACCTGCGAAAGTCACCGTGTTGTCGCGCTTGCGTCCGCACTGGAAACCACTGGCCACGGCGGCGGTGTTGATCCTCGGTTTGTTCAGTTTCAGCAATCTGCCGATGCGTCTTCAGGCCGATCACCTGACCGTGGTCGGTGAACGCCAGCGTCTGCAATTGGAAGACGGCTCGAAGGTCCTGCTCAATACCAATTCGGCGTTTTCCAGCACCATCAACGATCAGCAGCGCGTCGCTCGCTTATATCAGGGCGAGGCGTATTTCGAGGTGCCGGCCAATCGAGGCCAACCGCTGGAGATCGACGCCGGGCCGGTCAAGGCCAGTGTCCGCGATACTGCGTTTGCCGTGCGTTACCTCGATGGCGTGGCCCAGGTTCGGGTGCAGCGCGGCGACGTGGATTTGCGTGCCACCCGTGACGATGCGCGAGTACGGCTGTCGGCCGGTGAAAGCATCCGCATCGGCCCCAACGGTTTCGACCGCCCGGCCAAGCTCGACGCCGCCACCGACCTGGCGTGGGTTCAGGGCCGACTGGTGTTCGAGAACTGCCCGCTGAGCCAGGTGCTGGCGGAGCTGCGGCGCTACTATCCAGGCTGGATCATCAACAACAACGAGCAGTTGGCCGACGTCGCCGTCACCGGCAATTACCGCCTCGACCAGCCGCTGGACGTGATCCGCTCCCTCGCTCACATCACCTCGGCCAAGCTTCAGGAATTTCCGGCGCTGGTGATCTTGAACTAAATGAGAATTATTTTTACTCGATAGCCGAAGCTCGTTCGTCTCGTTATAGCCAATGCAATTGATTCGCATCTATCGATGCCAATCTGCACCTATAAAGATTCGTGCGACACGGAGCGCTATCGATGTCCTCTCGCCATACCCGCCAGTCCTCTTCACCTTCCCGCGTGCTGTCATTGCTGACCGCCGCCATCCTGATGGCCGGTGCCGCGCCGCTGATGGCAGCCACTGCCGCCGAGCAGCCGAGCCGCAACATGGGCGATTACTCGTTCGCGATTCCTCAGCAGTCGCTGGTTTCGGCACTCAATGCCTTTACCGCCGTGACCGGCTGGCAGGTCGGCTTGCCAGCAGAACTGGCTGAAGGCATCGCCTCGCCGGGTGTGCGCGGATCCTTGCCACCGGAAAAAGCCCTGGATCGCCTGTTGGTGGGGACCAACCTGAGCTATCGCAAACTGGGCACTAACAACATCGTGCTGGAAAAACGCAACGGCGGCGGCGCCCTCAACCTGCAACAGGTGACCATCAGCGCCACCCGTCAGGAACAAAGCATCGACAGCGTGCCGGCCACTGTCAGTGTCCAGACCCGCGAAGAACTGGACCGCAACAACGTCCACAACATCAAGGATCTGGTGCGCTACGAGCCGGGTGTTTCGGTGGGCGGCGCCGGCCAACGTGCCGGGCTGACCGGCTACAACATCCGTGGTATCGACGGCGACCGCGTGCTGACCCAGGTCGACGGCGTGCAAGTGCCCGACAGTTTCTTCAACGGCCCGTACGCCCAGACCAACCGCAACTACGTCGACCCGGAAATCGTCAAACGCGTCGAAATCCTCCGTGGCCCGGCGTCGGTGCTCTACGGCAGCAACGCCATCGGCGGCGCCGTCAGCTACTACACCCTCGATCCGGACGACATCATCAAGCCTGGCAAAGACGTCGGCGCACGTTTGAAAACCGGCTACAGCTCGGCCGATGACAGCTGGCTGACCTCCGGCACCATCGCCGGTCGCACTGGCGACTTCGACGGCTTGCTGCATTTGAGCCAACGCAATGGGCATGAAACCGAATCCTACGGCGAAACCGGCGGCACCGGCCTGAACCGCACCGAGGCCAACCCCGAGGACGTGCGCACCACCAACGTGTTGGCCAAACTCGGCTGGAACTACGCCGACGACGCGCGCCTGGGCCTGACCTACGAGCACTACAAGGACGACCGCGACACCAATCAATTGAGCGCGGTCGGCGGTCCGTTCAACGCCGGACGCGGTTTCGGCTTCTACAAATCCCGTACTGGCAACGACACCGTGACCCGCGAACGCTTCGGCCTGGAACACAGCTTCGCGCTGGACACGGCGTTGGCCGACAACATCAAGTGGTCGCTGAACTACCAGATCGCCAAGACCGACCAGTCCACCGAAGAAATCTACGCGCCATCGCGCACCGTGTTGCGCGAACGCAATACCAATTACAAGGATCGCCAATGGGTGCTCGATGCCCAGGCTGACAAATCCTTCGCTATCGCCGACACCAACCACACGGTCACTTACGGCACCACCATCAAACAGGACAAGGTCACCGGCCTGCGCACCGGCACTGGCACCTGCCTGACCGTGGCCGGCGCCTGCCGAGTGATCGGTGCACCGAGCGCCGCGGATACCCTGAAACCGGCCAGCGACTTCCCGGACCCGACCATCAACAGCTACAGCCTGTTTGCCCAGGATCAGATCAGTTGGGGCAACTGGACCTTCCTGCCCGGCGCTCGCTACGACTACACCCAGCTCAAGCCGCACATCACCGACGAGTTCCTGGCTACCGCCGACCAGAGCGGCAACGGCGTGGTGAGCGACGACACCAAGACCTGGCATCGTCTGTCGCCGAAGTTCGGCACCACCTACAGCTTCAACGACAACTACACCTGGTATGGCCAATACGCCGAAGGCTTCCGCACGCCGACCGCCAAGGCGTTGTACGGTCGCTTCGAAAACCTGGCCGGTGGTTATCAGGTCGCGCCGAATCCGGACCTGGAACCGGAAAAGAGCAAAAGCTACGAAACCGGCCTGCGCGGCCGATTCGAGGCAGGCACCTTCGATGTGGCGGTGTTCTACAACAAGTACCGCGACTTCATCGACGAGAACGCGATCACTCCCGGCTACACCGAGACCACGTTCCAGAGCAACAACATCAAGCACGCCACCATCAAGGGCGTGGAGCTCAAGGGGCGCCTGAACCTGGACAGCTTCGGTGCGCCGACCGGCCTCTACACCCAAGGCTCGATGGCGTACCTGTATGGCCGTAACGATGACAGCGGCCAGCCACTGAACAGCATCAACCCGCTGACCGGCGTGTTCGGCCTCGGTTACGACCGGGACAACTACGGCGCCCTGTTGAGCTGGACACTGGTCAAACGCAAGGACCGCGTCGACAGCACCAGCTTCAAGACCCCGGACGGCACCAGCACCCAGTTCAAGACCCCGGGTTATGGCGTGCTCGACCTGGCCGGTTTCTACAAGGTCACCGACGACGTGACCGCCAATGCCGGCCTCTACAACCTGACCAACAAGAAATACTGGCAGTGGGATGACGTGCGCGGCTACGACAGTGTCGGCGAAGCCTCGGTGACCCAACCGGCCAACCTGGATCGCCTGACCCAGCCGGGTCGCAACTTCGCGATCAATCTGGTCTGGGACATCTGACCCTGAGTGCCTCACTGCGACACATTTGTTAATGGGTTGCCGTGAGGTTTTTTTACTGTTTGGCGCCTTGTTGTTCGTCTCGTTACCAAGCGCCTCTTTTTTCTCAAGGACTTCCCATGACCTCCCAGGACACTGCTCAACGCCCTGCTCTGCGTTCGCAACGCTTGAACCAGATCACCAACGAGCCACACACCAAACTCGACGCGTTGGTCAAAGCTCATGCGCCGTTCGAAACCCAGGCTAATTTCGCCCGTTTCGTGGTCGCGCAGTATTTGTTCCAGTCGGAATTGGTGTCGCTGTACAACGATACTGAACTGACTACGATCGTCCCGGACCTGCCGGCACGCTGCCGTGCCGAAGCGGCCAAGGCTGACCTGGCCGATCTGGACACTGACGTTCCGGCAGCGGTGGCTGACGCGGTGAAGAATCCAACCAAAGCCGCGGCCCTGGGCTGGTTATTTGTCTCCGAAGGCTCGAAGCTCGGCGCTGCGTTTTTGATCAAGCGTGCCGTGGGCCTGGGTTTGAGCGACACCTTCGGCGCCCGCCACCTGGGCGAGCCGGCCGGTGGTCGTTCGCAAGGCTGGAAGAGTTTCGTCAGAACCCTCGACTCGCTGGAATTCAGCGCTCAGGAAGAAGCCGAAATCGAGCAAGCGGCGGTTGATGCGTTCAACCGCTTCACCGTGTTGCTGGAACAGGCCTACACCCCGGAACTCGCCTGACAAACCACATTCCCCTGTGGGAGCGGGCTTGCTCGCGAAGACGGAGTGTCAGTCAATATCAATGTTGCCTGTCACACCGCTTTCGCGAGCAAGCCCGCTCCCACAATGGATCTGTGTGTACCTGCAGACATCAATCAACACTTGCCGATCACGCATCACACTGGTCACCATACGCCCCATGCCTCACCTCGCCGCCTCCAAACTCGCCCGAATCCTCTTCGGCCTGCTGGCCTACGTCAGCCTGGGCATCGGCCTGATCGCGATTGTCGTGCCGGGCCTGCCGACCACCGAGTTCATCCTCCTGGCCGCCTGGGCCGCCACCAAGAGTTCGCCGCGCCTGAGTGCCTGGCTGGAAAACCATCGCTTGTTCGGGCCGATCCTGTGCAATTGGCGAAACGGCAAAATCATCGTCCGCCGGGCCAAGGTCAGCGCCACCGTCAGCATGCTGCTGTGTGCAGGCTTGATGCTGGTGATGCTCGATCACGGCTGGCCGGTTTACCTGGCGATTACTGGCATGAGCCTGGGCAACCTGTGGATCTGGTCGCGCCCGGAATCGGCACCTCAACCGTCCTGACAAATAAAAATCCCCTGTGGCGAGGGAGCTTGCTCCCGCTGGGCTGCGAAGCGGCCCCAAAATTCTCCAGACGCACCCGCTACACCGAATTGCGACTGCTACGCAGCCGAACGGGAGCAAGCTCCCTCGCCACAGAATCAACGAAATTCTCCTGAATCCCAGCCCTTTTCAGGGCATTCCCCTGCGCAAACGTTCACCTGTTACCGCTCGTCGGCTTGCCATTCATGCACGCCCTGCCCACGCCGATGTGGATTAAATGGCGCTGAATGGACTTGGCGGATGGGAGTACCCCCGTCTCTTGGCCAACACCTCATCCATTTGCGAGTTCGCCCTATGTTCGACTCCCTGTCCATCCGCCTGAAAATCGTCCTGTTGTCCGGTCTGTGCCTGCTCGGTGTCGTCGCCCTGATCGTCGGCATGAACATGTACCAGACCAACCGCAACAACGACCTGGTCAGCGCCTCCAGCAGCAAAATGCTCACCGCCAGCGTCCAGGACCTGCTCCAGGCCAAAGCCGCCGAGCAAGCCGTGCGGGTGCAGAAGACCTTCGGTGAAAGCCTGTTGGTGGTCACGGCGTTGGCCGATCAGATCAAGGACATGCGCACCATGGCCGCCAAGCGTTCGCTGGACGCCGGCGCCCTGCGCGAGGAGTTGAACCAGAGCCTGAAAACCGCTTTCGAGCGCAACGGCAAAGTGCTGGGGATCTGGCTGGCGTTCGAGCCCAACGGCCTGGACGGCAAGGACAGCGAATTCGTCAATGACGCTGTCAGGCAGTCCAACGAGGTGGGACGTTTCGCCAGTTACTGGAGCCGCGCAGGCGGGGTCGGGCTCAACACGATCATGGTCGAAGACGACATGACCAAAACCACTCTCAGCCTCAGCGGTACGCCAGACAACAGCTGGTACACCTGCCCTCGCGACAACAAACACACCTGCTTGCTCGACCCGTATTCCGACACCGTGGGCGGCAAGGAAGTGCTGATGACCACCATTTCCGTGCCGTTGCTGGTGGACGGAAAAGCCATCGGCGTGGTCGGCGTGGACATCGCCCTCGATGCGTTGCAAGCAGCGGCGATGGATTCCCAGCGTGACCTGTTCAATGGTGCCGGCCACATGCTGATCGTCTCCGGCAGCGGTGTGCTTGCCGGTTACAGCGTTGATGCCGGCAAGGTGGGTAAAAGCATCGGCGACACCCTCGGTGCCGACGGCAAGGAAGTCCTGCAACTGCTCGGCAACGGCTCGCCGAAGATTCTCGAACAGGGTGACCTGATCCGCGCGGTGTACCCGGTCAGCCCGATCACCGATTCCAAGGCCTGGGGTGTGGTGATCGACCTGCCCAAACAAGTGCTGCTGGCCGATTCGGTGAAGCTGCAAACGGTGCTCGATGACGCGCAACAAACCGGCACACTCAAGGCGTTATTGGTGGCGGTGGCGGCCGGTTTGATCGGTCTGTTGCTAATCTGGCTCACGGCGTCGGGCGTGACCCGGCCAATCAACAGCGTGGCGCAAATGCTCAAGGCGATTGCCAGCGGCGACGGCGACCTGACCCAACGTCTGCACTACAGCAAGAAAGACGAACTCGGTGAACTGGTGAGCTGGTTCAACCGCTTCCTCGACAAGCTGCAACCGACCATCGCGCAGATCAAACAGAGCATTACCGACGCCCGTGGCACCGCCGACCAGTCTTCGGAAATCGCCCGCCAGACCAGCGAAGGCATGCAGGTGCAGTTCCGCGAAATCGACCAGGTCGCCACCGCGTCCAATGAAATGAGCGCGACCGCCCACGACGTCGCCAATAGCGCGTCGAACGCTGCCAACGCCGCCAAAGGTGCCGACCAGTCAGCCCGCGATGGCATGCAGATCATTGAGCGCAGCACCCGGGATATTAATTTGCTGGCTGACGAAGTCAGCAAAGCCGTGATCGAAGTCGAAGCCCTGGCGGTGAACAGCGAGCAGATCGGCTCGGTGCTGGAAGTGATCCGCAGCATCGCCGAACAAACCAACCTGCTGGCGCTCAACGCCGCGATTGAAGCGGCCCGTGCCGGCGAAAGTGGTCGTGGCTTTGCGGTGGTTGCCGATGAAGTGCGCAACCTGGCCAAACGGACCCAGGACTCGGTGGAAGAAATTCGCATCGTGATCGAACGCATCCAGACCGGCACCCGCGGCGTGGTTGCCACCATGCACTCGAGCCAGACCCAGGCCCACAGCAACGCCGGGCAGATCCAGCAAGCAGTCCAGGCCCTGGGCAAGATCAGCGACGCGGTGACGGTGATCAGCGACATGAACCTGCAAATCGCCAGCGCCGCCGAACAGCAAAGCGCCGTGGCCGAAGAGGTCAATCGCAACGTCTCGGCAATCCGCACCGTCACCGAAACCCTGACCGGGCAAGCCACTGAATCGGCGCAGATCAGCAGCCAGCTCAATGCGCTGGCCACGCATCAGATGAAATTGATGGATCAGTTCCGGGTTTAAGCGGCTAGCGCCAAACCCTGTGGGAGCGGGCTTGCTCGCGAAGGCGATGTATCAGTCAAAATTGATGTCGACTGACACACCGCCTTCGCGAGCAAGCCCGCTCCCACAAGGGATTTCATCTGGCCCGGCAGATTTTTGATCTATCATCGAACCTCGTTCCGGAGGGCCTTCGATGACTGATTTACTCACGTCCATTCAAGCCGCACTCGGCTTGCCGCATACCCCGATCCCGTTTACGTCGAGCGGCGCCCTGCCCTCGGCGTTCGCCGTCACTGACCTGGCCTGCGCCAGCATTGCCGCCGCCGGCCAGGCTGTCAGCGAATGGCTGCACCAACAGACCGGCCGCTTGCCCACCCTTGAAGTCGACCGCCGCCTGGCTTCGTTCTGGTTCGCCACCTCGATCCGTCCGCTGGGCTGGAGCGCGCCGCCGCTGTGGGACCCGGTCGCCGGTGACTATGAGACCAAGGACGGCTGGATTCGCCTGCACACCAACGCCCCACATCACCGCGCCGCCGCCGAAAGCGTGCTCGGTGCCTGTGCCGACCGCGCCGGCATGGCGAGTCAGGTCGCGAAGTGGGCCAAGACCGATCTGGAACACGCCGTGGTCGAGGCCGGTGGCTGCGCCGCTGAGATGCGCACCTGGGCGCAATGGCAGGCCCACCCTCAAGGCATCGCCGTAAACGCCGAGCCATTGATTCAATTCGCCGCCCACAACAGCCAGAACGCCAAACCGTGGCAAGGCTCGGTGGCGCGACCACTGGCCGGAATCAAAGTGCTTGATCTGACCCGCGTACTCGCCGGTCCCATCGCCAGCCGCTTCCTCGCCGGCCTCGGCGCCGACGTATTGCGCATCGACCCGCCGACCTGGAACGAGCCCGGTGTCGTGCCGGAAGTCACTCTCGGTAAACGCTGTGCGCGGCTGGATTTGCATGACACGGCTGATCGCGCAGTGTTCGAAAGCCTGCTCAAGGACGCCGACATTTTGCTCCACGGCTACCGCGCCGATGCATTGGAACACTTGAGTTACGGCGCCGCTGAACGCCAGAAGTTGTCCCCAGGCTTGATCGATGTCTGCCTCAACGCCTACGGCTGGAGCGGCCCGTGGCAGAACCGTCGGGGTTTCGACAGTCTGGTGCAGATGAGCAGCGGGATTGCCGAGGCTGGCATGCAGTGGAAGAAAGCCGACAAGCCAACACCATTGCCAGTTCAGGCGCTGGATCACGCGACCGGGTATTTGATGGCGGCGAGTGCGATCAAGTTGTTGGCTGAGCGGTTGACTCGCGGGTTCGGTGGTTCGGCGCGGTTATCGTTGGCGCGGACCGCGAAGTTGTTGATTGAGAATGGTGCAGGGACAAATGAGCCGTTGCGGGCGGAAGATCAGGACGATCAAGGGTTGTTGGTCGAGCAGACACCTTGGGGGCCGGCGCACCGGTTGCACGTTCCGCTGAAAATCACCGGAACGCCTGTGCAATGGGCCATTCCCGCCACGGAATTGGGCTCCCATCGCGCGCAGTGGTGGTGACTGTTAGATAGCCATCGCGAGCAAGCTCGCTCCCACAGGTGACCGAGTTCTCCCGGACGAATGCCATCAAATGTGGGAGCGGGCTTGCTCGCGAATGCGTCAGACCAGCCGCTACAAATCCCGGATCAGCTCAATCAACCCGGCTCAGCGATGTCCACAACTGCTGCGCCGCGTACCCCCGATAAGGTCGCCACACCTCAGCCCGCCGCAGCAACTCCCGCGCCGTCACCGGTCCGCCTTCAAGCGCCGCCAACGCATTGATCAACCCCACATCCCCACTCGGAAACGCATCCCTCTCCCGTAACTGCCGCAACGCAATGTACTGCGCCGTCCAGTCGCCAATCCCATGCAATGCCAGCAACCGCGCCACGCCGCCCTCGCGCGCCGGCTCAAATAACAACGGATCATCGAGTAACGCCTGAGCCACACCGGACAGCGTTCGCCCACGGCTTTTCGGCATCCCTAGCGTCGCCAGGTCCGAGACCGCCAACACCGCCGCCCCAGGAAACACATGAGTCAGCCCGGGCGGCGCTGAATCCAATGCCTCGCCATACTGCGCCACCAGTTTCCCTGCCAGTTTGATCGCCGCGCGCACCGTAATCTGCTGCCCCAACACCGCGCGAATCGCCAGCTCCAGACCATCCCACGCACCCGGCACGCGTAATCCGGGACGCTCGGCAATCAACCGCGCCATTAGCGGATCGGCCGTCAAATGTCGATGGATTGCAGGCAGATCAGCATCCAGATCAAACATCCGCCGCAACCGCGCCACGATCTCGGGCACGCCCGCGGGGTCAGGAAAATCCAGCGTCAGCTCAAGCGCAGCATCCCCCACCGGCTTGATCGAAAACGTGCCGTGCACACCATCCAAGCCGATGCTGCGCGAATACACGCCATCGACCACCGTCTCCATCCCGGCAATCGCCCGCGCCGACAAAAAAACCAACATTGCGGCCCAGTCATAAGGCGGCCGATACGCCAGCAGCAACCTCATAGCGACAGCACCCCACTAACAAATGGATTAATTTAACTAAATAGGCAAAGCGTAATAACGTTCAATAATTAACACCTATTAATGCCTTTTATTTATAGCCGATCAATCTGTGGCAATCGGTGCATAACAGTTTTGTGAGTCAATCCTAATAAATCAATTCTGTACTGAAAACAGTTATCAAAAAGTTGCGAATTCGCGAAAACGAACTAGCTTAAAAACCTCAACGCGATACGTATTATTCCTGCTTGAACTGGCCGAGGCCTCTGAGCCGGGCTTTTCCAGCAATACAGTTATGCCCGCGAAAAGTTCATAAGTCTTTCATTAACAATGGAATGTGCCGATGCACTGATCTATGTCAGCTGATTGAACAGTTAACAGATTTAATCTGTTGTCTCTCTTCTCCTGCATTGGAGTCATGCAATGTCTGAATCCCCCGGAAAACTGAAGCTCGGCGCGCTCGTTGCATTGGTAGTTGGCTCAATGATTGGTGGCGGGATCTTCTCTTTACCGCAGAACATGGCCGCCAGTGCTGATGTCGGTGCGGTGCTGATTGGTTGGGCAATTACGGCGGTCGGCATGCTGACCCTCGCGTTCGTCTTTCAAACCCTGGCCAACCGCAAGCCTGACCTGGACGGCGGTGTCTACGCCTACGCCAAGGCCGGTTTCGGCGACTACATGGGTTTCTCATCCGCGTGGGGTTACTGGATCAGTGCCTGGCTGGGCAACGTCGGCTACTTCGTGTTGCTGTTCAGCACCCTCGGTTATTTCTTTCCGATTTTTGGCGAAGGCAACACGGTTGCCGCAGTGGTCGGTGCTTCCGTGCTGCTGTGGGCCGTGCACTTCCTGGTCCTGCGCGGCATCAAGGAAGCGGCGTTCATCAACCTGGTGACCACCGTCGCCAAGGTCGTGCCGCTGGTGCTGTTTGTGCTGATCGCGATTTTCGCCTTCAAACTGGACATCTTCACCGCTGACATCTGGGGCAGTAAAAACACCAGCCTGGGCAGCGTGATGAACCAGGTGCGCAACATGATGCTGGTCACCGTCTGGGTGTTCATCGGCATCGAAGGCGCGAGCATC
>Ga0066791_10000080_pt1 | contig 38649 bp, 37 predicted proteins | sample OrgsoiDNA2013051_FD_70944 | JGI IMG/M metagenome (GOLD analysis project Ga0066791, IMG submission 70944) | Permafrost soil microbial communities from the Arctic, to analyse light accelerated degradation of dissolved organic matter (DOM) -... | ecosystem: Environmental > Terrestrial > Soil >...
GTTCGTTAACGTCGGCATAACTCGCCACCCGGTTCAGGCGGAAATAGTAACGGTTCATCTTTTTAAAGAAGTCTTCGCCGAACTTTTCCAGCATGTACGCACCGTTTTTGCCGCATACAGTGACTTCGATGTCATCAATGCCGCTGATAAACGCCAGCACCTGCGCGGTCTGCTCTGCGGGCATGTGCGCACAGTAGATTTCCTGCTGTTTATCCACCACGTAAGCGCCGTTTTCGGCCACGTAGGCGATGTCCGGGTCGAGCGCATCGAAGAAGGTTTTCAACTGGTAATATTGATTGCCACTGGCGACCACAAATTTGATGCCACGACGCTGTAATTCGGCGTACTGGGCGGCAAAGCGCGCACGGTTGTAGTCGCCCTGCGTGTTGAGAAAGGTGCCATCCATATCCACGGCAATGAGTTTGACGGTCATCGTGACTCCTTAGAAAGACAATGAGAGAGTTGAAGAGTGAAAAAAAAACCAGCGCCGGAGCGCCGGCTGGCAACATGCCACTCAGTTTAAATCGTTAATATTTCAGCTTAAAAGCACCCAGCGTAATGACCAGAAACAGGATGGCGACCGCAGAAAATGCCACCGCCAGGCTGGAAAGATGCGCGATATACCCGATGATCGCCGGTCCGCCGAGCACCCCGAGATAGCCCAGTGTCGCCACCATCGCCACCGACATATTGACCGGCATCACCTTCTCCTGACCGGCGAGGGTGATCAGCACCGGCACGATATTGGCCGCCCCGGCGCCCACCAGCGCAAAGCCCAGCAGTGAGAGATTCCAGCCCGGCAGGGCTACCACCATCAGATAACCGGCGATGCCCAGAATGCTGCCAAAAATCAGTACCCGCTGGCGGCCCAACGCGCTGACTACCGCATCTCCGGTTAAACGCATCAATGACATGGTGACGGCAAACACAGCGAAGCCCCACCCGGCGTGTTCCACCGCCAGACCGCGATCCTGGGTAAGGAATATTCCGCCCCAGTCCAGCACCGCGCCTTCGGCCATAAAGCAAATCATCGCCATCGCGGCCATCAGGATCAGACGGAAATTGGGGCGTGCTTTGGTCGCAGGTTTAGCCGGACCGGACTCATGGTTGCCGAATGGCAGCAGTTCTGTGAATGACAAACCAGTAATCATCAGCACCAGCACAATGGCCGAGAATGTACTGGCCACCGGCGACAGACCGGCGCCGAGCAGCAGCGAACCCCCTCCCGCACCGACAATGCCACCCACGCTGTAGAGGCAGTGAAAACCGGACATCAGCGGTTTGGCCGACACCTGTTCTATCAGCGAGCCCTGTACGTTCATCGCGACATCGGCGAGGCCAATCCCCATGCCGAACAGGAACAGCGACACCGCCAGCCAGCGGATATCGCTGAAAGTCGCCAGCGCCGGAAACAGCACACAGAACAGCGCCACCGCAAACAGGATAATGGCCCGGCAACCAAAGTGACCAATCAGCCGCCCGGAACCCAACATCGCCAGCAGTGAACCGCCGCCGAGGCAAAGCAGCAGTAAGCCCAGATCTCCCGCTGCTGCTCCGGTGCGCAATTGCGCGTAAGGCACCAGCGCGGCCCAAAGCCCCATGGCCAGGCCGGTGACGAAGAAAATCGCGCGGGTTGCAACGCGTTTGCCTTTGGCGTCGGTCAACGTAGTGGTGATGTCCAGTGACATAAATAAGGTTCCCATGGCGGAAAACAGTCATCCCGGCAAGACCAGAATCACTTATTAAAAGACTTTTAATAAGTGATGACTATACAGATCAGCCGGAAATGAAGTCAAGCGTCAGACAGAAGAAATACGCGGAGGATCAAAGTTCAAAGATGAGATGGAAGTTATAGCTTTCGAGCGTCAGTTCAGCGATGCCCTGCAGATAATCCTGCTCAATAGAGGGGCGGTAGATCAGGGCAGGCAGATGCTGCTCGGGAATATGGTCCTGGCAATGACGGCGAATGTCGGCCAGATCCTGCGCTTTTAGCTGTGGCCCGGACAGCGCCACCGTGACCGGGTTAATCACCGCCACCAGCGTGACAATAATATGGCTCAGCCGCTCCGTCATCTGCCCATCCGCAGGCGGCGGCAGCGGAATGTGGGAAACCTCACCGGCGAAATGGCTGGCGCCCTGTAACACGCGGCCATTGATCACCATGCCGCAGCCGGTGCACTCTCCTTCCGGCTGCAACAGGTAGGCAACCGGCCCCGTTTCCTGCGGGCAATTGCTGCGGTAAAAACCGTAGGCGGTGTAGTTCATGTCGTTACCGACCTGCACAAACAGACCGAATTTTTCCCGCAATATCTGTACCAGCGGCAGATCGTTAAACAGCGCGATATCACAGGAAGCCACCACGCCATCAACGATCACCCCCGGCAGGCCAATACCCATGGCTTGCAGGTTGGGATATCGAGAAACGATATCGCCAATATAATCAAAAAATTGCGCCAGAGAGAGTGGCTGAAAGACGGTGTCCAGCTGTTCCAGCGTGGTGCCGGTAGCGGAAGTGATCAGGGCGGCGATACGGGCGGAGGCGGTGTTACCTTCAACATACAGACTGAGTACCGAGAAGAAATCCGGGTTATAGGCATAACGCTGGGCCGGACGCCCGCCGCTCGACGCATCCAGCGCCAGCGACAACACCTCGCCGGTCAGGCAGAGGTCGTTGAGAACCGTGCCACAAGTGGCGACGCTCAGCCCGGTTTGCGCCGAGAGATCTGCCTTGGTGGCAGAATTCAGCGCTTTCAACGCATTGACCACCAGCACCACATTGTGTTTTTTCATTTCTCGGGTCGTGCGGGTAACCGGGGTATTCATAGCGCCTCATCAACAGCCATTGATCATTAAGGATATTTTATCACATCACGCGCCAGACGCCGCTTTTGGTGGAACCCTCACGTTGCAGCCTGCCGTTGTCCTGCAACGTCTTAATGTTGCGTTCAACCGTGCGGGAATTGATCCCCAGAGCCTGTGCCAGCTGAGCGATAGTGATTGACGGCGTGGCTTCAACGGCGGCAAGGATCTTGCTTGCTGTTACTGATAGATTTCCGGCATTTTCTACCGGCATTTCTACCGGCATTTCTACCGGCATTTCTACCGGCATTTCTACCGGCATTTCATTAACGTTTGGCTGTTGCGCGTCAATCCCTTCTCTTAATGCCAGCCTCAGTTTTTCCAACATAAAGGCGATGAAAGCCGTGCAGTCACTGGCCCGGTCACACTCCCCCAGTACGCGGTAATAGTCCTGTTGCTGATCGTGAATCAAGGTTTCAACAGGTAGCCAGGCCAGTTCGGCGCGCCAATCGCTGAGGATCAGCGTCTGCCAAAGTCGCCCCATCCTGCCATTACCGTCGGCGAAAGGATGAATAAACTCGAACTCATAATGGAAGATTGAACTCGCAATGAGCGGGTGAATGTCCGTTTGCCGGAGCCATTCAAGCAAATCACCCACCAGACGCGCCAGCTGGTGGGCAGGTGGCGCCATATGAATCAACTGTTTATCGCGGTAAACACCCACGTTGCCACTGCGCAGTTGCCCCGGCACATCCACCAGACCCCTCATTAACAGGCGGTGTGCCGCCAGTAAATCCGCCAACCGGTGACAGTTCCAGTGGGGAAGTTGCTCGTAAGCCAAAATGGCATTACGCACTTCCTGAATATCCTTCGCCGGTGCCAACACGCGCTTGCCATCCATAATCGCGGTGACCTGTTCGGCGGAGAGGCTATTATGTTCAATCGCGAGGGACGCCTGAATAGTGCGGATACGGTTTTCTTTACGCAGCAACGGAGAGGCGCGGCCAGCCTGAGCCGCCCAGTGCCCCAATAATTCCCCCACCTCAACCACAAGGTTCAGTATTTCTGCTGTTATGTTGAAAGGTGGTTGATAACCTGCCATCCCGTTCTCCTGCAATCCCTAATCCAAAAAACGCTGACTATGGTCGGCATCCAGTTTTTGCACTGCATCATAACGCCCAAACAGTCGGTAGCGGTTGATCGCAATGCGGTTGTAGCACATGTCGCGAAATGACTGCGGAAAAATCCTCAGTACACTCATCCAGCGCCACGGCGCCGGCAACCCGCTCATGGCGCGGAAGATGGCTTCGGAGCGCAGGAGTACCTCACCGTTATCGATAAGCACAATGGTGTTGATTTTATCCGCATCCAGCCCCGACCAGACAAACAGCGCCTGGCCCTTTTCCGACTGTACCGGCACCATCCGTACGCTGCGGTGACGGTCATGGCGGATCAGGAAATTCACCCAGCCGATGCACAATTTGCAGGTGCCATCGAAAATCACGATGCGTTCGCCGGGCCGAATATAAGGGGGATCACTGCGCATACGCCAGCTCCAGGGTTAAGTGAGTCAATCAACCGCGCCCGAAAATGGCGATCACCGCATCCAGATGCTCTTTCATGGCTTTTTTAGCCGCGCGGGTATCACGGGCTTCCAGCGCTGTGAGGATCGCCAGGTGTTCCACTTCGGAGCGGTGCGGCATGTCCTGCGGCGTGTAGTGCAATTGCAGGCCACGGAACATGGTGCCATAACGGTGGCCCAGCAGGTGCGCGATGATAAACGCATAGGCCGGATTACCGCTGGCCTGCGCGATGCGGATATGAAACAGCCGGTCGCCGGGGTGAGTTGCCGATCCTTGCCGGTTATCGCGGCAGTTCTGTTCATATGCCTGCCTGATCGCCGCAAGTTCTTCATCGGACGCGTGACGGGCAGCCAGCGCGGCGGTTTCCGGTTCGATCAGCCGCCGGGTTTGCAGCAGCGAGAACGGTGGCAATTCGGCGGTGAAATCCAGCTCAATATTCAGCTCGTCATCCACGTCGGCCCACTGATTACGCCCTGCCCGCGCCATTACCGGCTCCTGCGAGGGGGCCGCCTGTGACACCGGCGGCTCGCAGACAATCACGCCGTTGCCGACGCGCACGTCCACCAGACCTATCACCTCCAGCGCAATCAGTGCTTCACGCACCGATGCCCGGCTGACCTGCAACTGGCTGGCCAGTTCGCGCTCGGCCGGTAGTCGGCTGCCGGGCGGAAATTCTTTATTGTCGATCAGCGTTTTAAGTTGGTCAGCTATCTGCCTGTATATTCTCGGATTTTCTAATTTTTTTATCGGCATCGGACACCTGAGCTCTTTTTCAATTAAGTGATTCAGCTAGCATTTATCGGACAAAAATCTTGCTGATTTGTTTTATACATGTAAAAAATTAGTTAAATGAAAAAGCGTTTTAAGTTGAAGTCTGCTGAACATCTTAGCAAAAGAACCTCACTTAACGCGTTTTTTTTCGCAGTCAATGGCCTGACCATTAGACCTAAATAACCGATTTTACCGGGAGTAGCTATGAACCTGACGGGGAAAAAAGTGCTGATCACCGCCGCCGGACAAGGGATTGGTTTTAATACCGCCGCCCTGTTCGCCAGCCACGGCGCCGAGGTGATCGCCACCGACATCAACATCGATAAGTTGCACGGCATTGCGGGCATTCACCCGCGCTTGCTGGACGTCACTGACCCGCAGGCGATCAACGCCGTCGCCGAAGAGATTGGCCCGCTGGACGTGCTGTTCAACTGTGCGGGCGTGGTCCACAGCGGCGATATCCTGACCTGCAGCGAGCGCGAATGGCAGTTTGCGCTCGATCTCAACGTTACCGCTATGTTCCACACTATCCGCGCCTTTCTGCCCGCCATGCTCGAACGCAACAGCGGTTCCATTATTAACATGTCGTCGGTCGCCTCGAGCATCAAGGGCGTGCCAAATCGCTTTGCCTACAGCGCCTCAAAAGCCGCCGTCATTGGCCTGACCCGCTCGGTGGCGGCGGACTACGTCACCCGCGGCATTCGCTGTAACGCCATCTGCCCCGGCACGGTCGAATCGCCGTCGCTGCGTCAGCGCATCGCCGCGCAGGCCGAAGCCGAAGGCCGCAGCGAAGAAGACGTTTATAAAGCCTTCGTGGCCCGCCAGCCGATTGGCCGCATTGGCAAGACCGAAGAGATCGCCCAGCTGGCGCTCTATCTGGCCTCCGACGCCAGCGCCTACACCACCGGCACGGTACACATTATTGACGGTGGCTGGAGCAACTGACCTCCGGCCCCTCTCAGCCTCACTTTTCCAGATAAGGATTTTGACATGAAATTATTACGTTACGGCCCGGCAGGTCAGGAGCGCCCCGGCTTACTCGACGGTCACGGTAAATTGCGCGACCTCTCGGCGCATGTTAGCGACATCAGCGGTGAGTTTTTACAGCCTGAGACGCTGGAAAAGCTGCGCCAGCTGGATACTGCCAGCCTGCCTTTCGTCAGCGGCGACCCGCGTCTCGGCGCCTGCGTGGGCAAGGTCGGTAAATTTATCTGCATCGGTCTCAATTATGCCGATCACGCCGCCGAAACCGGGGCAGACATTCCCAAAGAGCCGGTGATTTTCAGCAAGTGGACCAGCGCCATTATCGGGCCGAATGACGATGTGGAGATCCCGCGCGACTCGGTGAAAACCGACTGGGAAGTGGAGCTTGGCGTAGTGATTGGCCAGGGCGGGCGTTATATCAGCGAAGCCGACGCCCTGTCACACGTGGCCGGTTACTGCGTGATCAATGACGTCTCCGAACGCGAATTCCAGATTGAGCGCGGCGGCACCTGGGACAAAGGCAAAGGCTGCGACACCTTCGGACCCACCGGCCCGTGGCTGGTCACCGCCGATGAAATCCCTGACCCGCATCAGCTGAACCTGTGGCTGGAGGTGGACGGCAAGCGCTATCAGAACGGCAACACCCGCACCATGATTTTCAAAGTGCCGGAGATCATCAGCTACCTGAGCCGTTTTATGAGCCTGCAACCGGGCGACATTATCTCCACCGGCACCCCGCCGGGCGTGGGCCTCGGGCAAAAACCACCGGTTTACCTGAAGGCCGGACAGGTAATGCGTCTGGGTATTGAAGGCTTGGGCGAGCAGCGTCAGAAGACGGTGCAGGCGTAACCCCACAATGTTTGCTGATGGAATCTAAGCGATGACAACGATTACTGCATTGCGTGTTGAAGATGTGCGTTTCCCGACCTCACTGGCTCTGGATGGCTCTGACGCCATGAATCCGGATCCCGATTATTCGGCGGCTTACGTGATTTTAGATACTGATAACCCGGCGCTCAGCGGCCACGGGCTGACGTTCACCATCGGGCGCGGCAATGAGATTTGCTGCGCAGCGATTAACGCGCTGGAACATCTGGTGGTCGGGCGTGACTTAGCGACTATTACCGCCGATATGGGCAAGTTCTGGCGTGAATTTACCAGCGACAGTCAGCTGCGCTGGATTGGCCCGGACAAAGGCGCCATTCATCTGGCGACCGGCGCGGTGGTCAACGCCGTATGGGATTTATGGAGCAAAGCCGCGGGCAAACCGCTGTGGCAACTGGTGTCAGATATGTCGCCGGAGGAGCTGGTGCGCTGTATCGATTTCCGCTACATCACCGACTGCATTACGCCGCAGGAAGCCCTGACGTTGCTGCAACAGCGCAGCGACAACAAAGCGCAGCGCCGGGAGAAACTGCTGGCCGAAGGTTACCCGTGCTACACCACCTCGGCAGGCTGGCTCGGTTACCCCGACGACAAACTGCGCCGCCTGTGTCAGGAGGCCGTCGATGCCGGTTTCGATTACCTGAAACTCAAAGTAGGCCGCGATCTGCAAGACGATATCCGCCGGGTGCGCATCGCCCGCGACGTGATCGGCCCCGACCGCAAACTGATGATTGACGCCAATCAGGTGTGGGAAACCAACGACGCCATTCCGTGGATTAATGCGCTGGCCTTCGCCAAACCCTGGTTTATCGAAGAACCGACCAGCCCGGATGACATTGAAGGCCACCGCAAAATCCGTCAGGCCGTGGCACCGGTCAAAGTCGCCACCGGCGAGATGTGCCAGAACCGCATCATGTTCAAGCAGTTCATCATGCGCGAAGCCATCGACGTGGTGCAGATCGACGCCTGCCGCATGGGCGGTGTCAACGAAGTGCTGGCCGTGATGCTGATGGCCGCCAAATACAACCTGCCGGTCTGCCCGCACGCCGGTGGCGTCGGCCTGTGCGAATACGTGCAGCACTTATCGATGATCGACTATCTGTGTATCGCCGGTACGCATGAGGGCCGCGTGATTGAGTACGTTGACCATCTGCACGAACACTTTGTGCACCCTTGCGACATTCGCGGCGCAGCCTACATGCCACCACAGGCACCGGGTTTCTCCATCGAGATGCATCCGGCCTCAATAGAAAAATACCGCCATCGGGCCTGAGGTGATGATGACAACACATGCCGGAGAACCTGAATGATGCGCATCGACAGCCACCAGCATTTCTGGCGCTACACGCCGCAAGATCACCGCTGGATAAGTGACGAGATGGCGGTGTTGAAAGCAGATTTTTTGCCGGAACAGCTGCTGCCAACGTTACAACGTCACAATATGCAGGGCAGTATTCTGGTTCAGGCCTGTTCGGACATCGCCGAGACGCAGTGGCTGTTGAACCTCGCTGAGCAAACAGAGTTTGTCCGCGCCGTGACCGGCTGGGTGGATCTGACATCGCCGCAGCTTGCTGAGCATATGGAGATGCTGGCCCATCCGCGGTTGCGCGGCCTTCGTCATCAAGTACAAGACGAGGCTTCGCCCTCACAGTGGCTGGCGGACGCCGCCGTCAATCGCGGTGTCCGCCATATTCAGCAACAAGGTTATGTCTACGAAATTCTGGTGACGCACCGCCATCTGGCTGATGCCGCAAAGTTTGCTGCCCGCCATGACCGGCACCCTTTGGTACTGGATCACTTTGGCAAGCCCGACCTGCATCTGGGCGCCGCGCACTGGGCGAAACAGATTGCCCCGCTGGCAGCAATGCCGCACGTCAGTTGCAAAATCTCCGGGCTGCTGACCGAACCGCGACCGGCGGGCGTGACGCTTCACGATCTGCTGCCCTATTTCGAGGTGGTGCTGGAAGCCTTTGGCAGTCAACGCATTATGTTTGGCTCCGACTGGCCGGTCTGTCTGCTGGCCGGGTGTGACGACACCCCCTGGGCGCTGTGTGAACAGGCCACGGCTGCACTTAGCGCTGACGAGCAGACAGCCATTTACGGCGGTAACGCCTGCGCGGTTTACCGACTACAGGAAACAAGTAATGAATCTGCATCTGCAAAATAACGTGGTGATGGTCACCGGCGGCGGCTCCGGAATCGGCGCTGCTATCTCAATGACGCTGGCGGAAGAGGGCGCGATTCCCGTGATCATCAGCAATACCGAACCGTCCAATGAGCTGATGCATCAGCTCCATCAGCATCAGCCGCAGGCTCGTTTTATCCTGACCGAACTTCGCGATGAGGTCAGCTGTGCGGCGGCCGTCAGCAAGACCCTAAAACAGTACGGCCGTCTCGACGGGCTGGTGAATAACGCCGGAGCCAATGACAGCGTGGGGCTGGAGGCCGGGCGTGAAGCCTTTGTCCGCTCGCTCGAACAGAACTTGATCCACTACTACATGATGGCGCATCTGAGTCTCGACGCCCTGCGCGCCAGCCGGGGAGCCATCGTCAATATCAGTTCGAAAACCGCGCTGACCGGACAGGGCAACACCAGCGGCTATGCCTCAGCCAAAGGCGGTGTGCTCGGATTAACCCGCGAATGGGCCGCCGCCCTGCTTAAAGACGGTATCCGCGTTAACGCGGTGATCCCGGCAGAAGTGATGACGCCCTTATACGAGCGGTGGATAAAAAGCTTCGTTCAGCCCGAAGAAAAGCTCAAACAGATCACCTCACATATCCCGCTGGGGCAGCGCATGACTACGCCGCAGGAGATCGCCAACACCGTGGTGTTTCTGCTCTCGTCGCGCGCCTCGCACACTACCGGACAGTGGCTGTCGGTCGATGGCGGCTACACCCACCTTGACCGGGCATTAACATGAGCCGCCGCTTCTGTCAGGCCCTGGACCTGGTCGATGACCCGGCGCTTATCGAAGAATATCAGCAGCATCACCGCCGGATCTGGCCGGAGATCGCGACGCATTTGCGCCAATACGGCATTGAGGACATGGAGATTTACCGGCTGGGCAACCGCCTGATGATGGTGATGGAGACCACGGACGATTTCGACGGCGGGCTGTTTGAACGGCGCAGTCTGGAGAACCCTAAAGTCGGCGAGTGGGAAGCCCTGATGTGGAAATATCAGCGCCCGACGCCCTGGACACCCGACGGAGAGAAGTGGGTGGAAATGAAACGGATTTTTTCACTGGCTGAACAGCCCTGAGAAGGGGCGTCACTCAGAACATTGTTTTTCACGTTATCTGACATAAAAAACCAGCCTTTTGCGCTGAAACAAACCCTGCAACAGATACTGAGGAATAGAACATGCTTGCGAACAAAACTGCCGTACCGGCTTACGCCGGGCAGAAAGCGACGTCTGGCCTGCGGCTGGCGTTTATATTAGTCACCACGCTGTTTTTCCTGTGGGGCTTATCCTATGGGTTGCTGGATGTGCTGAATAAGCATTTTCAGGAGGTGCTGCACGTTAATAAAGCCCAGTCGGGTCTGCTGCAGGCTGCCTACTTCGGCGCGTATTTCATCATCGCTCTGCCCGCCGGTTTCTTTATGGACCGCTTTGGTTACAAGGCCGGGATCCTGGTCGGTTTATGCCTTTATGCGCTGGGTGCACTGCTGTTCGTCCCGGCCGCAGCGGCAGGCAGTTTCGCCATGTTCCTGTTCGCACTGTTTGTGATCGCCCTCGGCCTGGGTTGCCTGGAAACTGCAGCTAATCCTTACGCCACCGTGCTGGGTGAACCCGCCGGAGCCGAGCGTCGTCTGAATCTTGCTCAGTCGTTCAACGGGCTTGGGCAGTTTGTCGGGCCGATCATTGGCGGTTCACTGTTCTTCACGGCAACCCAAGACAGCACGACGGAGGGTCTGGCTTCGGTAAAAATTACCTATGTGGCCATCGCCGTACTGGTGCTGCTGATTGCCCTGCTGATTGGCCGTACCCGCCTGCCGGATATTCGTGAGCAGGGCACAGACCTGGCCAGCGGCATAGTAAAAGGCTTGTGGCAACATGCGCATTTTACCGGCGGCGTGATCGCGCAGTTCTTCTATGTGGCGGCGCAGGTCGGCGTCGGCGCGTTCTTCATCAACTACACCACCGAGCATTGGCATACGCTGTCGAATCAGAATGCTTCTTACCTGCTCTCCATCGGCATGATCAGCTTTATGGTCGGGCGCTTCTTCAGCACCTGGCTGATGGGCCACGTACGCCCTGCAACGCTGCTGGTGGTTTACGCCCTGATTAACATTGTGTTGTGTGGCGTAGTGGTAGCAGGCATTGATAATGTCTCGGTGGTAGCACTGGTGGCGGTGTTCTTCTTTATGTCGATCATGTTCCCGACCATTTTTGCGATGGGCGTCAAGAACATGGGGACGCAGACTAAACGTGCCAGTTCGGTAATGATCATGGCGATTGTCGGCGGCGCCATCATGCCGTATCTCATGGGTGCCGTGGCCGACCACTACACCACCGCCGTCTCGTACTCCCTGCCAATGATTTGTTTTGCCGTGGTACTGGTCTATGGTTTACGTCAGAGAGCGCGTTGAGCGCCGGACCTGAAACTACTGACAGAATAAAGGGACGCTGAATCAAGATGATTATTTCTGCTTCGACCGATTACCGTGCGGCGGCTAAGCGCAAGCTGCCGCCCTTCCTGTTTCACTACATTGACGGCGGCGCTTACAGCGAACACACACTGCGCCGTAATACTGCCGATCTCGCCGATATCGCCCTGCGTCAGCGCGTGTTGAACAACATGTCTGAGCTGAGTACGGCTACCACATTGTTTGGCGAGGCGCTGGCGATGCCGGTGATCCTCGCTCCGGTTGGCCTGACCGGCATGTACGCCCGGCGCGGAGAAGTGCAGGCTGCCCGGGCCGCGGAGAAAAAAGGCATTCCGTTTACGCTCTCCACCGTCTCGGTATGCCCGATTGAAGAAGTCGCGCCGGCCATCAGCCGGCCGATGTGGTTTCAGCTGTATGTGCTGAAAGATCGGGGCTTTATGCGCAATGCGCTGGAGCGCGCGCAGGCAGCGGGCGTCAAGACACTGGTTTTTACCGTCGATATGCCGGTGCCTGGGGCGCGTTATCGTGATGCACACTCCGGTATGAGCGGGCCGAACGCCGCCGCACGCCGTATAGTACAGGCCATGACTCACCCCCAGTGGGCCTGGGATGTTGGCCTGAAGGGTAAGCCGCACGATCTCGGTAATGTGTCGGCGTACCGGGGAAAACCGACCACGCTGGAAGATTATATCGGCTGGCTGGGGGCCAACTTCGACCCGTCGATTTCGTGGAAAGATCTGGAGTGGATCCGCGATTTCTGGAAAGGACCGATGATCATCAAAGGCATTCTGGACCCGGAAGACGCCAAAGACGCGGTGAAGTTTGGCGCTGACGGCATTGTGGTCTCCAATCACGGCGGCAGACAGTTGGACGGCGTGCTCTCGACGGCACACGCGCTGCCCGCCATCGCTGACGCGGTGAAAGGCGATATTACTCTTCTCGCGGATTCCGGTATCCGCACTGGGCTGGACGTCGTGCGGATGATTGCGCTCGGCGCCGACAGCGTGCTGCTTGGCCGCGCCTTTGTGTATGCACTGGCCGCCGCCGGTGAAGCCGGGGTGGTGAATCTGCTGGAGTTGATCGAAAAAGAGATGCGGGTGGCGATGACCCTGACCGGTGCAAAGACGATTGGTGATATCAGCCGTGCGTCATTGGTCGCGAGCGGCATCCGCTGATTTCAGGCGAAAAAAAGCCGGTGGGGAGTAACACCACCGGCTTTTTTATGACAACGATACGGGGTGCTTAGCGGGTCAGTGCCACAATCCCGAGCGTGACGGCTGCAACGGCGGCTACGCCACCGGCCACGGCACCGGCGGTATCCCAGTTATCCTGCGTGGTGCCTTTCATGCAGGTATTGGTGTGGACCAGACGCCCTTCTGAGTCGTACACCGGAACGCAAGGAGATTGAGTTGCACACCCGGCAAGCAGGGTGGCTAAAAGCCCGGCGATAATGATTTTGCTCATGGTATTCCCTTCATGGTGACACTCTCTGCAATGGCAGGTTGAGTGATATCGCGCGATTTTACCACCGATGGCCGCGCGCCATGACATTCAATATTTGCAAATTATGTTGAATGTAAAGAAGCCAAATTCAGACCGAGTAATCCCAGATTCTGCCTGAAGGTATCACCCTGATAATCCTCATCTACCAGCCCACGTTTGCGTAACTCGGGTAACAAACCATTTACCAACAGATCCTCCTGGTCCGGTTGCCCTAAACCATGCAGAGAAACAACGTCCAGAACCCCGGCGCGGTAACGCTGTTCGATGGCATCGGCAAGCTGTTCTGGTGTGCCTGCGGTAAACCAGTGGCCGGTCTCCTGCGCCTGAATGATCAGTTCACGCAAACTTAACCCCTGCAGCGCATAGCGGCGGAAAATCTCGGCGCGTCCCCGGCGGCGGTTGACCTGCGAGACGTCGGGCAACAGCGCGGCGGGCAGCGGTTTATCCAGTGGGAGATCACGCAGGTCGATTTCCCCGCCTAACATATCCGACAGTTTCAGCCGCCCCTGCTGATAATCGATGCGCTCGTGTTTTTCCCGCAGCCTGCGGGCCACGTCTGCCTCGTTTTCGCCGATCACCGAGTGGAAGGAGTTCATCACCAGCGGCAGATTTTCTGCCCGGCCAAAGCCGCGCGCCCGCTGATGCAGCTGTTCAACAAAGGCCACGGCATCGTCAAAAGTTGGCTGCGAGGTGTAGATCACCTCGGCATAGCGCGCCCCCAACGTGATCCCCTCTTCTGACTGCCCGGCCTGAAATTGTACCGGCCTGCCCTGCGGAGGAACCGGCACATTAAGAGGACCCTGCACGCGGAAGAAGCCACCCTGGTAGTTGATAGGATGCAGCTTCTGCGGATCAATCTTTGTGCCGCCGGAAGCCGTGCGCTGCACGGCAGAGGGATCATTGGCGTCCAGTAACGCGTTTAACACCTGAATAAATTCGGTGGCGCGCGCATAGCGCTGGGCTGGATCGGGTAAATCAATGTCGCCGAAATTCTCTTCGCCAACCGAAGAGGTGACTGCATTCCAGGCCGCCCGCCCACCGCTGACGTGGTCCAGCGTAGCAACCTGACGGGCCAGATTATAGGGGTGTTGATAGGTGGTAGAAACGGTGGCAACCAGCCCGATATGTGAGGTCACCTGGCTTAGCGCCGCCAGAGTGATCAGTGGGTCCTGACTGCCAGTGCTGCCGGCCAGGCCCGCCGGATCGGCCTGCAACAGGTCTGCGGTAAACAGTCCGGTGATTTTCGCCGCTTCCGCCTTGCGCGCCAGTTCAACTGCGCGCTGTATGCCCGGCAGTGGTTTGAGGTCATTAGCGGCGTAAAGATAACTTCCTGCCCCTACCAGCGTTTTCAAACGTCGTTTATTATTGCCAGCCACGTTATTCCCTTCCCTTACTCATCAAACCCATAACGTTAAGCGCGGGGATTTTTATTGGCTACCAAGAAAAAGAGATGAGCTTTCCAGAATAAAACATAACGGGGATACGGAGATTGGGCACTGAAATGCGGGGGGATACTGAGGTCATTGCGATATCCAGGCCGTTGAACTGACCTGAACCTAACCCGCCTTCAAACCGGGTTTGAAAGCAGATTAGGCCAGCCTGATATCAGGCTTTATTCGCTTCAGGTTTGGTGGCTTCGGCGAGCTCTTTCTCCAACGAAGCGATGTACTTTTTGACCATTTCGACGTTGTTGCCGCTGTTACGGTTGCCTTTCCAGGAATCTCGCTCTTTGCGGGCCTTAATTAAATCTGACTCAATTTTCTCTACTGGGCGTGTCATCATTTTCTTCCTACTGTTTATGTCACCGGATTGTATGCTTCTTCCCGCGTGATGACGATGATTTTGAGTGTTGGCGGGGGAATCAGCAGGGGTGTCGGCTGAAAACTACGCGGGTTTGTAGGATACATATCCCGCCACACCACCTGCCCCGCCGTCTTTCGGATGATTCATCCCATCCGTAACGTTGACTGAGGCAAAATCGAAGGGCGAAACGCCGTCGATACAGGCGACATTCACCCCATACAGCGTTGGGTCAGAACGGCGCTGATGGAAGGTATAGATGCCGCAGTCCGAGCAGAAGTAATGGGCGGCTTCCTGGCTGCCAAACCGATATTCAGTGAGCTTCTCTTTCCCCTGCACAATATCAATGCCCCGCGCCGTGACCACCACGGCCCCGCGCATGCGGCAAAATGAGCAGTTGCAACGCAGAACGGTGTTAAACCCGTCGGTCAGTTCAGCATTAAAAACGACAGCACCACAGTGGCACTGCGCACAGGTTTTCTCTGGCATTGGCAATCTCCCAGTGAGTTCAGGCTTCTCGGATAGGTTCAAATGCACAGCGTTTACTGTGACATCCTGAACAGGGGTATATCAATAAAATTAAAACCACTCATGAACCCTGCTCATGAAGTCTATGCATTTACATCCTCTAATCTGATGAATAACTCTGCGTTATGCTTTTCAAACGCTAAAAGAAGAAGGATCACATCGTGCAAACAGTAAAACTGAACAACAACATCCAAAAACGTTATCTCGGTAACTCCGGGCTTGAAGTATCGGCGCTGGGTCTGGGCTGTATGGGACTCAGCTATGGCTACGGACCGGCGATGGATACCCGTCAGGCCGTCGAATTGATTCGCGCGGCGGTTGAGCGCGGCGTGACATTTTTCGACACCGCCGAAGTCTATGGCCCGTACCTCAACGAACAGGTAGTGGGTGAAGCCTTAAAACCGTATCGCGACAGGGTGGTTATCGCCACCAAATTCGGCTTTACCTTTGGCGATGATAATAAGCAGCAGATTTTAAACAGCCGCCCGGAGCAGATCCGTGCCGCGGTGGAAGGGTCGCTGCGCCGGCTCAAAACCGAGGCGATCGACCTGCTTTACCAGCACCGCGTTGACCCCGATGTGCCGATTGAAGACGTCGCAGGCACCGTGAAAGCATTGATCGCCGAGGGTAAGGTCAAACACTTTGGTCTCTCAGAAGCCGGTGCGCAGACGATCCGCCGGGCACATGCGGTTCAGCCAGTTACAGCGCTGCAAAGTGAATACTCTATGTGGTGGCGCGAGCCGGAGTATGAAATATTGCTGCTGCTGGAGGAGCTGGGGATTGGATTTGTGCCCTTCAGCCCGTTAGGCAAAGGTTTTTTGACTGGTGCCATCAACGCAAATACCTCATTTGGTGAGGACGATTTCCGCAGCAAGGTACCTCGTTTTGCGACTGAAGCGCGGGAAGCCAATGAACAACTGGTGACGTTGCTGACTGGCCTGTCGGAAGAGAAAGCCGTGACCTCTGCACAAATTGCACTGGCCTGGCTGCTGGCCCAAAAACCTTGGATCGTACCCATCCCCGGCACCACAAAACTGCACCGTCTGGAAGAGAACCTGGGAGCCACACAACTCACCCTCACTCAGGACGATTTGCGTAAAATAACGCAGGCGCTTGAAACGGTGAAAATCGTCGGGGAACGCTATCCGGCCGCCATGCAGGCGCGTGTTGGTCGCTGATATTTGCTCAAGCCCGCAGCCATGCTGCGGGCCATTTGTCCTTCACACTTCACACTTCACACGTCAGTTCGTTTTCTGATCTGTCGTCCTGTTCTTACCTAACCGCTGGCTTATCGGCGCGAACTCCGGCGTGTTGTGGCGCTGCAACATATCAGGCTTTTTCTGATCAATCGCCTGCCAATAGGACCACGGCACTTTGCTTTTGCCGAGTTCGTAATCCATCGCATCCCAGCTGTCTTCGCGGAAACTGTAGAACGCCCAGTGCGCCTGTTTTTTATCCAGTACGCTGAGCACATCCTCGAGATATTGACGGCAACCGCTGAGTACGCGGATACACCCAAACTCCCCCGCCACCATCCGGTTTGCCGGAACCTGATGTTTTTTGGCCCAGTCAAAAGGCTGTTGCAGATACGCCGCCACCCGTTGCGCATTCCACATCTCTTTCCCCTGCCCGAAGGGCACGATGCCGGGATACTGGTAGGGTTTGGTCCGTTTCAAATTGGGCCCGCTGGTGGCGGCATAGGGTTCGTACATATGGAAACTGTAGAGCACGCGCTGGTCCGCAAGTGCCTGCGGCCAGTAGCTGAAACCGTCAGCGGCACCGTACCAGCCGCCATCGACCATAATCGGCGTCAGCGGATCGACGTCGCGAATCGCCTTAATCAGCATCTGGTAGAACGCAGGTAAATCCCGCGCCGAACCTTTTTGTTGCTGATACCAATGCTGCATATCAGGCAGACTGGCATGTTCCACCAGCCCGCCCATTTTCTCAGGTGCCGGTTCGTTGATCAGGTTGTAGGCAGCGACGGCAGGGTGGTCTTTCAGTACTTTGGCCAGATCCCGCCAGAACGCCGCGCTTTGCTGCCAGTAGGCTTTGTCCTGCCAAAGACGATCGTCAAATTTGCCACCGTTGTTTTGCGACCAGCGCATTCCCGGTAGCGAGAGCGGTGTGATAACCACTTTCAACCCGGCGGCCTGCGCCCGATCCAGCGTGGTTTTGAGCGTCGCCAGATCCTGCGGCACCAGCCCCTGGTAGTGGTCAGCATTGCCGATCAGAAAATCCCGCTGTGCCGGTTGCCATTTGTCATAGGAGAGCCGCACCCAACTCGCACCGTAGCCGTGCAATGCGGCGAAGTAAGCCTGGTCGGGCGGTAGCCGGTTAAAGCTGTTGCCACCATATTGAGGGGAATTCCAGAACACGATGTTATCGGCAGCGCGCACGGGAACGCTGAATATCCCAAGCAGCAAAGCAGCCAGCGTCAGTTGTTCAGACAGGATTTTGAGGGTCATGACGTCACTCTTATCAGTAAGTTGAGGACGCCATTATTGCCGGTCGCCGCCGGGCGATTGTCAGAGCAATGTCAGAATGTACGTGAGGTTAGTGTTGCAGGGTGAGCATCGGCCCAGCCAGGCGATGTTCCATACGCAGCGTTAGCCCGCCCCGGGCCTCAACACGGATCACTGAGACATTCGCCCATAACTCAGCGGCATCATCACGCGGTGGCCAGGCCAGTCGTTGCAGGGTATCGCTCTTGTGCCACCACACTTGCTTATAGTCGCTGCGCCGCAGCAAAGTTTGCTCCAACCACGGTGACGGGCAGGCACGCGCCGTCACCGGTGGTTGCAGATGAATTTTTTGGCCCTGCCGCTGGATCCAATCCAGTCCGCCGCTGCCCTGCAATGCCAGAGACTGCTGCCAAACATCGTTTCCTGAACGCACCGTCAGGTGGTAAACCCCAGCTGGCAGCGCTTCGCCAAGATCCTGGCTATTCAGACTGAACTGACCGTCGGGGTCATATTCTGTTTCAGCAGCTTTCATGACGTCTTTACCATTGGGCAGCGTCAGGGAGACCTGAAAATCGTGACGTGGGCTGTTACCACTCAACTGCACGCGGTAAATACGGTTGAGAGGAATATCGCGCTGGACTAAAACCAGCGTCGGGTGATCTAACCATGCAGGGGCAGTAACCGGTAGGTCATTGCCGCACTGGCCGGAGATCACCGCATCCAGTGCCTGTTGCCAGGCTGTTCGTTGGGTCGAGCTGGTCAATTGTGGCCACAAGTTAAGCAGCTGTTGCCAGGCCAGGTCATTGCGCTGGCTGAACAGCGCGTGATAAACCGGCTCGAGCGGCGTGGAAGGCAGCGTCGCTGCCTGACCGGCAAGCGGGGCCAGGCATAAAATCATACGGATTATAGAGCGCATCATGCGGGTGTATCCAGACGATAGCCCACGCCACGCACGCTGCTGATGGCAATACCCGGCAATTTTTGTCTCAGTTGCAGGATGTGGGTATCTACTGTGCGGGTGGAGGGAAAATGCTGATAACCCCAGACCTGATTAAGCAGTTCGTCGCGGGTAAACACCCTGCCGATCATCTGTACCAGCATCGACAGCAGAGCAAACTCTGTCGCGGTAAGCCCCACCTCAATCTCCTGCCATAATGCCGTCTGCCGGGCAGGGAACAACCGCAGCTCTCCGGCACCCAATTGGCCTTCGCCCAGCGTACGTAACTGAGCGCGGATCCGTGCCAGCAACTCCACGTGGGCAAAAGGCTTGGTGAGGTAATCCCGTGCGCCAGCCTCGAGCCCCGCCACGCGGTCATCGACGGCAACACGGGCGGTCAGTACGATCACGGGCAGGGCTTTTTTCGCCAGCCACTGGGGGAGAAAACGCAGGCTGTCTCCCTCCGGCAGTTGCCGGTCAAGGATCACAAGATCGGCTTGAACCCACAGGCTACCGACCTGAGTAGCGTCCCGCAGCCACTGGCAGGCAAAACCTTCCTGTTGCAAAAAAGCCTGCAACCCCTGCCCCAGCGCCTGATCGTCTTCTATCAGCAACAGTGAAATATTACTTTTGGCTATCACAAGGGAGCTCCAGGGTGAACGTCGTCGGGTTTGTCGTGAAGGTCAGGCGTCCGTGCAAGCGATGCATAACGCGTTGAACTATGGTCAGTCCCAGCCCCATACCCGCGTGCGGTGAGCAGAGATGACGCAACCGGGTCAGACTGCCCGTTGCCATTGACCCCCCGTCACTTACGGTGAGTGTCAGTTTTCCTTTATGCCAGACGGCATGCAACCGTACCGGTGCCCGCCCATGGCGGAAAGCATTATCCAGCAAATTATTCACGCAAAGGCTCACCCAGTAGAGCGGCAGTGCGACCCGCCGGTCAGTATCAAGACAAAACGTCAGATCGGTATAGGATTCAGTGATATGGTTCAGCCACTCGCTCAAGCCTACTGTAGAGGGCATCTCGAGCACGTCACGGCTGCCGTCGCCGCTGAGATAGTGCTGACTGGCTGCGGCCATCTGCCGCATCCGCTGCACACTGTCCGCCAGCGCCCCAAAACTGGACTGCGCCTGTGGCGGCAGATCGTCAAAGTCACGGCGAAAGTACTCCACCACGTTGCCGAGCTGAGCAATGGGTGTGCGCAGTTCGTGCGTCAACATCTGCACGATAAAGCGCTGCCTCTGTTGCATACGCCGCCGCTGCCAGGCACCCCACGCCAGCGCCAGCGCAGTCAACAAGGCAGCGGCTCCCAGCAAGGCGCGCCACCAACGGGCATAACTGTTCAGAGGATGGGCACACAGGGTGCCCAGTGAAAGGTCGCACTGCCCCGTCGCGGCTACCAGCATGATGTCCGCCTTTTGTGCCAAGGGTTGCCAGACCTGCGGCGCATAGCGCAGCCATTGCTGCTGATGCTGACGCCATAAATTGCCATCCTGCAATAACCAGGTCTGCCCGTTGGCCAGCGCATCAAGATTGTCGTCAGAAAGCTGGCCAATGCCGCCCAGCGCCTGAGGCCTCTCCCGTACATGCAGCAGATTTTGCATCGCAAGGCTGGCCTGTGGGTGACGTTGCAGATAATGCCAGGCAGTGCTTCCACCCAGCATAGAGATCGGGTGCGCGGCGAACCAGCTGGCAGGCAACGCGGTGTTATTGCACAGCGCCTGCTCGAATTGCCCGATTGCCACTGGCAGGCCTTCAGGCAAACCGGAACAGTGTTGATGGTAGCGGTAAAGCGCCGATAAAACCGGCAGCGGCGTATCGTCAAGTTGAGGATAGAGTGAGGATGGGCGTAACAAGAGCGGGTCCAGCTGTTGCAAGACGGCCAGCGAAACATGTGCTTCAGCAGGTGCCTGGTCCAGCGCAGCGTAAAACGAGAGGAGTGCCTGCGACAGGGGCAAAGGTGAACAGGCGCCGAGGGTGAGCACAACCCACATTAGCAGGCAGCCCTTATTGATTATGCTCAGCATTCTCCCCTCCCGTCTCCACTCAGAATGTCGCGATTATGCCCTGCAAAGAGTGAAATCCCAAATGCGTCCCGACAGATGATTCGATTTTAATTGCCCGCTTACCCCTGAAATTCATCATGTTATTTCACCGGCTTTATCCCCTTTATTTTTGGCCGCTATCAGGAGGTCGATGGGTATTATTAAGACAACCCCCTTATTTATGAGGGAAATAAATATTTTTTGGTGTAATCGTCATTCTCTTACTAACATTAAGGCAGCTAATGCAATCGTGCGATCAAACGCTGAGATTAGCCACGGTAAGCAGTGATTATGATCGTAAAAACTGCCATCCAACCATGAAAAGTATGGCGATAAATGGAGATATCAACATGACCGAGCATCCACACTCCACCACTGAAATCTATAATGAAACCTTGATTGAGTCGGTAAACAGAGTTCCACTGAAACGTATTTCGTGGAGCGCTATTTTTGCCGGCGTCATTATTTCAATGGTGGTGTATCTGTTATTGGCAATATTAGGTACGGCGGTTGGCGCCAGTACTATTGACCCCCTGAAGGAACAAAATCCACTTGATGGATTGGGGAAAGGAGCCGCTATCTGGACAGGCATCAGCATGCTGATTTCCATTGCTGCCGGGGCCTACGCCAGCGGGAGACTGGCACAGCGTGAAGGCGCCCTGCATGGAATATTAATGTTTGGGGTCAACACGTTAATTTGTACCTGGTTCCTGATTGTGGTGGTTAATAATGCAGTAAGCGGTGCTGCAAGCGTCGTGGGATCCGGATTACAAACCTTGGGTAGTGGAATATCTGCTGCCGCGCCGCCGGTCACGCAAATGGTTAAAGATAAGCTGGGCGAGAATAATATCAATCTCGACAGCCTGCAGAATGAACTTGACACTACCCTGCGCCAGACGGGCAAACCGGAATTACAACCGGAGAACCTGCAAAATAAAGCCCAAGGTGAGGTCAGTAATGCACAAAATCAAGCAGCGGATACGGCTAATCATCCACAAACCGCCGATGCCGATGTAGCTAACTTTATTAAAGGGCTGATTCAGCGCAATGAAAACACATTCCAGGCCGCTGACCGTGAGGCGCTGAAAAATATCATCAAAGCGCGTACAGGGAAAAGCGATCAGGAAGCGGACCAGATTGTCAGTCAGGCTGAAAAAACGTATCAGCAGGCCCGTGCGAAATATGAAGAACTGAAACAGCAGGCGGAACAGAAAGCCCGCGAAGCCGGTGAAAAAGCCGCAGCGGCAACGGCTAAAGCCAGCTGGTTCACCTTCTTCATGTTAATCGTCGAAGCCATTCTGGCAGGCGTCATGGGGATGCTGGGTCGCCGTACTCAACCCCGCGCTGCTTTCACTCATCAGCGTCCGTTGTAAAGCGCGTCGCATCAACATCCAGACGTAAAAAAAGGGGAGATATCACTATCTCCCCTTTATTATTTATCACGCGTCAGGGTGATTCTTCCCTTCTTCGATAAACTCTTCGTCAATTTCATCCATCGTTCCCTGATTTTCACGCCCTGAGAAGATATTCCAGCAGGCGATAAACAGTGCAGCGATGAGTGGACCAATAACAAACCCGTTGATGCCATAAATCTCCATACCACCCAGGGTGGAGATGAGGATGAGATAATCTGGCATTTTGGTGTCTTTACCGACCAGCAACGGACGCAAAATATTATCCACCAGCCCGATAATCACCACAAAGAAGGCAACCAGGAAGATCCCCTTCCACAGCATGCCGGCGCCGAAGAAATAGATTGCTGCCGGTACCCAAATAATGGCAGAACCTACGGCCGGAATGATGGACAGAAAAGCCATCAGTGCGCCCCAAAGCAGGCTGCCCTCTATGCCGGTGAAGTAAAAGGCCAGACCGCCCAAAAAGCCCTGCACGATAGCCACCACCACCGTACCCTTCACGGTAGCGCGCGAGACTGCGGCAAATTTCACAAACAGATGGTGCTTGATGTCCTTCGATAATGGCAGAGATTGCATGGTCAGGTTCACCAGGTAAGCCCCGTCTTTAAGCAGGAAGAACAACAGATACAGCATGATGGCGAAACCGACGGTGAAGCTGAACGTGCTCTTACCGATCACAAACACGCTTCCTGCCAGGTACTGGCCGCCTTTAAGCGCCACGCCTGACAATTTCTGCTGGATTTCAGCGGTGCTATCCAGATTGTGTTCCGTGAGGAAGTGGCGCGCCCAGGCCGGAAGATGCTGCATAACATCGGCCAGTATCGCTGGCAACTGCGTGTCGTTACCCTGCAATTTGGTGTAAAGAATATTGAGCTCAATCGCCAGAGAGGAGCCAATAATCGCCAGCGGCGTGAACACAATCAGACAGATCACCAGGACGGTCAGGAACGAAGCCAAACCGTTTTTTTCACCGATATATTGCTTAAGCCGGTTTTTCAGCGGATGGAAAATCACCGCCAGAATGATTGCCCACAGCACGGAGGAGTAGTAAGGCCCCAGTACATCCAGAAAAGCCACGGTCACAATGAAAAGGATCAGAATAAAAAATCCTTTAGAAAACCCTTCAAACTTCATATCAATTCCTCGGAGCACACCTTTTCCAGCACATAAGGGAGCCACTGGTGGTTTAAAGAAAATAAGCCATAGCAATGCAAAATTTACCGGATTGGCGGATTTTCTTCTGTAAGCATTGCCGCCAGGTAAAGGTGGCCAAATCGGCACATGCTGAACATCTTTTCGCCATGATCAGGAATGCGCTTTCTCTGGCCCCGAGAGAGTATAGATAGAATTATCCAAACCGCGGGGAAAAATGGCCTTATACCCCCGCCGTGACCCGCTGCGGCTGATGCTGGCGCAACCACTGTTCAACATTGGTCACCGCAATGTTGTGCTGAGCGTTGAAGGTTTGCGCCATCGGCCATGACACTCCCCTGCCTTTGGCAAAGGCGACCCGATATTTCGCCACCAGATCCTCGGGTACCTGCGCCAGGTCGGATGTCAGTTTTTTCACACTCCACGCCACCCGCTTAACTGGGCGTTCAAGCATCCTGTCCATCAGGTCAGCCAGCTGGCCGTACGTGATACTCTCACCGGCGGTGTACACCACCTGATTGGCCAGGCGTGGTTCAGTGAGCAGGATCTCGCGGGTCAATTTACCAATGTCATCCGGCGTGGTCAGGGTCACGGCGTTATCCCAGCTTCCGAGGGCATTGACCGTATGGCCCGGAAAATCGACGATGCCAAAATCAGGATCAAACAGATAACTGGTGAACATGCCCGTGGAGATAATGACCCATTCGGTGGCCTGTTGAGCGCGCAGCATTTCACGCACGTCCAGCTGTTCATCCCATACTGTCTGGCCACTCCCCCTGCCTACCAGGTCATAGTCGACGCCAAACTGCCAGGGAACATAGCGCCGGATACCCGACTCCAGCACGGCGCGGGTTATTTTGATCTGCGTTCCACTGCCCGCAATGAACCCGGTACAACTGATGACAGTATCAAAGGGGGAGAATATCTGCGCCAGTGCGCTGACTGAGTCTTCCACCAAATCGCCTTCGACGACTGTAACGCCGAGATCACCTAATTGTTGAAGGTGAGCACTCTTTTGTGGGTCCTGACTGTGAATGGTCGAAGGGCGCAGCAACACCGCCACGTCGGCACCGGGGGTTTGCACTAAACTTTGCAGCATAGCCATACCCAGTTCACCGGCACCGAGTACCAGTATGGCGTGAGGGTTTTTATTCGCGTTGACGGTCATGGGGTTCTCCTGTGTAGTTGCGTACAGCGTTACACCGCAGAAAACAGAGAACAAGAAGGCACACCAGTGATACCGGGGACAAAATGGACCGAGAAAGTTTACTAGCACGCTCGCAGGCCGCGTGCGCCGCGCTAAGCGCTGATGACGATGGTCTTAAGCGGGAAGTGCTGTCGCATGCCGGAAACCGCTGGTCGCTGGGTATTGTTCATGCCCTGGGCGTCGGCGGTCGTTTACGCCATGCTGAAATTGGTCGGCGGATGGAGGGCGTGACGCAGCGTATGCTGACCCGCTCCCTACGCCAGCTTGAACGCGATGGGCTGATTATTCGTTACGATTACCAGGAAAAATCCCCCCGAGTCGAATATGAATTGTCTGCCACAGGCACAGCGCTGCTGGAGCACATGATCCCACTGTGGATGTGGGTTATCGACAATGCCGCACAGTTTCGCCAGTCACGGACGGTTTTTGATGCGGGTGAACTCAGTGCGGAAAAGGGGCTTCAGTCGAAAAAATAAAGGCATTTTGTGGCGAAAAATCGTACTACTTCGCCTAATTGCAGTGATTTACTGGTCCAATCTCCAATTTGTGCTAAACCTTAATCAGGCTTAACGACAAGGAGTAGGTTATGAAAACAGGTTATTTTGTAGCATCAGCAATCGTCCTCTCAGCCATGCTTGCAGGTTGCTCCAGCAACTACGCCATTCAAACCAACGACGGGCGAACAATAGTCAGCGAAGGTAAACCCAAAGTAGACAAGGAGACCGGCCTGATTAAGTACAAAGATGCCTGGGGTAAAGAGCGTCAGATCGCCCAAACTGACGTGAAGGTGATGTCTGAGATCGGGAAATAACAGAGAGTCCGTCTGGAATAAAACCCGCCATGCGGGTTTTATTCCAGTGAAATGAATACACTGTGCCACCGCTAAAATTGCCTACAAGACTTTCATACCCCGATTTATTAAGTACGCTTCCTATATAGCAATATTTCCTCTCTGTATTTGTGTCTTGTTCACCTGACAACACTGACAGGGATAATAAAACGTTAATCTTTGCGTGCTATTTTTCAGGTAATATCCTTCATTATTTAGAGAATATCCATATTCTTATACCGAGTATAAAAGGCAGTATTCACCCTTACTGAAATATCTCTTACGTGTTACCTCCTGTCTGCTACTGACAGCAGCAGACAGGAGGTCATCGCGGGTATGGATTTATGAAAAACAAATAATTCTTCCTGGCTAGCGTGGCTATGGATATACGCGGGTCGAAACCTGAGCGTCAGTGTGGCAGACAGACATCAGCACAGAGGGGTTAGTAAACCTTAGGGAGCTTTCTTAATATACTCATTAAATTACCATTTTGAATATCCACGTACTCACCGGTGCGAAGATCTGCCAGAATTTTCATCACGCCACTTCGGGCCAGATTGCTGCGTTCAAGAATATAATTAGCTACGCTGATTTTCAGCCGCTGAGGCATGGGAACACGTTCCAGTTCGTATAAAAAACTGCAGATGATTTCATAAGTGCTTTTATTTATTAATAAATTATCGCGATGTGCCTGGTAGTCGCTGAAGTAGCTCTGGAAAATAACCAGATCGTTCAGCGCATTATTTTCAATCATCAGGCTAAGCGCCTCTTTCTGAGTAAGAACCCGCAGTTCACTGTCTTTACTGGCACGGAACTGGTAGACATCAAAGCGAAATGCTGTACCTTGCATACCGAAGATGCAGGGACCGGAGGCGTTAGCAAACAAGAGATTGTCGACGTTACGAAAGATATCAATCTCCCCTTTGATCAACAAGATAACTAACATATTTTGTTGATTATCCTGCATGGCGATTTTACCCGCCGTAGCAGTTGTATCCAGCGGTTGAGAGGTGGGGGTGAATAATGTTATCAACCTTTCAATGGCGTCAGTCGGTTTACTCATCGGTGTCTTTAACTGATCATCATCGCTTTTAAACGTTCCGCCACTCATGACATTTTCCTAAGTAAGTTATGATTTTTAAACTATACCACAATCATCCAAAAGTGGATTTTTTATAAGACCACCAATAGGATAAACTTTAGTCATGGCATTCTCTTATTTCAATGAAACCCCTCATCATTCCCAAAATTGCGTCTTCGTCCTTACGCAATTTCAACCATAAAACATAATCATCCAAAAATGGATAAAATTCCTTATTTAATTACCACGGGGAATATAAGATAATATTTATCAGTTAATTTACTCCCATTAATGCATCAGACAATTCCCATAAGAATAAACAACCTACACAGAGAAATATATGACTTCTGCTCATACTGAATCGACAGTCATTGATAAAAAGAAGCTGGATCTTAATCTGCTGGCTATTTTTATTGAAGTGTTTTCCCACAGCAGCGTGACACTGGCATCCTCAGCCCTTGGCATATCACCGTCCTCTGTTTCTCAGTCATTAGCCAAACTTCGCGAGCACTTTAGCGATCCCCTGTTCGTGCGTGAGGGGCAAGCGTTAAAACCTACCCGTCGGGCGAAGATCATTTACGACTCATTGCAAGATGATTTCGACAAGCTTAACCGCAGCATCCTTGACGTGGTCTATCCCGAAGAGAGCAACCGCATAGTGATTTATTGCTCTCCTTATCTCTCTGTTCGTCTGGTTCCACAGATTTCGAATCTGATTTGGTCCAAAAAGCCGACCTGTGAAGTCATCCATAAATCGTACTACTCAGACCTTTCTGCCCATAACGACTTGCCACGCTTTCGCACTACCGATCTTACGATAGATTTCAAACCTAATTTAAGTCGCTCTATGGAGAATGTTCACATCTCGGATGAAGAGCTGTGCTTTATTTCAGCCAGCCACCACCCACGGCTTCGCGAACACTTAACCAAAGAGATGAGTCAACAGGAGGATTTTGTGATTTTCGAAACCCAGGACGACGAGTTCTGGCAAAGCAAACTGGAAATTAATCAGTCTATCGGGCAGCGCAATATTCATTTCAGAAGTAATTCATTCCTGACATTGCTCTCAATAGTTGAAGCGTCCAACAAAATCGGCGTAGTTCCTTTATGGATGTATGAGAGATTTAAATCCTCCTTCAATATTAAAAAATTAACCTCTGACTCTCCATTATCCCCACAACCTATTTTTCTCACTTACAACAAATCATCGCGCAGCGACGCGACGATCAATAATATTATCAGCCACCTGCTTAAACGACCGGTGTAAAAGCAGGTAGCAGAGGGTTGATTCTTCTGCGATATCAGAGGAACCGAACCCCATAATCAATATCATGACTCTTGTTTTTCCCGCTCTTCACGCTTTTTCTGCAGGCTTTGTCGCCAGTTAAGCAGGGGCGTTACCGTTAAACCATGCACCAATACGCTGGTTACGATCACGGTAAAAGCAATATCCGCCATACGGGCCGCCTCCGTTCCGACCATCCCGTGGGTATAGGCGTAAGCAATATAGTTAATACTGCCAATGCCGCGGATCCCCAGCCAGCCAATCATCAGACGCCGCGCACGCGGAGCCTCCCCCCCCATGGTGGCGATATAGACCGACACCGGTCGAATCACGATAAACAATATGGCGGCAATGAGTAATCCAGTGGGTTCCCAGTGCTGCGACAACGTGATCCCCAATACCACGATAATGGCGGCGGCAAACAGGCGTTCGATAGTATCGCCGAACGAGAGTGCATCTCCGACCACCAGCCCCATGGATTTTGCCGGGCCGCGATCGCCGAACGAGTGGCGGCTGTGGGGATTTACCAGCTCTTCTGCGGGCCGGTAGCGCAGATCTTCGGCCATATTTTCTGGCGGATGCAGATTGACAATACGTAGCTCCGCGCTGCGTAAGCCAACGCCTGCCGCAAAGGCCGCCAAGAAACCTGACGCATCCAGACTTTGTGCCGCAGCATAACTCAGGGCAATCAGCGATAACGCAATAAAATCACTGGGAGCAATATCCCCCTGTGCGTGGCGCATGCGGGTGGCAAGCAGCCCGATAAGACGCCCCAACCCGTAACCAATGCCGAGACCACCAAGCAGCGCCCAAATCACATCCACTAATGCCCAGTGACCTATTTGCAGGTACGTCAGTGGCTCGGAGGAGTTCATCAGCAGCAGTGCCAACATTAATATCGGCAGTGCCGAACCATCGTTCATGCCGGCCTCACTCGACAGCGATACCCGCAAGTCGTCCTCATCCCGGGCATCATTGACAGAGATGAGGCTGGCGAGCACCGGGTCAGTGGGTGCAACAATCGCACCAAACGCCAGCGCCATTGGCCAGGAAAGGCCGGTAAGGTAGTGTGCCACCACCGTAACACCCGCCACGGTAAGCAACATACCGGGGAATGCCAGCCGTACGCCCATTCGCCAACCGTGGTTGCGAAAAGGAATTCGCAATTTAAGGCCGGTAATAAACAGCGACGCGGCCATGGCGATTTCAGTCAACCGCCCGGTGAGCTCCGAATGCGCCACAATATCGATATGCAGCAGATCCAGCGCCCAAGGTCCACAGGCGACGCCTGCGGCCAGATACAGACCAAATGAGGTTACCGGGCTACGGTGGATCCAGCCCGATGCCAATGACATCAGCAACAACAGCCCACCCACGGCCGCTGTCCATCCCAAAAAACTCATGCACTCCTCCCTTCCAATGCGAATTGAGTGAAATTCTTTCGCTAAAAATGTGATAGAGAAAGGGTAGTTCAAATCGGGAGAGCGGTGCGCCATGAACCAAAAATCAGGAATAACCCGCTGTTTTCTTAAGGTCTACATCAAAATGATGGCTCTTTTGACCTACTTTCCAGCGCGTTCGACCATGGAAATAAGGGTCTCGAACAGTTCATCTTTCGCCTCATCGGCACTGATCTCTCCCCGCCCTGCCGCATAGGACAACGCCTCCGCCGCACCCAGCATGGCCCACAAACCTGCCGATGCGAGGGCCCCTTTAGCAAAAGGAGTCAGTATGGCGCGGCACTTCTCAACGAAAGTGGCTTCGTATTCGCGTTTGATCTTCTCCAGCTCAGGCGCGCCGGTCAGGGCGGCAATCACGCCAGAGATCTCGCGCCCCTGTGAAAGTACGCAATCTATGTAGGATGAGGCGATCACCTTGGCCTTATCTTCCAGTGTCTCTGCGCTCTGCTCCAGTGCAATGTCCATCAACGCGGTTTGCCGCTGGTCATAGTCCTGATATAGCACGGCTAACAAACCAGCGCGCGTGCCGAAATGATCATATACCACCGGTTTAGTCACCCCCGACCGCTCGGCCAAATAGCCCAGCGTCAACGCTTCGGTCCCCTCTTCACGCACAATTAACCAGGCCACGCTCACCAATTGCTGGTAACGATCTTCTCTCGATAGCCTGACACGAGGTCTGGATGAGGCGACCGTTTTCCTATTTTCACTGCTTGACATCGTTATATACCAATAGTAACTTACGAATGGTAACTTATTTTACCGTTCACGATGGTCATCCACAAGAAGGAATTTTCGCCATGCACGCACTTATCGTGGTTTCACATCCGGTTACCGGATCACTGACCCATACTATCGCCCAACAGATCGCTGAGAACGTGACCTCGTCCGATCACGCCCACACGGTGGAAATCGCCGATCTGGCCGCCGAAGGTTTCGACCCAAGATTTACCGCCGCCGACCACTCTGCCTTTCTCAAAGCAACGCTACTCCCGCCTGATGTACTGGTCGAACAACAACGCATTGAGCGTGCGGACGCACTGATACTGGTTTACCCGATCTACTGGTGGTCAATGCCGGGTCAGCTCAAAGGGTGGATTGACCGCGTGTTTGCTAATGGCTGGGCCTATGAAGATAACGGGGATGGAAAAATGGTGAAAAAACTCGGTCGTCTGAAAGTGCATCTGGTTGCGATAGGCGCAGCGGATAAAGGCACCTTTGCGCGTCATGGCTATGACAGCGCAATGAAAACACAAATTGACCACGGGATATTCGATTATTGCGGCGCGACGGTGGTGACGTCAGAGCGGCTATTTTCAGCGGAACCGACCGATATCGACGCTCAGTTGGCAAAAGCTCAGGCACTGGGCAGTCAGGTTTTTGCCCCCGCCAGCGTCGGCGAGGTCTGCGCATAACGGTGCACTAAGTCAAACAAGCCCCGCTTTACCCCCTTATTCCTGCGTTTGATTGCCAGCGGCTGACGGTAAAATCACCACAATCGCCGATAGAGCATTATTTTCTGCCGCTGGCATCTCCTATAGCATCTCCAATACGGGGTTATTTTTGCGTGGCAAAATCATTTTTACGCAGTGGAAGTTTGGATGAAATTCTGGCTTTGGGAGAAAACGGCCAGCCTGTTTATGCCTCAGCCCTTCAGTTACGCGAAACGCTACGCCTTCGTAAACAATCCTCAGTCGCAGACGTGCTGGCCATTCCACAGCCCAACGAGGCGGGAGACCGCATTGACTGGTATGCGCCCATGAGTGGCAAAGTGACCTCATGGCTGGCCGCCAGCGACAGTGAACGCACCTCCGCCGTCACCCAGCTCGAGCAGTGCCGCACCATCGTTCACACCCTTTGCCAGAAAGCATTGAAGTCTGACAACCCCGGCCAACAACTGTTTGGTGCCCTGCTCGCTAAAGCCATTCAGTTTCCCGACCAGAATCACGTCTATCTGGTGGACGGCAAACCGGTGCTGACCTTCTGGGGTTTTGTGCATCTGGATAAAAAATCGCGCATCGATGCGTTGGACTGTCTGCGCCCGGCGGTCTTTAAGACTGAAAACTCGCTGGTAGATTTACCACGGCCAACGGTCAGCAGAACCGACCCCTCAACCCCGGCAACAGCGCCGAACGTCACTCCGGCAGCTCCGCCTGAAGCCGCGCCAGTTGCAGACAAAAAAACTGCCTCAGGTCGCGGGTGGTTGCGTTTCTGGTGGCTCATCCCCGCCGCAGCGCTGGCCGCGACGTTAGTCATGCAATTTACCGGTGCATTCGCGCCCACCGGGCATCCTGCCACGGAAGCACCGGCTACATCGGTGGTAGCCGAAAAACGCGCGCTGCCCGCCACCGATACACCGGCTGTACAAACACAGGCCATAGCACCGAAACCCGTCGTTGAAGACAAACCGTTGGTCGTTGTCAATGAACCGGTGACAAAAGCGCCTGAGCTTCCGGTTACACCCGCCGTGGTAACCCCTGCCGTCGAGGTTGCCCCACAGCCTGCCCCACAACCCATAGTGGTCGTCGCCCCGGAAGATAAAAATGCGCTGACTATGCCGCCGGATGCGGTAAAAGTCGGCTCGACCAAATTCCTTAACGGTACCTGGCGGGCGATCCTCGACATCAAAACGCCAGTCACCGGCAAGCCACCCAGCCTGAAATACCAGATCAAGAATGGTAAAGGTACCGCGCGGATCCAGTATGGCGACGGCATGAGTTGTAAAGCAGATATCAATGCCGGACTGATGAGCTCAGGCAACCTGGTGATTAACAGCCGCTTCAAGGCTAAATGCAGCGATGGTTCACGCTACCAGATGCCTGAAATCGTCTGTACCCCGTCCCTGACCGGACCCGCAGATTGTAAAGGCCGTTATGACGGCAACACGGTCTTCCCGATGACCATGAAGCGTGAGAGTAAATAACCGATGCTGGCGACAATCACCGATTACAAACAACGTATTACGCTGATTCAGAACAGCGGCATTCAGTTTCTCGACTTTGCGTTAACGCCGCACATCGATGCTGATCTGCCCTATAAGTTTGTGCGAAAAAGCGCCAACGGCCCGCTACTGCGTCTCGACCATGACCCGCTGACCGGTAAATATTCCCTGCCGGTACCAGGTATGCAGGTAGAAGTCGTCCGCCCGGAGTCCAGCTTCTCGCTGGAGCAATCTCTCAGATTGCTGGAAAAAGTGTGGCTGCCCCTGCCGTTCCTGCGCTTCACCGCGCCGCGTAATTTCTCCGGCGGCCCGGATAACTGGGCAAGAATGCAAATTCTGGCGCTGGATAAACCCGATCAGGAAGGCCATACACACCGCATCACTCTGGCGTTTGATACCAAAGTCTATGCCGAGGGGCAGGACAACGAGCTGCTGGCGCCTAATGAAAACGATATCAAGACCGGCGTCAGTTTTGCATTGGCCTTTTATAACGACGAGCTGAGTGATTTTCTCGATCTGACCTGGGTCGACGGCTGGCTGCGTGAAGTGTTCAGCCAGCAGACCAGTCAGCGAGAAGGGCGTAACCCACGTGACATTAAAACCGCGCTGCGCGAATTCGAGTATCAGGCGCACTATCTCAATTTGCTCGAGATGTTGGGTACGCAGTTATCGGTCCCGGAAATCAAAATCAGCGCCAGCACCCTGCAGGAACCCGCCATCAATGTGGATCTTATCCTTGATGTCGGTAACTCCCACACCTGCGGTATTTTGGTGGAGGAGAGCCCGGACGAGAGCAACGGACTGAAACAGACCTATGAGCTGCAAATCCGCGATCTCAGCCAGCCGCACAAGCTCTACAACGAACTGTTTGAAAGCCGTATTGAGTTTGCCGAGGCTGCATTCGGCAAGCAGAATTTCTCGGTAGAAAGTGGCCGCGACGACGCCTTTATCTGGCCATCAATCGTTCGCGTTGGGCGCGAAGCCAGCCGTATGGCGCTGGTACGCCAGGGAACGGAGGGGTCTACCGGCCTCTCCAGCCCGCGCCGCTATTTGTGGGATGAAGAAAGCTATGCGCCGGGCTGGCGTTTCAGTCAAAGCCACGGCCTTTCTGAGCAGGAGCCCCCCGCGACTGCCCTGCCACAAACCTTTCTGTTCAATGATGAAGGTCAGCCGCTGTTTACGCTTCCTGCTGATGAACGTCTGCCCGTGTTTTCACCCCACTACAGCCGCAGTTCAGTGATGACCTTTATGCTCTCTGAACTGCTGGCCCAGGCGCTGATGCAAATCAACAGCGCCGCCCAGCGCATGAAGATGATTCACTCCGGCGCGCCGCGTCAGCTGCGTAATATTATTCTGACGTTACCTTCTGCCATGCCTAAACCGGAGCGTGAAATTTTCCGCCGCCGGATGATAGAGGCCATTGGTGTGGTGTGGAAAGCCATGGGCTGGCATCCGTCAGATGCGTCCTTTACCACTGCAGCACAGCAAGCCAGCAGCCTTCTGCCGGTACCTGAGGTGCAGATGGAATGGGACGAGGCCACCTGTGGTCAGATGGTCTATCTCTATAATGAATCCCAGGTTAATTTTGCCGGCAAGACGGAGGCTTTTTTCGCCAGCATGGCGCGGCCTGACAAAGAGCTGGCCGAGGGGGAAAGCGCGGGCAAAACGCTGCGCATTGCTTCAATTGATATCGGTGGTGGTACGACAGATCTGGCGATCACCCAGTACTGGCTTGATGATGGTGTGGGTAATAACGTCAAAATTCTGCCACGCTTGCTGTTCCGCGAAGGCTTCAAAGTGGCCGGTGACGATATCCTGCTCGATGTTATCCAGCTGTACGTTCTGCCCGCCCTCCAGGGCGCGCTGAAAAAAGCCGGGATCGCCAATCCTGAACCGCTGATGGACAAACTGTTCGGGCACGAAGGCCGTATGGACGGTTTATCCATACTGCGTCAGCAGGTCACGTTGCAAATTTTTATGCCAATCGGACGGGCGATCCTCGAAACCTACGAGACATTTGATCCGCTGGACGCCGGAGCCGAAATTGAAACCCACTTTGGTGCGCTGATTGGCCAATCGCCAACCCTAAAAGTGCGCGATCACATCAACAGTGAAGTTCAGCGCGAATTAGGCAGTGACGCCGCCTCCTTCGACATTTTGCAGGTGCCGTTGATCCTCAACCTGAGCAAACTGCATGCGGAGTTTTTATCGCCACGTATGCACATCACCCAACAGTTACGTTCTTTATGTGAAGTTGTGGCGCTTTACGCCTGTGACGTGCTGCTGCTGACCGGCCGCCCCTCGCGGTTCCCGGGTATTCAGGCGCTGTTCCGCCTCTTACAGCCGCTGCCTGCCAACCGTATTTTGTCGCTCGATGGCTATCACACCAGCGACTGGTATCCGTTCAACAAACTTGGCCGCATAGAGAACCCCAAATCTACTGCCGCCGTGGGGGCCATGCTATGCCTGCTCTCCCTCGACCTGCGACTGAACAGTTTTTATTTCAAGGCCGGTGACTTTCAGCCGTACTCGACTATCCGCTATCTCGGCATGCTCGACAGCAGCCACGCCCTGACTGCAGATAACGTCTATTACAGTGACATCGACCTCGATCAACCCGACTTCCAACTTAATCAGCAGGTAAGTTTCCAGATGCGTGGCCCGCTGTGTCTCGGGTTTCGTCAACTTGACAACGATCGCTGGCCCGCATCGCCGCTTTATACCCTGTCAATCAGCGATCACAAACTGGCACGGCGCATCGCCGGTGATAACGTCCTGACCCTCAAACTCAAAGTCAGTAAAGAAGGGAGTGCGGGTAGCCCGGAAAAAGTCGAAATTGCCGACGCTGCTCTGCAGGACGGTACCCCGGTTCCGCCAGAACATCTGCGTCTGAGACTCAACACGTTAGCGGCCAGTGGTTCCGGAGCCACCCATTACTGGATCGACAGCGGGAGCGTATTTAAAAAATGAATTCGATAAACATTGAGCCGCTGACCGGTCAGTTCAGCACTATCAGCGACGGCATTGACCAGGCAATCGCATGGATTGATGAAAACCGTAAGCATTCGCCGCGTTTGCAGATGGAAGCCGACCGCTTGTCACTCAAGCTGCGCCGCCAACGTTATAAATCTCGCAATCTTGAAATCTCATCATCTTGCAATCCTGGGATTGGACTTTACGGACAGTTTCAGAGTGGAAAGTCTCATCTGTTGAATGCCTTGGTGGCCGGTGACAATGGCCGGCTGGAGACACTGCTCGGTAACCAGATTTTGGATTACTTCAGCCATATTAATCCGGGCAGTCAGGCCAGTGGAATGATCACCCGTTTCAGCCGCCAGACCGATATTACTGATGCCCAATGGCCTGTTCAACTGACGCTGTTAGGCGAAGCTGACCTGATTAAAATTGCCGCGCTCAGTGCGCGGGATATCCCGCCACAGTGGGACCAGACGCAGATCCTTACCCATATTCGCAGTCTGTCAATGCACCGCCAGCCGCAAGCCGTGGACGGGCTGAGCGGGGATGACGTGGTGGCGCTGTGGGATGCAATGGCACGCTTCGATGCCAAAGCCGACAAAACGCGCGCCCTGCACTTTTGGCCCGCGGCGGTGGAACTGGCCCCTTATTTGAGTGTTGATGATCGGGCACGTTTATTTTCTGTGTTATGGGCAGAGTCAGCGCACACCACCGCGTTCTATCGCCACTTTGCCCATACACTGCAACAACTTGGCAGCGCCACGCAGGTTCTCGCCCCGCTCAGCGTGCTGGTTGACGACCATCTGCTGCCCGCCGACGGAGTCATGAGCCCGCTCACGTTAAGCCGGGAATTTGAAACCGAGAATCACGGAAAAACGGTCAAGGTGCGCCCGTTACGCCAGGGCATACCGGACACTTCCGTTGAGATATCGCTGGTAGATCTGACGCTGCTCAGCGTGGAACTGTTACTGCCGCTGATGGCGGTCCCCCAGGAAGCCCTGTTTGAACAGGTGGACCTGCTGACGTTCCCTGCAGATATTGACCTTCTTACGGCGGAACCTGCCCATACTCTGTTGTCACCGGCACTATTACAGGCCAAAAATGCCTGCCTGTTGGAACGTTACACCGATAGCCAGCAGGTTAATCTGCTGATGGTATGCACCGCCGCAGGCAACCGGGCCTCGGTCAAACACGTCGGTAAGGCGCTGGATCACTGGGTAAAACAGACTCATGGTGAGAACGCGCAGGTCCGCAGCCGCCGTAAACCCGCGCTGATATGGACATTGACGCCTTTTGACCAGCGCATTACCCACGGTGAACATTTCGATGAAGCCGTACAGCGTTATGTCGGTACACCGGGCGATGCCTGGGGCACCATGCTGGCGATGGACAAACGCGGCATCGAACGCATGGCCGCATGGCTGGCAACCGAAGTGACCCTGCAAAATAAACAGGCACGGTTGACGGAACAGCTGGATGAAATGCGTCGTGAACTGGTGGAAAACCTGCTGGGAAGCTGGCACCACCACGCCGGGGAGGAGGAGTTGCAGAGCAAACAGCGTATTGCCGAAAGCCTGTTAAAAGCCTTGCAAACCCGAGCAGGCGTTCATGGCGAACTGCTCGAACGTTTACTGCCCGCTCGTGAGGAGTTACGACGTCTGTATCTGCAACCCTTCCACATGCAGACGGAAGCCGCTATGCCAAAAGCAGGCGCTTGCACGGCGCCGCTCACGGAGACCTTCGGGATCGGCATCAGCATTGATCTGTTTAGCGAAGAGCCGCCAGAAGACATTGTGACTGAAGAGGTTATCGCGCCCGTCGCAGCGAAAACAGATTTCGCCCGCCAGGCACAGCATCACTGGGTTAACCACCTGCGTAGTTTGCCAGACAATACCCCGTTGGTTGAACTGCTTGACATCGGTAAACCGGGCGTTGAAATGTTGGTAGAAGAGGTGATCACTGCCAGTGTTCGGATGGATGTAGTGGGAAAACTGGCCGCCATTTTGGAAGAAACGCCGCTCAGTGGTTCCGGTGCCGAAAGTCAGGCTGATCGCCAGGTCTCTCGTGCTTTAACCGTGATGGGCGATTTTGTCGCATGGCTGGGTTTTTTGCATATTGAGGAACCACGCCGCCCTGACAGCCGTATCAACCGCGGGCATAAGATCTTCGCCAAACCCCCGAAAAACTGGAGCACAACCCAGCGCCTGACCAAACTGACGCTCACACCGGCCAATAATACCGCGTTTTATATCTACGACTGGCTGGTGGCGCTGAACGAGGTCATTATTCACAACACTGGTTATTCCGCGGGGCGCGAAATCAATGAACAACAAAGGGAAAAATTAGGGGAGATTTTGCAAGGGATAAAAGACGAGTAACACACCCGGTCGGAGATGGCCGGGCGTTGCTACACAAGGGTCAATACGACTAGCTGCACATACAGGCACTGCGTTCCGGCTGGCTGTGCAGGGTTTTGCGCCAGTCACCCGGAGTTTGTCCAAACTGGCGTTTAAAGCTGCGGTTGAAGGACTGTTGGGAATCAAACCCAAGCGAGATCGCCACATTGACAATAGGCTCCCCGCTGTTAGCCAGTCTTTCCGCCGAAATATTTAATTTTTTGGCCCGGATATATTCACCCAGCGCAGAGCCGGTATGCTCTTTAAACATCCGTTGCAGATACCATTTTGAGTACCCTGCACGCTCGGCGACAGTGTTGATATCCAGCCGTTCTTCGAGGTTTTTATCAATCCAGTCAGTTAAATCGTGAATAAAATCAGCCGTTTTCATGTTCTCTCTCCCGCCTTCCAGCAACGTGAATGATGTGGATATAAGCCTTGTTATCTTTTTAGCCTGAAGGGATTTGCCGGTAAATGCAAGTATTATTGTTGCATTAAACATGTCTGAGTGTCGCGTCATTTTCCTCACTACCTCGCTGCCGTAAAAAGAGCACATAAAGTGCAACAGTAATTCTTGCACTTTGATAAGCCGCTCCCTACAATCCCTCCGAATTAATGTATCTTTCATTGATACCTTAAGTTTAGCACTTCCCCATTTTCTCGCTACAAAGTTGCGTCAGTGAACGACGCGATTCGGACAAAAAACCTTCAGGCAAAGGACGTTACCCGGATGACAGGAACGGGTGTATTGCCTCGGGGGTTTACTCACTGGAAATAAAAATAATGCTAAACCTGCAAAATTCCCTGGTTCAACGCAGCCGTCGCAGTTCCCTTATCGCGCTGCAACTTTCAGCCGTGTCGCTGTTGGTGGCACTGCTTAGCGGCTGCGATAACAGCGTGGCACAGAATGGGCCGCCTCCGGCACCGGCGGTCAGCGTCGCAGATGTGGTGATTAAACCCATCAGCCAGTGGGACGATTTTAATGGCCGGAT